>Ga0137386_10001396_pt1 | contig 15080 bp, 10 predicted proteins | sample SagtaG_4_FD_104910 | JGI IMG/M metagenome (GOLD analysis project Ga0137386, IMG submission 104910) | Vadose zone soil microbial communities from Sagehorn Ranch, Mendocino, California, USA - Sage2_R_100_16 metaG | ecosystem: Environmental > Terrestrial > Soil > Vadose zone | place: USA... | reverse complement strand
CCCCTCTGACCAATGATGGCCATCCCCACCTCCGAGTGCTTTCTGTCGGAGTCATGCAATATCACAAAGGGTTCCAAGACCTGATTCTAGCTGTAAAAGAGATCTCGATGGATGGCCGTCCCTTGGATGTCACCATGGTAGGCGACAGACCCTATTGCAGCAAACTGCTGAAACTAGCTGAGCGATTAGGCCTCGCGGACCGAATCAACTTTGTCGGTCGAGTGTCTCCTCAGGAGCTCATAGGCCTCTATGATTGGTGTGATGTTTTGGTCGTCCCTACGATCACACCTGAGCCGTTTGGCAGAGTCGCTGTAGAGGCGATGTCCAGAGGCAGGCCGGTCATCGCAACAGCGATAGGTGGATTAACTGAGATAATAGATGATGAACAAACTGGCTACCTTATACCACCTGCTACACCATCGATGATCGCCGAGAAGCTGCTCCTCCTTGAAAATCAACGAGAGTTAGCGGTAAAAATGGGAACCCGAGCACTTCAGAAATGCAAGATGGTTTTTGACCAGTCACTAATCACGAGTCAAGTGTTCGATGTCTACCGTAGCCTAGTTCCCGCCTAAACAGGTTTGGCGACCGAGAACCAAACTAATGGTGATCAGCCTTGAAGATACTTAACATCTACCCTTGCTTCGTCGACGACCCACGAACGCTCAAGCATTTCGAGAAGAAAGGGGGGGCCGAAAGATTTGTCGTAAACTTATGCAGGGCTCAGCGCGAAATTGGCCTAGATTCGTCCCTCATGTTATTTGGACGAAGAGAACTTGTGTCGGACGATCCTGTTAAGTCGACGATTGTCGCAAAGTCATTTCCACTAATTTACTCGATTAACTCAGGCTTTGATCCTATTCCAACTGATATTTGCTTCTCGAAGGCCCTCGCTGGTCACGATATCATCCACCTACATAGTTTTGCGGCCGACATGCTAGGACTGCTGTCATTCATAACCAGATTCAAGAATAAGCGATTGAAGCTTTTTGTCACTGATTATGGATGGAATGGATTAACGGTCATCCGCATTTTGAGAAAATTGCCAATCTTGACCAGATTGGGAAATTTCCGGCTCCTGCCATTGACACGTTTCTCGTTCTCTCGATATAGAGGATACGTCAAAGTGTACGACCCCATTTACGGCGGAGTGGATACAAAATTCTTTAGACCCGTCGATATCAAGAGGCTGAACAGTGTGATCTTCTCGGGGCGAATTGCTCCTCATAAGGGGATTGAGAACTTGGTGAAAGCCGTTTCCGAGATGCAGAGAAGACCAGATCTCGTCATAACGGGTCCTATAATCGACCACAACTACTACTCGTTCTTACGAGACTTGGTTAAGAGAGTCTCTGTCAATGCCGAATTTCCTGGGCCCGTCTCCGACGACCAGCTTGTGCGTTATTACTCATCATCCATGGCACTCGTGTTGCCTTCCGTGCATTTCGACATGTATGGTAAGTACCACCCACAGCCCGAACTATTCGGTCTGGTCCTTGCAGAGGCTATGGCATGTCAGCTACCCGTGGTAGCAAGTAGAGTTGGCGGGATTCCTGAAATCGTACGAGACGGCGTTACTGGCTTCCTAACAGAACCCGGAAACGTCTCTGAACTAAGGGATAAGTTAGAGCTTCTCCTCAACGACTCGGTCATGCGTGAAACCCTGGGCCTGGCCGGGAGGCAAGAGGTTCTCGAAAAATTCACTTGGCACCATGTTGCCCGACGGTCCCTCCATGCCTATGAGGACGCGCTATCATGACGAGCCCGTATCAGAAAGCGTATCACAAGATCAAGGCCCGGAGAGAAGAAGTAAAGCCTCAACCGATCTGGGGATCTTGGGGGCGATTTTACGATCGACTCTTTAACCTTCAAGGAAAGCTCGTCCTCGACTTCGGTTCTGATGTAGAGGCTCCGCTCTACGAGAAATTCCTGCGAGACAACGAGGGAAAAAATGGAAAATACAAAGGATACGACATCAGTGAGGATGCAATTTCATGGTTGAAAGGACAAGGGTATTACTACGACTTCTACACTGACAATTCTCTGCAAGGGTCCTTTGACATCATTATTGCCTCAGAGGTCTACGAACATCTCACTGAGCCTGAGAGGGAACGTTTCCTCTCCCGAGCACACGAATTGCTTAGCAAATCCGGCAGCCTAATCTTAGATGTCCCGTATATTTCAAATCTAAACATCGTAGAATTCTTCAAGAGGGACAGATCACACAAACCCATAGCACTCGAGGATGAAGCAGCGTATTTCGAAACATTCGGTTTCAAGGTTCAGTTGTATATCGGTGGCCGAACCGCACCCTACAGGCCCCTGCTCTGGAGTCTCTGGCGTTTCCTGGCAAACCTGGCTTTGGGCTTCTACCCTTTCCATGTAGCGTTGTTATTGGCTACCAAGATCAGTTAGGTGAGAAACAGCGCAACGTCTCTCGACTGCTATTACTCGCGCATGGCGCTGTATCATCCAGATTGGACGCGCAAGTCGAAAGGCCGCGCTCCATCTCCGGACCCTTATGACTCCAGCTTGGCGCCGGCTCATCCGACTGCGACTCCTCGGTCGAAAGACTCTTGTTCACCTTGTATTCCCGATCATCGCACTAGTCGCTTCGATCATTCTCCTTTCCCCACTGCTACTACCCCAAGGTCTTCCGTTCCAAGGCGACGAAACCTACTATATTCCGTGGACCCTCGCCACGCTCTGGAGGTACAACCTCCAAATCTGGACCCCCGGCAACGGGCCTACGGGAGGCATACTCTCGCTGCTTCCCACATTGCTGCTCGTTGGACTGAGGGGAATTCTTGGTCAAGAACTCGGGGTCAAGGGCTACCTTCTCCTGATGGCGTGGCTGACCGCTGTGATCCCTTACGTTGCGACTCGGCAACTCCTAGCACACTGGAAGCTCCTACTTGATCCTCTCAAACTGGAACTCGCTTCGGGCGTAAGCGGCCTGGTATGCTTGCTCTTCTTCAGCAATCAAGCAACCATTGCAGGCTCAAACAGTTTCGTATGGAACTACGCCACGTTCCCCCTTCTCGCATCTTCTCTTGTCATATTCATGGACACGGGGAAGATACGTCAACTACTTACTTTTGGCGTAGCTTCAGTATTTGCAAGCCCCCAACCTTTCTGGCAGTATCTCGTTGGAATCGTTTGGCTAATCTACATAGTTTTCGCATTGGCGCGAAAGACTCGCATTCCTGGCCCAGTGAAACTCATCAGGAATTCGTCGCTGGCAGTCGCGGTTGGACTAGGATTCAACGCTTTCTGGCTCATTCCGACTATCGCAGGTTACGTTTTGCAGGCAGGAGGCTCGGCCTTTCAGATCTATGGCACTTCGGGAGCGGTCAGCTTCGGTGACCTCAGCTTTCTCAGCTTCTGGAGTCTTCAGGACATTCTGCTGATGGGTGAAAGCGCCCACTATTTCTTTTGGGATCATCCCCAGAACTACACGCTGTTTAGCATCATTATTCCGCTGCTCGCTGTAACATCAGTTCTAGTCTATCGCAGAAGCCGCTCAGTATTCTTCGTCGGGGCCATTTTGATCGTGGGGGTACTTGCCACTGCCGGCGTCAATTCACCCATAGGGTCTGTCTATTACCTACTGGCCAGCCGCCTTCCCTACGGTGCCGGAGCAATTCTGCGAAATCCTACGAAATTTGTCCCCACCGTGACTTTTGCGTACGGATTGCTTCTCGGCTTGGGGGTGGTTGCAGTGAATTCCTTACTCTCCTCGAGAAGATTCCCCCCGCTGATCTCAGGTAAAAATCTTGTCCGGTACGCGATTGTTCTCGCAGTGGTCTTCTTAGTCCTCGCACCGATAACATACGGAACTTTGCTCGACCTTCAGGGGTATACATGGCCTCGCTATAGCCCTACAAACATTCCGCAACAATACGCAACGCTGAACGACTGGCTTACCGCGCAGCCTGGAGGGTACAAAGTAATGTGGATCCCCGCGGGGGGAGCATACGACTGGAAACAGTATGGCATAACCGCGTTTCCAGACTTGTTGTCGTCAGCACCGACTGTACCCTTCAACAGTATCTATCCGAATACGCTAGGGTCAACAAACAACACTGGAAAGATCCTAGCTTTCCTCGGAGTGAAGTTTGTCGTGTTCCATAGTGACTCGATCAACTTCCCGAACGACCAGATTCTGCAAGAGCTACTCAATCAGCGAGACCTTACCCCGGTCGAGTCTCTCAACGGCACCGTTGATCCAATTGACAATTCCCGTGCACCTCTCCCTATCGGTGCCCCAGGAGCATCGTTCGGGAACAGCCCGTTCCACCTTCCGATGGTCGCTCTGCCTAGAGGACAAGCAAACCTCACGATGAGCTACACGATACCACAATCTGTGATAGACCAAGGATACACGGGGGGACAGTTCGCAGACTATTTTAGCATCGCAATTCATGGATTTCCTGCCGGGTCTATTGACTTCAATAACAGGGTCTTTTTCGCCACTGTCGCTCATCAAGACATGATAAATACGACGAGTGGGTACGCCTCTTTCAATGTAGATGCATCCCTGAACTATCCGGAAACGTCGATCGACCTCTACGCCAATTATTACGACAGTGAATACAGGTCCCTAACCCCCATCTATTTCATCGACAGACTTACCCTTGTTCCAAGCGAAATAACCAATCGTTATATTATCTTCGAGAACAAAGATTTCGCCGGGCCGGTCTTCTCCCAGAACTTGGATTTGGCGAATAATGGGAACCTCACCGAGTTGGTGAGCAGTAATGCCAGTATCGTTTCGCCTCCTTCGGCCAATGTGACCAGTTATGAACAGACAAGTGGGGTCGAGCTTACAGCAACAGTCACTGTTTCATCGCCATTCGTTCTGGTTCTCACCGAACCGTACGATGGGCTTTGGAGGGCGTACGTGGGTAATGTTGAGGTCCAGCCGATGCCAATCTATGGCTTAGTCGACGGGTTCTTGATAAGCCAAACGGGAGTTCTAAACATCAGAATCTATTACACTCTACAGAACTACCTTTACCTTGGTGCAGGTCTTTCGGCCGCGAGCCTCTCTTTGTCACTCCTGGTCGTTGTTTTATTGTGGAGAAGGAACCGACGGAAAATCCCCACACAGCCAGAAACCATCGTAACGGTACCCATCCCGGCGCAAATGTTTGACCAGTCATAGCCTAAGAAGCTCGCATCAGAGGCGAATCGGGCCAGATTCCATGAGATGGATCGCGACGCCCACCCTCCGTCATCAAACCGCATAATTCAGAATCCACAAATCTAGTAAGAGGCTAATCTTGTTGCCGCGTCATGATCTAGGTCTGGGATCAGTGATCACACTGACTGTTGATGATTGTTGGAAAACTCATGCCCATGCGTTCGATCAAGCCTTTGACTCGATGTCTCTTAAAGGAGTATTCTATGTTGTGGCAGGGTTTGTGGGAAAGGAGATTAACCGTTTTCAGTTTGTCGAGTGGGATGCTCTTCGTCAGATTTCTGAATCTGGCCACGAAATAGGCTCACATTCGTTCACGCATAGAGGATCAGTGCTGAGCTTTACAACGAAAGCCACTCAGCTTCTTCGCTTGGTGAGAAGCAAAGGGCTAGTACGTTCCACCAGACTCACCCGGGCTCTTCTTGGGTTGACTGAAGAGTATCCGGTAAAGCATTTGGGACAAGGGGAGGAAGTCGCCATGTCGAAACTTGTAATTGAGAAGGAACTGGGGAGACCCTGCAAGAGTTACTCTTACCCTGGAGGAGAACCGACTCCGGAGCTCATGAACTTTGCGAGAGACACAGGTTACACATCAGCGAGAACGATTCGTCCCGGGTTCAATTATTTTCATCATTTCGAACCCTACGCACTCAGATGTCAGGTATGGGATGAATGGACTACAGCAAGAATTGCTGATAAATGGGTCAACAAGGCCATCAACCAAAATCTCTGGCTAATCGAGGTCTTTCATGCGATGAACCTGCCCCACTATCCATACAGCTGTTCCCAGTCTGCCCTTAAGGAGCACTTGTCGCACATTCGTTCAAGGCAGGGAGAAATTGACAATTTGACTGTCAGCGAGACTATTGAACAGATTCAGGGAAATCTACCGAGCGGATCACCATTCAAACGGTATCCTGAAGCGAGCGACCAGTTTAACTGAAGGTTGATGCAAGAGTTAGTGAAGGACACTAAAATGGGTCCTAGCACGCTCCTCGCTCCAACAGCTGACAAACGCTCAGATCGAGGGAGCAAAGTGGGATCACCAGGGCATCCACTCGTGTCCGTAATAATTCCAACAAAGAACTCAGAACGAACGATTCGTCCATGTCTCGAGAGCGTTTGCGCTCAAACCTACACCAACTTCGAGATCGTGGTGGTAGACAATTTCTCAAGCGATTCGACAGTACGAATAGCCAAGGAATACGCTGACCTAGTCCTTCTGGCAGGTCCGGAGAGGACTAGCCAAGTGAAGCTGGGAGCTGCCAATAGCAAAGGCGATTTCATCTACAAGATCGATTCGGACTTCGTCCTTGAACCTTCCGTACTTGAGAAGGCTGTCAGAGTTGCCTTGGACCAGAAAGCTGTTGGAGTTGTGATTCCAAACCTATCATACCCGAAGACAAGTTTCTGGTCCGAAGTACGTTTCTTCGAGCGTCTGTCCTACGTCGGCTCAAAGCAGATTGAAGCCGCGCGCTTCATCAGACACGACGCGTACAATGCCGTGGGAGGCCACGACGGAACTCTAGTGGCTTACGAAGAGCACGATCTTCACAACAAAGTATCGAAGCTAGGCAAGATTGCCCGTATCGAAGGCGCTGCCGAGTGGCACATCGGCGAACCGAAAAAACTCGCCGAAATCGTGACAACGAGCTGGTACTACGGGAAGACCGCGATTCGATACGTCAGGCTATATCCTCACATTGCTGCAACGCAGATTCTTCCAGTCCGCAAATCTCTTTTCAATCAAAGAATGGTGTTCCTGCATAGGCCCAAGCTATTGCTGGGCCTCATGGTCTACGAGACAGCAAAATATCTCTCCGGTTTTCTCGGGCTTCTAGCTCAACTCACCTGGCCCTTCTCTCCGCCCTTCCGTCAAACCACCCAAACCTCAACAATCATCAACCATCCGTTGTATCCGGTATCATCGGTTCACGATGAGCTGCTTTTCAGAGAACCGCCTCATTTATTTGGAATCACGATAATCATTCCTACCTACAACTCTAGAGTGACATTGGCTCGTTGTCTGGAGTCGGTAAGAAGCCAAAGCCGCGGCCCTAAGTCTGTTATTGTGGTAGATCGATTCAGCGCAGATGGTACTTCGGAGGTTGCAATGACTGAGGGCGCAAAGCTGATAGAAACAAGAGTAAACCGTAGTCTAGCCAGAAATATCGGACTGGAAAAATCATCATCGGACGGTGTCCTCTTTGTGGATTCAGATATGATATTGCCACCATCGTTGATAGAAGAGTGCGAGACTGGACTAGGCAAATATCACGCCCTCATAATCCCCGAAATATCGGTAGGAAGAGGATTCTGGGCGGAGTGCAAGGCCTCTGAAAGAAAGACGTACATTCGCAACGAGATGATCGAAGCTGCCCGCTGTTTTCGGAGAGATGCCCTTCTCTCACTTGGCGGATACAATCCGCGATTGGAAGCAGGGGAGGATTGGGATCTGCAGAAACGTGCAAGAGCCGCGGGTCTATCTGTTGGCCGAACAGTCGCTGAAATCGAACACGACGAGGGGACACCAACTCTGTTATCTTTGCTCAGGAAGAAATACTTCTATGGCAAGGTGTTTGGCATCTACTTGGCCACAAACCCCTACGAAGGAGTAAGACAGCTTAACCCGTTTCGACGCATACTCGCTCCCACACTCGCAACGCTTCCGACAGACCTTGTGCATGGCGTGGGAATACTAATCCTAAGAACGCTAGAATTCGCAGCCGCAGGCCTAGGCCATGTTAGCAGAATCTTACGAAAAGGAAACTGAAGACGGAATGAAGAAGTATTGGCTGCCCCTGAACACATCGGCATGAATTGGGACAACGACTACTTCCGTTTAGGTAGATCAAATGATCACGGGAAAATTGTACATGGCTTTAGAAAACCCCTGGCAGATAACGCGAAGCCCCTATTACGCGGGAAACCGATTAGCACATTAGAATGACTCTGGGGTACGGGCCGCTTCTACGGTTCGGCAGGCTTCAATTTCGCCTTGGTAGCGCAGGGAATGTGCCTGCGTTTCATGAAATCTTCTTTCAGGGAGACTACAGAAGCCTCACGATTCACCCCAATGACATTGTTCTCGATGCGGGGGCTAACGCGGGCCTCTTTTCGATTTGGGCAGCCCCGAGGTGTCGTAGCGTCATCTCCGTGGAACCAGCACCGGAAACCTTCGGTCTCCTGAATCTGAACAAGCGGATTAACAAGGCTACCAATGTATTTCCCATCAACAAGGCTCTCTCAGACCACGACGGGTATGTCACTATGCGAGGCGACGGAGCCACGTTCAAGATCGAACAGCAAGGAATTATGATACCTTCAACTACCATAGACTCTCTCTTAGCCGACCTCGACGTCTCTGTCGACGTTGTGAAGATGGACGTTGAAGGAGCTGAAAGATTGTGCCTGCCTGGCTCCTACTTGGAGCACGTTAGAGAGATCGTCGTCGAAACCCACGGCACTGAGGACAGTGTGGTCAGAATTCTCGAGAAATATGGTTTTAAGACGAGCAAGATCAATTTCAGAGTACCCCGGACAGTTGTTAACATTCTAAGGCAGCTTCCCTATTTTGTCGGTGCAGAGCTTGCGACTAACTTTATGATATCCCGCTCGACTCTGAGGGCATTTATGAAGCACGAACATCTTCTTCTTCGGGAGAGACAGCCACAGTTCCAGATAATCTACGGGCGCCAATCCTGAGTACAGGCTAGAGCCCTTTCCAGATGAGAAAACTTTGAGATTTCTCGCGGTTACAGTAGCGCAGCGACCTACCACTCTTAACTATGATGAGATGCCCTTCTATTGCCATACCCACGAACCTGTGTACTTCAGCAGGGATCAGAAAAGGGAGAGATTTGAGAAACTCGTCCGATGGTGGAACGATGGGCACAAACTTGCAATGGAATACTATCCTGAAGCAACGCACTTCATGGATGTTGGAACCTATTATCTAGGTCAGACGAAAAGTCTCCGACAGCTCGTTCTGAGATACGAAAGACTGCAATGCCCAGAGATAATTCTCGCTGGAAACGTCCTGTATAGGAAGAACCTGGGTCCTTTCCAGCTCCGTGGTACATATGATACCTTGGGATTCCCGGAGTTGGTTGAGCTATTTGGCGTAGGCCTCAAATGGTCTAGGTCTGGAAACCGACTTGTCCAGTTGAACTATGTGTCTCAACCTTTTATCTACCCAGTCGAATACTGGCAAAAGCATCCATTTCACGTAAGAACAGGCATTGAGAAGGATGAGGATATCCCCATCTGGTACATGGACTTTTGCGACGAATCAGGAGCACCCGTTTTTGTGGACTTGGGAATAAGATTCTACCGCGATGAAACTAACAGCGACGTAATCGTGAACCTGACTAAGAGAATACGAATATACGCGGGCCAGAAAATGAAAGCTAGCAGATCTAAGAACTGAGTTGAGACCGTCTGTCACACGCTTATAGTTCAATGTGCTAACCGCGACATTCAACGTAGATGTCTGGAACATTGAGCCGAGCTTGGGACCCTTGCGCTATCATTGCAAGTCAGGAGACTGACGATTCGGAATGAAGATTGCGATAGGGCCTTATGGGGGAGGCTCGGGAATCTCTACGTACACTTCGGAGTTATGCAAAGCCTTAGCGACGATACGGAATGACCTTGACATTACACTACTGACCTGGCAGGGAATCGATTATCCTGACGCGAAATTTCCTACTCTGACTCTTCCAAAGAACACCTTTCTCGGAATGTCAGATTTCACCGGCGGCCCCTTCGCCAAGGTCTTGGGCGCCACAAGGGTGGTTCGCCAGAAGATGAAGGATTTCGACCTAGTGCACTTCTCAGATTCGACCTACGGGGCCTTCATCAGACATCCCAGGCTCGTTTTGACTATGTGGGGATACTTTAGTTGGAGACTTCTGCCAAGATGGTACGCTGAAAGATTCGGATTCCCAGTCAACATACCTGGCACTGCTGCGGCTATCGAGTTTATGGCGATGAACACACTAGCTCTACGGACAGCCAGAGTGATCATATCACTCCTGCCGCTCAGATACATACCAAAAAAGCAAATTCGCGGGAACATGTTCTACATTCCCCCGCCACTCGCTCTATCGGAAAATTCAAACTCGGGCGCTAGTCTACAAGAATCCATCATAAGGACCGAGAGTGCAGATATTGTCTTCATTTTCGGTTCTCGCGACCTGTCTATCAAGGGAAAAGGCGCGCAGCTCGCGATTGACGCATTCACGAAGCTTCTCCTTCGTGATAAGACTCGAGCGGTTCTCTTCATGGTTGGTGGGAAGAAGGATGCGCTCAGTGTTCCTAACGCTGTCAGGGACAGCGTCATTTTCACGGGATTTCTGGATAGACGTGATTATTTGCGGCTCTTGGGTCCAGGCCGATGCTTTCTGGCCCTCTCTCACGGAGAAGAACTCGACTATGCTTGTCTCGAAGCGATGGCGGCTGGCTGCGCAGTCATAGTATCGCCTATTCCGGCTCATTACATGGTTAGAGACCATGAGACAGGAAGAGTCGTTTCGAGGAATGCCGACTCTATTCACTCATCCATGCTGGAACTAACTGACGATGATACGCGTCTTCAGCTGGGAAAGAACGCCGCAAAAGAAGTGAAGCAGCTTACCAGCCCCGCTGAGATTGCCAAGAAGTACTCAACTATCTATCAGAGAGTGCTTTCTACATAACTATGCTGGGACGAATTGAGATAACGCTATCGCGGGCGTCAAACTTGACGACTCAAACACTCATTGAGGCATAAGGTGGGCCAGCAGCTACGATCCCGCCAAAGGAAATCTGCTGGACCAACCTAATTGCGAATTAAGGCCCACCCTTCAGCCAGTTAACGTTCCCCACATGGTCCAGCTTGAAGGCCCAGTTGTGTTCTAGACAGTTCATGATCCTTCGAGGGAGGATGGGCGCGCGACCAGGTCGAGTGTAGGGAACACACTAGATTGCATTGGATCATAAAGGTATGACTTATCTGCGGGATTGACATACCGACCTCAATGCGGGTTTGTTCGTGAGACCTATCGGATCGAGAATCCGCCTAATCGTGGCGGTTGGGCTAGTGGGATTGGTCCTAGCAGCCATCCTAGCGACCCAGCATTTTCCGCTATCGCCGGTCCCTTCTGTAGCGATATCCGGGATAAAGGCGAACTGCACCGATATGATCGAAGACTCCACCCATAGTCCGGTGACCGCCGGAAGCGGCTCGATCCTGTTCGGCTGCAATGGCAGGACAGGGTGGCCTCCGAATTGGCTAGGCTGCGGTGGAGGATGTCCGAGTGCCTATCCGGTTTTCAATGTGTCGCAGACGGCAGAATATACTGCCATCTTCAAGCTCCCTCAGTATTATGCCAGTCTTTTCGTCGCGGAACCGAGCGGTTGCTCTCCCCCGTCGACCTCTGGGTCGCCGTGGCAGTTGACAAACGGGACTAAGATACAATTGTCCGGGTCTAGCTCTTCGCCGAGCTTTTTCTACTATTGCGCCAGCTATGCGAGCGTTGCATCGAGTGGCGCTACGTTGTCGAGCTTCACGGTATCGTGGGGGTCAGGATCGACAGTCTTTAGCCAGACCTTCCCATCGGTGACGGTCCCGCCTGAGACTCCTCCGAAAACTTCAGCCCTCTCAGTTGTTAGAGGAATTGACAATGGTCTCTACTACTCAACCTTGACAGGCTCTTGGAGTGGCTGGCAGTCTCTAGGAGGCGGTACTGCCGGGCCGGCTGTGTTCTGCTCGGGAAGCGGTGGGAGTGTATACTTGGCTGTCAGGGGCTCGGATAATGCCAGCATATACATCAGGAGCTATTCGAATGGCGCATGGTCAGCCTGGACGAGCCCCGGGGGCGTGGCGACTGATGTACCTGCGTGCGCTTCGATGAACGGGACTCTTCATCTTCTGGTCCGCGGGACGGATTATGCTCTCTGGTATAACAGTCTAAACGAGGTTTCAGGCCTCTGGGGTAGGTGGCAGCCGCTGAATGGCTCCCTCGTATCTCCGCCCGCCCTGGCTGCTACTCCCAGCCTCAACAGGCTCGATGTTGTTTTGCAGGGGGCGTCAGGGGGTATCTACCACAAAGCATTCATCAACGGGGCCTGGTCGCAGTCTTGGGAGCCACTGCCCAATGGCATCACTTCCGATGTTCCAGCCGTGTCGAGTGATGGACTAGTCCTTCACATGGCCGTGAGGGGTGGGAATAATGATCTCTGGTACAACGCGCTGAACTTTACAACCAGTCTATGGTCTGGCTGGGTCTCCCTCAATGGAACAACAGGCGTCACGCCCAGCCTTGCGACGGACTCGTCAGGCACTGTTCATCTATTTGTTGTGGGAGCGGACGGCCGAATAGTCGATAAGACTCTAGCCCCGGGAGGAGCCTGGTCGACGAACTGGGATGATACAGGAGGCACGACAAGCAACCCAGTCGCAGTCTCAGCGCAAGGGACGAACATTGCCGTAATGGTGAGCGGCACGAACGGCGGGGTCTGGTACAACACACTTGCAGGGTCCGTGTGGCAGGTATGGACTAATCTGGGCGGATCAACCTCCTTAGCACCAGCATTGTCCACCATTTCATGATCATTCGCCATCCGGTTAGGCGTGTTTGCCCCGATTCGTTGCAGCTTATCTGACGAATACACCTGCCTGTTCATCCAGTAATACTATGGATTTGCCGCTTTTGCTGTTCGGGTAGGAAAAGCTAGGAGGGCTCTAGAACAGATTGCAACTTGTCCTAAAGACCGCTACTTCTTTTTGACTACTTGTACTGGAATTGTGATGGTGTTAGAAATGCCTCTGCTAGAGCCTGTTACTTTGACCGCGTAGCTGCCTAGGGGAGTCGAGCCCTTCGAGTTTACCGTTAGGAGAACCGTGGCCGGTGCACCGGGTGCGATTGTTACGGTGGTGGAGCTGAGGGTCAAGAATGGTCCCTTGTTGCTGCTGGGCGCAATGCTGGCGTTGAGCGTGATGGTGCCGGTGAACCCGTAAGTGCTGTTGATGGTGACAGTGGTTGTCGCGGAACTGCCCTGTTTGACGGTTAGGCTGGATGGATTGGTTGACATTGTGAAATCGGGCTGAGTAGATGGACTGGGACCGGCGATCACCGTTACATTGTGGGAGAAATAGCCGCTTGCATAGATTAGGTTCGTTGCCGAGTTCACCGCGACGCCAAGGGTGGGAACATGCGGAACGGTGGCCGCTAGCGTGTTTGTTGCCCCATCAATGGCAAATACACTTGAGCCTCCGGCGTATATTCTGTTAGTTGCCTCGTCCACACCGATACCAATCGTAGAGTTGCCCAATGGAATAGATGTCACGATGGAGCTGGTCGAGGCGTCAATAACATGGACCGAATTCGAATTGTTAGCAGAAAATTGCACGCTTTGACCAGATACAGCATAGAGCATATTCGTCGCTGAATCAATCGCTAGGGCGAAAGGTGCCGGGGGGGCTGCCAGCAACCAGTCTGCGTAAGTTACGTTTGCGGTGACGGTGTTGGTAGATCCATCTATCACGAATATTGTGGTATACCCTGGAGGGGTGCAACAGGTGGTGGCGGGCGCAGTAAAGGCTGCGTATATCTTGTTCGTTACATGGTTGACGGCTATTCCAGCACTATTGCATCTAGAGTTGTCAGTTCCGGGGGCGCAATTGACGGGTAATCTGGCCACGACGGAGTAGGTCGAGCCGTCCATCACATCCACAGCAGGAACGCGGTACTCCTCAACGTAGACTCTGTTAGTCACAGAGTTGACAGCGATCTGTGCCGGACTGCTGGGCAAGATAACACGAGCAACCTGGGCTAGAGTCGTCTCATCTATGACAGTCACCGTGCGAGATGTATCGCAACAGTATATGCTTGCGTCCGTTACGAATATCTTATTGGTTTGCGGGTTGACCGCAAGTCCGTAAGTGTAGGAGTTGCCTAGCGTTTGGGACGTCGCCACCACTGTGTTGGTATACCCATCTATCATCACTACAACATTCTTGGCAGAGTCGGCCACGAAGATCATGTTTGACGAGGCGTCTACGTCAATGCCACTGGCAATGGGGTTCGGCAAACCCGTTCCTATGGGGATGGTGGCTACGACTGTCTCCCCACGGACCGGACTTAGAAAAAAGGTTGTGGTGAGCATGACGAGCAACGGTAGAAGGATTGTTATTGTTTTGAGGAATCTTCGCTGGTTGAGAAAATTGACCGTTGACAATTTCGTCGCGCGTCTGGCAATCATTCTTCGATATTAGTCCTGAGTGTACAAGCGAACACTCTTGCCTTCAGACGTAACAAGTGGAGCATGCGTAGAAGCACTCACGGTCGCTACTTCTTTTTGACTACTTGGACCGGAATCGTGATAGTGGTAGAAAGACCTCCGCTAGAGCCCGTCACTTTGACCGTGTAGCTGCCTTGGGGAGTCGAGCCTTTTGTGGTCACCGTTAGGAGCACGGTGGCCGGCGCACCCGGTGAAACTGTTACAGTTGTGGAACTGAGGGTCAAAGTTGGCGCCTTACTGCCGCCGGGAGCAAGACTGGCGTTGAGCGTGATGGTGCCAGTGAACCCGTTAGTACTGTTGATCGTGATGGTGGTTGTAGCGGAACCACCCTGTTTTACAGTCAGGCCCGATGGATTGGCGGAGATTGTGAAATCGGGCGGCTCGTTGCTCGCGCACTGGACGCTCGTTAGCTCCGAAGTATCTGTGACGGTCGCGTTTGACGTAGCGACTGTGGCACCCGTAGCGTTAACGACCAACGACGCTGTGGTAATTGTTGCGTTAGTATTGGCAGCTGTTGAATTAGATGGTCCAGTGAATGGGCAGCCGAGCCCAATGTTTCCGTTGGAGTCAAGTTTGACGATCGAAGAACCTG
>Ga0137386_10001394_pt1 | contig 15080 bp, 16 predicted proteins | sample SagtaG_4_FD_104910 | JGI IMG/M metagenome (GOLD analysis project Ga0137386, IMG submission 104910) | Vadose zone soil microbial communities from Sagehorn Ranch, Mendocino, California, USA - Sage2_R_100_16 metaG | ecosystem: Environmental > Terrestrial > Soil > Vadose zone | place: USA... | reverse complement strand
TGTTCGTAAAGCTTAGACTGGTAGTCTTTGCGCCGTGAGTTGCGACGGGTATGGCGAGTGTCAGGATCAACGCAATTGCAATAGTTGTGATTGCTCGTTTCATACTATATTCCTAGTTGGTTTGGAAAACCGTTTCCTTATAGCTTTTCCCAGGAAGATTCCCATCGGAATATAGAGGTAGACATGTCGCACCCGAGATGCATCCAAATAGACACAGTGGTTCGCAAGATAAACGGTAAGACCGATACTAGATTCATTTCAGCGCGGAAGAGACTTCAGCCTTTTTCCCTGGCACCGGTATTAGGAGAATCATGATGACACTGCCCCCAACGATTGCGGTGAAGTAGATGTAGAGGCATGGTCTAGCCAGCACTTGCCAATCGACATTTGGTCCTTGTGCAACGCCGTTGGGGCCACAACCATAAGGAGTCTGATAGGTAACTACGCCATAGGTCACCGCGGCAAGAACTGCCGTGGCGAGAAGAACCAGGACAATGGTTTCGCGGTTGCGGAATATCACCCCAAGAAGCATTTGCCGCTAGACCTTCAGCAATCCTTTTATCGGTTTACTCCCAAGCCGCTAGCATCTTGAAGATTCTACAGGTTTCCGCAGGCAGCGTTTCCGCCCTCTTTCTGGTCGTCATGATGGTGAGCTCCGCAGGTGCAGTGCCGCTTCTCAATGTAGGTAGTTATGCGAATTATCAGTTGAACGCATCGATGCTATCAACTCAGAGTTGCAATGCCACTCCGGCTAGTTACGATCAGATTGCATGTGGTCCCTATCAGCCAAGGCAGCTTGTCAACATTTACGACGATGGAGCTTGCGCATCTAGTTCAATCAGGTGCTTTTTCAGTCCTGCCAATTTTACGGTGGCACCTGGAACTACGGTCATGTGGTTCAACTCAGGCAAGCTCACTCACACCGTGACTTCCTCCGACGGTGTTGCTGGTTTCAGCTCTACAAACTTGGCCCCTATGGCCTCGTTCTCGTTCACTTTTACCATGCCAGGCAAGTACAACTATTCCTGCCTGATTCATCCATGGATGACGGGAAGAGTGAATGTAGCGATTCCTACATGGCCCGTTCCCACGCCGATCGCGTCCTCTTTCACGCCCACGATTAGTCTTGCAGGCTCCCTGAACTGGACTGTTAACGGACTGGACAATAGTGTGGGGGTCCTTAACGTCAGCCATCAAGTAAGTATAATCGCGTCGAATGGTCTGGTCAGTTTCACGCCCGCAACTGAAACGGGCAGTTTCTCTCAGTCAATCAATCTCGCCACTCGCGTGGAATCCGCGGGAACCGCGACATCAGCGATTCTTGGCATCCTCGAGAAGATGCTCTCCTATTATCCAGGATACTACGGGTACTATGGCTATCCCTCAACGCTAGGCCAACTGCTATCATCTCAGAAAGAGAGGTTCACTTTCTGGTGGGTGAACGGTCCCTTATCGAACGGTCAACCAGTTGAGATCTTAACAGGGTATGCGAGCGTTACCGGAAGCGAGATCGTCGACTTAGGACCAGGCAACAATCGCAATGCCTGGATCGTCGAGTCGACACTTTCACAGTCTCTGTCAACCAATTCCCCGCCTGTGATAACTTCTGGTGGATCGAGCGATTCTAGCTTCAAGCTAGATTTGAAATTCGACTATGACCAAGCCAGCGACCTTCTTCTCAAATCGAGCGCCGAAGTTTCCGTCTCATCCGCCCAAACGCAAAATTTCAATCCGGGTGATTATCTCTGTGGTCCCTCAGGCTGCTTCCCTGTCTCCGTCTCTGTGACCGTGAGCCATCAGATGAGCGCGACCGTCCCGGTCACCCTGCGATTGACATCCACAAATCTCGACCTGACCCGGAGGATGCCTGCAGGATCGATAGGAAACGGCCAGACCTCGTCGGGTGGGCCTTCAGGGACATCAACTCTGCCACCAGCAATGTCTCTCTGGATCTACGCTGGCATTGGAATTGCCGGAGTTGGCGTCGCTGGGACTCTTGCCTGGTTACTTAGACGACGCGCCGGGATGAGAACGCCGGTAGCTCAACCGGGACCCCTGCCTGCAGCGAGCCCTGCCATTCCAAGCCCGTAGCAAGCTCGTCCCTCTATTTTTCAGACACCAATTTCAGTCTACGCGCGGGCTGCTGTCTCGTCATGCAATTCATGGTATGAATCTACTGCTTCTCGTGCAACGAACGTTAGGATGACTCCTGTCGCTAGATAATCCGCCCACCAAAGCCCTAGGAAATATTCCGCGAGAAGTCCACCAAGGAGGGCTATGGCCATGAGGAGACACGTGACAGATTCTATGGCATCCATCGAGAGGGCTAGCGAACGGGTCTCGCGGCCTATCCTCTTTTTCTGAACATAGAGATAGGGCATCGCGATTACTGCTCCAATCGCGATGACGATTCCGAGAGGCGATCCCTCGGGCTTCAACCCAGTGCGATAGGAATAGACTGCGCCGAGTCCGATGACGGGAATGAGAGCGAAGAGTAGCAGGCTCGTGAATTGTTCCGTTCTCTTGCTATCAGTTACACTGCCAATTCTCGAAGAGTCCCGGCGTAGACCACGCAAGACTGCGAGGCCGGAGATTAGTTCTATCAGACTATCACCACCAAAAGCGAGCAGTGCGAAGCTTCCTGCGAAAAATCCCACTCCTAAAGACCCGAGGACCTCAATTGTCATCCAGGCTGAGCTGAGGTATTCGATTCTGATCCCGTTCCCTATTCTCCCGTGTCTCCATGATTGATGGGTGGTGCTGCAGCAACATGAAGCACAGTTGGAGCAATCCGCGACTGTCTGGCAACTCTCGCAGGATGTTTCGGAGCAACCACAGGTCTGGCATGCTGAAGAGGGGTATGCTCCAAAGGTCATAGGAAAGACTGTAATCTAGCCGCTGGTCTCGGCTTATTTCCCTAACGCTAGAAACCAGGGTCCAAGAATGATAACCATGGGCCAGGCTAGACAGGCAGGGTCAGTGAAGACCAAACCGAAGATCCGCAGCATTGAATTTCTGTGGGACCTAGAAGAACCACTTACCAAAGTCAGATCGAAGAACAAGGTTACGATCAAAGCCGCAGTACCAAAAGACAGGGAGCGTCTGAGAAAAATTGTTGTTGAAGCCTATTTGCCTGAGTGGTCGTGGTGGGTTAGGCAAGTTGGTGGAAAGGAAAGAGCCCGTGCTGATCTGATGTCCTATGTAAGCGAATTCATGCGAGACCGCAAGAAGCGTATCTTTGTTGCGGAGGAAGGCGAAAAGATAGTTGGATTCTGCGGTGCCGCCAAATACAATAAAGATACTGGAACAATAGGTTACGGAGTCGCAGTTCTGCCTCGTTTTCGTAGAAGAGGAATTGGTTCAATATTGCTGCTGACAGCTCTCGATTGGCTGAAGAAATCTGGAGTGGCACTCGTAACGTTGGAGGAACCGACTTTTGGTTTCGAGAACAAAGACAGCCCTGCCGTCCTTCTCTACAAGAACCTCGGAGGAAGGATCATCAGAGATCGACCTCTAACAAGAAGCTGAATGGACACTTCTCAAAAATTCTCGCTCCGGGGAGTGTGAAATGGTTATTTCGAAGTGGTGAGATTCTCTGGTTGGACGGGCAGAACTCCATGGCGTCCAAGTAGCACCTATTAATCACGATAGGAAATCGTTTCGACAGGATCTCGTTGAAGACTGATTTAGCGTCACAGAATCAGCCCAACGCTTGGGAGGTTGCAACGCCAGAGTCAGTAGGTCTCTTGCCGAGAACACTTGAATCGACGCGAGATGCGATCAGATCGAATGATTTCAAGAACATTGGCAGCATTCTCGTTGCACGACATGGAAAGTTAGTGTTCGAGGAGTATTTTGAAGGGTCAAGATCGACGCTCAGAAACACCCGCTCAGCAACAAAGAGCATCGCGAGCATCCTGGTTGGGATCGCAATCGACAAGGGATTCTTGTCGGGAGTAAACGCTCCGGTGATGTCGTTCTTCCCGGATAAGCAGCCGGTGAAGAATCCTGATCCTCGCAAGGACCAGATTACGATTGAGGATTTCTTGACTATGAGCTCGTTGCTGGAGTGTGATGACAATAATCAATTCTCCGCAGGAAACGAAGAGAGGATGTACCTCACCGAGGATTACGTGAAATTTACACTCGATCTGCCGATCAAGGGATTCCCGTCATGGGAGAAGCGGCCTGAAGACTCGCCGTATGGACGAAGCTTCTGCTACTGCACCGCAGGCACCGCTACCCTCGGAGGAGTCATTGAGAGAGCAACCGGGACAACAGTGCCTGAGTTTGCAGACAAGTATCTGTTCACCCCGCTTGGAATCGTCAACGCGGAATGGCAACCGACCCCGTCTGGACTAGTGATGACTGGTGGCGGGCTGCGGCTCATGAGTCAAGATCTTCTCAAGCTCGGACAACTCTACCTAGACGGGGGAACCTGGAAGGGAAATCGCGTCGTATCCAAGGAGTGGGTCGAGAGTTCAACGAGGCCTCATGCCCGGATTCAAGATTCAGAGTATGTCAAAGATACCGAATATGGCTACTTGTGGTGGCTGAAGTCGTTCGGGCCTACGGGGAGAAGTTTCCGGAGTTTCAACATGCTGGGGAATGGTGGTAACGAGGTCTCGGTCTTTCCCAGCTTAGATATGGTGACCGTGTTAACCAGTACGAACTACAACAGTCGTGCGGCGCACCAACAGACGGACCGGTTGTTGTCTGAGCGCATCATTGCCGCGGTCGAAGATAATTAGCTGACTGAATGTGCGAACATCTTCTAGACTCGATCCTTTCCCATTCTCTCCGCTCTAGGAAATCAGAGTCTTGAGCATCAAAGACCCCGCGGTCAACTGGCTTCTGGAATCTGACGATCCCTCGATCCGTTATCTCACGCTCACAGAGGTCCTTGACAGACCTCTAGATTCGAAAGAAGTTCTAGCGGCGAAGGAACAGATTCCTAACGGACCGACTGTGAAAACTCTACTCTCTGGGCAACAGGCGGATGGTGGTTTTGGGGTCCATCCATACCAGAAGTGGACTGGCGCACACTGGCGCTTGGTCTCTCTCGTCGAGCTCGGAATACCCGCGGGGTTTCGGCCCGCGGTCAAAGCGACGAATCTTGTCCTGAAATGGTTGCTTGGTGAGGCTCATCTCAATAATATTCCGAGAATCAATGGACGATATCGGAGATGTGCGTCTCAAGAGGGTAACGCGTTGGCAGTGTGTAGCCGGCTGGGTCTCGCGGAGGACCCGCGGGTAGTGAAGCTTGCCGAGTCGCTGGCCGAGTGGCAGTGGCCCGATGGAGGATGGAACTGCGACAGGAGACCAGAAGCAAACCATTCATCGGTCAACGAGTCTCTGTCGACTCTCTGGGGTCTTGTAGAGTACCAAAAGGCGACAGGAAATCGAGAATATTTGAAACCGATCGATAGAGCATCGGAGTTCTTTCTTCAACACCATCTCTTCCGTTCAGACCACACGGGAGAGATCATCCACCCGAGCATGGTCAAGCTTCACTATCCACTGTACTGGCACTGCGACATTCTACAAGAACTCACGATACTCTCACGAGCAGGAAAACTAGACGACCCACGAACCAAGGAGGCGCTGGACATTGTGCAGACGAAGAGGGGTCCCGACGAACTATGGCACGCAGACGACTACTACTGGAATCTGAGACGGACACCATTGACGAAGTCGAAAGTGCTGGTGTCTAACGTTGAGATCGTGGACTGGGGACGAAAAGGCCCCAACAAAATGATAACACTAAACGCCTTACGAACCCTCAAAGCCGCCGAGCGAGCTGCGAACTGATGGAAAAATGAAAGCCATAGAACTGGAAGTTGCCAACTTTCGATCGTACAAACGGGCCAAGGTGTCGTTGGGCTCTGGTCTCAAGACCATTGTCGGTGAGAACAACGTCGGCAAATCTAGTCTTCTCGCCGCTTTGCAAGCTATCCGAGTTGCTGGCGGGATCGGTCCTGAAGACTGGCCTTTCGGGAACAGTGACGGCCCAATGTCGCTTCGGCTTGAGCTGAACCTCGGTGAGCCAGAAATCAAGAGATTTTGCAAGGAGCTGGAGATTCCAGATAGGGACTCTTCTTACCTTGGTACCGAGTTAACGATCAAAATAGATTGGGAGCGTCAAGGCGCCCAAGTGTTGCCTTACGCAACTCTAGGTCCATTGAGAATCTTCTCGAACGGCACAGCCTCGTTAGAGAGCCAAGACCCAATGATGGGATACATGCCGATCTTATGGAATGAGGTCCTTCGGGTTTCCAAAGGGAGCACGGGTTCTATCTGGGAAGCTGCAAAATCCAAAATGAAGGACTACAGCAAGAATTCACCCGGAATCAACATCAGACTTGAATTCCCCAAAAATGCGTTTACGACGATAATCACGATTCTTCAAGAGAGAATTGTGATCTTCCCAGAGTTCCGCCAACGACCGCTGGGGGGAGCACCAACGGAGGACGTTCAATCTCCTGAGGGAACTCAAATACCGGCGGTATTATTCAACCTCAAAAACTCAGTTAAGAAAGCTCAGCGGAAAAGGTTTGATGAGATTCAAAGATTTTTCACGGGCCTATTTCCTACTCTACAACTGGAGGTTGTCAAAGGGCCTCACGTTCTGATAGAAAGAACGGGGACTGGTAGCGAAATACCACTTGCTCGAATCGGAGCGGGGATAGCCCAGATGATAACCCTACTGACTCATCTTGTGGGCTCCGAGGACATGATATTTGTCTTGGATGGCCCAGAGCTTCATTTGCATCCACACTCACAAAGATTATTGCGCAAGGTGCTAGAAGGTTCAACCCAGAACCAAGTGGTTGTCGTAACCCACTCTCCAGAGTTCATCAACTTCTCCGAACCAAATGGAATCCTTCTTGTTCGACAGGTCGAAGGGCAGAGTCAGGTCATTCAGCTACCGAACGATTACCTCAGAGACAAAGAGAAAGCTGGAATGTCCAAGATGGTATGGTCGGAAGATAAGGACTTCCTATTCTCAAGGAGGGTACTCCTCGTTGAAGGACCAACGGAATATGCAGCAATGCCAATTCTTGCAGACAGGCTTGGCCTGAATTTGGATGAGAACGCTGTGTCAGTAGTCGAAGTAGGTGGCGATTACTTTGGCCTGTTCTTGAAGTTACTCAAAGGTTTTGGATTACCCTTCTTGGTCATGTGCGACAAAGATGCTCTGATGAACATAGGCAAGGGAAAAATCGAGACGAGGACAAAGAAAATTCGGACCAGCCCGTTGTTTTACGCAATTTGGAGAGCTGGACTACTAAGTGACGATGACGTAGCACAATTGATCAAAGTCGAGAGAAATATCACCACCACGCAAGCCAACGGAAAGAATGTGGTTAGATATGACGAGCGTGAATCGAGTCTTTTGGAGAGTTCCGTCAACAAGTATGGATTTCGCATTCTAAGTCCAAATTTCGAGGGGTTCTTGCTCAGAAAAGGATTCAGAAACCTTCTCCGAAACGCCGGCAGGAATTACCATAAAGACAAGATTCTCCAAGGTCGATACGTCGCCATGAAGATGGAGAACATTCCAAAGGAACTAAAGGAAATAATTGCCGAAGTGTCTTCACTCAAGTAGTCCCAAAATATTTCCACTTGCCTCGTAACAGATCCTGTGGATCTTGTAGATCATTTGAAAACATTGGATTCAATCTGATGCTGTTTTCGCAAATACTATCCACTCGGCACCAAAGTACCCACGTATCACCGTTTCAATCGCGCGTGAAAGCTCCGCCAGATCATTGCGATCGAACTCCATATTTTCTGGACCTTCCTCACCTTCTCCGTGATCCGTTTCCAAACTTATGATCCCATTCAGCGTCGTCCAAAGTTGCTTTAGATATGCTAGGTTAAGTTCTACAGGGTCGCGAGTAACCCGACGGTTTATCTCGCTGATCAATTCCTCACTCGAGCTAGATTTGCCATAGGCTGGTTCAGAGTGAAACCAAGGAGGGTCGATGCGGGAAAAGGTGATACAATGATGCTTAGTACCTCGAACCATTTGCATTCCTTTCACATGGATCCACTGAACATTTTGCAAAATCGCCGTGCTGTTGAAGTAATTGCTAAATTCGGCGTAAGTGTGGAAGAGAGGTGCACAGTAGAGCACAAGCGGTTCAGTCCTCGAAAGGCTGACTAGCCGATTGTGTTGAGGGGATTTCGATCGAGGATAGATACTAATCCGGAAGTATGAATGACGATAGTTCTTCCAATAACTAGCCCGCTTTGTCAGCAAAGCATCACTTAGCTTAAACTGCACGAAAATAGATACCCCGAACAACCGAAAACCCAAGTCCCATGGTGAGATTCGTTCGCTTCGCAAGGAGGGAAAGAACGGAGCGGAGATGGACGTCACCGGAAAGCTGTCGTACAACTCGTGAGCAACGCCAAAACCGAATGTAAACTCGGAAAATGACGGACCCATTATCTAGCTTGAAGATTTCGTCACACATAAGTGCTGTCGTTCTTGGGAAGCCTAAATTAGCGCGTAGGGAGATGAAACTCGGTTAGAGTTTGCCGACTGCGCTCAGTCAACCTTCAATGTTTAGACTTGCAATATCGAAGCTACTCTTTCTAAACGCTCGTCAGACGGTGTCCGGCCCCATTACCCTACGCATTTCTTCTATCATAAACATGGACTTGTCTATCGAGACAACGCTGAAAACCGTCGCCACTGAATTGAATGCTCAGATCACACCCAACACAACGTTCCCGGACCTTTGGAAGAAAGTGGACCAAGCTTATGCCATCAGATACCAAAAGTCATTGCCTTTGAAGGGCGAGATAGACAAGATTCACCATGCGAGAAACTCTGTTCAGCATCAGGGGCTCATCCCCTCTCCCACGGACCTGAATCAGTTCTTGGGATACGCGACTCGGTTCCTCGATGATGTGTTTCTCACCTTCTCCGGCTTGAAGTTGAATGAATTGTTTCTTAGCTCAATCATAGACAATGTAGACATATGCAAGATGATGGAGGTCGCCGAACGTGATGTATCCACGGACCCGAGGAGCAGTATGGTAGCTTCAGTGAAATCTTTTGAGTGGGCGAAGACTCTGTCCCTGAGAAATATCGGTTTCTTTGATCCGACATTGGGCGCTTTTGATTCACATGACGGAATAGGAAGAGCCTTGCAAGAACCTGTCAGAAAAATCGTCCATTCTATGGTTGAGCGGATAATGGAGTTAGAGCTTCAGGTGGACCGGCGAGCTTATGTGAAGATCCGGGGAATCGCACCTTACGCTTACATTACTGTCGGCACGACTGATGCAAACACGGTCAGTGTGAGTGAAGCTGACAAACTGAATTACAATGAAGGTAATGCTTGGCTTTGCTACGGTTTCGCGCTAGAGATGATCCTTCGTTGGCAGGAGAGAGGACTACTATGAAGCGGTAAGCGCGACTTTGGTCAGACTCGGGAATTTCGAGCTTACAGCCGTTGAGATTTTGATTAGAAGGGAGGGCGGATTCTACGTAGCCGGATCATTGTCCTCGGCTGGGGAATTAGCGCAACTCCAAAGCCTAGTTAAGTTCGGACGAGTTCTCGATTTCACGGCGGTTGATGAGACGACGAGCGTAATCGTCGGAAGTAGTTCGTTCTCACAAGATCCAATATGGGGACATAGATACGAAATGCTACTAGTGGAATATGTCCCGCCCGGGATTCGTAGGGCAGCTCTACCTAATGGCGAGCCTGAAAGAGTAGGCGAGAAATTCCGATCCCCAAGATTTCGAGTGGTAGCATCTTATTCACACGAAACTGACGAAATACCTCGGACCGGATTCGTTGAATATGATTTCAAGATACAAGTTGAACTAGTGGAGGACGCGGAGAAGTTCACTGTGCGCTATGAGGACCAACGATATCCTGCACCCAGTAGGAAGAATTTTCACAAGTGGCTCGAAAGATCTGACCTCCGTCTCGAAATCTATATCGGCTACTTGGAGTTAGGCAGCCTTGCACTTGTCGCGAAGGGAAACGTAGAGCAAATCAAGAGCGGAATTCACAAGTCCGGCAACTGGGTGGAGCTCGAAGGACGCGGAGAGAATCGCCCCCGCCCTCAAACTCACTATTATCTTCTAGACAATGGCGACATAGTTGAAAAAAGATTTTACCGTTCTTCTCCGGAAAACATTACTGCAAGAATAACCACTGTCCTTATCCCGGACATTAGAGGTGGAGACATGGTGCAAGCTCAACTCATTGATGGAGATCAGGCCACTAAGTTGACCGTCAAAAAAGTCGAACACAGTCTGAGTCTGGAAGGATGCCTGACGAGTCTGGAATTCGGTTCCGAATCGACAATACGCTGATCGAGAGCTCAGATAGAGGGTTGCCTTATTGTTGTGTCAATTTCCCCAGTTCGACAGACTTTCTCCAGCCCTGCTCGATTTCAGCTTTGGTGAAGTAGGGTTTCTTCTCTTTCATCACTAGAAGGACCTCATCTTTCGAGGTGCCTGTCTCGCTCACCTCCGTTCTGAGGAAGTGGATGGATGCCAGAAGCTCGAGTTTGTCAGAATCGGTGATATCCTCTCCCAGAAAATTCTTGAACGCTTTTAGTCCTTTCTCTTCGTCAGCTGTGAGCTCTTCACCTTCACGGTCTCGTGTTACAGAAATGTCGTAAAGCAATTGAGTCAGTCCTGGTGCGTAAGGACCATGAACATACCAAGTAAATCGGTAAGGCACGTCAAATCCCCAAACTTTGAGCAGAAAGCCGAGCTTCTGAAGCCGTTTCCTTTGCGAGAAGCTATTCATCTGAGGATCAATAGCGAGTGCCCTCAGATATGAAAGAACCTTGCTCACCTAGATTCCTCGAATCTGGCTATCGACCCTAATGTAGCAAGGAATCTCTCGAACTCAGTCCTTCCTTTTGCGGTTAGCTCATAGGTGGTTCTCAATTTTTCATCTACAATTTCCTTCTTTGGTGTAATGTAGCCCTCCTGTTGCAACGCCCGAAGATGACTGAACAGGTTCCCATCGGAGAGATCGAAACCGAACTTCAACTGCCTAAAATCTACTGGGCCCGCGATTAAAAGAGATTTCAACAAAAGAATGCGATGCGGTTCGAACAGTTTTGGTGAAAGGTTGAGGATTTCCAGGTCGCTGGTTCTAATTCGACTTTCGAGATCCGTCTTCTCATCAGTCAGACTCATGTATTACACTCTCACCTGCAAAGCTGTATTCATATCCTTCTTATATTGCTTGAGAGGTCTCTGTGGGAGAGGGCTCGCGATGACAAAGAGATATATACTGTACCTACTGCGAGTGGGAAACGAGACGGAGGGCGCACATAGGAAACGAAGGCATCATCTACGCGATAATTCTCCTAGCGTTGGTTGCACTCGTGATCTGGGGAATAGTGGTATTGCTCAGTAATCCCCTGGTTCAGGCAATATTGGTTATTCTTGCCCTCGTGGGCGTCGTTGGAATGTTGAATCGGTTTTCGAAGGACTAAAAATGAGTCATGAAACGCCCCATGATAGGAAAGTTCGACGAATAGCTGCAGCCTATTGGGGAATGGACTACGACGTCCGGGCCGCAGTCCCAGGATACGAGCGTCCAAGGCCGATCCGAGGAAGGATTCCGGATATCGTCGCAACAAGGGACAGAACTACCAAGATAATAGAGGTCGAGACTCATCAAACTTTTCGCAGGCACAAGGACCAGCGCGACATTCTTCGTGATTATGCAAACCAAAGAAGTAGGACACGATTCAGGGTGACAACAGTTCGAGAGGATGAGCAAGACTGAGCGCCCGAAGACATGCTATCCAGAGTCGTTGGCGCAGTCCTTGGAGGAGCGTGCTGAATGATGGCTAGAGGCGGGGGCGGAGGAGGAATTGTAATTATTGCGGTTGCCCTCGTATTCATGATTGGCGGATATGTTGTTTACACAAGTGTGATTCCAGCGTTCACTCATCATCCGACCTCCCTGCCAACAGTTAGCCAGCTCTTTACCATGGCGACCGACGCATACGGTCATGCAACTGTTCATCTAAGGCACGTCTTCAACGTCACCCCTACAAACACCCAAGCTAGAAGCAATAGCGACGGTCCATACCAACGAGACCTCCTTCACTGATTTGGGATTTCAAGCGGCCTTGCAGCTACCGGGCATTCAGTTTTCGACCGATCGATCAAACGTTCAGCCTGGACCCGACAAGACGTCGTTCACATCGGATGTGACTCTTGCTTCGTTCGCTGCGGGTCCCCTCTTGCTGACGGCAGACGTGGTTATCTCGCTAGTAAGCTGCGGTCAGTGCAGCACGACTACCTTCAAGGTTCCCGTTGAACTTGTAATGACGGTGAACGAATAGATTGGGCTACACAGACGAAGAATTGTCCTACGTCTACGACAAGAATAACGGGTACTGCTGGCACTGCGGGATAAAGCTCGCCTGGAACAACTACGGAGTCATCGGGGCGAGAGGTGCTTGGGAAGTTGATCACAGCGTTCCGCTATCAAGGGGAGGTACTGATTATCTTCAAAATCTAGTCCCTTCCTGTATCCCGTGCAATAGGAGTAAGGGAGACTTGAGATCCCGAGAATACAATTTCTAGAACTTTGGCACGAGCATCTGCGAGAACAGCGAAGAGAGCGGAACTATCAGCCGTTGACATAAAGAGCCTCCTGCGTAATCCCTTTGTTCGCCCCATCATCGAGTTTGCATTATGGACAGTAGCCTTTTGGATCGCATCTATCATCCACCAACAACCAATCTACTATATCGTGTTGCTGTTCGTTTTTGCTAGAGACCTAGAAAATGTCTCTGAGAAGAGAAAAGGACTTTTTCGGGACTTCGTAGCAGCAACAATGACTGCCATCATAGGATGGGTCTTCAACGACTCGTTGAGTCGGGTTCTGGGCTCCGTAATAGCTCTCGTTGCAGGTATCGTCCTAGCTCAGCAAGTTTCTAATAGGATCAAACAGAGAATTGAAGCTTGGCTCAACTCGTGAGCCTGGACTCTCTCTCCGACCGTATCATCCCCGAGACATGAAAAAGCGTCGAGTGGAGAGCCGATTCGCGCTTTGTTCTCAAAGCGGAATTAGAGAACATAACTGCTGATTTCTTCCCGCATGGGTTTTACCCCTCTATGAGAATACGGTTCGAGAATCTTTTCTCAGAGGCTGGATGAGCAAGCCCCATTGGGAGAAGAAAACAAAAGGGTTACCTCAGGTTCTAAAGGAGACCTCCCAAACCCAACGGCTCAAAACTGACTTTCAGATTCGATGAGCCTACTGGCCTTGCCGAGGATGGGAGCAAATTGGTGCGCGATATTCTGGACAACGCCACCGCAACTGCAGGTTTTGCTTAAGCGAAATCAGATGGGACTTTAACTATTCCACAGTCTCGATTGTGCGCAGTGACCTAAATTGGAGGAGAGCATGTCCAAACTTGATGTGAGACGAAGAAGTGAAGAAGGTAGAGTTCTTGTTGGTCTTGGTCTCGTCGCGGTGGTGGTTGCGTACCGGAACGAGCTGCCAAAGACGTTCGCGTTTCCACTTCCCTCTCTACAAGTGTTCACATTTCCTCTCTTTGACTACTTCGTCATTTCTTTCAGCTTGTACGCGCTTTGCATCGGATTCTACTTTTCAGAGGACGAATTTAGCCCTAACGTCAGAGACGTGTTCCAACGGGTTGGACACGCTATTGGAATCGGCTCTCCTCTCCTTGTCGCATTCTCTCTAACTGCTGCGACGGGATTGCTTTTCTTTCCTAACGAACTTCTGTACTTGTGGTATGTCCTTTTCGACTTGGGCATATTGTACGTCGCGGGAATCATTGCTGATACTCTGTTCGCTAAACGAGGTAGAACTAATCATGTGATTAGATGGGGAGTTTCGCATTTTGTTGATACTGTCAAATCGGTGACTTCCGAGCCTCTCGAGTACGTAAGAAGGTTCTGGGAAAAGACGTGGAAATGGGTTGTCTCGATTCGTTTGACTCCCCGAATCAAACGCATCCTGTGGAGCTTTTCCGATACCGGACTCTTCATCGCGGCGGCATTTCTCACACAGTATGTCGAGTCGGGGAAGAATCTCTTGGCTGATCAGCTAACTGTCGGTTCGATTGTGGTTATGATAATATTGTTGGTTTCAATTGGCGGATTGAAAAGGGTTCGGGGATCCCGGAATCAGTGGTTCAAATACTCTGTAAGAACGGTCGGATGGGTCTTCGCAGTACTAGCAGGCGCATTCTCTGATGGCATTCGAGATATACTCGGACTGGCACTCGAGTTTCCCGGTCCTGTCGCCGAGTTTGTCGCCATAATAGCCGCTTTCGTTTGGATGTCTGTATACATGCTTAAGGAGGCTGAAGACTCAGGAATGTCTGCTAATCTTAGCCGCACATAACCTCATTCTAACCGCGTCTCGCCAAGAAAATAGGATGGGCGTTTGTTAGTCATGAATCCCTTGGTCGCATTGTGATTACAAATGTTTGACAGCAGCAACCGAACCAAAGGTTAATTTTGACTTTCTCGACCACCGCGACCCTTTCGGAACTCTACTCTGAGTAGTTAGAGCATTTTTGCGACGCTTTGGAAGTATCGTATTCCTCTTTTGCCGTTGAGGGCGTGGTCTAGTGCTTGGTCTACGGCGTCTTTAGGTGTTGGGGCGGCCATGACTTTCACTGTCTTTCGATCGTCTAGGTAGCTGTCAGCGATCTTGTCCGCTGTACCCCCTGTTCCCTTCAATGCCACTATCGGTTTTCCCTTCTGATAAGCCACCAACGCCTCCACGTAAGTTCCCGCTCCTCCACCCACTACGATCGCGGAGTCAGCGGAGTATGCTGTCACGTAGTTCCGTGAGAATCCCATTCCAGTCGGGATGATAATATCACAGTAGGGGTTCGCGTAGCTCATATCCTCATGGGGTAGAATTCCGACGACCATTCCGCCCTTCTCCTTCGCCCCTCTGCAAGCAGCCTCCATTACTCCACCAAGACCCCCGGTGACTAAGACGGCCCCTCTAGACGCTATCTCTGCGCCGACCTCCTTTGCGGCCGCGTAAGTACTCTCGGGACAGTGATCCCCGTCGGACCCTATG
>Ga0137386_10001384_pt1 | contig 15118 bp, 13 predicted proteins | sample SagtaG_4_FD_104910 | JGI IMG/M metagenome (GOLD analysis project Ga0137386, IMG submission 104910) | Vadose zone soil microbial communities from Sagehorn Ranch, Mendocino, California, USA - Sage2_R_100_16 metaG | ecosystem: Environmental > Terrestrial > Soil > Vadose zone | place: USA... | reverse complement strand
TCCATATGTCTCAGATTGTATTGCCGACACAAGTCCTCGGTTTTCATGGTTGATGCTCTGCAGGTGATTGCCTCAGTCTGTGAGTGCTCCCGGCCCAATTTGGGTTCTCCGGGAACCGAGCCCTGAGACACGACTATGCATATTGGGGCTATTTGGAATCAGGACGTTGGTATGCGTTGCTTCTCCTCAAGAAGAGTAGATGCCTAGTGGTAGACAGGCGAAGCGATCCACCAACTGTCTCAGAAAAAGAGGGGAGGGCAGTCTCAGCGTTTGCGGGGCCGATGTCTTTCACCGCTGGCGGTCCGAATCTCTCCCGATCGACCCTCTAAGGGTTACGTTTCTGGAACACGCGGAGCTTCAGCCATGCCGGAAAAAAGGGGCTCTGCCAAACCGATTGGTTCCCGGCCGGCCGAAAGAGACATTCCGGACGCGCAGCTTACACGAGCCTTTCTCCTTCCCGACGGACATCAACGCGACGCCACTTTGAATTAGAAGCGCTGGATCATTTGGGAGGCGTAACAATGTCAACTCCCACAGTGACTTCTCGAAGAATCAATAGGTATCCAAACTAGTCTCTGGATGAGAAACAGGTTGACTGCACCCGTTGAGATACCTCCACAGGTCGCCCGCTTCCTGGAACTCGTGGGAAAGTTCGCCGACGTGCTTGATTCTGCCCATCTCACAGTGTTGGCCTACAAGTCGGGAGATAGGTGGACGAACCTCACTACACTGTTGAAGTTCGGAGGGTCCGCTGGCCCTGAGACTGCCTTCGATGTCGATCACCACATGGTTGTAATTTCCGCGAGAAAATCGATAGCTGACGCGGTCTCCCTGCTCGCTGATGCGGTGCCGTCTGCAAAGTACCAGCACATGCACATCACGATTCATCTCCCCGGAACACTCCCCTACTTCCTGCAGCAAAGAACAGACCGAGTCTACTTCCACAACACCCTTTACGATCCCGGCCAGAACAACGCGGTGCTGCTCAACTTCAACGGACCAACTATCGACTCAATCATATCGCAAACTCCCACAGCATGGGGGTCCCTCGAAGAAGAGATTCAAAAACTGGATCCACCCTACCTAGGTCTAGAAGATTTAGCTGAGTCTCACGCTGGCTATCCAATAGGCAGAGGCTACAACTCCACACTCTTCGCTCTGCTGCTAATACCCCTGAAGATTCTCGAAGCTGACATCGGCCGGGGTGGAAAGCTCCAGCTAAAGATCAGACGAGATCTCCGTCTCAACCCAACGGAGATCGCGTTCGGCGTCGTAGTGAAGCCTCAGGCTGGAGTTCCTAGTAGGCATACCGTGCCCCTCTCAAAGACGAAGATCATTCAGGAAGAGAAAGACATCGAGACTGTCCAACTCGACACCGTGGTCAGCGACAATGCTGAGGTTGTGATCCAGCTTAGAGCAAGAAATGAGCTCTTGGAAGCGACCAGACTCTATCCTGGAATATCAAGCCCAAGACTACGGACCCACTCGATACTCGATCCGAACGAGACCTACCTAGAGAAGGCCCTCACCAACAAAGCAGGAAAACCCTTCGAGCAAGCAGTGGCCATGCTCCTCCATCTTGCGGGCTTCAAGGTCGAAATCTCAGCAGAGCTGGAAACTCTGAGTTCAAGTCGGTACGCAGACATCCTAGCTTTCACGCCCGACGAGCAAACGATGATTATCGGAAGTTGCGTCTCCAAGAACATCAGCCCACAGGATGTCACTCTGCTGGCTCACAGCTACCTCACCACGAAGGAAACCCTCGACGATAGGCTGACAATTATTCCCATAATTTTCACAACCGTTCCAGCAGCTACCCTTCCGCAGTCACTCCAGGAGCAAGCACAACGCGAACAGATTCGCGTTTGCTCAAAGGAGGAGATATTGAAGGTCCTAGACTTTGTCAGATCGGGAGCCGGACCCAGAGAAGTGCTGAAGATCCTTCAACAGGGTTTTCTTTGAGCAGGAGATACCGATAGAATGTCGGACGACGTCGCAAACGCCGTCAGTTTCGCGCTTGCAGTTGCATCGGTGGTCGTGGGGAGTTTTCTGTACGATCTTCTGCAGTCACGGAGACGGAGGCCTCATCTCGATTTCTATACGACTCAGAGCAAAGAGAGGCTTGGGTTTGTGATACGTTCAAAGAACAAGACTTTGAAAGAGGCAAGAGTTCGTTGCAATTTCATCGAATACGATTGGGAATCTAGGGATGGGGAAAAGGTCCGGAGAAAAGACATTCTCGTCGGGGACGATCAGTCAGTTATCTATCCATTCCTGCACAGCGCTGTATGGATTGACAGTAAAGATTTCTCTCACAAGCTTGATGGAACGCCCTACACACCCGTTCCAACTCAGAGAGGGTACAGAGGAGGCGTGTTAGTTACTCTAATTGAGGTCACAACTGGAGAGACATTCTGGCAGCATCTGTTCATGGTTCCAGGGGAGGCAGTCGAGTATGGGCTGGAACCGGGGAACGTCCTGGTTGCAGAGTTTCCAATCTCACTACAGTTGATTGCGGAGGAAATCGAAGAAGAGAGAGACTACTCTGTGAGGTTCGGCCTGGACACAGTACGAGTTGCAAACTTGCGAGAGGAGAAGCCGACTATCGAGTACGCGCGTATTCCATCAACGACAGCGCGCTTTCCTTCCTTCGAATGCATTCGCCATGTTCCAGGATACACGACCTTGACTCTATCGTAGACCTGTTGAGGTACCCACCACGAATTTTTGAGCAATTAGATCCAGCAACTGCTTGAAGCCCACAGGCGATAGGGCTTTGTTCATCTCATAGTCCAGATCTATCGCGTGTTGATCCTTCATAGCCGCTGGTTGGTTGGCGATCCGTGAATGACGCAAAGGCATGTTGTTACTCGAACTTGGCGACCCTGGTGGCTTCCATGAAGGTCATCCATGGGACATCGGCTTGCAAAACTGACCGACCAGAGCAGGGCTGTTTGAGAGAGCTAGAGGTTCTTAGGGAAGAAAACACTAGCGGAGATTGACTTTGGATATTCCTCTTGAGCATCGGCACTGCGGCCAATTTCACCATCATGATCATCTTGGCAGTTTTCACCAGTGTTGTGGAAAAGTCATATCGCTGGACGAGTACAATCAGAGATGGGCACACGAGCATTATGGACCCCCCAGCTCTAGCTATCTTCTCCGCCTGATGTTCGATGGTAGCTTGACCGAGAATGGTATTTGTCGAGACTGTGCTCTCAAACTCCGACTTAGAACAGTAGAGGATTTGACAGCTCAGAAGGAGAGGGAGGAACGAGTCGTCGTGACCCTAGCCGTGCAGCACAAGCGTTTTGGCCGAGAGGGAGATCATCTCACGTTACCGGAACTCGAAAGCCACGCTGAGAACTGCAAGGGATGTTGACCTCCCTCTGAAACCGCGGGCGATATATTGCCAACTCTTAGACTTCATCTTCTAGTTGTCGAGTTCGTTCAGACTTGGCGAATAGCTAACCGAAATCAATCTCGCTGGTAATCTGGCCGCACTTCTGACAATAGGATCGTAGTTTGAGGGGGCTCCCAGGACCTGCTGCTCTTTCAAGCCGATCGCGGTGAAAGGTCTGCCGACAGCAGTTCGAGCAGTATTCTTCGAACTCTATACTCTGTGTCACGACAAGCAAGTCGTGGCGAGAGCTATTGGAAGAGAGAGCATGGAGAACTGTTCCGGTGAAAGTAAGACTGTAAGAAGCATCCCAGTGTGCAATTCTCAACAGAACGATTCTAGGAATAGATTTATGGCTGAACTGTTGTCGCAACGAAGCTGAATCTCGGAGCTGGATTGACTTGGGCGATTGTCGAAGTTGTTTCAGTGAGGTCAAACTAGGAACAAGCCATGTCTCCACATCCTTCGGCGCATGCAGGATCGTCGACTCGCTAACCGGACGCGAGTTAGGCAACGCGAAAAGGGCGCGAACTAGATCCAGGGCGAGTGATTGAGTTGGCCAAGGTTCTGACGTCGAATGCCCGAGATGCAATACTCAGTCGCGACTTGCGACCGGACTAGTTGACGTCGACACTGGCAAACCCTTCACCCCGAGCTGCCCTCGCTGTGGACTTCAGGTTCGACTTCGAAAACTGATCAGTCTCGCGGTAGCGGCCGATTAATCTAAATGTCCGACCGTTCTCCAAGTCAACCCGACTTTGACAATAGCGATGGAACTAGAAAGAATGTTGCGGTTGAAATCTCTGGTTCTCGAAAGCATGCTCAACGAGATCAGTTCTCGATTAAGACAACTGGAGCTCACAAGGCCTAGGCAAACTGGAAAGAGGCGATCCTAGTTGAGTGGATCCCAATCTCCGCCCCCAGCCATTCAGAAGTCGAATACTCCATCGATTGTCGCGGGAATAGTACTCATCGCGGTTGTAGTCACTATTGCCCTCGTCTATGTTGAGACCCGTCCAGCAACCCCTGCCCCCTCTGGCCCGCCAGGAACCTTGACTGTTTGTGGATCAGTTTCCTCAGGATCAGGGTTCTACAGCGGAGATGTTTACCGGCTGGATTTCAAAACCTCGTCCCAGTTGACAAGCGCCACTGTCGGCTCAAACACGAGCAGTTGTGTGGTGAGCCTGATCAGTACGGGTTGCAATGGATGCTATAGTGTCGACCTTACCAACAATCGGCAGTTCAGCATCAACCTCATCGGTTCAGGCAATGTCATGGTCAATCAAACATGCGGAGGACTATTCCTTAACCAGCCGAGCAGTCCCTACAGGTTCGACGTTTCTTGCTGACTCGTTCGATTGCCATGATGCTTCGGGCTTCACGGAGAATTTCGCTTGCTCTCGGCTCAACTCGTAATTTGATCTCACTTGGTAGGCAGTTCTTTCAAGAAAGTCAGAACCGGCAGCATCCAGAGCGACAGAAACATAGTTGAGCGACGTCGAGACGGTTTTTGCCGGAAGCATAGCTATTCTTGGAGTCGTAATCGGTTACCTTCTTCGAGGCAGAGAAACTAGGCAGTCGGTTAGGCTTCGGCCGCTTGAAAACAGACAGAATGCTCTGAAGGAAGTCTATTCCGCAATGGTGGAATGTTTCTACGCATTACACGAAGCCCTCGGCAAGGAACCGAAGAATGATGTCGAACATGAAGCTGCAATCGGCAAACATCTCGTGAAGTTTGAGGGTCCACTAAGGAGAAATGGCATTTGGATCTCGAAGGTTCAGGAGAGCCTTCTCAAAACTCGCAGCTCCTTCATACAGACGAGCCTCGCCTTTGCAGCCCGGAGAGCTCCACCGCAACAAGGCCCCGGCCCGGAAGCAAAGAAGATTGATCTCCGACAATTGTCGGACAATTTCGGCGAAGCCAGCAGAGCCATAGCGAGACAACTCGGCATCCCCGTACTAGAAGAGGATCTACGCAAGATAATCCGCTCAACTGCAGATGAGAAGGATGACCCTGAGAGACAACCATGGAGTCTCAAACGCAGTCTCAAAGGCCTAGTTCCAAGCATCTGGAATCGAAGATCCGCAGAGTATTTCGGACTATCAATATTGAACCTAGTGATTCTCTTTTCGGCCAATCTACTAGTAGCGAGTCCATACTGGATAGAAATCGACGTCGCCGTCTTCGGGATCGGATTTGTCCTCGCGGTGCTTATTATTTCGAAACGTCGAGATTGGCTCAAATATTTCGTCGCGGTGGTGGCCCAAGTGGGCATCATTTTGGGCGGCATAGTTAACGGCGTGTTTCAGAGATTGACGCTAAGCGTAGCCTCATTACTCGGTCTGGAATGGCGTGTGATCGTCCTCTTGGTTATCCTGGTTGTCAACAACGCATTGCTACTCTCGATGATCGACAGTCTCAGGGGCAGTACGAAATCAAAACAGCCCTAGTCTAAGGGTTCCTAACTCAGCCCAAGAGGATTTCGTGTGACGCTCCTCTTGATGCAGTTCTCTATCCGAGGATGGTTGGACAAGTAGTCTAGCATCACTGTTACTTTTCACTTTCACGCTCAGCTACCGTTCAAACCTTACAGGAGCCTTCTGGGGCTCATCATGTCTGACTTGGACTTCGAGGAATGGTGTCCGAACTGCAAAAAAGACCACGCTCCATTCGAGCGAGCATGAACAAGTGGCAGGTCCGGGGGTGTTCGCCAGGCTAAGGGTGTTCTGTCGAGTATGTGGGTGCCTGACCCGAGAGGTCTCGTTCAAGTAGCTGTGCTTCCACGTTTACGGTGTCCTTCCGGAGTCAATCGCTGGGATACGAGAAGTACGATATGATAGACGGTGTCCACTTGTACCGCAAACGCCTGTCGCTCTGTCAAGAGGCACTACCTTGATTAGTTAGGCTTGACGGAGGAACTTGCAGGTCTGGGAATTGGCCGTCGAAGACATAGTTCTGCCTGAGGACTTCGGGCTCGATACAACCGAGAAACAACTAGTAAACTGGTTTGCCAAAGAGAAGGTACCAGCTAAAGCTTGGCGAAGTGATCCGATAGCGCAGTTTAGAGTCTGGGGTAGAGGCTTTGACCTGCTCGTTAAAACCGAAAGCGAGGATTGGATAGTCGAGGCCAAGAGCAAGTCATCTGATGGCGAGGTTTACAAGGCGTTGGGTCAGTTGCTATTCTACAAGTATCTCTGGGAGACCCACGGGGAAAAGGGAAACAGGGGGCTGAAACTCATTTGTCTTGGCCCAAGCGAGTGTTCAGAGGATGCCAAGAAATTCCTCACCCAGTACAACATTGAATTCGTGAAGGGAGAGCTAGCTTAGATTCGTTGTGAGCGCCCGAATCTACCTCAACTTGATCCTTGATGACCACAAGGTCGAGATAGTTTTCAACAAAGAAGCGACGAGCCAGGTCTTCCTTCGCTAGGTTCCTTTTGAGGTGGGTTTACACCTCGTTTAGGTCTAAAGCCGCGCGGCCACACTGCAGGAAGATTATCCTCTGTGCGGGAAGCAAACAAGGTGACAGTAGGGCCGAAATCCCACAGCCCTTGGTCCGCGAAGCCGTTATCGAAGGATTTACTGGGTCTGGGAATCCAAAAAAGGGGGCAGCAGTACAAAACCCATGACGTAATGACTAAACCCACCGGTCCCGCTCCTCACTGATTCAAGCTAAGGGAAAAAAGGGATTTCAAGTTCCCCGCGGCTGGCGAATCCCGGCGGCCGCACCAAACATGTTCAAGCCTCGTCAGGGACGAACAAAATTTTGGAAATCGGGTAGCGATTTGAATCTAAAGGTTGGTGCGCTGGTAGCGCACTGTATCACCTGGACTTTGGGTCTAGCACTGCGAGCCAGGAAGGACCCTGCTTGGCTCGACTACTATTCGAAGTGTTGGTCATCAGAACTTGGACAACAAGAAATCGAATGGATGCCCCTTCTCACGGTTCGGCCAGAGGAGATCCATCAGCGCTTTGCCTATTCTTTCCACAACTAACAGTAGGTTGGAGTGACAAGTTGGCACGGGCTGGGCTACTTCCAAGAACATTCCGGCCTGTTTGGCCGGGAAAGAGGCTATTCGTCGCAGAGGGTCTGGCTGGGAGACATCCTGGTAAGTTAGCGGTGGGGATACTCTAGTGGATCTTCGCCATCTTCTGGCCTGCTGTCTTGGTTGTTGCTAGTATCCATTGAAGAAGGATCGGCACAAGGACTCTTGTTGTCAAGTAGCACTCCGTGCCTTAGAAGGGAACCGAATTTCGGTTCAAGTTCCCTCCCCGTCGAAAGGCGGGAGTTCGAATCTCCCTCGGGCTACCATTGAAGTCTCACGAATTTATACTCAGAACGCTTTAGGTGTTCAGCTAAGGTTTGAGTGCCGCTCCAAGACCCCTGACTGAGAAAACGGTTGAGCTGAACTTCACCGCAAATGTTCTGGATGACCTGCGAAGGTCCGTCGATCCGAGGGCCTACGCCTATGGGTTCTCGCTGCCTACGAAGGAACAACCGGCCTCGATAGTACGTTGGAGGCCCTTGGAGGCACGCGGGCGGTGGGCTTACAACTAAAACGGGCGAAAGACCGGCCTACTCCGAATCCCTGCACGTTCGAGTTTAACAACAATAGATAGAGAGACCAACACAACCTAGTTTGGTTAGCGTCAGCGATGATAGTGACTCCGCCAGCAATTTTCCACTCTTTCACCTGCGTTAGCGATATTTCGGAATTGGCAATGGGCTCGCCGGATCTGAGACCGAGCACTCTCCTCGTGGATCCGTTTCCGATTGGCCCAATAAATGATCGTCGTCCCCACGAGTTCCTAGTCGACAGTGTTGCGAGAACCTACACCGCCTATTCCGGGAAAGCCCCTGTGCAACGGAAAACTACGAACATGGAAAGAGGTTCTAGCTGACCTCAAGTCGAAACATGATGGGGCAGAGGTCGATGACCTCAAAGAACGCCTGAACCGTGCTTCCTCCGTCGAGAAGGACCTTGAAGTGTTTATCCATCCCAAAAACTGAGAAGAGAAGAGTGAATTTGAGGGGAATGCTGATACCGGTTTGTGGAGCCGGGTAGCTGAAGTCCCGAGCGATGTCGGCGTGGCTGAAGATACGGTCAAGGGTCCTCTGGAAACCACCGACTCTGGAGGACCTCTGGGATTTGACCATGTCCTCAGCTGATCTGCCGGGCTACCGGGTGGACGTCACTTCTCGACGATCCGCCACACCCTTATTTCGTCAAGAGCGCGTAATTGGTTTTTAGAGCGTTACCTGGTTACGCTATTGCCGGCAACAGTTAGCGGATGTGACGGCGCGGGGTTGGATCTTAGCATTTCTGCTGCTGCGAGCTACTTCCGGACACGGTGCTGAACGTTGTCTTGTACGTGCAGACAGTTCCATCTGCATAGGTGCATGTGCCTTGCGCTGTTTGTGATCCGGTGTCTATGCCAGTTACAACTGTACCGGTACAGCTGAAGCTCCGATTACTCGTCGCCTCGTAGAGGCCGTAGGCTGATATTCCGATTGCTGCAGCAGAGACCGTTATGGCAACCGTTGAGAGGACCATCAGGATACCTCTGCCGGTGACGGCTTGTTGGATCATGGCCTCGAAAACGGAGTTTGCGCGTTTAACGGTTGCGGGGGGGGACAAGGTCCTGCTGGGAAATGGCACGGGACTCATGCTAGGGAACTTCTGTAGTCGCACCCGCTCTAGTCCCAACTTGCAGCCACGATTATCGGCCCATGCCTGCAACTGCGATAAGAATGGCGATTTTGGCGTACTATAGTTCGGCCACGGGCATTTCGTAACTCCTCCAAGTTTCAGCAAATCTTACTGCAGAGATCGCCCTGGAAGTTCCAGAAATCGCTTAGTTGATAGTTTGAGGCAGGGTTCGAGGACGAATCCGTCCAAACCCTGGCTTCAAACGAGGATGCGCTGGTCCACGGATTTGGAGGGGGAAAGTTCCCGGCCCCACCCCCAGTATTATCGATTGTCGTATCTAGCGACGCAACGAAAGGACAACAGTCACCGCTATACGTGGGACTGATACCGCCCGCGATCTCGTATGCTGTGATCCCGATACTGTTTTGGGTACCGTTGACTTCTTCAACCACAACCTCCAACCACACGAGAGCGCCCAGCGCGGGTATATGCTGTGAAGATGTCTGATTGCGTTGAGTCTGGAGAATCAGAACTGCCGGAGTGGTCCCAGACAGATAAACCAGTTTCGCACCGTCGTTGTCAAGCTCCTCAGCTACATACGGACCACCAGAGCCCTGTCTCCAGGCAATGTTAAACCTGTACAGAGTCTGAGCCGAAACCTGGCTTATCATAACTGCTAGCTGCGAGCTGGGTAAGCTAGTGCTACTGTAGACCTTAGCGTAAGAGGACGATGACGGGGTCGTGACCTGAAGCGTGAGCGGCAGAGTAGTGCCACTGGCAGAACCGCCGGACGCGGAGGATGATGCAAAACTCGTGTCGTGGTTCTGACCGTACCACTGCGCAAGACCCTTCGCATCATCGAGGACAGGAACGAAAATCCTGTACTCCTGCCAATTGCTGTTATCCGGCCACATCAGAGACCAGTTGACCGTGGAATGGTCCAGACCGAGCGCATGACCGAGCTCATGGGCAATGACTTGGATTATGGAATCCTGACAACCAGGACTGGTATGGTTGCACCCAAGCGCCCAATCATTGAGGGCTATAGTTGTCTTGCCGGAAAAATAGGGAGGGACGCACGTATAGCTAATCTGTGCGAGGACGCCGCCCTGTACGAAAACCGACTGGATTATTATGTTGGTACTCGATGCTGTGGGCGAGGAAATAGGAATAAGGAACACTTGCGCCGGCATGTCGTTCCAAGACTCTGCGGCAAGAGGTACGTACTGGCTCTCAACTGAGTCGGCACCATTGTAGTAGTATACCGTGGGCGAGCCTTGTCTGCAGCCTTCGAGTTGAAATGCTTTAGCCTCGGGAAGAAATTTGTTCGAAACAATGAGCCCGAGTGCCAGAAAGGAGAGGAAGATTAGCAAGCTGGCCTTGAGCTGGGTCATCAGCTAGAAACCTGGGATAGGAACTGACTTATTGGTACCCCGTTCGCATCGAAGGCCAAGTAGTAATCATCGGCCGGGTATAGTGTCTTGAACCCGTAGACCAGACCGTTCTGCACTAGGAACTTGCCTTGGGGACCATCGACTATGCCAAACGTCGTACTCAAGGGGGTCGGGGGTATGATACAAGCGGCTGGACGGGGAGAAGAAGGACACGGAATCCAATTGTTAAACAGGAACAGGACATAGCTCCCTCCACTTATCAGAAGGGGCGAGGCTGGGTCGGCGTCAGTGATACTGCCGAGAACCCCTCCGGAATCATCAACATCTATAGTTGTAGGCCCACTACCCTTGACATATTTGATAATGTTAAACGTGAAGACCGAGTGAATTATTGGGATGGTAGCATTTCCGTAGACCGTCACTAGCCCGCTTACGTTACCCCATGCTATGGCAGTAGAATTTCCCTTTAGGTTGGCCAAGGAGTAGTATTGCGAGGAACTGGAAATCCCCCCTCCGCCACCGCCGGTACGTTGTCCGCCTCCTCCAACAGTGAGAAGGTGCATATCTAAAGCGACAACTGGAACTCCCGCTGCCGTGATGAGGGCTACAATTAGAGCGACTACGAGTGTGCGATTCACACTAGTTGAGTCCGACCGATGCGAACTTAAGCTTTGCGTCTGTCCTAACCTATTTAATTAAGAAAATTTAGGCCATTCAGCCTGCACTAACAGCCGCAGACCTTGCCAGCTCCGTACCCGAGCTAAGCTAAGCGCGAATCGCTTAGATGGAGGCTCACATACCCGCGCAGCAGTTTCTGACGTTTGCATTCGTCTTTGGAGCAATTGTTTCGCCACTGAACTTGATTTCCCTCTTACTGTATGAACTCGCAAGATATCTCGGTGTCTCTTCTCAGCGAAGACACCTGGCCAATTTATCCTAGGAATTTTTCTAGTCGGAAAAAGAGTGGAGCCGTGGCCTGCATCAGCGCTTCTCTCCTTCGCTGGTCGCTGATCTTCCGGTCGTAGCTGCCGGTCGTACCGAACCTCGACTTGGAATGGCGCATATGTCGCTGAGCTCCATCTCGTTCTTTACGTAGGGCTTGCAAGCGTCCTCTGTCCAATGCCTGAGCCTGCGAGGATGCAACAGTCTCCAGTCCTCGACGCTTACCAGCTTCGCGTAGCGCTTAACTATCCGCCTCACTTCCCTAGTCGGCACTGGGATAATCCTGCCTGCCTGGCAGCCTTCGCCAGGACCCGTGAGAGTTCGAGGAGTCCAGGGGGAACCGGGTAGTTTACGACCTTAGAAGCGTCGACTTTCACGGAGCCATCAGTGTCAAGGTAGGTGTAGCCTTTTCCGCTGACCCAAGCGGCAGAGAACCCAGTCGTGGCAAGTTGCGAATCTATCCTCCAAAGGCAGGAAGATGCCCTTCAGTTGGACTGTAAGCTATGCAAAACCAAGTTCTGATTTCGGTATGAGTGTCTCAATCACTTAATCTCTCACATAAAGAGGGAGAAGGCGACCGGCTGCTTCAGTCCGTTCTCGACAAGTACGCCCATCGAAAACATGTCTTGCTAGGGGACTTCTCTCACATGCGTCGCAGCTTTTTCTTGTCTTCCCGTAGGCTCCGCATGTGAGTCGTCCCGCCCACCCCCGGAGCCTCTTGTCGGGTTCGACTCCCACGGCCGAGGTATAATAATTTCTTGGAGAAAGTGGTTTGAACTTGCATTTGCTCCCACGCCCGAGGGTTTGAACACCTGTTAGGTCCTTAAGCTGTTTGGGCCACGGGGCGGTTCATCAGCGGGTTTTCGAGAGGTGCGGATTCAAAACCTCTTGGTGCAGCCCGAGTCGTATGCAATTTGCACTTATAGTCTGATGTCCGGCGGCCGCACCAAGGCTCACTCTCCGCAATGGGGTCCGTAAGCATCGACGATGTTTGAATTTCGCTTCGCGGGCATCTCACGTTATTTCTAGGCTAGCTTGTATGTGCGACTGTCCGGCCTAACCGCCCTCCCGACCCAGTAAGATATCAAAGGTGGATACCATAGGTAGAGCCTGATAGGGACGCTCAACAGTGTCCACTCCCAGAACTCGGGAGCGACAGAAATCAGTGTCAGAACCGCGAGGATAGCCATTCGGTTCCGTCCGCTCCGGAATAATGTGACGAGTTCCGGGGCCACGAGCTTCTTCTCCTCCAAACTGATAACGTGAGCGAAAGTCCCCAAGATTAACAGGATTCCCCCTAGGTCAAGCGCGAAGAGCGTCGAAGAATAATTCTGAATCATGGACACTTCATTCGGGGTTAGGGTGGGGTTTGCCACTTCCACACCATTCAGCAAGTACGGAACAATCGCCACTAGGAGGAGAAGACCTACGTTGAGGAATGTTACAGTCCGTGTCTCGACAGGCAAGACGGACATGTACGTCGTATAGATCAGCCAGGCGGTGATGAGCACAAAAAACGTGTAAGCGAATGCAAGGATGTGCGTAGTTATCTCGCCCGCACTTTTCGGAGGATTAGCTATCAGGGCGATGGAGCCGATTGAAAGCGAAAGGCCAAAAACCAAATCGGCCAGAGTCTCGATTCGAGGACGCGGACGGACTCCAGCGCTCGACTGCTGCATCGACCGCCCTCAAGAAGCAATCGCTATTTGGTCTTTCTGAGAAGCACTTTCAGATCGACCCTACGTGGAATCTGTCGGCTCGAACCAGGGTTCGTTATCGTTGGATTGAAACCGTTCTGACGCCTGATTGCCTTCTATTGAGGAACATAGAGGAAGTTACGAGGAGTATCACGCCTATCTGTAACACTGACCCGGCAATGAAGGTCAGCGATGCAAGGGTCGGGCCGGCTTCAGCGAGAGAGTAGTGTTCTGGTTGTGGAAGAGAGACCACTAGAGTTACGATTGAGAGAGCGAGGGCTCCAGGGTATGCCTTGTCGCGGCCATTAGCCACCGTAATAGCGACGACCAAGTAGAGAATCCAACCGGCAAGGACTGAGTAGAACAACCAGGAAGGAACCATGAGTACGTAGAGCTGAACCAATAGAGCCACCCCGACGATCACCGAGGCGTAAATGAGCCAGTTGGCTATACGCCTCACACGCTTCAACTTCGAATCAATTGATTCCAACCGGTCAAGCTCCAACCCCACACAGTGAAAACTGGTCACTCATATCTCGTATCTCTGGATCATCATCATGCCATCTGCGTCCAGGGAGTTCTTCGCGCTTTTACCCGCGGAATTCCCTGCAGTCGCAGCGGTAGTCGAAGCTTGAATATGAACAGCGAGGCGAATGAATCGACTTCGCGTGACCGCAGTTAGTGCAGTACTGTTGGCCTCCAACTTGAGCCACGGGCTCGCTCGACGGGCAAACCTTGTGGACCATTCTGTCCTCAGTCTTCCCTTTTCCAAGCTTTGTCCTAACTACGATGACTTCTTCCTCAGGTATCCTGATCGGCTTGTGACACCGGGGACAGAGGTTATTGCTCAATTCGAAACCTCGAAGGACAAACGGTTCTCGGAGCACGACCCCTCTTCAGGGCATCACCTTGATTCGTCCGGGGCAAATCTGCCAAGTCAATGGGCCCTTAGAGCGTCTGAGCTCTGATCGTAATCTGCGGAAGAACCTTTCCTGGTCTTGCCTTGTATCCTGGGACCCCAACTCCGACGGCGATCATGGGGCTCTTCCCCTTAGCATGTGGTGAGAAGAATTCTGTAACGGCGTCATCGAAGAATGTCGAGCCAGAGGCCCCGATTCCCACCGCATAAGAGGAGAGGTAGACCTTCCCCGCACGAACACCCGCTTCGAACTGGGCTGCTCGATAACCTCTGTTGCCAAGAGATTTCAGAGCGGAAGTCAAGTTGGTCATGAGGAAAAATACGACACTCGCGTCGCTGAAGAGTTGTTGTCCGAGACAAAGGTAACCAGACATGGAACGGTTTCTGTCGAGCTTCAATTGCTCGACGGAGTTATTGTCAACGTTGTAGAAGTAGGACCCCGCAGGGAGTCTTTCGACATCGTTAGCTATGAAGTAGAAATCGATCAATGTCTCATTGTCTGAAAGGAAGTCCAAGGGGATGTCGGTCGCAGAAGCACGGATAATGGTGGAGAGATGGTCGAAGGAGATGGGTTCACGGGCGAATTTTCGGGTGGACCCTCGAAGAAGAATCACCTCGTTTAGGGGTCGAGATGGGTACCTTTCCGTGTCCAGTAAGGGAAAAGCTGGTGAAATCGGTGGGACGTTTCGTTTGGACAGTCCTAGGCTCGTCCCCCAGGATTCCGTCTCCGACTTGCTTTTTAGTGCGGAGGCCTCGTTAGTTTCCCAAATTATTGGATAGTCAACTTCCTCCGTTGAGAGCGGGTTGACGTCTAGGGCAAGACTTGGAATCGGCCGATGAATTTTGGGAGCCCTTTCGGTGCGGCCCGCTTCGACGACCGCCAAGGCCACGGTTGCCTCCTTCTTTGCCTCTAAACCCAGAAGCCTGTCGACCTCCGAATCAACGAAGCCTAGTTCAAGTCTGGTTGCGAGGCCGGCCGAATTGGATGTAGCTAGAAGATTCGCTGCGATGACCCCCGAATCCCAGAACCAATGACGATAGGATCTCGCTTCATACTTCCATGCATTCCTCCACGCCAGTGACGTGAACGCCAATGTGAACGGTGCAGACTGGT
>Ga0137386_10001380_pt1 | contig 15144 bp, 15 predicted proteins | sample SagtaG_4_FD_104910 | JGI IMG/M metagenome (GOLD analysis project Ga0137386, IMG submission 104910) | Vadose zone soil microbial communities from Sagehorn Ranch, Mendocino, California, USA - Sage2_R_100_16 metaG | ecosystem: Environmental > Terrestrial > Soil > Vadose zone | place: USA... | reverse complement strand
GCAGGCGGAAGCCGAAGAGGCAGCGTAGAATCGCGTGCGTGCTCCGTCGACGACGTTCTCATAACGCTTATCCGGAACTCGTTCTTACCACGGCTGCGTTGGGTCCGTGGGGTAGCTTGGTCTATCCTTGGTGGTTCGGGACCACTAGACTCCGGTTCAAATCCGGACGGACCCACTGACAATCCGGTTCGGAACCTATATCTACCCTCCCGGAGAATCCCTTCCGCATGGTTCGGGTCTCTCGGGGGAGCCGTTCGAGCTTGGGGTATGCCGCCCTCCGGGAGGATCCGACGATCGACCGCTGGTACCGAAATGTTGCGCGGGGTTCCGCCGTCACCGCGGACGTCTACCTTCGCCGCCTCGGGAACGTATGCCGAGCGGACGACAAGCGGCCCGCGGACCTCATCGGCATGAAGAGCGAGGATCGGCGCGATTTCCTGACGGACCTGGTCTCGTCGATGGAGTCGAAGGGCCTCTCGGGCGGGTACATCGAGTCGACCCTGAAGGCGTTGCGTTCGTGGCTCTCCTTCAACAACGTGCCGTGGGAGCACCGGATCAAGGTCCGCGGGACCCAGATGACGCCGACCTTGACGAAGGAGCGGGTGCCGACCCAAGACGAGCTCCGCCGGATCTTCCTCGCCGCGTCGTCGCGGGAACGCGTCGCGGCGGCGCTCATGGCCCACGCCGGCCTGCGTCCGGAGACGCTCGGGAACTACCGCGGGACGGACGGCTTGCGCCTCTCGGACCTGCCGGACGTCGTCATGAAAGGGAAGACGGTGACGTTCCGGAAACTGCCCGCGATCGTCGTCGTCCGGCCGGAGCTGAGCAAGTCAGGTCGCCAGTACCTCAGCTTCATCGGAGGAGAGGCGGCCGACTTCCTCAAGGCGTACCTCGAGTGACGCCTCCGGGAGGGCGAGCGAATCGGCGAGGACAGCGACGTCGTCGCACCGGCGTGGTCGAAGAAGGCGTTCCTCACGTCGATCAACGTCGGCGACGCGATTCGAAAGGCGATCCGGGCCGCCGGCTTCGTTTGGCGTCCGTACGTTTTGCGAGCGTACTTCGACACGCAGCTCCTCCTCGCCGAGAGCCGGGGCAAGATGACCCACTCGTACCGGGCGTTCCACATGGGGCACGTGGGGGACATCGAGGCCCGATACACGACGAACAAAAGCCGCTTGCCGCCCGATCTGATCGAGGACATGCGGGACGCGTACCGCCGGAGCCTGTCGTTCCTCGAGACGACGAAACCCGCGGACCATGAAGCGGAGTTGAAGGCCTCCTTCCGGAAGCAGATGCTCCTCGTCGCGGGGTTGAGCGAGAAGGAGATCGGCAAGATGGACCTGGACGCCATGGCGGACGCGGAGCTGCAGCGAATCGTCCGTGAGAAGCTCGTTGGCGCGCCGATGCCGAACGGCGATGGGCGCGTCAACGGCGGGAAGCAGAAGGTCGTGCCCCTCTCCGGGGTGGAGGCCTACATCGAAAGAGGCTGGCAATGGGTCGCTGAATTGCCGGACGACCGCGCGGTCGTCAGGTTCTCCGATTGAGCAGCACGAGCCACACCGGCATCTTGGCGAGGAGTTCCTCGGACGTCAAGACGTCCCGCTCCGCGATAATCACCTCGCGCAACGGGTGGTCTTCCGGAAACCTTGCGAGGACGAGCTGCTTGAGACCCTCGGTCGAGACAAGTCGATGAGACCTGGCTCGGTTCTCGTTTGCGATCTCTTCGAAGCCTCGCGTCATTCCTCTGCCTCCGTCGAGGAAGAGGGGTTCTGAATCGACGACGCGGGGTGCAGAACCCCGTCCCTGTCCTGGGAGGATCCGTCCCCGTCACCCGCGGGCGGACCCGCGTGACGCCTGCGGCGGTCGGCGAGCCACTGCTCGAGCGCGGCTCCAAGGGCTTGCGAGAGGCTGGGCAGGTCCTCTTCGAGCATGAACTCCAAGAGATTGAGCTTCACCACGTCCCGCGCCACGCCGGCGATCTTCACGAAGCCGGGCCTCAGGCGTCCGGTCGGCGTGGAGGCCGCCTCCTTGTTCTCAAAGTGTCGATCGCGGGAACGAGAATCGCCTCGTGGGCGTTCAGAGTCACGACGTCCTGCCACCGCCGCGCACCCGCGTACAGCGGGGAGTGCAGGACGCGGAAGACCTGACGTTTCGACCAGCGCCGACCGCGTTTCGTCGGAACGCCGCCCGCGTTCAGCGTTTCCGTGATCTCTCGGAGGGTGTGGCCCTCACCCCGGAGACGGTAGATTTCCCGGACCACCGAGGCCTCGGCCGGCACGACGGCGAGGTTCCCGGCAGCGGGATCGTACCGGTAGCCATACGGGTCGGACATCCCGAGGAACTTGCCTTCCTCCGCGGCCTGACGCATACCCATCGCTACGCGCTCGCCGGTCTGCTCCGACTCGAGCTGGGCGATCCGCTGAAGCATGTCCGCGACGAACCGGCCCGTGGCCGTCGACGTGTCGAGCGATTCGGTGGCGGAGACGAAGTCCTTCCCCCAGCGGCGGAGGTCGTCCATCATCCCCATGAAGTTCCACGAATTCCGGTGGATCCGGTCGATCTTCAGGACGAGGATCGCATCCCACGTGTCCCGTGCGGCCATCATCCGCTCGTACGCGGGCCGTCGGATGTCGCGGCCGGTGTAGCCGTCGTCGACGTACTCGGCGGCAACGATCCAACCTTGGGCATCGGAGAAAGCCCGAAGGCGTTTCGCCTGCGCGGCAAGAGAGTACCCGTCTCGGGCCTGGTCGTCCGTGGAGACGCGGGAGTACGCGGCGACTCTCACGCGACCGCGACCTCCTCCCGCAGTCCGGCGGAGTCATCGGAATCCGATTTACAGAGGGCGGCGGCGAGGACCGGGTTCCCGACCGGGAAATCGCGATCCTCAGTGGCGATTTCGTGGGCGAACTCTAAGCGGCGGTGATCGTCCGGCTGATTGGACTTGTCGAAAACGGCGAGACCCGTCGAAATTCCGCGTAGGTTGTTGGAGTGAGGGCGAACGGGCTCGGGAGTCTCGTGGGTCACAAGGGGATGGTGTGGACGACAATCCTGACATGGAGGACGAACTAGAATAAATGTTGCTCAACGCGCCGTCGAGCAGTAGATGGTGTAACCATCTACTATATCACGTCCCATGGAGAAAAACGTCCTACGCTGTCCTACACGATCGACGGCGAGAGGTCGTCCGTGAGTTTTCGCAGGCCACTGGCCTCGGACGAATGGCCTGGCGCGAGTGGTTGATCGTTCAAAACGAGTGCAGTTGGCCTGTCCGGGCATTGAGGAGCGTATACGAATGTGGGAGAAGTCGAAGCGCTGAGTGAAAGATGCTTAGAGCATCTTTCTTATCGCGGCCAATCTACTCGTTCCTAAAAGACGATTAAAGAATGTCGATTCCTGGCATACGATGACTTTTGAACGATTCGAATTCGTGATGGTGTCAGTCGGACCACCGACTGTCAACGGCTTCACGGAGAGAATGGCTAGCGCGGCCCTCGGCCGTCTAGCCAAATGGTCACCTCTGACTTCGCCGGGCGTCCCCCTTCCGATTTGCTCGCGCCCTGCGTCAACCCGGGCCGACCCTGTCGTCTACGATGATGCCGGAGCGGTGGTCGTAGCAGACTTTCCCGTTGGTGTTGTAGTCGGGTGCGACTCCAGTCGGCCAGCTTGTCAGGTGGCCAATCGAGCACCACCCGGCTTCGGCCGGGGCCGCAACGATGGCGAGTGCCATCAACACACACACTGCCGCCACGGTGGCAACGACTACTTGGCCGGTGATTTTTCCTACCATGCATTCACCCCCTGCGCCGCGGATCGCGCGATTGTCCCGCCAATCAATCGATCGGATGAACGATGCCCTCCGGTGCCCATTAGCTGCCGACCTCCGTCAGGGTGAGATCTTCGCGACAAGCACGTCCTGATCCACGCAACCGAAGGTTGCGTCAATCGTATCACAAGCGTTCCGGTTGTCCGTCCAGGCCGCGAGGACGCCGGCGGGGCTGGCCGCGAGCCCGAGACGGTCCCCAAGGAACGGGGAGAATGCACTAGAGGGATCCTTCTCTCCCCAGTTCACCAGATTCGGGTCGAACGACGAACTGGTCACTCGGATGCTCTTGGAAAAAGTTGCTCCTCCATCGGTCGACTCGGCATAGAATACGTCCAAGTTCGTGATCGTTCCGTTGGGAAGTTGGCCGAGTCGGCTGTCGTACCAGGCCACACTGATGATTCCGCCGGAGACGGCGATGCCGGGTAGGAATTGCTCCCCCTGTGCAACGTCGTTAACCCGAATCGGGCTCGTCCAGGTGAGGCCGCCGTCCGTCGACTTGCTGAAAAGAACATCCGCGTTACCCGTGCCGAAGTCATCCCACACGACGTAGACGCCTGCGGTGTCGGAAGCAAGGTGCCAACTTACGCCCGTTAGGAACTCTGGCCCGAAGTTGTTGCCGGGGAACTCGGCAGGGTCGGCGGTAATTTGGGCAATCACGACGGGCGGGCCGAACGACAGTCCCCCATCGGTGGATTTCGTTACGAGGATAGAGGCTGGGGTCCCCCCTCCGCAAGGCGGCCCGCCCTTGAAACAGTGCACGGACTCTACGAAGACGTTTCCAGCAGGGTCCACCACGGGTGCCACCGCAAGCCCCGAGCCCGGGATGGGGATCGGCTTGGAGAACGTTGCTCCGCCGTCCGATGAGCGCGTGAAGAACTCGGTGTTTCCCGCGTTGTCGACGTTGATGAAAGTCACGTATATGTTGCTATCAAAGGGACCGCCGGTGGCATCGACCGCTATCCGGGGAAGGACCGAGTCCCCGTCCCCGCCACCCGAGACGATCGCCGTTCCGACGTAGTCCCTCCCGTCATTCGCGAACTTCGCCACGGCGATACGGAACGACTTTCCATCGAATCCACCCGAGGCCGTCGCGTTACATACGAACATCGAGTAGTATACGTTACCCGAGCGGTCGAACGCTACGGAGGTGTGACCCACGACCGCGAAGTTCTGGAGAGGAGATGACAATCCTTCGGGAGACGTGTCTCCCGGGAAGCCCGGAAGGAGCCGGGTGATCCAGGTGACTCCCCCATCGGTCGATCGAGAGTAGGCACCCCAGCTGTGACACCTGTCGGAACTGAAACAACCGCCCACGGGAATCGTATTGTGATCTTCAGCAGAGGCCACCACGATCGATGGATCTCGCGGATCCACAGCGAGGGCGGGCTCCATGATCTGCTTGTCGGGAGCGGTTTCGCCTCGGATGTCCACGTTCTTCCCGACCTTAATCCCCGTCCCCGCCGCTCGGGCCGATTGCGCCAAGAACAAAGGTGTCATGAGGAGTGCTGCAACAAGCAGGCACACCGACAAGCGTGAAAGCGGGATTCCGACGTTTTGCAAGAGGTTAACGATCAGGCTCGGCTTCATGTCCGGATGTTAGGGGGACGCCTTAGTTCAAACTCAGGTTTACACAAATTGGGGAAACCCACAACTAACCCTTTGGCGCAACCCGTCAGGCTCCCGAGGAGGGGCCGAGCCGCAACGACAAACCCATGGAGGGTCGAGCCGCTCACGGGTTCGGCTTCACGTCCTGATTCATCCGGAAGAAGTTTCGGACCCACAACGCTCATGTCGAGACCCCGGACGGCGCGTTCCAACTCGTTGGCTCGATCGGAGGGTTCGATGGACGGAGGCTTACGATCGATGGCCTCTGGACGCTCCAGTTCGGACACAGCACCGCGAACAATGGGCCGACGGACAGGCTGTTCTTCACGCCGCGTCCGAACGACGAGGCGGACGGCCTCTTCGGAGCCATTCGCACGGGTTGAGCGGGAGCGGAGATCGACTCCGGATGAGCGCAAGCGTATGAGACCTACCTCGACCTTGACGCCCGGGGAAGCAACACCTCCGGAGCCACGACGGCGAGCCATGTGGAACCGAGCGTCATCGATGCATCGCTCTCGTGATCGGACAACGAAGACACCGGCCCTTCCTTCGAAAGAAACGCGTATATGAACCAGATTCCGGAGAATTCTGGATTCGTCTCCCGGTCCATCCCTCCGATCCACGTCCGATACGTGAAGAACGTGTATGGCTGCATCGCGGGGACGAACAGGGTCAAATTCGCCCCCGTGTCTTGCGCGAGCCGGGAATCCGAGATTACGCGGTTCAGGTCGGTGCTGTTCGGTCCTAGGCTGTCCTCGATCCAGTTGAACATCCGTGTCAAATCCGCGACCTGGTCCGTGCCGTTTCGGTCGTTCGCGAAGTAGTCGATGTTGAGGCCCGTCCCGGAAGGAAACAGGCCGATGGATGGGCCCGCCGCGGTGCCGGGCAGCAGAATTGCCACCGTGTAATCGGTCGGAAAGGGGTAGTCCGGCGACCAGCCCAAGATCCCCTCAATCGCGGCGGGGTTCTCGTGCGGATTCGCCGTGGCCGCGAGCTCTGCATCGGAGAGCGGCATGACATTGATCGTAATCCCCGGGGCGAGAGACTCGAGGTTGAGCGCCCACGCGGCGGCCCCGGTCTTCGAGAGCGGGTCTTCGACGGGCACGTTGATCGTCAGCGTGAAGCCGGAGTTCGCCCAACCTCGATCTTTGACCCACTGGGTCTGATTGTAGACGTCGCGCGCGCGACGCAGATCAAAGATGTCCGAGGAGGAAAGGTCCTGATATCCGATCATCCCGAGCGGGATCGCCCCATTGAACTTCACACCGAACGTCGCGTTGAACCGGACATTCCCGAGTATCTGATCGAGGAACCGGTCGAAGTCGAACGCGTAGAAGAACGCCTTTCGCATATTGAGATCCACGAAGAAATCCGGCGGCACGTGATTCCCGTACGGGTTCGAATTGGGTCCAACGGTCGACCCGGCGATTTCCATGTTGAAGGCCCACCAATTGAGGTTGAGGGTGGGGGCGAAGAGGATCCGGATCAGACCGGCTGATTGCATCGCAAGCGCTCGCTCGAACCGCGTCGGCGCGATGCCCACGATGTCCGCCTGTCCCGCTTCGAGGGAAAGCTCTCGCACGTCGTCGGTCGAGATGAACTCGATGAGCACATGCGGCACCGCGGGTTTCGGCAGACCATAGACGGGGACGAACAGCGGGTTCGCCTTCAAGGCAATCGCATCGGGGTTCGCGACATAGTCTATCATATACGGTCCCGAGCCGACGGCCCCGTTCCTCCACGTGCTCACGTAGTTCGAGAGCAATCCGTACTTCTGGTAGTCCCGGAAACCGCCCTCGGACCAGATGAGCTTCGGGCCCACGCTCTCGAGCCATCCCGGATCGACGATCCACGGACCGAAGAAGGAAGAGACGAGCTGGTACATCACCAGGGGCAGACTCGGGCGGGCGAGGCGGAGCGTGACGGTCTGCGACGCGTTGTCCACCCGAATCGCGGCGTCCACGGCCCGGAAACTCAAGTTCCAATGGCCGTCAAGATCGATAGGAAGCAGGTATTGCGCGAGAAGCCATCCGGGAGTCGACGGCGATCCGTACGTGAAAAGCAGTGTCCGAGTGAAGGAGTACTTCACGTCCCATGCCGTCACGGTCCGGCCATCTGAGAAATCGAGCCCCGGCCGCACTTGGAATGTGTAGCTCAGGTAGTCGGGGCTGATCGCCCCGTTCGCGACCGTAGGGATTGAGTCGGCCACGACGGGGACGAAGGAGTCCGTTGCCGAGCCGTCGTATGCCAGCAACGTTTCGTAGACATTCGGAATCGCGTAATCCCCGAGGTAGCTAATGGCCGGGTCGAGACTGAAGTAGCCCCCGCTCGCGGCCTTCATGTCAATAATGACGCCGGGATTCACGACACTACCCGCGTACGTGACGAGCCGGAAGGTTCCCACCGCGACTGATTGGCCGACCGTGCTCCTCTCGAACTGCTCAGGGATGACGGGAGTCGGAGTCGGATCGACGGGGAGGCCGTCGGATTGTCGGGCCGACAAGTTCTGGGTGGTCACCTGGAGCGTGATCGCGAAGATCCCCGGCGTTTCGTAGGCGTGTCGCGCCACGAAGGGATCCGTCATGTCCGTCGTGTTGGTGGGCGGGGATCCATCGCCGAAATCGATGGTCATGGCGACGGCGGCCCACGTGAAGTTCTCCCAACCGTCATTGCCCGCGTTCGATGATTGGGTCGGATAGAAGAATGTGGGAGCCTGCGCGACCGTCCCCTCGACTTGGACCACCCCGCCCACCGCGATGAGCGGCGCGTCTTCGGTGGAGGCACTCCCGTTGATCGCGATGACGCCGAGGCTGGCCGTCGAGCCGAAGGGTCTCGGAGCCGACTTTTGAGGCCCGACCTGCATCGGGAAGAGGTCCTCGAAGTTGTCGACGCTCCCTCCGTTGCTGAGCTGGGCCGAAGCGGCCACAAAAAATGTCCCTGAGAACGGATACGGATAGTCGACGCTCGACGCGTCCGACTCGATACGACTGCCATCTCCGAATTGCCACGCAACGGAATCCGGATGGACCGCGGCGGGCGTCGTGATGATCGCGCTGAACGGAACGTGGTCTCCGGCCGCAACGAACGGCGTCGTCGTGCTCACGACAAGGGACGCGGGCCCTTCGTAAACGGCCAACCATAGTCCGAGGACCGCAGCGACCATCGAACCGACGATGACCACGACGAACAAGCGCCTCCGGGCCGTTTGCGTCGGGGCCATGGAGGCCCCCTCATCGAGAAACAGGCATTGTCGTCAGCCTGGGGGAAGAGCGGCTCGTCATCTCCACGGAGGGGCTTGCGAGCTCAAGGAAGCCGCGGTCGACGACGATGCCGTGCTCACGAGCGATGCGTCGAGCGTACCGGACCTCGTCCGGGTATCCCTTTCGGATCGTTTCGACGACCGCAGGGGCCAACCGCTCCTTGGAGGCCGGCGTGCCGCTCAGAGACTCCTCCAAGAGAAGCTGTTCGAGCGACGTGATCCCGACGCAACTGCAGCGCATCCGTTGGGCGAAGCGGACCGCGAGATCCGCGTGCTTCCGCGCGCCCTCGATGTCGCCACGAGCGCGGCACAGCCGGTTCATGACCTGATGTACGACGACGCTGCAATGGCTCGGCCCGGTCCTCCGGTCAAGCTCGATCACGGCCCTCGCGCTCTCTTCCGCTTCGTCGGGCCGATTCGCGAGACACAACGCAATAGCGAGCCAAGAGCGCGAATAGCCTGCCTCCCACTTGTACCCCATTGCCTCGAGCGTGATGACCGCTCGGCGGAGACGGCGGATCGCTTCTCCTAGTTCGTCTGTCCGAGGCCTTGCACGATATTGCGCGGCGCGCGCGATAATCTCGCCGATCGCGATGTCCATCCCCGGGACTTCGTCCCACACTCCCCATCGCGCGAAGACGCCTCGCCAGCGTCGCAGGGCCGGCAGTATCTTTCGCCAATCCGACGGATACGCGTAAGGATAGCTTCGGAACTGGAAGACCAGCCGCTCGTTTCCCGCGCGACGCGCCGCTCGCTCGGCGAGTTTTCCGTACTTCCTTTCGAGCCGATGGTCCCCCTTGCGCTCGTAGAATCCGGAGAGCGCGAACAGGGAATGAGCTAGGTCATCAAGGCGTCCCCCTTCTTCCATGAGCTGGACGTTCTCGAGGAGCGCGCCCTCCGCAGCGTCGATACGGCCGAGGTGAGTCGCCACCTTGCCGAGGGCAGCCAGTATCCCGCCGAGCAAAGACGCGTCGCCCAAGGGTTCGGCGATTTGGCGTGCTGTCTCAAGCTCGCGCAGGCTCGCCGTGGTCTTGGCGACGCCGAGGTGCGCGACGGCGTGGGCCCGATAGAACATCGCTTGATGACGCGGCTCCAGCTTCCCGACCGGGATGCCCGCCAAGATTTCACGAAGGACTATCAGGTTCGTTCCTCCGGGTGGCGATGCGCCTTCGCCTTCGAGCTTTCGCTCCAACAGGTGGCCGACGGCCGACCAATCGGCGGCCTTCGTGGCGTGGTACAGTGCCTCGAGCGCGTCGTCCGCCTGATCGGACATGAAGAAGAGCGCCGCGGCCCGACGATGGATCTCAGGGCTCTCGGCGACGAACGAAGCAAGAGAATCTCGGAGCACGTCGTGGATCTGATATTGGGTCCCGGAGGAGCGAATCATCGCGCGGCGCTCAAGCGTGGCTAGGGAGAGGCCTGGGTCGCCCGCATCGGTCAAATACCGAATACTCGCCCGATCAAGCGGCCGCCGAACGGCCCCCAGCGCGAGGAGTACGCCTCGACTGCGTTCGTCGAGTGCGCCGAGAGCTCCTTGGGTTACATCCTCCAGCAGGGCCCCCTTCGCTCTTCGTAGAGCCTCCGGCAGTTGGGCGTAAAGTTGCAGCGATAGCGGGTGCCCACCGAAAGCCCGGTCGATTCGTGAGGCTTCGTCGGGTGATGTGTTAAGACCCGATTGCTTCAGCAAGCGCATGGAAGCCGACCGATCCAAGCCTCCGAGCATCAGCAGTTGAGTCCCAGAGGTCCGATCGAACGGAGGGCGATCCCGGGAGAGAACGAGGACGCGGGTTTTCTCAACCCTCCGCTGCCAGTGCCGGACGATTTCATGAATCCCGTCATCACGGACATTCTGGTAATCGTCCAGAACGATGAGGATAGGTCGCCTCGCGAGTCCGTGCACGACCTCGTCGAGGAGCTCTGCGGCATCCCAGTTTTCCCGTTTCGCCGGTTCGCGCTTCGGCGGCTCGAGCGCCTCGAGCCAGCACCTCGCGACGGAGAGGAGACGAAGCGGCGAGTCGAAGACCGTGAACGTGTGCCAGAAGACGTGTTCAGCGCCATACCGGTGAGCCAATTCCACGGCGAGCGCGGTCTTCCCCATTCCCGGGAGCCCGACGACCATGGAGAAGCGAGCCTGCGTCTCTGACAGGAACGCGAGCTCGCGCCCCCGACCGAGAACCATGGGTCTGGGCGGAACTTGCTCCGTCGTTGATAGCTTTCGAGTGACCGGCGACCCGGGCGTCCGGATCTGATAGCCTTCCGAATCGATGGCGACGGTGAAGGCGCTCGTCTCGAGATGATAGAGCCGGACGTTCTTCCCGCCTTCCCGAGACCAGCGAGCTCCGACGAGACCGGCACGCTCCAAGACCCGCAACCGCTGGGCCACGTGAGTCTCGCGACGACGCAGCCTCGCCGCGAGCCTCCGCGGATAATCGGGACTCACTGCGAGGGCGGACAATATCGCGAGATTCTCGCGACTTGCAACCAAACGAAGAAGGTCCACAACTCCGCCGTTGCCGTCACGGGCATGGCAGACGATAATGGTTTCGGGTTTCCCGAATCTTGGTCAACCCACGATTCATCCTCCATATTTGGATTGAGAAATCGTGACCCCGACTGTGCGGCCCGCAACCCTCGCAGTCGTTCGTGTCGTGTCGTCGCTGGCAGCGACGATCTTCGTGAACGGAATCCCTGAGGACGACTGGGGTGTTTGGGATGCGAAGCCATCCGGAACGCACACGGTTTCCTTCGGAGCCGTGCCCGGATACATGACATGGGCGCCGCTGTCGGCTTCCGTGTTCGGCGGGTCACTGACGACGATCAAAGGCACCTACATGCCGGCGGTTCCGGTCTGTTCGTTGGTCTTGACCCTATGGGCATTTGTCGGCTCCACGTCTTTGAGTTCTCCACATATTGGATTCCAGGCTTCCGCTAGGAACGGCGCGACATTGCCGGTCACACCGGCACTTTCGGAATTCCGGTCGCGAAATCGTCGTCCAGCGCTGTTAGAAGTCACCCCCCTCGCGCGGAGTGGGTGAAGGAGGTGAATCCTATCACAAAGAAAGTCGCTCGACGGTTCGTTGTTGCAGCAGTCGGCGTCGCGTGCGCGTTCATGTTGATTGCCGTCGTCGCTACTCCCGCCCAGGCGGGATGGTGCCTCTTCGGCAACCACACTAAGTGGCCCAAGGGAGTGGCTCCGGACTACAACGACAACGGTCACATCTGCTACGGATACAACCCTCGATCCGGGACCTACGTGTACATGGACGACAGCACAGGCCCACGCTGACCGAGCCACTTTGATCCGACCCGGGACATTGCTGGGATTGGAGCCACCCGTTCGGACTTCCGGGCATCCAAGTGTCACCGTCTGGATCACGCGACCCGTCACCGGTGGCCCGTCAAAGTTGGACACGCTCGGCGCTGCCCTGTGGGCAGAGGACTCCGGGGGTCGCGAGTTGGAGGATCCGGACAGTCTGGCCAAAGTGCGGGGCGCCTTGCAGGATGCCGGTGCCCTCGAGGGGGAACTCTTCTACAGGCGAGAAAACGAGCACTACGGTCAGGCCGCTGAACGAGCGGCCGCGGACATCATTATCGAAGACGACTGCGAGAGCATCGGCGGTCCGGCGCGGATTACATATCCCAAGCTCGGGCCGGATTCGAAGGCCAGAACCAAGTCGGTCGTCATCCCGGAGTGGGGAGGAATTGACCATCTCCCGACTGACCCTGAAAAACTCCGGACGTATTGAGAAGGTGCATGGGCGCCTGATCGTCGGGTCGACTAACTATCATCCTGAGAAGTTTACTTAGCGGTGACCGTATCGGGTCGACGCGACCACGGTTCCGCGGCCGCGGGATGTCGGTGAGCCAAGGCGACCGAGCAGGTGCGGATCCATGTTCCGCGATGTTCCGCGCCTTGAGCTCATGGCGGCGTCGCCCGGCGCACAAGAACTTATTAACGGGATTCGAACTAGCCCGAGTTCGGTGATGAGAGTGGATCCGGCTCAGAAGCACCATGGCCGTCTCGCGATTCCGGCCAAGGAAGGCAAGCTTGTTTCGATAGGTGGAGTCGGGGTCAAGTTCAAGATCTCCGGCGACGAAACCAACCGAGCGTTTTCCATCGTGGAGCATCATGTCCAGCCTAGGACTCTCGTCCCACCGCACCTCCACCATGACACGGATGAGTATTCCTACGTCGTGGAGGGTCAGTTCGGCGCTCGAATCGGCGACGAGATTCTCCTGGCGGGTCCGGGGGATTACATCTTGAAGCCACGCGGAATCCCGCACACGTTCTGGAATCCGACCGACAAAGTGGCCCGTCTGGTGGAAATCATTTCCCCAGCGGGGTTCGAAAAATTCTTCGCCGAAGCGGGAGAACTGTTCACGCAGGGTCCCCCTGAGTTCGAACGGGTGGGCGCCCTCGCGGCCAAGTACAATGCGACCTTCGGATGGAACGAGTGGGTGTCGGAGCTGACGAAGGAGTACAAGCTCAAACTGTTCGGTTGAGGGCCAATACACGCTGAACGAATCGGTTCCTACCCTGCCAATGGTCGACGAACTGAGGACGAGATCCCAGAGCACTGGGATGTCTCAATAACAATGCTCTGTCGCTCTGTCGCACCGAGCGCGGGGTCCGGAAACCGCGCCGGAACGCGCGTGGTGGCTGGGTCGACCATTCGGACTCCGTCCGATAACGAGTGATTCGAGGCTCCTCTGTCTGATTCGTACTCGGCTTGAGGACGGTTGGTGTGCCGATCGTCGCTCCGAAGAAGATCACGCGTCCTGGCCCTTTTGAAGCGCGCCCACGAGTGCGTACTCAATGGCGCCTGTCTCCATCAGGCGGAAGGCGAAATTACTTAACTTGGGAGTTCCCTGAGGCCCTGTCACGTTCTGGCACGCAATCGTGGGCACTAGATCCACGGCGCCGAGGAGGGGCGCGGGAATACCCAGGGCCCGGATTCGGGAGGAGGTGATTGAAACGAGTACAGAGGAGAACGTTCGCAAGCTCAAGGAGGTAATCGACGCCTTCAACAGCAAAGACTTCAGCCGCTTGGAGAAACTGAATGCGCGGTCCATCGTTTTTGATGCAGCGGGTCTCCCGGAGCCGCTCAAAGGTCGTGAAGCCGTGAGCGAGTGGAACCGGGCGTTCACCGATGCGTTCCCAGACCTTCGCTTCCGGTTGGAGCGGAGCTTCGGGGAAGGCGACTGGGTCTGCGGCGAGGGAATCGGCACGGGTACCCACAAGGGACCACTGCCAGGACCCGGCGGTCAAACAATCCCCGCCACGAACAAGCCCATTCGACTGAAGTTCGCGGCGACCCAGAAGCTCGAGGGTGGCGAGGTTACCGAAGTCCACGTATACTTCGACCGACTGGAGATGGTGACCCAGCTCGGCATCAAGCCGTAGGGTTTGCCGATCTTGCTCCCGAGGGTGCAGCTCTAGGCAGTGCCCTCGTCCCTGCCGAAGCGCATACCCCCAAGTGGACGCTTGAGGAACCTCCCGCCCCCCGACCTGTCTACCGCTCCTCTTCAATTCTCTTTGGGAGCCGACTGCCACTCGCAGGCCACCGGTGAGCCCGGAGCGCGAGGAACGCGAGGGTCCCGAAAACGAGGCTCCCAATGTGGGCGAAGTCCTGCCAGGGGGACAGCGGGCATACGGGCGGCAGGCCGAGGAACACAACAGGCGGACAAACGACGATCGGCACGCCGTTCAGAAAGGTTCCCTGAATCAGCGCGAGGTATCCGGCGGCGCGGAAGGCCGATCGGACTCCGGCCGCCGACCGCAACAGTGCGTACCCCCACGTCGCATAGATCGCGGCTTGCGCGGAGATGACGGCGGCGAAGCCGGCGCCTTCCCTCGGGTACACGCCGATGAGGAGGTCGATTATCACGTGACTCGCGCTTGCCGCGATCGCGAGGAGGGAGAGGGGAAGCCACAACGGGGAGAGCAATCCCCTGCTCATGCGCGCGGGAGGGCGAACGAGCGTATATCGCCATTGTGCTAGTTTCAATCGTCGCGGCCTCATCGCGATGAGTGATTTCCCGAGGCCCTCTAATCGGAAGTAGGACCACCCGCGCTACAGCCCACCTTGTACTTCGCTTCCAACGCGGGCATCAAGTCCGGGATTAGTGTCGTCACATGCTTGTCGGCGAGCGCCGCCAGCGGCAGACTATCGGGCGGCCTTCCGCCGGCACAGTTCGCCACATCCTCGAAGAAACCGATGAACCGCGACGGAGACAACAGCTTTGGTTCGACGAAGATGCGTTGGCCGCGTCCGGAATGTCGCTCCCCCCAGCCTCAGAATGTAAGTCGAGTAACTGCTTTCCTTGCCGTCTCGAGCCCTGGATTTGGCAGGGACGAGCGGTAGGCAGTTCGTCACCTCACTGGTTCGAATTCGCCAGGATTCGCTCCCGCGGCGGTTGAAGGGCTCCTCGTTGACTGACATGTCTAAGCCTTGTT
>Ga0137386_10001377_pt1 | contig 15154 bp, 9 predicted proteins | sample SagtaG_4_FD_104910 | JGI IMG/M metagenome (GOLD analysis project Ga0137386, IMG submission 104910) | Vadose zone soil microbial communities from Sagehorn Ranch, Mendocino, California, USA - Sage2_R_100_16 metaG | ecosystem: Environmental > Terrestrial > Soil > Vadose zone | place: USA... | reverse complement strand
TGCCGCAGCACGACCTCGCAGCCAGCCGCCCCCTGGCCGCCGCGCAGGATCAGCGTGCCGTCCGGACCCCATGCCTGCTCGGCCCCGCCCTCCTCGCCCGGCCCGGCCTGGCCCTCCTCGCCCGGCCCGGCCTGGCCCTCCTCGCCCGGCCCGGCCTGGCCCTCCTCGCCCAGCCGCACTTCCAGCCGCCCGCCGGTCCAAGCCGCGCCCAACCGCAGCCCGGGCGCGACCTCGCGCGACCCGGGGTCGGCCGGCGGCGGGCCCGCGATGTGCAGCCTGGCCGGCCGCCACACCGCGCGGCCGCGCACCAGCACGTAGCAGTCCCAGGTGCCGGTCAGCCAGCGGCGGCCGGCCCGGAAGAGCCGGGTGCCGATGTCGCAGCGGAAGCCGGACCAGTCGTAGCTGTACCTGTCCTGGGCCGAGGCGGCCGTCACGTCCGGGCGGCGCACCGACCTGGCCGGCAGCAGCAGAGGCGGGCGGCGCCGGCCGCGCGGAACCAGCACGACCAGCTTGGCGGTGTGGCGTCGCCTGCCGATGTCCACCGACGGCACGTGCGCCCAGCCCTCGATCCGCAGCGCGTCTGGCCGCGGGCCGCACGGCTGCCACGAGATCGCGTCGACCCCGACGTAGGGGTCGAGCTCGCGCCACTGCGGGCGGAACACACTCGCGGGAACGCCGACTTCCTTGTCGCCGCGGAACGGCAGGTCGGCGCGGAGCCGCCCGCGAACCCGCACCAGCGGCGGCGTCCGGCCGGGATGAGCCGCCAGCCACGCGGCGAACCCGGCCAGCTCGGCCTCGCGGCCGCGGGAGATCAGGTAGTAGGCCAGCTTCCTGGTGGCGGGCAGGCCGGCGGTCACGCCCGGGGTCACCTGGCGCAGATACCCGGCGGCCAGGTCGGTGAACGCGCGCCGGTAGTCAGCGTCCGTGCTCGGCAGGTCCCCGACATACAGCCACAGGTCGTTGACCAGCGCCTTGCGCTGATGCTGGCGGAGCATGGCCGGCGTGCCGCGGGTGCGCAGGAAGTCGTCGATCAGGAACAGGGCGGTGATCCGGTCGCGGAAGTTGCCGAAGTCGGTGCGCGACTGGGTGATCGACGGCGCGCCCTTGTCCCTGTCCCGCCAGTGGTACACCGGGTCGGTGATCACGTCGACCGCCGCGGCCAGCACGTGCGCCTTGGTCATCGCGACCAGGTCCTCCCAGAGCATGCTCTCGGGGAAGCTCAGCCGCGCCGCGTCCCAGAACGACCGGCGGAACAGCTTGTTCCACACGGAGATGTCGTAGAACAACCCGGGCGCACGGCCGATGTGGGTCCCGATCCGCCTGGCCTTGATGGCCCTGGCATGCAGCCCGGACCGGCCGAGACCGTCCGCGGCGAGCCGCAGCACGCCGCCGGAGACGAAGTCGGACCCCGACCGCTGCAGGACCGCGAGCATGGTCGCGTAGGCGTCGGGCGGCAGCAGGTCGTCGGCGTCCACGAAGGCGAGGAACTCGCCCGTCGCGGCGGCGACCCCGTGGTTGCGGGCCGACCCTGGGCCCCCGTTGGCGACCCTGACGAGCCGGAACCTGGGGTCGGCGGCGGCCCGGGCGCGCGCGACCGCCGCGCTGCCGTCGGTCGACCCGTCGTCGACCATGACCACCTGGAGACCGGGGAAGGTCTGCGTGGCGATCGAGGCCAGGCAGTCGCCGAGCAGGTCTACGTTGTTGTAGAACGGCACGACGACGCTGATCCGCTGGTCGGTCATCGCGCCTCCCTGGGCCGCGGCTACGGGGCCGACCGCCGACCCCCCGGCAGGCCGGCTCGGACCCGGCGCGACCGCTACTCGCCGCGCCAGAGGGGCGGCCGCTTCTCGGCGAAGGCGGCCGCGCCTTCCAGCGCGTCCTTCGACCTGAAGATCGGGCCGATGATCTCGGACTGCCTGGCGAAGGCCTCGCCCGAGGCCCAGTCGGCCGACTCCACGATCACGCGCTTGGACGCGGCGAGCGCCAGCGGAGCTCCGAGCGCCACCCGGCCGGCCAGTTCCATCGCCGCCGACAGTGCCTGGCCCGCCGGGACAAGCTTATTCACCAGCCCGACCTCTGCCAGCCGCGCCGCGGGGAAGTGCTCGCCGGTCAGCGCGATCTCCATCGCCACGTGGTAGGGGATCCGGCTCGGCAGCCGCAGCAGGCCGCCGGCCCCGGCCACCAGGCCGCGCCTGACCTCGGGCAGCCCGAACTTCGCCGCCTCGCTCGCGACGACCAGGTCGCAGGCGAGCACCAGCTCGAAGCCGCCGGCCAGCGCGTAGCCCTCGACCGCCGCGATCACCGGCTTGGCCGGCGGCCGCTCGACGATGCCGCCGAACCCGCGGCCCGCCGCCGTCGGCGCGTCGCCGGCCAGGAAGCCCTTGAGGTCCATGCCCGCGCTGAACGTGCCGCCGGCACCGGTAAGCACGAGCACGCTGACGTCGGCGCGGCCGTCGAACTCCTCGATCGCCGCCGCCATCCCGCGGGCGACTTCGCCGCTGACCGCGTTCCGCGCCTGCGGACGGTTGATCGTGATGACCGCGACGCCGCCGGGTTACCTCGGTGCGAATCGCGTCTGCCATTGCGGCGCCTCCGTGTCGGGAGCGGTCGGAGCGGTCGGAGCGGCTGCCCGGTTTACTTCGGCTGGAACCTGATGCCGCCATCGAACCTGATCACCTCGGCGTTCATGTAGTCGTTCTCGATCAGCGACCTGACCAGCTGCGCGAACTCCGCGGCCGTGCCCATTCTCTTGGGAAAGACTATGGGCGCAACGAGCTTCGCCTTGAACTCATCGCTGCCTGGGCCGGTGCCGTAGATGGGAGTGTCGATGATGCCTGGGCAGATGGTGTTGACGCGGACGCCGATGGCGGCCAGGTCGCGGGCGGCGGGAACGGTCATCCCGATGATCCCGCCCTTGGATGCCGAGTAGGCGACCTGGCCGGTCTGCCCTTCGATCCCGGCGATCGACGCGGTGTTGATGACCACGCCGCGCTGGCCGTCGGCATCGGCCGGCTCGGTCCTGGCGATGGCCGACGCGGCGATCCGCATCACGTTGAACGTGCCGATCAGGTTGACGTCGATGACCTTGCGGTAGGCCCCGAGGTCGTGCGGGGTCCCGTCGCGGCCGACCGTGCGGGACGCCCAGCCGATGCCCGCGCAGCTCACGGCGACCCGCAGCGGGGCGCCAAGGCCTTCCGCCGCGGCGACGGCCTCGGCGACCGACCGCTCGTCGGCGACGTCGGTCGTGACGAACGCGCCGTCGACCGACTTGGCCAGTTCGGTGCCGCGTTCGGTGTTGAGGTCGGCGACTACGACCCTGCAGCCCGCGGCGGCGAGGTCGAGCACGGTCGCCTCGCCAAGCCCGCTGGCCCCGCCGGAGACGATTGCTGCCGTTCCGTTCAGGTTCATGGCCGGGAGCATACTGTGCTGCCGCGAGCCTCCCTGAACTGGGCCGTGGCCGCTGCCGTGGCCGGTGCCGTAGCCGGTGGCAATGTCAGTGCCCGGGCCTACCATCGGAGGTAGCGCCCGAAGTCCGGCGCGCGACCCGGGAGCAACCAAATCGGGAGTTCTCCGGGAGCTCAGGGTCGAGATAGCAGCTAAGGGAATACGCGGCGTCCCGGGGATCGCTGGAATCACAGGCGTGGTCCGGCCGGCCGGCTCGCGCCGGATCGGCCCTGATTAGGCTGGATCGGGCCTGTTCGTGGCGGGCCACCAGGCAGAGAGAGCGGGGCGAAGACAGGGCGGGCCAGGACCGACTGGTGCCGGCCAGGAGAGGTTTGGTCATCGTGACTAGGTACCGCGGCAACCCGTGGGTCGTCCTGATCGTCATGTCGCTCGGGTTCTTCATGACCCTGCTCGACCTGACGATCGTGAACATCGCGATACCCGACATGATGACGAGGCTGCACGCATCGCTGGACGGCGTCCTGTGGGTCATCAACGCCTACGCCCTGGTGCTCGCGGTCCTGCTGATCACGGCCGGCCGGCTCGGTGACCTGTTCGGTCAGCGGAGGATGTTCATCGTGGGCGTGGTCATGTTCACGGTCGCGTCCGCCGCCTGCGGGTTCTCTCCGACGGTCGGCTGGCTGATAGCGTTTCGCGCCGCGCAGGGAGTCGGCGCGGCCCTGCTGCTGCCGCAGACGCTGGCGATCCTGACAACGGTGTTCCCGCCCGAGCGCCGCGGCGCCGCGTTCGGTATCTGGGGCGCCGTCGCCGGGGTCGCCACCATCGCCGGCCCGACCCTCGGCGGGCTGCTGGTCAGCGCGTTCGACTGGCGGTACATCTTCTTCATCAACGTCCCGATCGGCGCCCTGGTGATCGCGATGGGCTTCGTCCTGATCCCCGACATCCGGGTGGGTGCAAGGCACCGGCTCGATGTGCCCGGCGTGCTGCTGGCAACCGCGGGGCTGCTGGCCATCTGCTACGGGCTCGTCGAGGGCCAGAAGTACAACTGGGGCCACATCACCTCGTTCATCTCGATCCCGGTCGTCCTCGGGGCCGGCGTCGTCCTGATCGCGGTGTTCATGCTCGTGCAGGCGCGCACCCAGGACCGGGAGCCGCTGGTGCCGTTCGCGCTGTTCCGTGACCGCAACTTCAGCCTGATGAACTGGGTCTCTGGCGTCTTGTCGGTCGGCATGATGGGCATCTTCCTCCCCTTCACCATCTACCTGCAGTCGGCGCTCGGCTTCTCCGCGCTCAAGGCCGGCCTGGCCATGGCGCCGGCGTCCTTCGTCTCCATGTTCGTGGCGCCGGCCGCCGGCCGCATGACCGACCGGATCGGCGGGAAGTACATCCTGCTGTCCGGCCTGATGTTGTTCGCCGTCGGCTTCGGCCTGACCGCGGCGATCGCGACGCCCCATTCGAGCTGGCAGGACTTCGTCCCGACCCTGGCCGTGGCCGGGGTGGGCATTGGCTGCACCTTCGCGCCAATGACCACGATTGCCATGCGGAACGTCGAGCCCAGGGTGGCCGGTGCGGCTTCCGGCATGATCAACACGGTTCGGCAGGTAGGCGCCGTGATCGGCACGGCGGCCGTCGGCGCCCTGCTGCAGAACCGGCTCTCGGTCTCGCTGCCGGCCGCGGCGGCCGAACGAGCGGGCTCGCTGCCGCCGCAGGCCAGGAGCCACTTCATCGCCGGATTCGCCACGTCGGCCCAGCGCGGTGCGGCCGCGAGCCCAGGCCAGGGCAATGTCAAGCTGCCGCCGGGAACCTCGCCGTCGCTAGCCGGCGAGATCCACAAGCTAGCCAGTGAGGTCTTCTCCGCTGGGTACGTGACCGCCATGCACACGACCATGATCATGCCGATCGCGTTGCTTGTTGTCGCTTCGCTCAGTTGCCTGGCCATCAAGCGACGCACCAGACCGGCGCAGCCGGCCGGGGGCGTGACGGCGGACTCTGCCGGGCTGCCGGAGGCCTCGCGGGCCCCGGCGTGACCGAGAGCGGTTCAGGCGATCTCGCCGGCCGCTCACTGGCCCGGCTGGATGGCGACCATGTGGCCGCGGCCGGCGCCTACCGTCCGGAGCGCGCCCACCCGGCCCGGCCCGTCGTGGCCGTCGACGCCATGGGCGGCGACCACGCGCCCGCGGCGATCGTGGCCGGCGCGGTGGCGGCCCACCGGGAGTCGGGCGTCCGCGTCGTGCTGGTCGGCCGGCCAGGCCAGGTACGTCCGCTGCTTGCGCAGCACGGCATGCTCGGCGAGATCCGGCTGGTAGCCGCCGAGGACTCGGTGGCGATGGAGGAGGGCGCGCTGGCCAGCTGGCGGCGGCCGCGGTCGAGCATCGCGGTCGCGTGCCAGCTCGTCCACCTGGGCCAGGCGACGGCCGTCGTGTCGGCGGGCTCGACGGGCGGCATCGTCTCCCTGGCCAGGCTCCGGCTGCGCAACCTGCCTGCCGTGCTGCGCCCGGCCATCGCGGTCCCGCTGCCGACCCGGCCCACGCCGACCCTGCTGCTCGACGCCGGCGCGATCGCCGACCCGAAGCCAGAGATGCTTGCGCAGTTCGCTCAGCTCGGCTCGGCGTACGCCGAGGTCGCGTTCGGCATCACCAAGCCCAGAGTCGGCCTGCTGTCCATCGGGGCGGAGCCGGGAAAGGGAAACAAACTCGCCCGCAGGGCATTCGAACTGCTCAGCGCCGAGCAGCACGGAGCGGCGCCGATCACTTTCGCCGGCAATGTGGAGGGCTCCGACCTGCTGTCCGGCAGGGTCGACGTGATCGTCACCGACGGATTCACCGGCAACGTCGCGCTGAAGACCCTGGAAGGCACGGCCGCGTTCACCGCTGGTCAGTTCGGGTCGGCGCTCGCGGCGTCGCGCCAGACCAGGCTCGGCGCGCTGCTTCAGCGCAAGGAACTCGCCGCGCTGCGCTACCGGCTCGATCCGGAGACCTACGGCGGCGCGGCGCTGCTCGGGCTGGAGGGGACGGTGGTGATCGCGCACGGCGGGTCGACCGATCGCGGCGCCGCGGCCGCGTGCCGGCTCGCCGCGGAACTGGCTCGCGGCCACACCACGGAGCGGATCAAGGAGCGGCTCAGGTCGCACCGCCAGGGCCACTTCCTGCGCCGGACCTGACCGCGCGTCGCGGCTGACCGGGCGACGGCCGACCCGGCAGCGGGCGGGCACGGACTGGCCGCAGCGCGAGCCCATATGAGGTTGCCGGGGCTCGATAGGCTCTAAGGCATGGCAGACCTCCAGGCCGAACTCGCGGCGCACGTGCGCAACGCGCTCACCGCCGAGTTCGGGGCCGCATACGCGCAGACCGATCCGCTGATCAGGCCGTCGACGTTCGCCGACTACCAGTCGAACGTCGCGATGGCGCTGGCCAGGCGGCTCGGCCGGCCGCCGAGGGAGGTCGCCGAGCGGATCGCCGGTCACCTGGCCGGAGCGCCCATGGCTGAGCATGCCGAGGTCAGCGGCCCCGGCTTCATCAACATCACGCTGCGGGACGCCTGGATCGGCGAGGCGGCGACGGCCCAGCTCGGCGACGCACGGCTCGGCGTTGCCCTGAGCGAGCATCCGCAGCGGGTCGTGGTCGACTACTCCGCGCCGAACGTCGCCAAGGAGATGCACGTCGGCCATCTGCGGACGACCATCGTCGGGGACGCGTTCGTCCGCGTGCTCGAGCGGCTCTGCCACGACGTGATCCGCGCGAACCACATCGGCGACTGGGGCACCAATTTCGGCATGCTGCTCGAGCATCTCATCGACATCGGCGAGGAGGCCGCCTACGCGCAGCTCGCCGGCGGCGAGATCAGCGCCTTCTACCAGGCGGCCAAGGTCAAGTTCGACGCCGACCCGGCCTTCGCTGACCGGTCACGCCAGCGGGTCGTCGCGCTTCAGGCCGGCGACGCCGAGACGCTGCGGGTGTGGCGGATGCTGGTCGATGACAGCAAGCAGTACTACAACGCGATCTACCGGCGGCTCGGCGTCACGCTCTCCGACGCCGACCTCGCGCCGGAGAGCTTCTACAACCCCATGCTCGACGATGTCTGCCGCGACCTGGAGCGGGCCGGCATCGCGACGATGAGCGACGGCGCGCTGTGCGCGTTCCCGGCCGGCTTCACCGGCCGGGACGGGAAGCCGCTGCCGCTGATCCTGCGCAAGAGCGACGGCGGCTACGGCTACGGCACGACCGACATGGCAGCGATCAGATACCGGGTCGCGGACCTGCACGCCGACCGGATCACCTACGTCGTCGGTTCTGAGCAGTCGCAGCACCTCGCGATGGTCCTCGCCGTCGCCCGTCAGGCCGGCTGGCTGCCCGACTCCGTGGTCGCCGAGCACGCGGCGATCGGGATGGTGACCGGTGCCGACAAGAAGCGCTTCAGGTCACGGACCGGCAAGTCGGTCAAGCTGATCGACCTCATCGACGAGGCGGTGTCGCGGGCCGAGGAAGTGATCAAGGACAGGTACGACGATCCCGAGCTCCGCGCCCAGATCGCCGAGGCGGTCGGCATCGGCGCGCTGAAGTACGCGGACCTGTCGGTGGCCAGGGATTCGAGCTACACGCTGGACTTCGACCGGATGCTCTCGCTGACCGGCAACACGGGCCCCTACCTGCAGTACGCGACGGCGAGAATCCGGTCGATCTTCCACCGGGCAAGCGTGACCCCGGGTGAGGCCACCGGTCCGATCATCCTCGGCGAGCCGGCCGAGCGGGCGCTGGCGCTGCGGTTGCTCGGCTTCGGCCCCGCCGTTGCCGAGACCGCGCTGACCGTGGAGCCGCATCGGCTGGCGGGGTTCCTGTTCGACGTGGCCAGCGACTTCACGACCTTCTACGAGCAGTGCCCGGTGCTCAGGGCGGGCACCCCGCAGCTCAGGAACTCGCGGCTGGCGCTGGCCTCGCTCACTCTCAAGGTGCTGCTCGCCGGGCTGGACCTGCTCGGCATCCCGGTGCCCGCGCGGATGTAGCCGCGTACCCGCGCCTGCCAGATGCCCCGTCCGGGTGGATGGCAAAGATCTTGAAGGATCACCGGCATCGACGGTCAGGGGTCGGAGCGGCACTGGTCGGAGCCGCTGCGGGAGTCGCGGCCGGCCGCCTCGGGGCCGGCCGTCGGGTCAGGCAGGTGCTCGAACAGGTAGTACACAGCGATCGCCCCGTACATGGCCACCGCGGCGCCCGGCGAGACGATGGCGACCAGGGTCGCCACGACGTAGGCGACCAGGCCGCCGCTGAACCGGATCGTGGTCCGCAGCGACGGCTGGAAGTCGGGCTCGCGCGCCACCTCGCCGGCGTGCAGGCCCAGGTAGAGCCACATCGCCGAGAACGCGACCGACATCGCGACCATGACCAGGCCGTACGTCACGGCGGCCGCGATGCCGCCGCCGGTGTGCTCGGTCAGGTGCTCGGCGATGAGGGCGGTCGGGAACGGCACCGCGACGACGCACATCATGAGCACGAGGTTGAGCACGAGCAGCATCCGGCTGACCCGGCGCAGGTGCGCCATGAGCGTGTGATGGTTCAGCCACACGATGCCGATGGTCAGGAAGCTGACCACGTACGCGGCGTACTTCGGCCACTCCTTGAGCAGCACGTGGCCGAGGCCGCCGCCAACCCCGGCGCCGATCGGCAGCAGGTCAAAGACGAGGACGGTGATCGCGACGGCGAAGACGCCGTCGCTGAAGGCCTCAGCACGTCTGGTCTCCATCGGCCGGCGACCCCGTGCGGTCAGTCCGCCGCTGGCGGCGCGGCCGGCTCGGGCTGGGCGACCGACCTGGCGAGCAGTTGCGCCACGTCGACGACCTCGAGGGAGTCCTTGGCCTCGCCCGAGCTCTTCTTCGCGCTGATCGCGTCGCCGAGCATGACCAGGCAGTACGGGCAGCCGGTCGAGATCGTGTCCGGGTCGGTGCCGAGCGCCTCCTCGATCCGCTCGATGTTGATCCGCTTGCCGATCCGCTCCTCCATCCACATCCTGGCCCCGCCGGCGCCGCAGCAGAACCCGCGCTCCTTGCAGCGGTGCATCTCCTGCGCCTTGATCCCCGGCACCTGCTCCATGATCTCCCGCGGCGGCGTGTACACCTTGTTGTGCCGGCCGAGGAAGCACGGGTCGTGGTAGGTGATCTTCTCCTCGATCGGGGTGACCGGGGTCAGCTTGCCGTCGGCGACCAGCCTGGCCAGCACCTGGGTGTGGTGCAGCACCTCGTAGTCGCCGCCGAGCTGCGGGTACTCGTTCGAGATCGCGTTGAAGCAGTGCGGGCAGCTCGCGATGATCTTGCGCACGCCCGCCTCGTTCATGGTCTCCACGTTCTGCTGCGCCAGCATCGAGAAGACGAACTCGTTCCCCATCCGCCTGGCCGGGTCGCCGGTGCAGGTCTCGGCCGGCCCGAGCACGGCGAACGAGACTCCCGCCGTGTGCAGCAACGTCGCGATCGCCTTGGTCGTCTTCCTGGCCCGGTCCTCGAGCGCGCCCGCGCACCCCACCCAGAACAGGTACTCCACGTCCTCGCCGATCGCGCCGTCGACGACCGGCACCTCGAAGTCGAGTTCGCCGATCCACTCGGCCCGCTTCGCCTGGCCCATCCCCCACGGGTCGCCCTTGTTCTCCAGGTTCTTGAGCATCCCGGACGCCTCGGTCGGGAACTCGGACTCGATCAGCACCTGGTGCCGGCGCATCGCGGTGATGTGGTCGATGTGCTCGATGTCGACCGGGCACTCGTTCACGCAGGCGCCGCAGTTGGTGCACGACCAGATCACGTCGGGATCGATTACCCCGCCCGCCTCGGCAGTCCCGACCAGGGGCCGTTGCGCCTCATGCTTGACCGCATCGGGCAGCGCCTGCCTGGCCTCGTCGGAGGCAGCCAGCAGGTAAGGCGCCTTGGCGAACGCGTGGTCGCGCAGGTCGAGTATGAGCATCTTCGGCGACAGCGGCTTGCCCGTGGCCCACGCCGGGCACTGCGACTGGCAGCGGCCGCACTCGGTGCAGGTGCCCAGGTCGAGCATGCCCTTCCAGGTCAGGTCCTCGACCTTGCCGAGTCCGAAGACATCGGTGTCCGGGTCGGCCTCCTCGAAGTCGAGCACCTTGCCGTTCGAGCGCATCGGCTGCAGGTCGCGCAGGCCGTCCGGGCGCCGGGAGAACAGCACGTTCACCGGCGCGAGGAAGATATGCAGGTGCTTGGAGTAGGTCACGAAGACCAGGAAACCGAGGACGACGGCGAGCTGCAGGATGACGAACGTGGTCTCGAGCGCCATGTTCGCGCCCTTGCTCAGCGGCGCGAGCCAGTGGCCGACGATCTGGGACGCGAACGCGCCGTGCGGATAGGGGAAGTCGCCGGTGTTGACCTGCGCGCCGCGGTACAGCAGCAGGGTCGCGATCACCAGGAAGATCATCAGCAGAACGAGCCAGGCGGCGCCGGTGTGCGAACCGGCGAAGCGGGACTTGCGCCCCTCGGTCTTAGGATTGTTGCGCAGCCGGATCGCGGCGAAGGTACCGATTCCGACCAGAACCGCGACGGCGAACAGGTCCTCGATGAACCCGATAAACGCCCAGTGCCCGATCCAAGGGAGCGCGAACGTCTTGCTGAACAGGTCACCGAAGGACTCGATGATCGTCAGGAGCAAGATGGTGAAGCCCCAGAAGGTCAGGAAGTGGGCGATGCCCGGCACGGTCCACTGGAGAAGCTTGCGCTGGCCGAGCACCTCGGTCGCCTCGGTCTCGGCGCCGCGGCCTGGGTGCTCCCTGAGCGCGTCGATCCGCTCGGGCGCCGGCTGTCCGCTCGTGGCGAGCCGGTAGAGCCACCACAGCCGACGGCCGGCGATCGCGAAGGCGATCACCGTCAGGGCAAGTCCGATGATGATCCGCAGCGCCAAGTCGACCTCCGGGGACGGCGTTGGGTGCCAGCGTACGCCGTGTGAGGTCCCGGGCGAGGCGAGGCCGGCGTACCACGTCAGCGTCTCCAGGCGAGCACCGTTCCCGACTGGACCGCGGGCGGGCCGAGCAGCCGGACCAGGTAGCTCGCCAGAGGCGAGCCCGCCGCGGTCACCGCCACGACGGCCGCCGGACGCCAGGCCGCCAGGTCGGCCCGCACCTGCGCGGGCTCGGGCGCCTGGCCCGCCGGCGCGGAGCCGGCCTGGCTGGCGGTGGGCAGGCCGGCCGCCCACGCCGCACCGGCGAACGCGCTGGTCGGCGGCAGTCCGGCCGCCCAGAGCCGGTCGAGATACCAGGCGGTGGGGCTGACCCCGTTGCCGCCGATGTAGGCCTGGCCGCCGGCTCCCGGGCCGATGAAGTAGCCGCCGACCAGGGCCGCCGGCTGGCCGGTGTCGGCCTGCCAGCGCATCGCCGCGGTCAGGATGTTGGTGGGCACGGGCACGACGAGCACCCGTGCCCCCCGCGGCAGGTGCAGGGCGGTGAACGTCGCGGACCAGCCGGGCGGGAGCGGCGTGGTCGTGGCCGCGGGGAGCGCCGCGGGCAGCAGCGGCAGGCAGGCGAGCACGGCGACCCCGAGCGCGACGGCGGGCGCCCGCGAGGCACGTTCCCTGGCGGCGTCCACTGCCAGCGCGAGCAGGACCGCCGCGGCGGCGGCGATCAGGATCGACAGCCGGTCGGGCAGGATCGACGACAGCAGCTGATGCTCCTCCAGCCAGTGCCACGGAAGGCTCACGGTGGGATCGACGACCCCGCGGGTCTGCGGGTGGCCGCCGAACGAGAACACGACGAGAACCACCAGCGTGAACGCCGCGGCCCTGGCCGCGGGCCTGCGCCAGCCGGCCACGGCCGCCGCCCCGAGAACGATGACCAGCGGCCAGCCCAGGTACGCCAGGTACTCGGTCAGCCCGGCGTGGTAGCCGGCCGCCCTCGCCGCGCTGCCCGCGGTATGGAAGAACAGGTACGACGAGGGCGTCACGAAGCCGGAGAACTCGTTCACGTAGTAGTCGAGCGGATACAGCGGGCCGTGCTGAACAAGAGGCCCGTGGAACTGGACCCACAGGGCGTGGCCGGCCAGCGCCAGCGTGACCACCGCCGCGACCGCGAGCCCGGCGAGCGCGGGCAGCACTCGCCGCACGGCGGCCCGCGGCCGGGCGACGCCCAGCGCGGCCACGAACAGCAGCCCGGTGAGGGCGGTGATCAGGGCCAGTTCCTCGCTGATGAACAGCTGCGCGGCAAGCAGCAGGCCCAGCCAGGCGCCGGTCCGCACACAGGCCGCCCAGCCGGCTCCCCGGTGAGCGGCCGCCACGGCCGCCCCTGCCGGCGGCCGCGGACCAGCCGCGAGCCTGACGCCGGCGGCGACGATCAGCGGCGGCAGCACAGCCAGTTGCAGGTTGTAGTGGCCGATCGCGGAGTGCAGCAGCGCCGGCGAGAACCCGTACACCGCCCCGGCCAGAGCCGCGGCCGCGGTGCTGACCCGCCACCGCCGCAGCACCAAGAACATGGCCGCGGCCGATCCCGCGAAGCCGGCGGTGGTCAGGATCGTCAGGCTGACCTGCGGCCCGAACAGCAGCGTCACCGGCGCGAGCAGCACGCCGGGCAGCAGCAGGGAGGTGTTCCACATCATGTTGACGCCGGTCGGGGCGTTCATCGCGCTGGTCACCAGGGCAGGCAGATGCCCGTGGCTGACCGCCGTGGCCGCGTAGCGCAGGTACCAGGCGAACATGTCGGCGTCGCCGCCGTTGGGCGCCACGAACCTGGACGCGGGGTCGGCCCACAGCCGCCAGGTGACGACGAGCGCGCCGGCCAGGTAGCCGGCGAGCACCACGACGGCCGCCCGGTTGGAGGCCGGGGCACGCCAGGCGGAGCGGTCGCGCGCCGGCCGGGACTCGGCCCTGGTGACCTCGCCTCGTGCTGTCAACTGCCCCAACATCCCTGTAGTGAGAAATCGCCAGCCGCGGGCGGCTAGCCTGAGCCCGACAGCGGCGCCGGCCGCCCTGCCGCCACGAACAAGGTAAAGGTAGAAGAGATCCGACGGGATAACGAACACGACACAGACGGCGGCGCCCCTGCGGGCCGAGCCCGTCCGGGCGGCGCCCGTCCGGGCGGCGCCCGTCGCTGGGAGCCGGGCCCGCCGGATCAGGTCAGGACGCGAGCCACGGCCGAAGGAGTGCCCTCCGCGCGGGCGGCAGCGCTGGCCGGATCGGTCGCGGTGCTGATCCTGGCCAGCCTGCTCGGGGCCGCGCTGGCCTCGACGGCTAAGGCCGCCTGCCGGGCCGGAGCGTGGAACGTCGGGGTCGAGCAGTACCAGGCGCGCTGCTACACCGACATCTACCCGCTCTACTTCACCGAGCGCCTGTCGGTGGGCAAGGTGCCCTACCTCGGCCACAACGTCGAGTACCCGGTGGTCATGGGCGAGACCATGCAGGTGGCCGCCTGGGCGGTCAAGTCCGTGGCCGATCCCGCTGCGAGGGGCCGGGAGTTCTACGACGTTACCGTTGCGCTGCTTAGTGCCCTTTTCGTGGCCGGCGTGCTGGCGACGGCCTACTGCGCGGGACGGAGCCGCCGGTGGACCGGCCTTGCCGTCGCGCTCTCGCCGGCGCTGATCCTGGCCGCCTTCATCAACTGGGACCTGATCGCCATGGCGCTGACCATGCTGGCGCTGGCGGCCTGGGCCGCGCGGCGGCCGGTGCCGGCCGGGCTGCTGCTCGGCGTGGCGGTGGCGACCAAGTTCTATCCGGTGATCTGCCTCGTGCCGCTGTTCGCGCTCTGCCTGCGGGCCGGCCGGCTCAGGGAGTTCTGGCTGACCGCGGGATCGGCCGCGGGCGCCTGGCTCGCGGTGAACCTGCCCGTCTTGCTGGCGGCGCCGGCCGGATGGGCAACCTTCTACATTTTCAACGCAAAGCGCCGGGCCGACTGGGGGTCCGTCTGGTACCTGTTCGAGGCCGAGCACTGGCCCGTGCTCGGCGGGCTGTCGCTGGCCACGATCAACCTGGCGTCGGCGCTGCTCTTCCTGGCCGCGTGCGTCGCGGTCGCGGCGCTGGCGCTCGCGGCGCCCAGGCGGCCGCGGCTGCCTCAGCTGATCTTCCTGCTGACCGCTGCCTTCCTGGTGACCAACAAGGTCTGGTCGCCGCAGTACGTGGTCTGGCTGGTCCCGCTCGTCGTGCTCGCCAGGCCCCGCCCCGGCGGCTACGCGCTCTGGCAGGTCGCCGAGGTCGGCTACTTCTACGCGATCTGGGGCTACCTGATCTACGTGATCGCCGGGCCAGGCACCTCGGGCGCGGTCGGGCCCGGGCTGTACTTCACCGCGCTGGCCGCCAGGTTCGCCGCGGTCCTGCTGCTGTGCGCCCTGGTGGTCAGGGACATCCTGCGCCCCGACCGCGACGTCGTCCGGGCCGGCGGGCGGGCCGACGACCCGGCGGGCGGAGTGCTCGACGGAGCCGACGACCGGGTCGTGCTCGCGTTGCGGCTGGCCAGCTAGGCACCACGGGGAATGTACGCCGGCCCGAAGTTCTTACTCAGATGGCGCGGCGACCCGGGGGCCTCCTGGGCGGAGCACCGGACCGCGCAGTTCCCGCGCTGGCGGGGAATTCCTGGCGCTCTCCCAAAGTTGAGTCTAGGTGACTCAATTGATTTGACCTGAGCTAGCCGCGGTGGCAAACTTGCGCGGACGAGACTCAAGCTTCGGCTAGACCGGCGAGCCACGACGGCTCGCTACAAGACCAAGGCCAACGACACACAAGGACTGACACATGGCACGAGCGGTAGGCATAGATCTCGGGACGACCAACTCCGTCGT
>Ga0137386_10001373_pt1 | contig 15185 bp, 7 predicted proteins | sample SagtaG_4_FD_104910 | JGI IMG/M metagenome (GOLD analysis project Ga0137386, IMG submission 104910) | Vadose zone soil microbial communities from Sagehorn Ranch, Mendocino, California, USA - Sage2_R_100_16 metaG | ecosystem: Environmental > Terrestrial > Soil > Vadose zone | place: USA... | reverse complement strand
CTGATGCTGGAATAAGAAAGCAGTGGCTGGCGCAAAACGGTGGCGACGTGGGACCCAAGCTCCCGAGGCCGCTGATCACGCATCCCTCAACACTTCAGAGGAGTGACTGCGGTGCCCGAGCCGAGGCTTGAAAACTCCGTGATCAAGGTGCGCCAGCTCATCGAAGACTATCGTGCTGGCCGGATCGTGATCCCCGAGTTCCAGCGCGACTACGTGTGGAAAAAGAGCCGCGCACCCAAGCTCGTTGACTCGCTGTACCGAGGCTATCCCGTTTCCTCGCTGCTCTTGTGGGTTACGACCACAACGGCGCGCCCACGCCGGCGGGATCCTCGGCCCAGCCGAGCTAGCCTCACGAACTGGCTTATAGATGGCCAGCAGCGGGTTATCACTCTGTCTCGCTGCCTGTCTGGAGATGAAGGGCTTGATATCGTCTTTCATCCGGAAGACCGAGCCTTCCGCTTGGCCAACGCAGCGACGGATCGGGACGCGAACTGGTTCCGCCTCGCCGAGATCTGGGATGACGACCTCTACAGAAACCTCAGACGAAACCTCACCGGCGCGCGTGCCGAAGCGCGCGAAGCCGAGTTCGAGCGCGTTCGTCGCATTCTCGAGTATGAGGTTCCCGTTGTGCGCATGGTTGACCATTCATTTGAAGACGCTGTGAACGCCTTTAGCCGCATTAACACCCTGGGCGTCAAGCTGAAGGCGGAGGACATCGAAAGCGCGAAGATTGCGGCACGCCACAGCGGGTTCATCGCGGACCACGTCGCACCATTCCTGGAGCAGCTGCATCGCCAAGGCTTCACCCGAGTGAATGTCATGCATTTGTTCAGAACCTGTGCGTTCATCGCGCGACCAGACGGCCGGAGTCGGACACCGCTGCACGAGCTCGAGACCAGAGACGTCCTTGATGCCTGGTCGAAGAGCAAGCGGGCTGCAGAGGATGGTCTCAACCTCGTGCGCAGTGAGCTCGGACTTGTCAATATGGACATCTTGTGGTCCGGTGCACTCTTGGTTCCTGTCATGGCGCTCTGCGCGATTCAGGGACCACGTGACCGACATGCGAAAGCGATGGCTGCGTGGCTCGCGGTGGCGGCCCTGTTTCATCGCTACTCCAAAGCCGCCGAGTCCGCCCTTGACCAGGACCTAAAGGCGTGCAGAGCTGGGGATCCGATCGGGGCCCTTCTTACGAACCTGCGACGTGACGAAGGGAAAGGCGGTATCCGCGTGTACCCCGACGATTTCTCGGGAGCCCTCGTAGACAAGGGTGGTCTCCTCGGAATTTACGTCGCCTGTCGTCATCGGGGGCTCCGGGATCTCTTTACAAACGGTGAGATTATCCTCCAACCAAAGGTCGAGAGACATCACATCCTTCCCCGAGCGCAGTTTCGGGAGAAGCATCGCGGAACTGCCGATTGCGTCGCCAATATCGCTTTCGTTACTGAGGCCACGAATCGCACAATCAGCATGAGTGGCCCGGAAGTGTACCTAGCGAAGATTCCCGCAAAGGTCCTGCGAAGCCAATGCATTCCGACTGATCGGGACCTTTGGTCGATTGACCGCGCGGCCGACTTTTGGGAGGCGCGTCGCGATCTACTCTCCGAGTCCTTTAATGAATTTCTCCGCGCCGCTTTGCCGGACCGTCGGCTTAGCTAGGCGGCCCGTTGACGTGTGACGCGCGACTGAGCGGGCGGCTAGTCCTTTGCGAGTGAATCACGGAGCTGCTTCAAAAAAGCGTCCTTGAGAGGCCGTGGCGCGTGGAGCGCCCGGTCGAACCAGCACACGACGTTGTAATAGTATGTCTCTTCGTTCAAGTACCGTTGGAGGAGGTCTTGCAGTTCCTTCCCTGAGTGCCTGTGCGCGAAGTAGGCGACAACCCGAGTCCTAGAGGCTTCCTTCTCGCTGTGCAAGTACGGGTATAGCAATTCGACAACCCGTTCCGGGCTCTTCTCCCACAACGCTTCCACCGCGAGGCCAACCAGGCGCGAGTCGTCGGATTCAAGAAGGTGCCTGCTCGTATCGAACACGTCCTTGGTCAATCGGAGCGCTGCTGCTGCGGATGCCGACTTGAGTTCTCCGAAGGTCACGGTGGCCAACTTTAGGAGCTGCTGAACGTCGGCGCTGGAGCCGAAGCGCTGCAGGACACGAATAGCCTGAAGCGCTTGATCTTCATAACGGACGTCTTTGCGCCCTTGAGGCAAATAGCCCCGTGCCAGATCAGCGTCTGCCGACTGCCCGCCTGTTGCGATTCCTGCCAGCGCACCTGCCGCAAAGCCCGACCGAATGAAGTCGTCGAGATCCACCCACTGTTTCAGGACCTCCTCGGCAACTTCTCCGAACCGAACACGTGAACGGGCAACGGATGCTTCCTTAATTCTGGCGAACCCATCGCGCAGGTCAGCTCGAATCTGATCTTGGCGTTGATCGAAAAAGCGAAGAGCTAGCGCGCGATACGCTAGGCCGCCTCTGACGTCAAACCAGTCGATGTCAGCCTCAAGTCGCTCCAGCGGGAAGGTTTGATAGATATCGAGGACGACTGCGTCCGGGTCTACGTTGTCTTCGGTCTGTGGAATCGTCAGCGCAGCGAACAGCCCAGTCTGTCGCTTGGCTGGCTTGAGGATGTCGTAGACTTCCTTAGGATCGAGAGGCAAGCCGAGTTGCAGGAACGCTCTGCAGGCCACTTCCCGCACAGCAGGGCTCTTATCAAGCAAGAGCCGTCTGGCGTCTGGCTCCGCGATCTCTCCACGGGCGAGTAGCTGGCTGGCTGCGACGCGACGCACCCGCGCGTCACCACTCTCGAGCGCCGTTCTCACCACGTCTGAAGGAACGCTCCCTAGGTGCTGCTCCAGATAATCCAGAACCTGACGAGGCGCTGCTCCAACGCTACTTGCAGCCTGCTGAAGGGCTTCAGCAGGGTTCAGACGAGCAAGTATGAGCATTCTTGCCCCAACCGCTTTGCCGGCTACGGCTGGACCAGCCGTATTCGCTACTTCACCCAGCAACGCCAGAAATGCGTCGCCGCCGACCTCACCTATGTACTCGAGGGCCTCGGTCCTCACGGCGTTCGCTGGATCTTCCACGAGTTCGCGAAGCGCAGTGACATGCTCTTCCATCATCGGTTGAACCCCCACAAGCCTCAAGAGAGCTATAGCACGCTGTCGTATGCTGGCGTCGGGGTCGTTGCGAGCCACGCCGATCAAGCGGTCACTCAAGCCCTCCACACTAGGTACGGAAAACCAGAACCAGCCGGGGTGCAGATCACTCATGTCGGACACGAGTGTGCGAAATAGCAAAGCGCGTTCGGGTGGGATTGGCTCGAGTTGTTCCCGGAAGCGGTAAAGGAGATTCATTTCATGAACGCTGAGAACTTCATTGGTTTGAAGTACGGAAATCAATGCTTTGGAGAATAACTGCAGACGCGCGATGTCGAAGTCATCCCACCGCGCAATCGACTCGGCGTAGGAGTCCAGATCGGGCTGAGAAAGAACCTCTGCCACCCGCGCACCGAGTGCCTGAACTTGTGCCGGCAACGGCTCGCGAGACTCAGGACCCGCCTGAAGCGCCGTGGCCTCACTTCTCAACACGGGCGCAGCATCAGATGTGACTGGCGGCGCCAGCAGAGCCCGGACTTGCGCTCGTGCTTGCTCGGAGACGTACGTTGTCACCCACTCTCTAAGCTGCCTACTCCAATCCTCAGGATCCGCGAACTGCTTGTAGAGGAGCTCCCGAGCTGCTCTCTGAACTTCTCGAAATGTGAGCACCTTTCTAAGGTGCTCGCCTGGGTCCTGGAGCTGCTCCGGATCGACGCGCTTGAAAGCAAGCCAAATCTCTGGAGTCCCTGTTGTCTGGCGTCGGGCACGGGCTCGCTCAAACTCTTCTTCGAAACCGGAGCTGTACTTACCTGTGGGCTCGCCCCATCGTCGCCACAGCGCGCCGATGAACAGGTCGCACGTGTCGACGTCTTTGTTGATCAGCTCCTGAGGTCGTCCTGCTCCTGGTAGCGTGTCCTCCCACCCGAGGAGTTCGATTGTGATTCCCCAGGTCCGTCCCACGCTCCGGTTCACTTCCTCGACCACGTCCTTCGCCCGGCGTCGCTCATCCCCCAGGTCGCCGGGGGACGCGAGGAACGCCTTGATGACCGTCCGCGTTTCGAACTCAGTCATGGCTGACCGCTCTGTCTGATCGAAGGTTGACCGGTTTCCCCCCCAAAAGTGGGCACGCGAACTCTGCAAGTTAGGTCGGAAATGCGGCAGCGAGGGGCGTTTTTGCGGCAACCGACGAACCGCGCCAGGTTCTGTCGCAATCCCACCCCTCGCTGCCGCAAGATCACCCCAAAGCCCGCCCCCCGCTCAATAAATTGCTCGCGCGGACTACTCCGAGGAGTCGTGCTCACTCCGTGTCAAACCCCGAACCGTCCCTGCGGATGATCGTGCGCCGCGATGCGGGCCAATTGAAGAAAGGAGAACTCAGCTATTCTGGAACGGCTTTCATCGCGTGGCCGATCGACGAAATGATGTTGGGCCTCAGGAGGCCGAGCTTTGCTTTGATCATTGGAACCTCGCGTAAGTCAGTCGCTATGATCTCGCCGTGGGTGAAGAGACGAGTCCCTAGGACACCTCCAAGAGGGACGCTGAACCACTCGAATGACACTGCGAACGCAAACAGCCCGAACACAACCTCCTCCGCACGCAGCGTGGCGACGAGGCTCCGCGCTTCCTTCAAGACCTCAGTCACGGTCGTCGCTGCTACGTCTGGCCTCGACCGATCCGCAAGGGAGTCAACGTTGAGGAGTATCAAGCCTGGTAGCTCGTAACGACGTATCTGAGCAATCGCCTTCCGCACGCGCTTCGTGAGGCTCTTGCGGCTAGATATTCGCTTTGCTGCCAGCGCGATCTCACTTTCTCCTGCAGGGATTCGCCAATCAGGTTCCTCCAAATGCACACCGCGAATGCCGGCATAGACGAGGGCCGCTCCGACGAAGAGTTCGAACTGTACATCGTACGGCGTGGTTCTTGCGTCTGCTGCTGCGTACTCGCCACCCGTCAGGAGCCAGCGCAGCCGTTCTCGAAGCCTGTCTCCCGGAGCGTCGATGGCGTAAACGATGAGATACTGCTCAATGACGGTTCGAGCCGCCTCAGCTACTTGCAGCTGAACTCGCTTGGGGATGTCGGCCCACGGAACGATGCTCGCTTCCGCGACGAGGCGACTCGCTCGCTCAAGACGGTTCTCGCACGGCACTCGCACACCCCACTCTCGCAAGCGCTCCTGAACGAAGCACCCAGCCGCAACCACCTGGTCGAGCGTCCAGCCGGCGTCCGGGGGTAGGAGGAGCTGGCGGGGCACTGGAAGATCTGATCTCAGTGGTACCTCCCCGGGTTAGCTGAACCAGAAGCGACGGACATGGGGCGGGATCGATGTGATGGCCTGCACGGCGCCCACGCCCGCGGGACGTCGTAACACCGTCCTGTGCAGCCGCGCGGCGGCATCACACAACTATCCCAAGAGGACCGCTCCAAGGAACCCTTGGGGCTAAAATCTGGACCATCTAAGTAGACGCGCCTCCAACGTTCCGGCAGGTCGCCTTCAGGCCGCCGGATAACCACGGCAGAAACGCATGCGCGCCTCCAAGACAGCCGACCGCGAGAAGCCGCAACTCATTTTCGTGATGCTAGTTATAGCAAACCGGGCTGAAGAACTCTCCTGATCACCGATCAGGTGAGTTCGGCACGGCCTTGACCCAAATTCGATCCCCGAGAGTCTCTAGCGTCAAGGGACACCATGTCGCCTACCAAGACATACTCATGGTTGGGCGCCCCTATGCCCCCGCCTGCTGTGTGATGGCCTCTGGCGTCCCGACACCGGTTTCCCGAGTGGCAAACACTCTGGCAAAGCGCTTCGTAATGCTACTCGCGAATGAGGGTTAGATGCGTCACCGGACTTGGAATCCGCTGCGCAGGCGCCGCGCGCCGCTTGGAACGGGCCCTTACCAACACAGGGGTGATGCCGCAAACCCGCCCGTCCGTGCCGCAAAAACGCCCTAACCCCAACGTCTCGCCGACTCCATTATTCGCAAGTGTAGCTGATCTCCTCCACCGTCTGGCGGCTATCGACGGGAGAAACGGTTCGTGCTCGCAGGACGGCGATGAGCTACGGCAGCGGACGACAATCGTAAGACCTGATGACAGTGCATGAAACGCGGATTTGTCGTGCTCGGCGCGCCTTCGGAACAGTTGGGATTGGAGCACACTTTACCGCTTTGTTCGCCGCGGGACTGGGTAGGATCATTCGCACCCGAATCGCCGCGCACCACTCGCGACGTTCGCTCGGGCACGGCACCTCCCGCTCAGTTCGTCCCCTGGTCCCGGGTCTCAAATGCGCCACGTCTCAGCCGCCCGACGCTCGCGCTCAAGGGGTAACGCGATCATGAAACCGCCCATCTGCTGTACGCCGAAGCAACTCCCACAGGATCGCTGGGTCGAAGCGGCCGCGAAAGCCCGTTCGATCAACCCGGTCAACCATCCACCCATTGAGCGATTGGTGCGCGTGATGCCCAGCTTCGCTCCGGACGCGATGCGCCTCGCGGTCCTGACCACCAAATACTGGAAGGCCGGCAAGGTCCGGTTGACGGTCGCGTTTCTCGACAACGCGCCCGCCGCGCTGAGAACCCGGATCCTCAGGCACATGAACGCGTGGGCGAAGACCGCCAACGTGCGCTTTGTGCAGACGAAGGCGGACCCGCAGGTGCGCATTGCGCGAGCGCCGGACGGCTACTGGTCTTATATCGGCACCGACATTCTCCTGATCAAGCGAAACGAACCGACGATGAATTTGGAGGCGTTCACCATGCAGACGCCGGAATCCGAATTCCGCCGAGTCGTCCGCCACGAAACCGGACACACAATGGGCTTCCCCCACGAGCACATGCGCAAAGAGCTGGTCGACCTTATCGATAGGGCGAAGGCCATCGCGTACTTTGGCCAGACGCAGGGATGGTCGTCGGAGGAAGTACAAGCGCAGGTGTTGACTCCGCTCGAGGAGGCGTCACTCCTGGGCACGCCGCACGCAGACATGACGTCCATCATGTGTTACCAGATCCCCGGTACCATCACGAAGAGCGGTAACCCAATCACGGGCGGGCGCGATATCAACAAGCAGGACTTTGAGTTTTCGGGGAAGGTCTACCCGAAGGCCTGACCAGCGGAGCCGGTATGCCCACGACCGCCGACGCGACCCATACGCTGCGCATCATCGCCCAGGACCCCGCCGTGCGTGTGAAGGGCGAGATCTTGACCGCCACCGTCCCCGTCCCCGCCGAGAAACTGTGGCGCGGGCCCTGGGGCCACCGCGTCCAGGTGATCGATTACGACGCCACGAGTGGCGTCCTCTACGAGCCCCTCACGTACGCCACGGACGGGAAGGGTCGGCTCGTGGATCCCTTCACCCACCGACCGCCGGCGACGCTCATCGCCGACCCACGCTTCCACCAGCAGAACGTATACGCGATTGTGATGCGTACGCTTTCGCACTTCGAGCGCGTGCTTGGCCGCCGGATCAGCTGGGGCTTCAGTGGACACCAGGTCAAGGTCTCGCCCCACGCCTTCAAGGACCCAAACGCCTTCTATTCGGAGCGTGATCACGGCCTGTTTTTCGGCTACTTCACGGGCCCCAAGGGGCGCGTGTTCAGCTGCCTCTCTCACGACGTTGTGGTACATGAAACCACCCACGCGCTGCTGGACGGGCTGCGCGAGCGCTTCACCGATCCTTCGTCACCTGACCAGGCCGCCTTTCACGAGGGCTTCGCCGACGTGGTCGCCGTGCTCTCGGTGTTCGAGCTTCCCGGGACCATCGGTCGCCTCCTGTCGCTCGCACCCGGCGGCAACGGGTCCGGCGAGCGCGTGCCCCGCAAGTTCTTGAGCGACGAGCCCTTCGTCCGTGGGCTGCTCGGAGTCGCCGAGGAGTTAGGCGCCGCGATCTACGGCATCCCGGGTCGCTCGCTGCGCGCGTCCTACGCCACCAAACCAGACCCGACCGCGTACAGCCACAAGGCCGACTGGCAGGAGCCGCACCGCCGCGGCGAGCTGCTGGTCGCGGCGATGCTGGGTGCGTTCGTGCGGGTGTGGCAGGCGCGGCTGAAGCCGCTCGGCGTCGGCGGGTTGGGCGGGCTGGACCGCGACCGCGTGGTCGAGGAAGGCGCCGCGGCCGCCGAGCATTTGCTCAACATCGCGATTCGCGGCATCGATTACACACCGCCGGTGCACCTCACGTTCGGCGACTACCTGAGCGCCATCCTCACCGCTGACCGTGAGATTCAGCCCGACGACCGGAAGTACGAGTACCGCCGCCTCCTGCGTGAGAGCTTCGCGGCGTGGGGGATCCAACCCGGCGCCCGCCCGCCCGACAAGAAGCGAAGCGAAACGGCGCCGCTCGAACCCGGTTTGTGGTGCCCCCTCGACCCGACCCGGCTCACATACGACGGCGTGCACCACGAGGCGATGCGCCGCGATCCAGACGAGGTGTTCCGCTTCTTGTGGCAGAACCGCGACGCACTGCAACTGAGTGCCGAGGCGTTCACCGAGGTCCTGTCGGTGCGGCCATGCCGCCGACTCGCTCCCGACGGCGCGCCCTTGCACGAGACTGTCGTGGAGGCACGCCAACTGCTCGAGCTGTCTTCCAAAGAGCAGCAGAAGCTCAAGGGCCTCCGCGCGCTCGGTGCCGACGACGACGACGGTTACCTCACGCTGACCGGTGGCGGTACGTTCATCTTCGACGATTTTGGCGGGCTCAAGTACCACATCCACAACGCCGTGGACAACATCGCGCTCCAGGCGCAGCGCATCGCGCACAGCCTCGCGTCCCCCCTGCGCAGCGTGCCAGTGAGTCGGCGTTTCGCGGAGCTGCATCGCCTTCGCGCCTCGGATCAACACCTGCTCACGCCAGCCGATCGCTGGTGAGGCCGCATGCCCAAACGCCCGCAGCACATTCGCATTCGCGGCTACGACGTCGGCTTCGGCGACTGCTTCCTGCTCACCTTCCACTACAGCGACGGCGACGAACGCCACGTGTTGGTTGATTTCGGCAGTTTCCCCAAGGCAACGCGCGCCAAAGCGGGCAACATGCCGGAGATCGCCAAACACATCGAAACCACGTGCGGCGGGCGCCTCCACGCCGTGGTGGCGACGCACCGCCACGCCGACCACATCAACGGCTTCGCAACCAAGAAGGGCGGCCAAGGCTCGGGTGACATTATCCGTCGTTGCCGCCCAGACCTCGTGATCCAACCGTGGACCGAGAACCCGACGCTGGCGCCGAACGCGAAAGGCCTCGTCGGGTTCGCCGCGCCGGATCGCCAACACATCTCCGCGCTTCGGGACATCCGGCAATTCCTGGGCGCGATGGTTCGGCACCTCGCGCGGGTGCCGCCCGCGTGGAAGGCCGTCCGCAAAGAGCTCGGCTTCTTGGGCGAAAACGGACTCGGTAACAAGAGCGCGGTAACGAACCTGATGACGATGGCACGCACCAAAGCCGGGCAGCGTTACGTGAAGTTTGGCTCACCATCCGGACTCGAAGCGCTGCTGCCTGGCGTGACGATCCACGTCTTAGGGCCGCCGACCATCGAGCAGTCGGCGGCCGTGGAGAAACAGCGCCGGAGGGACGACACGGAGTTTTGGCACATCCTCGCGGCGAACGCGCCGGGCGTGACGCCGAAGGGCGGGGCTGCCTTGTTCCCAGGGCGCCACGTAGTGAAGAGCGTGCCCGGTTACGCGCGCTGGCTCATGGACCATGCCGACGCGCTGCTCCGGCAGCAGCTCCTCGGCATAGTTCGGCGAATGGACGACGCGCTGAACAACACCAGCGTCATCCTCTTGTTCGAGGTGGGCGGAAAAAGGCTGCTCTTCCCCGGTGACGCGCAGATCGAGAACTGGGCATTCGCGCTGAGCAAGAGTGACGTGCAGAAGCTGGTCGCGGGGGTGGACGTGTACAAGGTCGGCCACCACGGGAGCCTGAACGCGACGCCCAAAGAGAGCTTGTGGAAGCGGTTTACCAAGCGGGGGACCGGTGCGAACAACCTGATGACCTTTCTCTCGACGGAGCGGGGGCACCATGGAAGCACCAGGAACGACACGGAGGTGCCTCGCGGTCCCCTCGTTGATGCCCTCAAGGAGGAGAGCCGGCTGAAATCCACCGATGGCGATGGGCGGACAGTGGATGGCAAGGTGGCCTTGATCGAAGACACGGTGAAGATAAGATGAAGCGGCTTGCCATCCTGCTGGACGGCACGTGGAACGACCAGCTCGACAACACGAACGTCTGGCGGTTCAAGGTGATGCTGGCTCAGCGATCGACAGTCGGCACGGAACAGCGGGTGTTTTATCAACCCGGCGTAGGGACCCACTGGTACGACCGATTCCGTGGTGGTGTCTTCGGCCAGGGGTTGTACCAAAACGTACAGGCCGCCTACCAGTGGCTCCTCGAGAACTACGACCCGAATGATGAAGTGTACATCTTCGGATTCAGCCGGGGGGCCTACACCGCTCGGAGTCTGGGCGGCATGATCACCAAGTGCGGCCTGCTGGCCCCGGGGGCGCCGTTGAGCTTGAGTCAGATCTACGGCTTATACCGACTGGGCGACCGGCTGCGGCCGCTATATCACCTGGAGTTTCTCAAACGCACGGGGATCCACAACGAGCCGCCGTTCAACCGAGAGGAAGAACTCCTGCTCCAGTGCTCGAGTCGCATCCCCATAAGAATGATGGGCGTGTGGGACACTGTGGGCGCGCTGGGTATTCCTGTGGGCGTGTTTACTGGGATCAATCGCCGTGACTACGGCTTTCTGCACACTCGCCTCAGCAACATCTTCGAGCGCACGTACCAGGCGCTCGCCGTCGACGAGAATCGCAAGGAGTACGATGCCACGCTCTGGACTCGCTTCGTTCCCAAGGTCTCAGACCGACCAGCGAGGTCAGCCGCGCCGCGCCCAGAGCAGATCGTGGAGCAGCGGTGGTTCGCGGGGGCGCATTCCAACGTGGGAGGCGGTTATCCCAGCGATCCGCTAGCGCTGCTGTCGCTTGACTGGATGCGCGCCAAGGCCGAGGCGGCAGGTCTCACATTTCGCTCGGGTGTCCAGCTGAACGGGAACGAGCATCTGGCGGACGTGACTGACTCGTTTGCCAAGTTTCTCGGCGGCGCGTACCGGCTGGTCAGGCGGCGTCTGTACCGGGGAATTCAGCGGGCGCCGGTCGAGAAGGAGAAGGGGCGCGTGGAAACAGTCAACGAGACCATCGACCCTTCGGTGGGGCGAAAATGGGTTGCCGACGCGAAGTACCGACCAAAGAACCTGGTCGAGTGGGAGAAACGCACCGGCAACCGGGTGGCCGACCTGAGTGTCGCGCTCCTCGTTGCACTCCTGACTAGCGCGTTCTCGGGTCTGCTTGCAGTAGGTCCGGTGCATGGGATGGCGTCCCTCCAAGGGCGCAGGCAAGTGAGTGACTCCGCGGCGCTGCAGCGTGCCCAACTTACAGGCGGCCGACATCCCGACACCCTCTACATCCGCACCGCAGTGCCATCGGTGGCGCAGCGGGGCGACACCGTCGCGTTCCAGCTGTCCGATTCGTTGCCCCGAAGCGCACACCCGGTTCGCGTTTCTATCGGCGGCTTTGTCGCCCCGCTGGTCGCGGTCAGCGCATCCGAGATCGTCGTAGTGGTTCCGTCGACACTCCCCTCCGGGGACACGGTCCCGAGGGTCACATTTTACGCAGGCACCGTTCCAACCCGCGGCTTCCATGGACTCACTGTCATTCGAAGCCCAGTCGGGCTGTGGTGGCCAGCAGGGGCCGCGGGCCTCGCGGTCCTCCTAACCATCGCGGTCCTTGTCGTTCGCAGGATGCGAAGGGGTCCTTTCGGCTTCATCAAGCCCCACTCCGTAGCGGCGATGGTCACTCCTCCGACATCTCAACGTCCAGCGCCGCCCCGAGAGGTCCAGGCGACTGAGGCCGTGGCACAACCCCGGCACCAGCTCCCGCAGCTTCCCGTTCCCGTCGTCCCGGAGTCGTTAGTCAGCGCGATCGTGAGTGGAGAGTGCGGCCTGTTTGCAGGCGCGGGCTTGAGCGCTCAGGGTGGGTACCCTACATGGCTGCCATTCGTCGGGAAGTTGCTCGAGTGGGCGATTGCAGAGCATTACGTAGACGTGGCCTTCGGTCAGTCGCTGCGTGCGGCGTTGCAGCAGGGGGGCACAGCCTCGGTCGCCGATACCATCGTGAGCGCCGTTCCGGCCGGCTCCCTATTGACGTACCTCCAGGAGGTGTTCGCCACGGAGGCCCACGACCTCCCTGCGGTTCATCGGACCTTAAGAGGCATCGAGTTCTGCGCCGCATTCACCACCAACTTCGACGGCCTCCTAGAGCGCACCTTCGAAGGGATGAGCGCTCAGGTGCTCACGCCGACAGCTGCCGACGTATTACGAGAGTCCCTGACCAAGAACCGGTTCTTCATCCTCAAACTGTATGGCACTCTAGAGCGCCCCGATAGTGTCCTGGTAGCGCCAGCGCAATTCCGGGATGCGGTGTCGCGCAACCGCTCCTTTTCCAGCTTCATGGACACCGTGTTTCTCTCGCGCACACTGCTCTTCCTCGGCGCGAGCCTGGACGGGATTCAGACCTACCTCGATGGCCTCGGCATCCGGGTCGACAGTGCGTCGAATCGGCCAGAGGGCTCCAGCAGTCGGGTGCCTTCACAGGTGCAGCGCACGCACTACGCGCTGGTAGCCGTGACGGACGACGCATGGAGGGCCCAGGCCGAGGTCTTGCGACGCCGGTACAACATTGAGGTCTTGCCGTACACTCCAGACGAGGGGTACACACCGCTTTCCGGCTTCGTGACATCACTCGGGCAACTAGTCGATCACGCCCGTACCGTCCGCATGCTGGGGACGCCGGGGATCGCCCCGACTCGAGAAACCAGTGCGCTCAAGAGCGTCCACCTCGAGAATATCGGGCCCTTCGAACAACTGGACCTAGAACTGCATCGTAACTGGAACGTATTGCTGGGTGACAACGGCGTCGGTAAGTCAACCATCCTAAAGGCCCTCGGGCTGGCGCTCTGCGGCAGGGACGCTCAGCAGTATGCGGGGCCGCTGGTACGGTCCGGGCAGAACTACGGCAAGATCGTTCTCAGCACCGGTCGCAACTCGTACTTGATAGAACTCTTCCAACGGGACGGCCAAACGGAAGTTGACGCGCACGGGCGCGTCTTCGAAGCGGAAGGCTGGCTCCCACTCGGGTTCTCGCCGATCCGCACCGTGACCCGGGAGCAGCCCAAGGGGCCCACGGCGATGGGTCAGTCCCTGGCTTCATCGGAGGACGTCCTCCCGTTGGTTCGTGGCGACCCTGACCCGCGCATGAATAACGTCAAGCAGTGGCTGGTGAACCTGGACTATTACAGCGCCAAGGACGCGGCCGACCGCGCTGCCGCGGGAGGGCGATATGCCCGCTTGCAGGAGGACTTCGACGCGACCATCAAGGCACTCGTGGCTCCAATGCAGCTCGAGATCAAGGTCAAGAATGCCCAGCGTGGCTCGGTCGTGGCGATTACGGCCGATGGCGAAGTGCCCATCGAATCATTGAGCCAGGGCACCGCCTCGTTGCTTGGGTGGATCGGGGTCGTAATCCAGCGACTGTACGAGGTCTTCGGTGAGGACGCGAATCCGCGCGACCGTTATGCGTTGGTCTTGCTCGATGAGATCGACGCGCACATGCATCCGGCCTGGCAGCGGGCTCTGGTGTCGCGGCTCGGAAGGCTCTTCCCCAACGTACAGTTCATCGCGACAACCCACTCTCCTTTGATAGTCGGTGGGATGCCGGCGTCGCAGCTCTTCCGCTTCGCCCGGGATGGATCCGGGAAAGTCGTGAGGGTGGAACTGGACGAGGACACTGCGATGGGACGGTCGGACCAGGTCCTCCGCGGTCAGCTGTTCGACCTCCCTGTCACACTGGATGAGGAGACCGAGAGGGTGATGGCGGAGTATCAGGCAGCCCTCGCTAACCCCGACCCGAAGGCCAGGGGGCTGCAGGCGAAGCTCGAGAAGCAGCTGGCGGGCCGGATCCCCCGTTCGAGTGATGACCGGGCGGAGCGACGCGCGCACGAGCTGGTCGAAGCGGTTCTTCAGGAGCAGTTGCTCCCAACACCCGAGGTGACGAAGCTGGTCTCTGAGCGAGCCAAGAAACTACTCGATGCGGTTGCGCAGTCGAGGAGCCCCTGATGAGGAGAATCGATTTTAATCCACCTGCGACATTGAGCCTCGAAGATCAGGAGTGGTGGAAGGACTGGACTGCGAGAGCAGACAAGGCCGTGCGACAACAGATCGCCAAGTGGGAGAAGTGGGCCATCGCCAAAAGCGCCGTTCCCATTGTCGCCGGCGAGAAGCCGCCCGCCAAGAAGGCACCGGGCTTTAGCGACGAGATCTGGACCGAGTTCAAAGCTCGCCTGCTGAAGAGCGTGTTCGCCGACAAGTGCGCGTATTGCGAATCCAGCGCGCCAGCGCGATGGCCGGTGCAGGTGGAGCACTTTCGCCCCAAAGGTGCGGTGGACTTCCGGACCGACGAGGATGAGATGCTGCACGGGGCGAAAACGAGCGGTCCGGACGGCAAGGAAATAGACCATCCCGGGTACTTCTGGCTGGCTTACAACTGGCAGAATCTGCTCCCCTGTTGTGTCCGCTGCAATTCTGGAAAAGGCAAGAACACACAGTTTCCCATCGCGGCCGGAAGAACCTACGTCTTTCTGAGGAAGGCGACCGCGAATAATGGCGACGCGTATGCGCGGGGGATTCCCAGCCCCCACTGGAAGGGAATGTACTATCCGGCTCCCGAGGACCTCGACCAGCTTGAGGAGCCCCTGCTCATCAACCCCCGCATTCACACGCCGTCGGAACACATCGCCTTTGGAGTCGGCGGCGTCGGCGCGGCTCTGACGCCCAAGGGGGCACGGTCGATGAAGGTGTTCGACCTGTTTGACGAGGATCTGCGGCAGGCGCGCCAGAAGGCACAGGAGGACGGCCTCTTGAACTACGTTCAGCTCATGTATGCCTACAAGATCCAGGGCGAGACGCTGGAGAAGGCGCGACAGCTCGCACTGAAAAAGATCGCCGACCTGCGGCCCACCATGGAGTACTCAGCCGCCGTCCTCGACGG
>Ga0137386_10001365_pt1 | contig 15201 bp, 15 predicted proteins | sample SagtaG_4_FD_104910 | JGI IMG/M metagenome (GOLD analysis project Ga0137386, IMG submission 104910) | Vadose zone soil microbial communities from Sagehorn Ranch, Mendocino, California, USA - Sage2_R_100_16 metaG | ecosystem: Environmental > Terrestrial > Soil > Vadose zone | place: USA... | reverse complement strand
TTGTTATTGGAGGTGCCTCATGGCATCGGCGGTTACGTGGCAGAGCTATCCCCCCGAAACACTCCTGCGAGAGCGCTTTCACATCACCACGGGCTTTCATCCTGGGCAGCGTGATATCATTGAACAACTCCTCCAGAGTAAACGCCTGCTTGTCATTCAACGTACAGGATGGGGGAAATCGTTGTAAATCTGTACCATAATTTGATAGATCCTCTTGGGGCTTCATACTTTATGTTGTAGATATACTCATAAAGAAGTCCTGAATGAATGACAAACTGCATAACTTCCTATCTATATGATATTGGAAGTACCCCTCTCCCATGCCTGTCCTTGAGTGAGCGGTCCTGGAACCAGAAGTTGTGGGGTATGTTACAATGAAATTTACCCATACACATATGCCAAATTAAGTAGCAACGGAGTGTATTATGGTAGCAGAACGAAGTCTCGTCTTTTATTCGTGGCAATCCGATCTCCTCAACAAAACGAACCGATCGTTCATTGAAGAAGCTCTTGATAAGGCTGCAAAGGCGATTAGGGACGATGATTCCATCCAGGTCGAACCAGTGATCGATCGTGATACCGTTGGCGTAGCGGGATCCCCTGATATTTCCAAAACGATCTTTAGCAAGATCGACCAGGCGCAGGTCTTCGTCTGTGACATCTCGATTATCAATCAGGGCGCGGATACTCGCCTTACCCCGAACCCGAATGTCCTCATTGAATTAGGATATGCGCTAAGGACGCTGGGTGAAAATCGCATCATCATGGTGCTCAATGATGTGTATGGTATGCCGGAAGTCCTTCCGTTTGACTTGCGCATGCGCCGGGTTACACGCTACCACAAGCCCGATGAAGTTGATGGCCGTACAACCCAGCCCAGGGACATGGCGAATATGCTAAAAGATGCACTTCTTATCATCCTGAATGAGTTGGATACTCCGTTGCCTGGTGAGATTATTCAACCTGTGTCCAGGGCTGAACAGGCACGGATCGCCATCGAAGAGGGCCGTCCAAATCAGGCTGCCCTTGTTCGGCAGTACATGACAGAGTTGGCCAACAAGATCGAGGAGATGACACCGACGTTTACCGACCAAGAGCCTGATGAACAACTGATCCAGGCAATCGGGGAATCAACAGAGATGATCATCGAGTTTGCGAAACTAGCAGAAACCATCGCACAAATGCAAGCTGTCAAGGCTGCCCACGCGATGTACAAAGGATTTGGAAGCATTCTTAACCTTTATACGTTTCCATCCGACTTCCAGGGAACACGTCACGAGTTCGACCATGACCTGGCAAAATTTCTTGGGCACGAACTCTTCGTCACCTTTTTCTCTTTCTTGATTGAAGATGATCAATGGGAACTCATCGCAGATCTGCTTGACCAAGACCTGTTTGCAAGAGAGCATGACTTCGAGCAGCATTCCGTCACTGTGCAATTTAGCCAGATATCCCAATACAGTCGATTGCTCGAACAAATTCGCAAACAGCGTCTGGGCTCAGGCAGGTGGTCACATTACGCCGACCTGTTAAACGAACGCCATACGCAGGGAGCTCTTGCGAATCTCGTGCCGATAGAGCAATTTTCGGAGGCAGATTATTTCTTATTCCTGCGGACTGAGTTGCAGCCAGCAACACAACCTACGACGATCGTGTGGATACCCTGGAGTGTGCTGTATTTGAAGCAGACGCCTCGCTATATACTTGGAGCGGAACGCATCAAGTATGCACAACAGTTGCTTCGCCCTCTCGGAGTAGAGGACATCGACACTCTTCGTGCCAGACTCAGAGAGCGCGTCGGCAAGCTTGCGGGGACGTGGGGAGATGGAGGACGTTGGCACTACCCTCTATCTGAATTTCATTTCAACATTATCGGAAATCGCCAGTAGCCCTTATAGCGCATATCCAAACTTTAAGGAGAAAACAGTGACCAGGTTGATTATGCAAGAGAATCAACCTGGTCACTGTTTTTGTGTATTCAGTTGTCATCAGCGTTGCGATTCTGTGTCTATGATAAGGTGTGTGCGAGCGACACAGCAGCAATATCGAATGGAGGAATGACTGCAATCACAAGGAAACATCAAGGTTTGCTCGCCCTAATCGCATTCCCTCACGACATACTGGGCAATCGGATTGAGGCTCGACTGTTTGCCGTCGAACATCGCCAGCGTATGTTCGATAGACCCACTGTGCAGGCAGAAGAGGTTGCTCGCCTACAGCCCAGCGCAGGAAGCTCATCACGGCCAGAGAAGCAGTAATTGCGTTTAAAGAGACAACCGCAGGGGCTTCTACGTTAGCCCCGCGAATGTAACCCAGCTGCACCTCGCGCTCCCGTTCCGCAACGGGCAGGAGCTCAATACGCAACCTCTCTGGATCTATCGCTCCCATACAGAGGAGACAGGGCCCCCCTGCAAGGACGAGACGGACTCTCCCGTATGCGCGCAGGTCCCGTCCACCTGACGAGATTTCGGTACCACAATCCCAGTACGGTATGAAGCATTGAATAGCTATTCGATTGAGGATGACGCGGCTGGCGAGCGTATCGGTACATCCAAAAAGAGCATCGACTGATCGAAGGCGTGCCGCTGTTTGGCGATCTAGCACCGTTCCTTGAACTGCTTCAACGATTGTTGGCCCGCCAACTTTTCTCGCATAGGCCTCAATGGCCTGCACCTTCGATTGACTACGCATCGCATCTTCACTAAAGGCGGTAACAATACGGTTGAGATTAACTGTTTCAACCTGATCTGGATCGATGACAACAAGGCGACCAATACCAAGGCGGATGAGCTGTTCGCAGACATGTGAGCCAGTCCCACTTGCGCCAACGACACCAACGGTGAGTGCTCCAATCCGACGTTGGCCCTGGATTCCAAAGGCACGAAAATGCCTGGCAAATCGTTCATCATATTCTGCTTCATCGGCGTGTTTTAATCGGTCATCGACCTCCGTGATAAGAGGACCAGTACCGATATCGCGGCATCGGCCTGTGATGATCTCACCGTCCGATGTCCATCGCTCCGCCACCTCCCCCTCTGGTGCAAGAACGACGGCAGCTGTGGGCAATGCTGTGAGCCGTTCGAGAACGGGAAGAAGTTGCCGTTCGCCAGACCTGTCGACTCGAGAGAAATGCGGAAGGCCCTGTGCGAAGGGATGAGTATGCACTGGAAGGAGGGCCAGCTTCTGCTTTTTCGCCCTCTTTGCGGTCCGTGCCCAGAATCCTGGATCGATCCAGAGGGCATCTTCTCCCTGGACATTTATTTCATCCGGTCGGGGGAGTTCAAGTCCAACAGCAAGAAAGCGATGGTGCGAGCCACGGTCGTCGACATGTGCCAGGATAGCTCCCCCATATTCAGAAGGCGCAGGGCGCAGCAGGTCTTGACGCATTCGGTCACGAAACCCGGCAGCCCAGATCACTTCCATTCAGCGACCCTACGCGAAGCGCTGCTGGACGAAGCTAAGAAAGCTCCGCAACGTGTGTTTCTTTGGGCGCCATCCCTGAGGATGATATGAGAACGCCCACCACAGGTCCGGCCCAAAAACAGCCGAGAGCGATGCATGTGTTGGTGGAGCGCCTGCAGCCAGGCGCACCGTTCCTGGGACATAGAATCCGTCGAGCTGCGCCTCCGGATAGCCTGTAATGCGAATTGCTAATGGAGTGACTGGGGGATTCCAGGCAGCCCCAAGTGGAAATTCTTGCAGGAGAAGGTATCGCTGCCCATCGGAGATAAGCTGTATTTGACCGCCGTATCTCGCAATCAGGTCGGCGCATTCTTCGTCAATCTGGACTGCACCAAACACGCCGGGCGGGACAGCGTAAAATTTCTCGCCATGATGCACTTTGAAAAGGCCTGAGGGAGGTAACTCTGGGTCTGGTTCATCGCCAGCTATTTCTCGGAAGATCTTGTTGTCCGGAGGGATGTTTCCCAGGCGGCGGATCTCTTCAGCGCTGGTCTCTTCAGTAGGAAGATCGTGCCGCTGGTTCTCGATGTAAATGAAGGTACCAGTATTTGACATGATACCCCTCCTCTATAATAGAGTGTATATGCTTACTATTATTAACGGCTTGACATTGTAAGCGCTTACTGATATTATTATAGCATAGAGAAGCCTAACCGTCAAGCTCTATCTGCGACACGCTGATCATACGCAATACTTAGTAGGGCTCAGCCTATCGAAGCCCGAAAAGTGTACAGTAAGCAAATGAAGGAGCCCGTAGCGCGGAAGGTGCGTTTTTGCCACCAGGCAATTGTTGATGCGTGTCTTGAAGAAAAATAGAAAGAAATTACTAATTGGCCAATCTCTGGTCAGAAATTAGCAGTCTGCACTTCTGAGTGCTATATTGTTTTCCATAGAGCGGAACAGCTTAAAGGTCACAACCCACTTTATTCCAGTAGATTCTGATGAGAATGGATAAATTCGCATCGGGCAATAGCCCGAAATGATATATGCTAGCCAGATTATCAACGCTATTAAACGCCTGATTGGTTAAACATACACAATACGCACGATGGTATTTTCACTATTGTGAAGTGATGTTCAACCTTTATCCGTTCAACGCTGGTATTAAAGGAGGATATAGTTTGAGTTCTAAGAATCAAGATCTGTCGCTTAATGGGGCGCGATCAGGAGAAGTAGAGAGGCAGGGGGTGCTTGATATTCGCGCTTTGCCTGATAAAGAGTTCCTCGCCTTGTGGGATGCCATTGTCCTAGAGCGCGAAACAAAAGACCGGCTCCTTTTGCAAGCCATCCTCAACTTTGTCCTTCGGCCCAGGGTCGATCGGGCGGAACTCCCTCTTCACGGCGTAATACTTCTCGTTGGCGTACCGGGTACAGGAAAGACCTCGCTTGCAAAAGGCCTGGCTGCCCGTACAGCTGAGACCCTTAAAAGTATGGGTGAATTTCGCTACATTGAGGTTGAACCCCATGCTTTAACCAGTTCTGCCTTGGGTAGGAGCCAGAAGGCAGTGACTGAACTGTTAGGATCTACAGTTGCTGAGTATGCTGCGATGGGACCGCTCATCGTTTTGCTCGATGAGGTGGAGACATTAGCTTCAGATAGGTCCAAGATGAGCCTCCAGGCTAATCCCATTGACGTTCATCGAGCTACTGATGCTGTGCTGGCCCAACTTGATCGACTCGCCGCGCAGAATCCGGCGCTGCTGTTTCTCGCCACAAGCAACTTCCCTGAAGCAATTGATTCCGCGTTTCTTTCGCGGTCCGACTTGATTGTAACGATTAATGTGCCGGGGCCGGCAGCCTGTCAAACAATTCTGACGTCTACAATCCTTGCACTGGCAAAAACCTTTCCCGGGCTTGAAGGTATTGTATCGGATCCCGCCTTTGAGAAGGCGGGAGAGATGTGCTATGGGCTTGATGGGCGTCGTATACGCAAACTGGTAGCTACAGCTTGCACTTTCAGCAAAGAAACGGCCATTAACCCAAATCTTCTTACGGCAAAAGATATTCTTCGCGCTATTGAATACGAGCAGAAAGCGGCGAAGGCAAAGGAGGGCAAATGACGGTCGTCGCCAGGAGAATTATTGCTGTGCCTGTACGCACTGCGTCTGACGCTTGGGCTGCTATTGTGAACCTGCTGGCACCGGGGCCAAATAGCAAGGCGCGGAGCGAGCTGCTAAATATTGCAGGTGTTGCGAGCGCTCTTATCGCTGATGAAGCGATGAAAGCACCCATAGTCGTTTATGGGTCGGGTCCACGTGTGCGAATCTATTGCCTGTATGATGAGGATGCAATTACGGGTGAAGCAGCGCGGGAGGAGACCCTTGCCTTCAACGCAACAGAGGGAGACTGGCGAATGTCCCTTCCTTGCCCAGCTGATGACCTGGCTTGGGTTCAAGACGCGCTCCAAAAGCGATCCAGCCATGTGACTGCTCGCGATATGACGACAACTGTTGATGCAGAAAAATCAGAGGGCGATGGAACTGTATCAACTGATATAACTGATATAGTGGATACGGAGGCATTCTTTCGTTCATGAGTTCTCTTGTTATCGTTAATACCCGCAGTCACTCTATAACCTATGTCACCGATAAATTACTGACATCACTCAAAAATATTATCCGGCTCAGTGGACTGAATCCGGAGAAGTTGGCGAGCGATTGGCAAATTCTCGAGCGAGGAATCAGGAGATGGCTTGAAAGTGAACATCTCCAGGAACTGCACCTTGAAGTATACCACCCTAAAACGGATAAACTCGTGGGCCGCTGGGATTTTGAGGTCTTCTACGGCTCCACGGGAGATGGGGCTTTCTGGATCGACACAGACGCTATCAAATACCACATTTGCAAAGCTGGCCTCTGGCCAAGTAGCTGCGAATATCGCATCGTGGTGACAAACAAACCTGGTAGGCTGGATGTAGAGGGATGGTCCACGACCACCTTGCATTCTACAGACGGGTTCATTAAGCAGAGTATTGGTACTATCATCGATGGGGGTGGACTTCGTACCGGTGGTAGCTATTGGCGAAAGGATTCCTGATGATTTCAACACATGATGCGTTCAAAGAATTTATGAGTCGTCTTGAGCTAAACAATCGGGAACAAAAAGATGCCTCCAGGCGCCAGCAAGAGATTCGTGCCATTATGGACCAGGCTTTCTCTATCGAGCACGACTTCCTCACGGGCTCATACGCCCGCTGGACCAAAACAAAACCTCTTAAGGATGTGGATATCTTTTGTGTTCTAGGAGAAAAAGAACAACATTATCGTAATAAGCACCCATCTGTCCTTCTGTCAGCAGTTGAACAACCGTTGGTTGCGAAGTATGGACGAGATCGCGTATCCTGTCAGCGTCGCTCTGTTACGGTTGATTTCGGTATTACAGAAGAGAATGCACTCAATTATTCCCAGGTCATGAGTTTTGATGTCGTTCCCGCGTTTGCGAAGGATGACTATTATGAAATACCTGATGTAGCAGCATCCATTGGCTGGACTAAGACCAATCCCACAATTCACTACGATAAAGCGGTCACAGCACAGGAGGCATTTGCTGGCGAGTGGAAGGGGATCGTGCGTATGATAAAGAAGTGGAACAGCAATCAAGGAAAGCCTATTACTCCCTCCTTCCTGATCGAGGTAATGGCACTCGAATTGCTTCATCCCCCTTTCGGCGGCGATTACCGTCGTGAGGTCCAGGCATTCTTTATGTCTCTTGCCGGCCATATTCATGAGACCTGGCCGGATCCTGCCGGGCTCGGGCCTCCAGTCAGTGATCAAATGGATGCTCAGCGATGCGATAAGGCAAGAATTGCACTTTTAGCAGCCGAACAGCAGGCGGCTCACGCTATTCGCCTTGAGCGCGAGGGTAAGAATGGTGAGGCGATTCAGGTATGGCGCACATTGTTTGGACCGCTATTCCCCTTGTCTTGAGCGGATAACATTTGTAAGGAGGTCTCTATGGCTAATCAGGTAGCAGCGAGAATGAGAGGGGACGACTACCAACACCTCTATGCCTGGCAATTTGTCTTGGAACTGAAGATGCCCCATAAGAAGGTGCGCCGAGTTACTATAGAGGATGCCCTTGCTGGTTCTGTGGATGATGTAACCGTGCAGCACGAAGTTGGCACGACTACCCCGGATCGCTTTTACCAGGTAAAATATCATATTGATCAGCGCGGTGAGTACTCGACGGAGGAACTAGTTTCTCACAAGCCTGGGGAGGCCAGTCTCTTAGAGAAGTTTTGGCGCACATGGAACCTGTTGCGGAAGCAGGATCCAGAGAGACATATTGAACTCTACCTTGTCAGCAACTGGACATGGGATGCGAAAGATGGGCTGAAGTCTTGCATTGATGGGCGTGATAATAGCATCAAGACTGATGAATTCTTCGCAGCTACGCCGAGGAGCGCTATTGGGAAGTCAAGGAATCGCTGGCTAAGTGTCCTCAATGCCAGCGAGGAGGACTTCAAGTCGTTCATAAGCTGCCTGCGCTTCAGGTTGGGTTTTGATTGTAGCGATGAGCTGGAACAGCGTGTTGCTGAGCGCATGGAACACCTTCATCTGAAGTCAGACAAAGCAGCTCTCCTGATTGGAGTAGGTATTGTGCGGGGCTGGATTACATCGGGAAAGCAGGAAGTTGGTCTTGAGGAATTAGAGGCAGTACTGAAAACGCAAGACCTGTACGCCTCCGAGGAGAAAGAGAAATGCGTTACTGTCTATCTCTCCACCATCAAGGACCAAAAGTTTGAACTAGAGCCCGATTATGTCATTGATTGGCGTGACTACTTCATTGGAGACCTACATAAAAAAGGCCATCGGTTAAAAGATCCATTGGTGTGGAATGACAAATTACTCCCAGAACTGGAAGCACTAGAGGCACGAATAAATCAAGAGACGGATTGTCGATTCGTGAGGGTACGAGGATTAGCGAGGCTTTCTGCCTGGTTCGTTTTTGGTTTTTTGTTCTCTGAGGTTGCTCGCTATACTATAGAGGTAGATCAGAATGGTCAACTATGGCGGACTGATGCAAATACAAGCAGAGATTTTCAACTTGTCGTCACGAGCAGCATGGATTCACTCAATGGAGAAGTCTTAGACGGTGAAGGTTCTACTGTGGCAGTGGGCATAAGCGTCACAGGATCGCTTGATGCAGATGTACGAACCTATCTCGCACATCGAACAGAGAAGGTGTCTGCACTTCTCCTCTTGCGGCCTGAGCGTGAGCTTGGACGTGAGTGTTTGCGTAGCGCTGGCGATGTCATAGCATTGGCTGACAAAGTTAAGAACTATGTGAGGGCTTTTGTAAAGAAGTGGGCGGCTACGCGGCTCCTTCTCTTTTATTTTGGGCCTCTCAGTGGTGCCTGTTTTCTGGGCCACAGATTGAACGCTGTATGCCAGGAGATTCAAATAATGGAAGATCAACAACCGGGTTACGCACCTTCTTTTCTTCTGAAGTAAGGTAAGCACTAAAACTGGTAGCGAGTTTCTCACACGGCTTCACAAGCAGATGGAGAAAAGGGATATTAGGAGAGGAATTTTACCTCGCCGCGATCAGGAAATGCATCCACCTCGTTACAGGCTCCTTTATTTGCTTACCGTACACTTTTCAGGTTTCGATAGGCTGAGCTCTAGTACATGAGAGGGTTTTCTTGTATGAACATGCCGCAGGCCGATCTCTTGAAAACGGCACGTCAGAGGCTCCATTGGAGCCAGCGTGATCTTGCGCAACGGCTGGGCGTAACGCCTGGGTATATCGCGTTATTAGAGCAGTCTGAACGCTCACCATCTCCAGACCTGTGGAATCGTATTACTCGTCTATTTCGCGTAGATCCACGATCTCAAGACCTGTTCCCTGGCAATGCCACCGGTCCGACGCAGTCTTTTGGACATGTGACGTTCACTGGCCCATGGCTTGGCTATGCCCCACCACCTGAGTTCCCCATAGAATATTCGCTTGATCCCTCATGGTTCGCACACATCCCCTTCACGGTTGTGACTGGCGCTGCAGGAAGTGGGAAAACGACGTTCTTACGCTCGTGGGGAGAAAAGGTTGAGGTGACCGGTGTACGCCGCGTCTTTTGGGCATCGCTCAACACATTTTCGAACGATTTCGGTCGACTACCCACAGAGTTGCTGCATTTTTTTGACGAAGATGCCGAATCTTTTGCTCGGTCGGTCGATCTTTCCTTTGACGCCTCGCCCGATAAGCTCAAGCAAGCAGCGCAAATAGTGGCGAATCGAATTGAAGAGCGTCCTCGCTCCACTGCCGTCTTATGCTTCGATGAGTGGCAACCGCATGGAGATAGCTTGCATGAATTTGTGCAGTATTTGGCCGCCAGCCTCAAGAAAACCCCAGTTATCGTGGCGACAGATACCCAGCGTCCTGTTGTACCAGGCGCTGTTATCGTTCCAGTCCCTGAACTGCGAGATGAAAATTGGGCCAACTGGTGCAAGAAATGGCGGGTTCCCGATCGACTTGCACTGCCCTTCCTCACGCGTATTCACCGAAATATTCTCGCGGCAGTATATCTGAAAGGTGCTGTGTTCTTCGCAGTTTCTACTGATTCTCAACGTGTAGCAGAAACTCTCTGGGAAGAGATTATTCCGCAATTGCCTGAACAATCAGATGTCCCCTGGGAATCTATCCTCCGGATCTGCCTCGATTTGCTCGGGTCTCAAGCAATGCAGATGATTCGGGAGGTCGCGGAAGCGCCTGCGCCGGTACCTGCAACGTGGATCGCACAAGACCTAGCAACTGGGATTATGTCTCGCCTAACGCATTACAAGTTCCTGGCTTCAATAACTGGCTCGGCAGATCCGCTGGTCTCCGTCCATGAGGTGCTTCGTCGCTTTGTCAAGCAATTGGGAACGACCACACTTTCCCCACGTGTAGAGGCCAGAACGACTGCCTTGAGCAATGTCCTGATCGAGATGCTCCTCAAGTCTGGCAGATACGAGGAGGCAGCTCAGAGTATGGAACAACTGGCGCAAGAGTGGTCTCGCCGGACGGAAGCGCCATCGCTCTTCATAGAATGGATGCAGCAGCTCCCTGAGACGGTCAGGCAGAAACATCCAGTACTCACTATGACACTTGCCCGTGCTCACGCCCTGCGTGCTCATCCGACAGATGTCAATCGCGCCCGAACGATTCTTGAGAACCTGCTAAAGCGGAGAGACCTTGGGGAAGGTATGCGGTTGCAGGCTATCCAGCACGTGGCAGACGTGGCGATCCGCCAGCATGACTACGCTGGGGCCGAGAAATGGGTAGGACAAGCCCAACGAATCACCAGATCAGCCCCTGAGAGCTTTTATGCAAATCCATTGCGGATTCTCGCTGCTCGCATAGCGTGGGAGCAGGGACAATTTCCAGAAGCGCTCGCTGCATTAGCGAGGACAGCGCTCCAGAGCGGTGCAGATGGAGCACGGTTCGCTAGCTGGGAAGGGCGTGCCCACGCATCACTCGGAGACGTCGCAGCAGCAGCAAAGGCCGTTCAACGGGGTCTAGAGATTGCACGTCTCGAAAACATACGTCGCGCAGAAGCCTACAACGCCGTGTTGCTTGCTGAATATGAACTCTTGCGAGGGAATTTCGCGCGCGCACAACGCCTTGCCGAGCGTGCATTTGAGTTGGCAAAGAACATTGGGCAGCCGAACCTTGAAGCACAGGCTCTCATGGTCGAGGCTGAGCTTGCTGCTGCAGGTTTGCAGATCGTTGAAGCCCAGAAGCTGCTCTTTCTCGCACAGGATGCGCTCACGCAGCGAGCGGATGATTCATGGAGCCATTGCTACCTGCTTGTGAGCCAGGCTCGAGTTGCCCAAATGCAACCCGATTCGAGATATCTGTATTCGCTGGCGCAACAGATTGAATATGAAGCCGGTATAGTCCAAAGCAGGTCTCCGCGACACCCTGTTGTAGGGGCGATGCGAGTAGAGGCGGCATGGTGTTGGGCAACAGCTAATTATATGCACCAGGCTCAGCGAGTACTCGCCACTATCAATTTGGGCCAGTGTGAATGGCGGACAAAGTGGGATGCGAAACGGCTAGAGTTAGTTACGGGAAGACTTACCGAAACCGCCTTTGAGCAGACAACTCAACAGTTAATTCAAAACGCGCAAGAAGCCGGCTGCCCGTACCTGGCAGCTGTCTGTGGATACACGGCAGCTTCTTATGGGTGGCTACAAGGCTTCCACGATCTCGCGGCACGTTACGCACAGTGGACGCTGCAGGTTGCAAAGGCGCGAGGGTGGACCATTTTGGCGCTTATAGCGCAGGGAATATCTCCATCTGTTACAGAACACCAACCTGTAACACGAGGCCAGGTGGTCATTCACGAAGATGGAACACGAACCGTCATTGCACCTCGCCGGGGGCAACAACGGGCGCAGAAGGATATCGGCCTTCCACTTACTGATCCGTACGAGGAGTAATTCGTAGTGAAGACACAGTACGCATGGTTTCCACCTTTAGACCGGCTTTATGGAGCCAAAGATCCAATTGATATCGCCCGATATCTCCATCAAGGAGATATCTTTAGAGATGTCGTTTGCTGCCGCTTTCCGTATCGGGATACCATGCCTGTGGAACCGAAGCAACCACACGGGTATGCGATGGTACTGGGGCATCCTTGTGAGATTTCTGTTGGTGAGAAGGGGGATGTACAACCGTGGCGAACCCTTTGTGCTGTCTTCGAGGACCGTGACCGTCGTCTTACCCTTGACGGAGAGACGCATTTTTTGCGTTTCCCTTGCCTGACTTACGAGCGGACGGCGCGCTTTGGTACGCTGATTTCCGGTTCTTGGCTACAGTACATAAAGAGTGGCTACAACTCGACAAACGTATCGCTGCACTCTCTGAGGAAGGCTGGCATGCCCTCCAACGTCGTTATGTACATTATCAAACACGCGTCATTATCGACTGGGCTGATCTCGAGGAAGCAGGTGAAGGTTTGCATCCTGATGCGTGCGCATAACCTTTTACTACTAGAGAAACATTGGTGTGAAATCATGTGGGAGGGATCATTTTAAGAATCCGTTAGCACCTGTAAAATCTACTTGAAGTTCAGTTGTAAGTGAACTGGCCCCGGTTTTGTGGGTCTCCCGCATTTTCCGTGCTCAGCAATACAGAATTGGTGAGAATCTCCTTCATCGGGAGAAAAAGTGAAACTATCCAGGCATTTCTGGGGGGATTCAGCCGATCAATCCGGTTTTTGTTCAACCCTGTAGGGCGATGACAACTACTGAGCACTAAATATGCGGATGAACTGGTTTTGTGGAGTAGGAGAAATTGGTATATACTACTCTACAAAACCGATGCCAGCTCATTACTGGTAATTACTGATCAATGGAAAGAGGAGGTTTAATGGAGTGCTACTCTCGCTGTCTATACTCATTGGTACCTACGATACTCTACCCTTAACTGTAAAACAGATTTGTGTTCGCAAGTACCATGTATATATGGCGAGGTTTACCCTTTCAGAGGGAGCATGATCAAATATACTCGCCCGGTAGCAAAGTAGAGGAGGATGAAATGGACATTTCTTTGGGCTCACTCGGAGATTTTCCCATTGACGATGATAAGCAGAACATTGCTGCTCAAGCTGGCTCTCATATTCCAAGCCATGATAAACATTTATTCACACTTAAACGAATTCAAAAGAGGTTGACGTTAGGTTCTCTTTCTCGCGGGATCATTCCCCTGTGTATTATCCCACCCGAAGTTCTTGTTCAGCTTGACAAGCTGCTCGACCAGGCTATTCAGTCAATGGTCGAAGGAAAAGAGCCAGCAATCCTTTCTCCGATGATGTGGGATGCAATCCTTATTCTCCGTCGTACTGGGATACGATGCAGCGAGTTGACTCGCCTTGAAGCCCCTTCTCAAGCTGATCAGCAAGGATGTCTTGAACAGGATTCGAGTGGCTCCTGGTGGCTTCTCATCAAAGCTAAGGGTACGAAAGCGAACAAAGATTATCGCATTCCTATCCACACCGATAGTGGGGTGAAAGAGGCAGTGCATCGCCAATGCCTGCGGATTTCAGATATCCCAAAAATGCTCGGTAAACGCTACATATTTCGTGACGACAAGGGATTACTCAGCTCAACAGCAATACGAACAGCTTTGAGAAAACTTGCGGGGCATCTCACATATGAAGGACAGCCGTATGTGATTGCTACGCATCAGTTTCGGCATACTATTGCTCAGAAGATGTATGCGCTTAGCGAGCTTATGGGACATGCCAGTCCTTCAGCCTGCCAGTATTATGTTTACTCCCGGCCAGCATTACTTTTGGAGGAACTCGATCGGCTTCGAGAAAAGTGGGACAACTTGCAACACGACGAGGAGCAATCGAGCCAGGAGGGTGAGCAGCAGGTTGAGGAACAAGAAGGTCAAGAGGAATGAGAGACAGAAATGGACGCGCGCTTGTCCCACGTAAGTACAAGTTACCCTGGATTCCTTTTAGGTGTTGTCAAAGAAGAGGTAGTCGAAGAAGCTTTCAAGTGGGTTCAGTCTACAGCAGATTCCGTTTTAGGCTGTTTCTTGGCTCATCTTACCACACCTGTTTGTACAGAGAAAGATTGCGAGTACTTTTGTCCAGGACTTCTCACCAGCCCTTCCTCCCCACCTCGCTCTCTGTTACGAGGCGGCGTGTGTAACTCTGGGGAGAAGTCCTGGGTTCGCCGGCTCTTCACGACTCCCGGAGCGCGTGCCGAAGCCGCCGTTGCTCTCGCCTGTCTCTCCCTGCCTCAACCCCCCGTTCTCTGGCCTCCTGATCGACACGCGCTTTGTAATGCGGGTCCTGGGATTTGAGCGCGTGGTGTGCAGCTCTGCGAAGATCTGGATGGGTTTCGGTACGCAGGATCTGCTCCAGCGCAGCGACAGCGCGGGCGTCTGGTGGGTGGGAAGCCAGTCCACCGATGGCTTTCTCTCGTACCCGCCGATTGGGATCGTTCTGCGCCACCTGGATGAGGAGACCAACCAAATCACCTGAAAGCGGAGAGGGCTTGCACTGTTGGCAGGTTACCGAATGCACCGCCACTCGGCGGACCTTGGCAGCCAGGTCATGCAGTGCCACCTCCCGCAACTGCGGAATGCACATATCAGTGGCATGATGATCCAGAAAACCAGCGCATCCTCGCCTCACACGTGCGTTTGGGTGAGAGAGACCCCAGAGCACGGCATCTAAGCCAGCCTGGCCTGCGTGCGCTAAAGCGGAGAGGGCTTTGCCAGCCTGCCGCCAATCATGGTCACCTAATTGCACGGCCCATGCCTGCAACTCCTGAGTTGCGTCCCATTCATCGTTCATCGTATCGTCTCCTTGTTGAGATCCAGACCGGGCGTTCCCATGTGCTGGGAGTTGCTCAATGGCGGACAGAAAAGACAGATTGTCCAGGATCGAGTGCATTTTCAGCTCAGACCGCTTCTCATCTGCCAAGCACCCTGCCTCGCTTCTACCCACTGCATCACCCGGTGCCACCAGTTTGCCACAACAATCTCCGCACCCTCCACCGCATCGCTCGCACGACGCGCACGCTCACCCGCCTCATGCAGGGTGGCCTGTAACTGCACTTTGAGCTTCTGGCGAGCCGAGTACAGGCGCTTTCTCACCGCCGGAAGCCCGATCTTGAGGAAGGCGCTCACTTCGCGGTACGAGTAGCCACGGCCATAGAAGAGCACCGTTACCAGCCGCTCCGGCTTCGGCAGTGATGCAACCGCCGAGCGCACGCATGCTTGGACCTCCCTCTGCAC
>Ga0137386_10001363_pt1 | contig 15202 bp, 15 predicted proteins | sample SagtaG_4_FD_104910 | JGI IMG/M metagenome (GOLD analysis project Ga0137386, IMG submission 104910) | Vadose zone soil microbial communities from Sagehorn Ranch, Mendocino, California, USA - Sage2_R_100_16 metaG | ecosystem: Environmental > Terrestrial > Soil > Vadose zone | place: USA... | reverse complement strand
TTGGACTTGATGCGTCATCTCCTCCGCGCAGACTCCCGGCAGTGCCCGTCGTTGTCGACAAAGGTGCGCTGATCGCATCGGCGATTCCCGTGCAGGCCGTGATCGCTGCCTACAGTAACGCGCAGAGTGGAGCCGAACAATGGTCGATCAAAAAGCATCTCCCAACGTATGCGTTCAGCAGAGCAGACGGCACCACGCACATCCAGATGCGCCCTGGTGATCCCGAAGCAGCCCTTGACGCTGTTACAATCCAGTCGTTGTGGGAGCAGGTGCGTAACCTCACTGACAACGATGGCGATGTCCTGCTGACCCTGATTGCTCAGGCCATTGCTGCGCCGCACGATGAGAAAGGGGGCACCTGGATCACGAGCAAAGCCATCCTGGACTACCGGGGCATTAAACCCATCATGAAGAAAGAGAATGGCCGCGTGCGCAGGGCAGGGCACCGGCAGGAAAACCTCGCTGATGTCGCAGCCTGCATTAGCAGAATGAACAATACCTGGATTACTGTGGAGCAATGGATTGAGGACGACATCAACCAGGAACAGCAGAAAAAGCGCTCGAAGAAGCAAAAAAAGTACCTGTATACGCGAGATAGCCGTTTGATCGTCGTTACCGACACGATCAAGCAGCACGAACTTGTGCGGGAGAGCGAATCCAAAACGTCCAGAGAGATTGAATCGGAGCGCCCCTCGCTCTCGGTGGCCTGGCGGTATCAGCTCGGAAGCTGGCTCGATCCCTTCCTGCAGGGGGCCAATCGTCAGGTGGCCTGGCTGCTGCAGCAGGTCCTCAGTTACGACCCCTATCATCAGATGTGGGAGAAACGCCTGGGGCGCTATTTCACCTTTCATATGCGCATGGACCCCAGGGGTGGCACGACCATCACTCGCGAGATCGGGATGCTCATCGAGGAACTGAGCCTCCCGATCAACCACAGGGATCCCGAGAAGACACGGCAGCGTATGGAGAAAGCGTTGAAGTACCTGGTAAGCGATGGCATCATCTCCGCGTGGAACTATCACGCCGAGAACCCGAAGCTCCCTTCGCGGAAGTGGCTGGAGACCTGGCTTCGCTGCAAAATCCAGGTTTCGGCGCAGGCGGTGTTCCCAGAACACCATCCTTCCTTGCTTGGATGGAAGGAGCAGGAGGGACGCGAATGAACATGCTGCCAACAGGTTCCCTGCAGATCCTTCGGGGGACGCTACGTTATCCGGCGCATTATGGTATAGTTATACCATACCCTTCCGCTGAAAATAGCGTCATGGTGGCAGTTTCTGTCAGAGTTTTGGGCTGTTCTGGGCCCTTGTGTAGCCCCCGCTACGTTATCCGGCGCATTCTACACCGGTACAATCCTCCTAAGACCCCCGCTACGTTATCTGGCGCAAACCGCTACGCTATCCGGCGCGAATCTTTCCAGGTGTATCTACTAATAACATGGCTTGGGAACTGGATTTTCCTTAATAAGATAGACGATTTCAGCATGGTTTTTGGCGAAGGGACTAGATCAACTGTACTAGCGCAAGGCACTATTCCCATGTAATATGTTTTTTGGTGAGAAGGAATTGCTAGCGATGTCTTGACCATAAGCAGCGAGTGGAGCGCTCATGGTCAAGGAAGGAAATTGACACATGTTAATTGCGGATTGACACGTGTTGTTGACAGAGCCCGCCAGCGTTCTGCACAATTGCGGTGAGGAGGTTTGACAATGCAGACCTAATACCTGGGTCTAGATGGACAAAAAAATAGCCAGTTTTAAGAACGAAGCTCCAGGCGGCGCCCAAACCAAACGGAGCAACGATCTCAACGCTGGCGAAAAGGCTTGCGCTCACAAGGTGAGCGCAAACGTAACATCTGCTGTTGTTACGATACTGCATAATTCCGCGACTGTCAAGGGTTATGCATAGGTGTCCTATGGCTTTCCCGCCTTTCGGGATGCTCACAAGGCGGACGTCAGCACGGTCACAGGGCGAGCGCTAGCCTTCATTCGACGTATTCATCTTGTTGAAAGAAGAAAGAAGGCACGTAGCATGTTCCAGCTTGAAACGACGATGCCCTCAGTGAAGGGCATCTCTCGCCCTGTGCAGGCAGGTTTTTACCTGAAGTTCATTGTTTCCCGTGTGCTTTCCTTCAAGCGCACACTCGTTCCTCAGAGCTTGATGCAGACGAAGCGACTTCCTATAGCCATTTGGCTACTTGTCGTTGGAACGCAAGGGGAGGTGGCTCATGAGTGACACAGCCCTCCTTGAGAAGCCTCCTGCACAGCAAGACGGCGGCGACAGTCAGGAGCCGCCGAACAAGTACCTCTACCCGGAGTTCGCAGGCTACGGGGGCGAACGCTACCTCGACACGCTCATCCAGCAGATCCTGCCGTATGCCCTCTGGCGCACCTGGCACTACGCCGTCGATTACCAGGCCCCAGGCAACGTCTGCTATGTGGGGACAGCGCGGCTGGCCAGCCGCGTCAAGCCTGGCATACGCAAGATTGAGCTAGACTTCCAGGAACTCGAAGCGCGGGGGCTCATGCGCAAGTACGCGGCCCGCTTACCCATCCTGCAGGAGGATGGCTCGTTCAAGGACGAGGCGGTGACCGTGAAGGACTTCACGGCCCTCTACGCGCTGGCCCACGAATATCACCTGTGGACGCACTCAGACGAGTACATTCCGGCCTCGCGGGACCAGATCGATCTCATTCTCGACAATGCGCCCCTGCTTGCCAAAGTGCTGCGCTTTGACAATTACCGGCGGCTTATCGAGTGCCGCAAGCCAGGCCGCAAGTCCAAAGTCCAGCCGGTTCATCTCCACTATCAGTGCGTGCGCTCGGAGGACCAGGAAGGTTGGGAGGATCTCCCCGAGCAACCCACTGCTTCCCGCCAGGGGGTGCAAGAACCTGGAACATCCGACCAAAATACGAATCTTTATTCCAATGGTCCTGATAAAACTTCTTCGGCATATCGAGAATCGAGCAGTAAAGAAGGTTTATCAGAGAAAGATTCGATTTCGAGCGGCTTCGGAGATGTAGTCGGCATGACTATAGGAAACACAACAACGAATCAGGCAACTGAAACGGACGAAGGAACGGTAGAGACGAAACCGAAATCGAAACAACCGAATCCCCCCACCCAAGAAGAAATAGGCCGCACGGCGGGGGTAAAAGATGCAAAAGAGTATAACATAGAAGAATTGAAGCGCGATCCCTACGCGATGGCGGCGGCGCTGCTGGAAATGCGGGAGCGCGGCGAGCTCGGCGGCGACCCACAGCCTGCTCCAACCAGCCGCAGCCAGAAGCCGAAGAAGATCCAGCGACCCCGGCGCATGCCACCGCAACCGCTCATCAACACCATTGGCATGTACGCCCAGCAGCTCGGCGACAACCAGAAGTTCGTCCAGTCGGATATCACACGAGCGACAAAAATCTACTTTGCCTCGACGCAGATCTTCAGCGGTTTCCAGAATAGCTGGTTCAAGGAACAGCTCGAAGCAGCCTTTGAAGCAGCCTGCAAGCGTGGCATCAAGAAGCGCATGCCGTTCTTCTTCACGACCCTGGAGAATCGCCTGGAGTTTACCGCAGAGGAACTGGCATTCATCCGTAGCGACGAGCCGCTCTATGCCGACAGTGATATCAGCGACTTCGTAGAGCGGCTGAAGCGCCAGTACAAGAAGAGCGGCAGCCAGCTTCCCTACCCTGAGTGGATACGGCAGAACTGGCTTTCATCTGGATCGGCAACGCGAATGTGACAGCAGATCTACGGTCACACAGAGCAACGTGGGCCGATCGGCAGGGACGATACCATGTGCCTGTCACTTGCCAGCTCACGAGCTGCAACTGTGACCCCGGATAGCGCATCACGGTCTGAGCAAATGGTCTGCTATCCGCTCATTCGGGGTTTGAACACGGTTAGGAACAAAAAGAAAGACCAGGCCAATGTACCGGCCACGCTGAAAGAAGAGGTCATCGAACCAGCTGATCAGAAGGCACAGAAACTAGAAAAGCGGTAGCGTCAACAGCGGTCGCCCGAAGAGCATTCCTTTGCGGTCTATTGCAGCTTCGCTACTTTTACCCCTATTGTTAATCGTGACAACCAAGTCGATCACGAATGGGATTGGAAAGAGGAGGGCAAGCGTTTCATGGGGGTATCAGGATTGAAGCAACTGGCGGCATACGCCGCCAGTATATCCCCTTTGTCAAGTGCCTCGATTTTTGGTGAGGCTACTGGGCGGCTGGTGGAGCTGTGGGTGCAGGAGGCAGGGATGCACGCAGCTCCTTGACCTGCTGAGCCTCTGTCCTCAGCAGACTGCCCAGGTGATCGATGCGCTCGGCCAGGGTGGGTACGGTGTTATCTGGCTGGCTCGTCTTCTGGAGATCGGCGAGTTGTCGGCGGAGCAGCTTCCGCAGCCGTTTGCCCTCGCCGCATTTCCACGCGAAGCGGTCCCGATCCAGCACGCGGTCGCGTTCCATCGCCTGCCAGCGCCGCTCGCAGGAGAGCGCCACGGCGGTCGGGAGCCAGACAAACACCCCCCAGAGCGAGTCCTCCGCCAGGTGCGCGAGGCGGAAGAGCCGTTCGACCAGGGTGGCCGGGCTATTGTAGTCGTGCAGGAGCCGGGCGATCAGTGGCAGCAAGATCTCGGCCTGCTCCCCCTCCGGACTGAGATACGCCTGGCAGATGACCAGTTCCCCACCCTCCCAGTAGCATTCGCGTTCCGGGTGGGCCCGCGCCTCTTCCTCGGCCAGAGTGCGCGCATAGAAGAAGAATGCGGGCGGCGTCTTGAGGCGTCGCAGTGGTGGATGCGCGAAACGGGCCAGGCCGCGGCGGTAGATGGTATAGGCTTGCTCGATCAATCGGCACAGTGTCCCCCCCGGATGGGCGCGTGAAAGCGGGAGCAGCTTGTCGGCTGTCTTGCGCCGGTCGCGCCGCCACAGCGTGAAGTGTGTGAGCACGGTGAGTCCCGCTGCGACATCGCCACCGATGATCGACAGCTGGAGCGGCCAGCCGTGGATCGGCTGCGGGCTGATGGCAGGGACCGGAGCGGGAATCGCCATCCAGGAGGTCCTGAGCAGGGCGATCAGCAGCAGGATGACGATAGTCACGATGATGAGTGGGCCGGTGTGCTCCCAGGCCTCCTCCGCTTTTTTCTTCAGCACGAGTTGCCCGAAGATGCTGTGCGCCAGGCTCCACAGGATCAGCACGATCCCGACATCTAGCAGCAGACTGACGTGCAGCATCGGCAGGATGCGCTGGATGATCCACCAGAGCAGTGGTGTCAGCAGCGCGCCGACGAAGAGCCAGAAGAGGAGGCCGCACAGATCTGCCAGCAGAAGCGAGACCAGGACGGCGTGCGCTCCGATAGGACGGCGAAACGCTTTCGGGGTAGCGAGCGGTCCTGGCGTCTGGTGTGTCTGCTGCATGTGCTGCTCCTCTGCTTGCTAGTTGGCCACATCGTCCCAGTTAATGGTTCTTGCGTTGGGAGGCTGTGGTGGGGCTTCAGGTGCGGGCGAGGGTGGCACCGGTTGCTCTGCCGCCTGGCGGGATGGTGACGGAGACGCGGCCTGGGTCGGCTCCTGCGCGAGAAAGCTGTCAATCGTGATCTGCTGTGTCGGCTCCCGTTTGCGCTTGCGCGGTGGCCGCGCTGCCTTGGCTTTCGATGCAGGCGCTGCCTGCGCCTTCGTCCGTGGTGGTGGAGGGGCTGCCCTTGGTGTCCCGGGTGGTGAGGCGATCGCGGGCTCGGCCAGGTCGGCGGGCGTGAGAACGCGCTGGAGCTGCACGCGCGTGCGCGGGTCGATCCGTTCATAGAGCAGCGCGAGCGCCGGGGCCAGCGGAAGCAGCAGGAGCGTGCGCGCAACAAAGCCGTCCAGGTCGGTCGGCGAAAGCGAGAGGTCGCCCCCAAGGTGTGCATGCCAGAAGGCCTGGAGCGCGGCGGTGAGCTGGGGCAGGACCCAGACCTGCGTGGAACTGAGGACCGCGAAGACGAGTACGAGCGCGACGATCGCGCTCCCCTGTTTGGCCCATGCCCAGATGCTGACCCAGCGGTCGCGCCAGTCCCAGGAATGAGACGCCCACAGCCACAGCGCGTAGGCCACCAGGGGCAGCAGCGGCGAGATGGCGAGGAGGAGACTGGTCGGCAGCAGCAGCAGGCAGAGGCGCAGCACTGGCATCTCATCCCAGTGGCGATATTCGTCTCTCAACCGCGCTTTGAGGGTGAGCGGCGGCGCGGGCCGTGGCGGAGGGAGCGAGTGGTGCTGACTGGGTGGAGCGCTCAGAGACATGGCAAGTTGTCCTCCAGGAGCAAGATGCGCACCCGCCGCCGCTCGTTATCAGTTTTGAGTGCGTCCCGGCGCACATCGGCGACGGCTTGCTTGATGGCAGGTGTGAGACAAAAATACCACACATAATCATGATGGGCCAACAAGTCGGGGAGTATCTCCGAGAGTCGGTAGTCACTTTTGAGCGTGCATTCGACCTCAACCCCAGTGAGCTGGCCCGCTTTCATCTCCACCGTATCCAGAATGGTGCCGTCTTTGGCGGTAATCGACCAGGCGCCATCTTCTTTGAGGTGAAGAATGCCATCGGCCTTGTGCGGCCTGCGCAAGCCCTTCTCGCGCGGCGGGAGCGCGAGTTCAATGGCGCGTTCCCCTTTCCAGGTGTGCGCGGGCGCGCCGGCTCCTCCACGCGCCAGCAGCAGCCGCACCTGGTTGATCAGATGGTTATGGGATTTGAACTGCTGATCATGGCGCAGCCTCGCTTCCAGGTCCTCGTATTCTGGGGGGAAGGGAATTTCCGGCCAGTCGAGGCCAATCGCGCGCAGCCCAGGCGCAGTCGCTCGATACCAGGCGGGCTGGTCAGCCCACGGCTGGATGACTTCGAGGTATCCGCGTGCCGCCAGCTTGCGCAGCAGTTTGGAGGTGGCCATCAGGCGATGGCGCAAGTCAGCAGGCCATGCCCGCTTGACAGGTGCAGTTGTATCAGCAAGTTGGGAAGCGGCGGCTCGGCGGTCGCTGGAGTATGCCCTGGGGCCAGGTACTCGCCGAGGGTATCAGCGCGGACAAAGGTTTGCTCAGCCCCGATCCGGATGACATCGGCGTCACGAGACCTGAAGCGGGTTGACCCGGCATCAATGCGGCGCTTCTGCTGGATGCGCCGGCGCTTTTTCACAGTGCGCGTGGTGGGCTCTGCTGCCATCTCCTCTCGCAGTTTTCTCCATCGCCTCAACTAGCATCTCGGGCCGTTGTGACGAAGCTATGACAATGCTTTACAAGGCTTTCAGGACAGGGATTCGGTGTCGGCGGCCACTCTCTGGCCCCGATTCTGCCTAAATAACGCGGATCCTCGCGAGATTGGGGGAGTGTGCAAGGGCTTGCACGTCCAGGCACCCTTGCCCTGAAAAAGCATTGTAACAGGATCGTCACAGCGCAAGCCTGCGCTGTCAGAGGGTTGTCAGAGCACTGTCAAGCGACAGATGCCATCGTTGCAGCCTCCCCCATTCGCGCCCCTCCCCAGGCTGACCCGCATCCTGACTACTCTCCAATAATTACTGATTCTTTTTGTATGCCGGTGAACAGACGGATTATTCCTTGCCTCTTGCTCACCGGAGATCCCTACCACCCGCTCATATTTTCCCCATCAGGATACCATAGATCAGACAACCAGGCAACAGGTTCGGCAAAAACAGCGAGATACGAACAACTCCTCTCTAGGATGATCTCTCACGATGTGGTTGCTCGATCACTCCTTCGCGCTGCTCCTCCGCGTCTTTATTGCTCTGCTCTGGCCCACTCTGATTCTCTCAAATGAAAACGTCTCCTGATACAATGTGACGATAGTGTTTTTGGCAATCATCTTCAGGACCACTTGGCATTCTCCAGGTAGCCCTCTGGCAGTCAAAAAAGTAGACCACTTTTCACCTGAGAAAAAAGAAGCTGTACAATATCAGTTGGCTTCTCTCCAGTGTTTCTCAAAGAAAGGTGGCACAGTTTTTGACTACCACTCTCATCTGGTGGTGGTCACTAGTTTGAATGCCAAGTGGGCACGGGTTTCGGATCATCCTCATATTTGGGGAACAGTGTCTGCTTGATGTTAAGTGATATACTCCTGAACGAGATGGAAGGAAGATGTTCAACTTTTCAGGAGGATGATGGCGATGGAACGATCCCCATTTTTGCCCTTACCCGAAGGGCTGGTCATTGGCCAGGTTGAAATAAGCGAAGCTCAGCTTACAGTAGAAGTCATCTCTACCCAGCCTTTCGCCTGCTGTCCTGGGTGTGGGAATCCCTCAGAGCATATCCACTGTCAGTACCAGCGCACGGTCCACGACGTTCCGAGCGGAGGTCGCCGCGTCGTCCTGCGACTGAGTGTGCGCAAGTTCTTTTGCCGCGTACCTACCTGCGGCCGGAAGGTCTTTGCCGAACGCCTTCCTGATCTGGTCCAGCCCTGGGCACGGGTGAGTAACCGCCTTCTCTCCGAGTTGAAAGCCCTAGGACTTTCGACCAGTGCTGAGGTGAGTGAGCGCCTGGCCCCCAGACTCGCGATGAAGGTGAAGGCTCCAACCCTGGTGCGCTATCTCCGCACCATTCCCCCTCCTGCCAAGACTCCCGTGCGCGTGTTGGGGATTGATGACTTTGCCATGAGGCGTGGGGACAGCTACGGCACCATTCTGGTCAACCTCGAGACGAGCAAGCCCCTCGATCTTTTGCCTGACCGCACCGCTGAAGCGGTCTTGCCCTGGCTAACAAGTCACCAAGAAATTGAAGTCGTCAGCCGAGATCGGGCCAGTGCCTATGCAGATGCAGTCAAGCGGGCGTTGCCTCATGCCACGCAGGTGGCGGACCGCTATCATCTGGTACAAAACCTGCGGGAGCATCTGCAACAGTTCCTGGATCGCAAGCGCACCGGTTTACCAGAGATTGAGGATAGTCCGCTCAAAGCAGTGTCTACCGAGGATCGAGGCCTCTTAAGTGCTCTGGAAACTCAGAAAAGTGTCATGACAAGCTGCGCTGCTCACTGCCTCGCGTCGGCTTCGAGCACTGAGCAGCCCGAGGCCCAAGTTCAGCCAGAACTGCCGAATGGACTGATGGGACAGGAGGAGGAGCTTTCTTCCTTGACCTACGCGGAACGCAAGAAGAAGATCAGTCGAGACAAGCGTTATGCGCGCTATGAGCACGTTCTGGCGTTGCACCAGGCGGGAATGGGACAACGGGCCATCGCCCGAGAGATGCACATGAGTCGGCGCATCATCCATCGCTATCTTTCCGCCGAAGTCTTCCCGGAACGCGCCCCTGGCTCTGGAGTGCGTCCCAGAGGCAAGAGCAAGTTAGACCCTCATCTTGCCTATCTGCGTGAACGCTGGAATGCCGGAGAACATAGGGGGTCGCATTTGTTTCGAGAGATCAAGGAACGTGGCTATAGCGGCTCAGAATCCTTACTCAGACATTTGCTTGGGGAATGGCGAACAGAACTGCCGCCAAAACCCAGGCAAGGGCCTCCGCGCAAACAGCGTCTCGCCCCCAAGCCCAGGAAACGCCGTCTTTCCTCGCGCGGCGCATCTTTCCTCATGATCTTGCCACCCTCGAAACTTACTCCAGTGCAACAGCAACAGGTTGCGCAAATAAACCTCAACGAGGAACTCCGCGACGTTTACCTCTTGAGCCAGGAGTTTGTCACCAAGCTCAAAGAACGTCAGGCGGAGGCATTGGACTCCTGGCTTAAGCGAGCAAAAGCCTGTCATGTGAGCGAACTAGGCAGCTTTGTCAACGGGATTCGTCGAGACTATGCCGCTGTTCGCGCTGCCTTCTGCCTACCTTGGAGTAATGGCACCACGGAGGGGCATGTCAACAGGCTCAAATTTCTGAAGCGCCAAATGTTTGGCCGGGCCAAGCTTGACCTTCTCCGGGTCAAAGTCCTTCATGCGGTGTAGTTCCCAGAGGTTGTCACGTGCTTGCTAAGCACAAGGAGTACGTGGTCTGAGCCCCTGCTCCTCATGACCGCATGGCGAGGATACCAAGCAGACAGGCAGCAAGAATGAAAGCGCCCCCGATGATGGTACTCACTGTTCCCCATCCAAGTATGCCAAACATGAGGGCAAAAAAGCCGAAGATGATACAACAGAAGGTAGCGAGCCAGTAAATGGTGCGACGTTGGTTGAGCAGTTTCTGCATGTTCTTTTCCTCTACCTAACGCAGGCCTCATCACAGAGGCATAGGTACCTCTGCCAGCAAGACGTCTGCATCTGCAACTGCTTGCATTACTATTACAACGTGAATGGAGACCCTTTTTACAACATCCTTCTCTTGTCGGAGTATTTCACTCCCTACCAAGCGATCGGTGTTCCCCAAATGTGAGGATGATCCCGGGTTTCACTGCCAAAAACAACGATAGCTCCTATTACGGTTATTCTTTCGGCGTATCCAAAAAACGTTGGAATATCTGTTCCGAATCTCAAACGTCTGCGACGATCTGCAGGTGACATCACGCTGCGGTCGCAGTTCCTCCTTTTTTTGACGTTCGTTGTGATGGCACATCTAAGAAAGAGTGACGTCTCCACTCCCGCTCTTCTCCCTGCTGGTGAGATGTTCGTTCACTCTGGATCCTCGTTTATGACTGCATCAAGAGGGGTACAACATCGGCTGCAGTGCCGCTTTGTGATTATGGAGAGGGCGTCATAGGGCAACCTCCAACCCCCCTCGTGCTCTCGTGCTCATATGATTGGTGCCGTTCGACTTCTGAATGGTGTTGCAGGTGACATTCAAGCTGAGATCAGAACAGCCGCTCCGCCAGCACTGGCAACAACAGCACAGGTGGTACCCCGACCAGCTCCGGGAGAGAAACACGAAGAAGAGGAATGGGAGGACTCACGGGCTCACCTGGTCAAGCACTAACGCCCACGCGCCGAGGAAAAAGAACAATTTGAAAGCGTCTATAAACGCGAAACCTACTCTCTTGACCGCTCCTATCTCCCGAAGCTCAAAAAGCTGATTAAGAAACTGGATTACACAAACCGCTGTGATGAACGAAGCCCTCGAAGGCATCTTTACCAAGTACGGGATAGAGTAGTAGAGAGAAGAAAAACACCTCCGACACATTGCCGACGTTCTGAGAGAGAACTTGCTCTTTCATTTCGCATATGTTACACTGACCGCGTAATCGTTGTCGGTATACATCGTCATAGATTACACAGGTAGTGGTATATTTTTTGAGAGAGGATTCGTATGGCCGAGCAGGAAAACACGCCCGCGCGGGTGGGCAAAGTGGTTCAGCAGGCGACCGTGCTCTTTGCTGGTGCAGAAATTACGGCGGTACTGGCGGAAGATGGTTACGTCTATGGGGTGCTGCCTCATCTATGTCGAGCGCTTGACCTGGATGGAGAAGGTCAACGAGAGCGCATTGAAGAGCAGCCGGCGCTTGCCAAAGGACTGTGGCAGTTTCCTCTGGCGCAGGGCAGGCAGTTAATTACGACCTGGTGCTTGCGCTCTGACCTCGTTCCCTATTGGCTTGCCGTTGTTTCTACTCGGCGCATGAAGCCGGAGAAACGAAGCCGTATTGACTTTTACCAGGATCAGGTGGGCGATGTCCTGGGTCACCTCTTCGGGGCCACACCGGGCCCCTCGACTGAGGTGATGCTTTCGTCCCAGAACCCTGTCTTCGCTGAGGGCCTCGCCGTTGCACGTATGGCGTTAGACCAGGCCCAGCAGGCGCTCTCCCGGACAGAAGAGACGAGCGAAGAAGTCAAGGCGCTCACAGCTGCCTACGATGGTCGGCTCTCCGCGCTGGAGGCACGTTTACTGCCGCGCGCACAGATTTCTGAAGAGCAAGCTGAGTATATCAGCGACCTAGTGAAACAGGTGGCGATCGCGATGGCCAAGAAGCTCGGCGGCGGGAATTTTTTCGGGACGGTCTTCGGGCAACTCTACCGAACATTTCATGTGACCTCGTATAAGCTGCTCACCCAGGCACAGTACCCGAAAGCCGTGGAGTGGCTGCAAAAGCAGATCAAGATATATGAAAGCTGACCATTTCTCACAGAACAACTCTCTGGCCTTTCCTCTGTCCCTAGAGGAAGCCGCAGGGCCGGAAGTAGAAGGACCGAGTCGCTTTGCTAGGGCGCTCAAACGGGCACGCTTTGCCAGGGGCTGGACGCAGGCCAAGCTGGCCGTGCAGCTCGCGATTCCTAAGAGGTCCATTGTGAGCTGGGAAACCGGAGAACGGATTCCCAGCGTGGGAATGGTGATGCTCCTGCTCGATGCACTCTTTCCCGGCGAGGAACTCTCTTTCCATCGGGAACTGATCACCGCCTATATTGTTGATGACCTGGAACGAAAGGCCCAGCGAAGAGACGCACAACGCGGCCAGGACGATCCATTGCTCCAGCGAGTACAGCACGTGATGGCGCGGGTCTTACAGCTCCCCATGAGCGCCACGCAGGCGAGACCGGCAATAGGGCATCAGGAGGCCTCGGAACAGGCGGATGAGCAATTGGAGGAACGTGAACCATTCCGGCCTCCTGAGAAGGTGGACGAACAACAAGCGCTTGAACCCTTGTTTGCGCTGGTGGCCCAGCTACGCCAACATCCGGAGTTGATTTCGGTGACCCGCGATTTTCTCCGTGAACTGGCATCTGACGAATAGGGAACGTGTGTCTACAAAAGGGAGGGTGAGCCTGATATGATCTTCATGAGCGAGGAGAGGTATAGACGTCGACGTATAATTGGGGTCGCAACATTTTTCCCTCCCAAAATCCCCGCTAAGCTATTTCTTTCTGGGAGCAGAAGTGGGAAAAGGAGCAATTCAAGCAAGGCAATGAGGGGTCACCATATTATTGATACCACTGGCGAATCGTCCTAGGATATAGACGGGTGAGAAGAGTATTTGCTAAGATAGAAGCATATCATAGAAAAACGTCCATCTACTCATGCTGAAGGAGAAATGATATGTCGCTGCATCCTCAAGTACTCTGCCCTATTCCTGAAGAAACAGCTCGTGTGGCTCGTGCCGCCTATCCAAAAGGGAATCTCTACATGCGTATTCGAGATGAGTTAGGTACCCTCTATGAGGATGAAGCCTTTGCCCATTTGTTTCCACGATGTGGGCAACCGGCAGAAGCACCATGGCGTTTGCTGCTGGTCTGCCTCATGCAATTTGCCGAGGGGCTTTCCGATCAGCAAGCAGCGGAGGCCGTTCGTGGACGCTTGGATTGGAAGTACATGCTCAGTCTCGAACTCACCGATCCCGGCTTTGATGCGTCCGTCCTGTGTGAATTCCGCCAGCGACTGCTGGAAGAAGAAGCAGAACACTACATTCTCCAACCTCTACTTGATCTGGCGATCAGTCGTGGATGGCTCAAGGCGCGAGGGAAACAGCGGACGGACTCCACGCACGTGTTCGGAGCCATTCGCGCTCTCCATCGGCTCGAAACCGTTGGGGAAACGATGCGAGCGACGCTCAATGTGCTGGCAACGGTGGCGCCATCGTGGCTGCGCACGCAAGCCTCTCCCGAATGGGTTGATCGCTATGAGAAGCGGTTTGAAGGATATCGTCTCCCAAAAGGCAAAGTGGAGCGTCAGCAGTATGCTGAAGTCATTGGAGCCGATGGCTTCCAGCTCCTCTCAGCCATCGACAGCGAGACCGCCCCATCCTGGCTGCGAGAAGTGCCCATGGTCCAGGTTTTGCGACAGGTCTGGGTGCAGCAGTACTATGCGCCCGATGGGCCCGTGAGGTGGCGCACCGAGGAAGATCGACCTCGAAGTCGCCTTACAAATACACTCCCCCTCTGACGTTGAAGCTCGTTTCAGTACCAAGCGCGAAATTTTGTGGGCAGGGTATAAAGTGCATCTTACCGAAACCTGCGATGAGGACCTCCCCCATCTGATTACCCACGTGGAAACGACGCCGGCGACCACCTATGATGGGGCAGTGACGGAAACCATACATGCGGCTCTGGAGGCGAAAGCGTTGCTCCCAGAGGAATATATCGTCGACTCAGGCTAGTCTTCATGCAGAAGTGCTGGTCAGCGCAGAGCATCACCAGAAGATCACCCTCATTGGTCCCGTGGCTGCCAATACCAGTTGGCAAGCTCGCGATGAGCACTGCTTTGATAAAAGTCAGTTCAGCATTGATTGGCAAGAGCAGCAGGTTAGGTGCCCACAAGGCAAGACCAGTCGCTACTGGATCCCAACCTATGACCGCCACGGGAAAGATGTCATCCACATCAAATTCAATCCCGCCGATTGCAAAGTATGCCCGAGCCGTGGGCTCTGCACTCAAGCGAAAGCAGGAGCCCGCATGCTGGCCATCCATCCAGATCAAGAACAGCATCAGGCCTTGCAGAAAGCGCGTCTGCGCCAAAAAGCGCCTGACTTCAAGCAGAAATATGCCAAACGGGCGGGTATTGAGGGAACCATTTCTGAAGCGCGTTCGAGGGTTTGATTTACGTCACGCACGCTATCGTGGTCTGTCCAAAACACGGCTTCAGCATCTGTTCGTGGCAGCCTCACTGAATATGGTTCGCATGGGAGCCTGGCTTATGCAACAACCTCATGCGCAGACACGACGCTCTCGGTTGAAAAAGCTCATGAGTCCCGAGCCTGTTCAGATTGCAGCTTGACCATGCTTGGTCAGTCAAGGGATTCGCCAGTGGTATCATTATTCGGGGCAAAACATACGCTAAGGGAGCTAAAGCCGAGGAATGTGCAAATTTTTGCTGCTCTATGCTTCTTTCAAGAGTAACTTATCCGGCATAAGGAGTAGAAGCAGCGTGATCACGGCATATGAGAAGATCTTTCATCTTCTTGGCCACTCCGTTGAACACCCTCTGCAAGCGGCTCTATCTCTTAGCGTATGTTTCGCCCCGAATAATATGGTGACCCCTCTGAGTGGCTCGAGCAGCATCGCACACATCTGGTCACTGCGTATTCTCTGTTCCGATTCCTTAGCGTTGTTTTTCGTTCCATTACTACTCGGAGGCCTTCATACACTGCCAGCTGCAAGGGAGCATACAATACGACTTCTGGCAGGTGTTCGACCATCTGTAGAGCGAGCAGCGGATTGCCAAGAGCATACTGGCTCACCCGCCTGAGTTTTCCTGCCAGGGAGAGCAGAACTCCATGGTCGACTTTACTGAAGAGGCTAAAACCGCTTGTCCCCAGTCGCTTTTCGATTGCCTGCGTGACCTGCTCCCAGGATGCCTTGACGGCAGCCAGTGGTTGTACAAGCTCAT
>Ga0137386_10001326_pt1 | contig 15344 bp, 9 predicted proteins | sample SagtaG_4_FD_104910 | JGI IMG/M metagenome (GOLD analysis project Ga0137386, IMG submission 104910) | Vadose zone soil microbial communities from Sagehorn Ranch, Mendocino, California, USA - Sage2_R_100_16 metaG | ecosystem: Environmental > Terrestrial > Soil > Vadose zone | place: USA... | reverse complement strand
GGCCGATGGGAACGATGCCGTTCACGCATTCCTTAGGTGATTTCTCGGATTCCCAGCGATAGTGTGCGATGGCGATGGTGGCCTCGGTCGGTCCATAAAGATTTTCCACGATGGAATTTGGAGCGGCCTCCTGCCAAGACTGCGCATAAGCCGCCGGAAGAGGTTCGCCACAAAACAGACTGCAACGCAGCGATGGGAAGCACCCCGGTGAGAGCATCCGCATTTTGCTTAGCAGACCGGCCACAGAGGGCACAGAGAACCACATCGTTAGTTGATGATCGCGGATAAATTTGGCAGGCGCCATGACGGATCTCTCGGGCACGCAGTACAAAGCGGCCCCACGCTCCCAACACACAAGCATGTCGTGGGCGCTCAGATCAAAGGTAAGGTCAAACTGCTGAGAGAAGCGGTCGTGCTCATTCACGTTGTAGCGACGGCAGACGTAATCAACGTAGGATCGTACATTTCCCTGGCTGATCGGGACGCCCTTGGGTACGCCGGTACTTCCCGACGTGAATAGAAGATAGGCAGGAGAAGCTGAAGTGGTTTGCTCCTCGCAAGCGAAACCGTTTTCCCCCGGTATTTGCTCTGCGAATATAAATTGATGTCCTGAATGTTCCCGCGGCAGAGTGTCGAGCGTGTATCCTTCCGGAAGAATGACCGTTAGAGGACGATCGACTGCCTGGAGCAGGCCACGCAACTGAGGAAGACACTCTTTGCCGACGATGAGGACCGCGCAGCTGGAAAGGGTGAGCATGCGGCAGGTACGTTCCAAGGGAAACTTTGGGTTCAGCGGTACATACCCCTTGCCTGCTGCAAGCGAGCCCAAGATCGCTGCATAAGCCGTTTGACTTCGGTGGGCCCAAACGGCAGCGAAGGGAAACGGCTCCCGCTCATTTTGCTGGATCGCCGCAGCAATTCGGCAGGCGCTCCGATACAGCTCCGAATAGCTCAGGGACTGGTCGTCGACGACGAGAGCAATTCGATCGGGGAAGTGCTTTACGGATTCGAGAAATCCGCTGATGAGACTTCGAAATGGGTTTTGTATGGTCATCGATGCCGTGCGGACCTGCGCTGACTTGTGTTGTGGCGTCAGTCAATCGCCGGCCGAACCCAGAATCGCGGGCTCAAGCCAAAAGACTGAGTCTTTCAACAGCTCGATCGAACACAGCGCCAGCATGCTGCAGTTCTTCTTCGTTGGGTGGTATGTCCAAAATAAATGTTCGATACCCCAATGAGATGTACCTGGAAAGTTCGGTTGCGACTGTCTCGTAGCCGCCCACCAAGTAAGGGCAGAAGGTCTTGTATTGTTCAAAAGGCCGCAGCCAATACGTGTTCCGCATGGCGCGCGTTTTGTTTGCCGTATCCGAGAGTTGTTTGTGCCACAAGGAATCGGAAACCTTCATCGCCAGTTGGTGAGTGAGCTCGCCTTTGCGATCTTCCGGGAATCGCCGCTCGGCGATCTCCCAGGCTTCGTCCTCGTTCTCCCTGGCGATAATTCCCACCCGAATCCCCGATTTGAAACCATTGTTTGCGGGCTCTGCTGCGCACTCGCTTGCTGGCCGCGGATACTTCACCGCCGTAGCGCCTAGTTTTTTCGCTGCGTCGAGCCCGGCGTCCGACGATCCAGAGACAAACGTCTCCGGGAGTAGCTCCGTGGGAAGGGAAGGGACCATCTTTAGCTGGTCGATTTTGTAGAACTCACCGTGAAAGGTGATGGGCGCCGAGCTAGACAAGAGTTGATTGATGATCGTCGCGTATTCAATCAGACGGCAATATCGCTTGTCATGCGGAGTTGGGTCATTCAGTGCCAGCAGATCGTTCTTGAAACCGCCTGCAACCATATTCAGGCACACCCGCCGGTGGTAGAGGAAGCCAAAGGAAGCCAGCATCTTTGCCACCGAGTAAGGGTGCATGTAGACCGGCTGAATCGCTACGAGAGGACTGAGGTTTTTTGTGCTCTCGACGATAATTTGAGATACAAGCCAGGGGTCCACGAGCGAGTTATCCGTGTAAACCAGAATTCCCGTGCAACCGCAACGTTCGCTCCACCGGGCCACCTTTCTTACCTGGCTGGCATACGACTCTTTATCGAAACCAAACGATTGGGGACAGGTGGAGAAAATCTCAACCGGTCTTTCCACGTTAATGCGAGCAGCAACGTTCGTGCCGGGCGCGAGTCTCCCGGTATCAAACGAAAGCTCCGATTTCAAGCTAGCTCTGCTTGAAAGCATATCCTCGCCTCCTTGTTTCCGATCAAGTTGCGTGTACGTATTGGAATTGCGGTACGTTAGCCGTGTTCACAGACTAGGGGAATTTGACCGAGCCACACGACTTTGCAAGAAATTTTTCTGTTGTTGAGGGCGTCTGCCAAGGCCGCGTGAGGGTGGTTCCTGACGATTCTCAAAGGGCGGCTTCGAGAGCAAATACTCCGTCAACTGCTGTGCGTACATCTCGGCACCCCTATCTGTCGAATGTGAATCGTCGTAGAAAGCTTCGGTTGTTTTCGGGACGCGCATGGCAAGGTCGAAACACTCCAAGTGCTTTTCCAAACAAACTCCAAGGAGGGCCGCATTCCAGGCGTTCATGGCTCGTTCCAGGTCTGCAGCCGACACGTACCCAGCGTTTTGGTCGCCGTGCCACGCGCCCAATCGTCCTCCCCACAGCAATGCTTGCTCGCCCCTGCTGAGTGTGGAACGCCAAAAAGTAGGCTGAGTGGCAAAAATACACCGAACCTTCAGTTTCCCGCATTGGTCGGCCAGCGATACGATTCTTCGGCGGTATTCCACCAGACCAATCGAAAGGTCAGGAAGAGGAAGAATTGGCGCAATGGCGCGCCGCCGTCTCCACTCTGATAAAGGGATCTGAGTTTGCACGACGCTCTCTTTTGCAAGCCGTTTAAGAATTGGACTGAAAGCCTGTTTTCCCAGGACGTATAGGCGCAATTCTTTATAGTAGGGGCGATCAAAAACAGCGACGCCATGAGCAAGTAAAGACCGGCGCAGGAAAGTTGCGTCCTCTTCCAAATATTGCTCAGTCGGGTGGCCTCGGAAGGAGAGGGTTGTGCCCATGTCCATTTGTCCCAGCACAAGAATCACCGCATCAGCTCGAGAAAAGACGGGAAGATCCTTCATTACCTCCAAGTTGTGTACGGCAGTGTGCCCAGACACGCCGGCATTGGCAACCCAAACGCGCAAGTTGGATTGTCTTTCATTTAGTTCCTGCATCAACAAATGCGACCATTCCCGTGTGTCATCCTGAGCTTCGTCCTCCGTTGTACTATTTCCGACAGTAATGATCTTATAAGTGCCGCGATCCTCGGATGGTTCTGACGGCCCTCGTAAGCCGATTTCGTTGACGCTGAACGCTGAAACTCCGGCTACAGGAATTCCCAGATCGGAGGGCCGAAATTCTGACCGGGTTCTCGGTGGCCTCAGGGCCGCACCATTTGTCACGGGAACAAAGAACGTTCGCAGCACGAGTTCGGCAATTATCAGACCAGTGTAGACGGCCCAGAGGGCAAGAAGCGGTTTGCGCAAGCTCTTGAAGAGGTAGTCTCGATCTTTGCTGAATAGCAAAGCTGCAACTCCGATCACAATCCACAACCCGCATGTTGCGAGGACTGCTTTGTCACTAAACGGCCGAGAGGGGGTTTCCGGCTGGGCATGCCACGCAGCCAAAACATCCGCCGCGATGAGACTCGGAGGTAGAAGGTGCCCGAGATATAAAAGCCATTCGAATTTGCGACTCAAAACTGTGTTACCTCAGAGTTTCGTGCACATTGCCAGAGAACCGGACATTCATGGCAACTAAGCGATAGCCGGCTTTCTACTGTGTCCCGCCGAAAAGCTAGCCGATCAGCAAAACTTTGATTTGAAGCAGTGGTCATTGCATGGTTTTAGCTGGGGAGACATTGTAACTCTGGCCTCTTTCTCCGCAGCTTCCTTTTACGACGGGAAAATAGCCCCCTCATTGCACCAGCAAAGTCAAATACAGACTGCAACTCCAGCTCAAGCTCCCATTGGTTCGGGTAGAAGCTCTTTCGAAACAGGTGACATTGCAGATTCTTACGCGAGGAGGGGGCTTCCCCTCCAAAAAAGGATACAAAATGAGAGTAAGTAGAGGCTGCCAGGCGCATCGCTTCCAAAGACATGTTCTCTCGCTTTCCATACGGAAATGCGAACAGGCCAACCGACTTTCCTAGTTGGGCTTCCAAATCCTCTTTTGAGCCAATGATTTCCGAATGCAGTTTTTCCGAATCACGCGTCCCGCAATCCATGTGCGTGCGAGTGTGACTTCCGAATTCGACTCCGCGAGTGCTCCAATACCGGATTTGATCCCACGTCAAAGGAAGGAAACCCGTCACTCCATTTGCCAGGTCGTGCCCAAATTCCCGGCGAGTTTCCACTGGATAAGTCGTAATGAACAAAGTGGCAGAGATTCCCACTTCGTTAGCCACTGCTCGAAGGTTCAAGAAATTGTCCGCGTAACCGTCATCGAACGTGAGGGCCACCGTGGGAACGCGCACTTCGCCAGCGCGTATGAGTTCAACGGCCTCGGAAAGACTTACGATCTGGTAATGCTTTTGCAAAAAAAGAATTTGCCGCAAGAACACTTCCGTTGGTATTCCCATCCTATGCGGGCGATCGGACACCAGGTGATGTGCCAGGATTAGGACGGGATATTGCCTCTTACAGCGTCGGTACCAGTTTCGAACGAGAATCCACGGTGAGCAAAGCAGGCATGTATCCAGACAGAGCTTCCATCTGGAGCGACACTGCTTGGAGAGTTGACCGTTTTGCGGAATGTAGTTGGACACTTTCTGAAATTGCGTGAGGCTCGGCGCAAGAATCCGTTCAGTCCATTGCTGTACGGCTGTTGACGTGCTTGCCCGAATCCCGCCTACCAGGCTGGCCAAAGTTTGTAGCAGCAGATCGTCTGCAATCAGATCAGTCTTGAGGGTGAAGCCCAATAATCCATCAGACTGCTGCCACGGGAGACTTGCAGAGGCAATGGTGCAGGGCTTTTGCGAGTCTCTTATCAAGTGTTCGATGCGGACCAATGTGCTGTTCTGGTGCCCCGCCAGTCTGCCTTCATCGGCTAGACAAGACGCCCGGATGCAGCCGTTTAACGAACTCAACGGTAGATTCGGCGCTGAAGGAAATTCTCCCAACAAAATCACCAGATCGACTGGATCATGTTTGATGGAATCTGGAATGTCGCCCAAATGTTCATCGAGCGTGACAAGAAGCGGCCACGCCATTCGAGCGCACTCTCTTCTTAACATGTCCGTGGTGAATCTTTCTTGGTTGTTTAGGGCGATGGGGCAGCCATGGATAAACCATAGGAGAGATCCAACTAACTTGTTTGAGATAGAGCCGAAAAACAGGCGTACTTTGAACAGCCATCCGTGTGGAGTAAAAGTCTTTCGCATCTCGCGCGCTGCGATCTGTTGTTGAATAGCCGGAATTGAGCAGAAGGGCCGCTGAACAATACCGCAAATTGTAGTACCTGGAACTTCGCGCGTAATTCGGTTTGCGAAGTTCCAACTGCGCGATGGCCGAACATTGGAAACGAGCAATACCCGAAAGGGATTCATTTTGATCCGTTAATACGCCAGCTACGAGGGTTGATAACCGCGAATTACGAACGATTAGCGTTTGAAGATGTTAGTAAGCATTCTTATTCCGGTACTTTGGAAAAAGGGTGAGGAAAATGATCCTCAGATCGAAGGCAAAACTCCAGTTCTGAAGATAGAACAAGTCGTGTTCAACGCGCTTTCGAATAGACGTGTCGCCGCGCCAGCCGTTAACCTGGGCCCAACCCGTGATACCTACCTTTAGAAGATGGCGATTGTTGTATCTGGCAACTTCATTCAGAAATTTTGCGACAAAGCGCGGACGCTCGGGCCGGGGTCCGACAACGCTCATATCGCCTCTTAAGACATTGAAGAACTGAGGTAACTCGTCCAGGCTGGTTCGGCGCAAGAAGATTCCGAGCGAAGTGCGCCGGGGATCGCCGGGGGTGGTCCAGCGTGAGTCACTCTCCGAAGAGTCGGCCATTCTCATCGTCCGAAACTTATACATTCGAAATACTTTGCCGCTCAGCCCGACGCGATCCTGAACAAAGAGGATCGGGCCGGGTGACGTAAGGCGAATAAGAACTGCGATCACGGCCATGAGTGGTGCTATAAGCAGAATGGCAAAGGCTGAGAAAGCAAGATCGAAGGCGCGCTTCACCAAGGAATAGCGAATAGATTCCGTCGGAGTGGCGGTCAAATCAAGGATCTGTAAACGTCCAAACTGGAACAGCCTTTCCCGGATCAACATATGGTCTCCGAAATCGAGAATCGCGCGCACTGGCAGGCAAAACCGCTCCATGGTTTTCATAATGTCAGGTATTTCGGAGAACCGGTTTGGTGGAAGCGCGATGATGATTTCGTCGACGTCGTCGTTCCTGTTGATTCTTTCTGTGATTTGTTGAAGGGAATATACAGGTGCGTCGTCGACAGCAAGTGCCTGACCCGGAAGGCTCACGTAACCCATGACTCTACAAAAGGAGAGCGGCCCGCGAATCAATCTGTGCGTCGCTCGGCGAGCGAATTGATCCGCCCCGATAACCAAGACACGGCTGGGGTTCCGGAGCCCGGAGTAGTTGTGAACGAGAACTCGGAATATGGCGCGCATCGCCAAGGTCGCAAAAAGCAAGATCACTCCGCTCAGGGCCAGGAAGGCCCGGGAAAGATCTCTGTAAAGGTGGAAGAAAAAGAGCATTCCAAGGAGCATGGCATACGTAGCAACGCAGGCTGGAAAGGCGGCCTTGATACCCGTCCGCTCGCGAAAGAGCTCCTGTACACTCGTGACCCCGTAGTATTCGCTAACGATTGCCCAAACGACCGTTGTGAACAGTAAGAGGTTGAAATAACTGTACTGGTCAACCCCGGTATCCGTGTGACCCGATAGGCGTCGAACGAGTTTGGCGGCCTCAAAAGAGAAGAAAGGCAGGGCGTACGCCACCATTCTCAGATAGAAGTGGTAGTAGTTTACTAAGCGTCTCATCGTCCTAGCGTGTGATCGGATTTTTTCGGCAATGGGTCAGTGCTGTCTACGTTTGATGGTTTTTTCAACGCGGCATGCGCCAGAACAAAACTTGCTCCGAGTCCTATCAAGACATTCTTCTAAACGGCGCCCAGCTTTTCCGGTGAAGAGGTTTGCAGGTTTGCCTCACGCGCTACACTAGATTCAAAACTGCGATTTGGATTTACAAGAGAGGACATCGCCGGCTTCCTGATCATGTTACGAAGCGTCATGTCGGGCCCCGCTCCGCGCAGTGTAGGATTCCATATAAGCTTCTGACGTCCGTTCAGATATCTAAAAAATCCAAGCAGCAGGGCGGCATTCATCGTGCAGAAGTGCAGAGGAGCGGAAAAGACCGACGCAGGTTTTCCCTGTTTTTTTCGCCGATAGCCAACGTAAGCACTTAAGTAAAGAGCACTCTGTGCTGCAAGCAAGATGGCGAATCCCCCCTGCTTAATCATCAAGGCACTGCAGACAAAACCAGTCAGAAGCAACCAAGGAGTGATCCAGCGCAGAACTTTATGGGAGAAAAAGCAGAATGCGAGCAGTCCTTTGCGCGGGTTCAGACATCCGAGGTTCGCAAACAACGTCTGGTAATCACCGGCAGCAATGCGCACCCTTCGAGCAGACTGCGCGTTAGTGGTTGGAGCAATTTCCTCGATGGCAATCGCTTCCGGATCATAGATCACCCTGTAACCCTTAAGGCGGATTTCTAAGGGGATCTGGAAGTCTTCAATAATCGATTGTTTCTTGGGGCGAAAAAGGTGGCGGCGCAAGGCTAGTACGCTGCCGTTACCTCCAAGCGTGCAATTGAGACGATTCTCGAGAAATTTCAGGGCGGATTCATACTTCCAGTAAAGCGACTCAGCCGCTGGATCTGTACCCGGGGCCGCGATCCGAGTTTCTTCTCCACTCACCGCACCAACTCCGGGGTTGGCAAAATGACGCACCAAGTTGCGAATACAATTCCGTTCAAGAGTCGTATTGGCATCTGTGAGTACGAGAATCTCGGCTTGGGTCTGTTCTGCCAGGGAGGACAAGACTTTCAATTTTCCCTGCCGTTCAGGAAAGTGGACCACACGAAGCGACCCGCACTGCAGTCGGCTCAAAATTTCAGCCGTGGAATCAGTCGGCGCGTCGAGCCCAATCAGAATCTCGATTTGCCCTTCCGGATAGTCCAACTCAAGAGTATTCTTCACTTTTGCCAGAATCACGGATTCTTCGTTATAAACAGATATCAAGACAGCTACCTGCGGAACGTATTCTGCGGACCGGGACTGGCGGCGTCCCGCCCGGCTGAGCAAAAAACGAAAGTCGGATTTTGCCTGAGACAATACAGAAAGGGCAAATAGGACAAGCGGATATCCGACGTAGTTGTAAGCCACAGCACAAATGCACGTCCAGAAAATTATTTCCAATGCAGAGAGTTTCATAGGGTCCATCCCTGGTTAAGGTACTGCGGTTGCGAAGCCAGGCTCCGATCAATCGGCATGGAAGCCATTTCTTTGGCGGCGGTGATCTGTTTGATTCCAACGGCAACGGCTATTGGAACGGTGTAAACGTAATAGTCATAGCCTTTGTGGGCGAAAAAGGCTCCGAGGATGAACGACAGTAGACTGACAAGTGTAGCGCGGGCCATCAGATTCAACTCGATGCTTTGTGGATCGTCGGTCGTAAGCCGGATAACTCGTTTCATGCCGCGCAGAGCCGTAATCAGCAGGGCGAGGAACAAGAGCAATGCCGGTAAACCCGCTTCCGAAGAGATTTGAGTGAAGGTATTGTGAGAGCCAATCCAAGCTTCCGGATCTTGAAGCTCGTTCCCATTCGCGACATTAAAGTTCCCGAGACCCAAGCCGAACAGTGGGTGTTCTATGGTGTATGTCACAGATCGCATGAGGAGGTCAAAGCGCTCTTGTTTGGATAAGTCGGCAGAGGCTTCGACCGTGTTTACCGCAGCGGAGTCGCCTCCCACGATTGTAGAGATGCGTTCCCAGAACACGGCAGGCGCCAGACAAATCGCTACCACAAAGGCAAGGACAGTTCCCGCTCTTACAATTTTGCCCCGGGGACTGCCGCGCGCCACCAAAAGGGAAGTCAATATAACGGAAAAAGCGACGACCAGCGTGCCACTGCGAGACGCGGTCAGCACCTGCATCCACAGCATGGAAACGGTCGTGGCGGCCAACAAGCTGGACCGCAAGACCGAGGGCTTTGCGATGAAAAGGGCAGCCATGTAGGGCATAGTCATGCCCAGAGCGATGCCAAGGACATTCCAATAGAGGAAACCGTGGCTGACGCCGACCATGCGGTTTCCGACTCCGCTGGCCTCGCAGCTGAGGCAAGCCTTCCAAGTCACTTGGGAAGGGGCGGCCAGTGAGTATGCTGTGACGACAAGCTCGCTCAGGATAATCGCCCAAAGGACAACGCGGACGCGTTGGAGTGTGATCAATGTCTGCGTAAGCAAGAAGAAAATTAGCGCAGTCTTCAGCCACACTTGCGTGAGGACTATGAAGCTTCCACCTCGCCAGTAGGCGAATGGCACTCCGGCCGCGAACCACATAGTTAATAGGAGGACCAATCGGAGTTCCCGCGGCCAGGTGAGAGAGACGTCACCCGAAAAAAGGCACCAAAGAAACGACACGGCCGCGCACACCCCTAACAAGAAGGTCAAGTGCAATTCAGCGATAGAAGGGAAGACATCTTCTGGCCTGGCATAGATCGCCACCATAAAGAGACAGACAAAGATGAAACTCAGGGCGGCTCCGGTGCGCAACTCATTGGAAGATATGGCGTCTTCCCGCACCATCATTCCGCTTTCCTCGATTAGTCTCGCTTCGTTCATACGCATACGCGCTGTGTCTGAAGTTCCAAGTCCCGCGAGGCCCGCGGTTTTTCCTTACCAATCACGTCATTCAAGCACTCTTCTATCTGGTCCACAGCGGCTTCCCACTTGTGCTTGCTTGCGACAGCTGCCCGAGCTGCCGTGCCGATCGCGTCTCGAAGGCCATGCTGGCTAAGAAGCGTGATAACGATGCGGGCGAAGTCTTCAGGGTGTTCTGCAAGACATATTTCATGGTTGTTGTGAAAATGCAGCCCCTCCGCGCCAATCGGCGTGGAGACCACCGCCTTTCCCATGGCCATGGCTTCAGGAATCTTGATGCGTGTCCCACCCCCAATTCGCAAAGGGACCACGACTACTTCAGCTCGCGAAAGATACGGTCGAACATCGGGAACCCGACCAGTAAGTTCCACGCCAGGCGTTTTGGCAGCGATGGCCCGCAGTCGCGAGGAGGGGTTTCGTCCAACAACAACGAAACTTGCATTGGGCACTGCCTGCCGGATGAGCGGGTAGATGCTCTCCAGGAACCATACGACGCCATCCTCGTTGGGATCCCAGTCCATGGATCCTACGAAAGCCAGGCGCCCGGGCTGGGAATCATTTCCGGACGGGCAAAAGAAATCGGTATCCACGCCTGTAGGAATTGTGGAGACATGGTCTATTCCGAATTCGTACCGAATAGTTTGCTGATCTTCCTCGGACACCGTGAGTATGTGATCGAACGAGCGGCAAACGCGAGCTTCAAGGGGCCGCGTTCTTCTCCACTCCGTTCCAAACACCATCTTGCGAAGGGGATGTTTTTCCACTTGCCATTTCCGCTTCCTCAGTTGGAACTCGACATTGTGTTCAAAAACAACCTTGGGTTTAAAGGAACATTGGAGCAGGGGAACCGCGGTTTGCAAGAAATCTGAGAAAAGAATGTCAAAATGCTCTTTTGCCAGCAGGTCTTCAACGGTAGACCGGAAATGAGGATGTCGGCACTTCGCAAGAAAGTATGGCAAGTGATTGAATTGGTTGGCGATGATCTCTTTGTAGAACCGGGGCGAGTACTTTTTCGTTTCCCGCCAGAATACCGGCGTATAGGTTTCGAACAGTCTTTGCATTTCTCGAATGGACGCTGCATCGGCGACCGGATCCGCAAAAGAAACAGCATGGATCGATGTGCGCTTCGCCAGGCGCGAAAAGATATTCAGCGAACGCACTTTTCCTCCCGTATCCGCTGGATAGAGAGGTTGCCGCAGTGTCAGCAATATCTTCATAGGGCGGTTCAGCCTTCGGAAGGCAGAAGCGTCTCCGATGACATGGCCAGGTCCGGTTTATAAAAAGCAGATTGCTCGTGAGTGGCTCGCGACCTTGTAACGCTGGTATCACGATCGAGGAAAATGCGGCACCACAACTCAAAAGTCAGGAGCCGCCAACAACCTTCGGTAGCCGACGAATTGCCTTGACGATGGGCGTTTAGCAGATGTTGGACGTAGCTTGGCTCGATAAGCCGTCGTTCCGCCATCCGGCCGTCGGTAAGAATTGCGCTGAGCCTCTCAAAGAGCTGATTTCTAAGCCACGGTCGAATGGGCGTCGGGAAACCTTTCTTGTTTCGTTGCAGAACTTCCGGGGGCAGCTTCCGAGCCATTACTTTGCGGAGGAGATACTTGCCGGAAGAAAAACGCAATTTGTACCGTGCGGGAAGGGCGGCCGCGAACTCAACCACCTTGTGATCCAGGAAGGGAACGCGGCTTTCGATGGACGCGGCCATGCTCATCTGGTCTTGTTTCATGAGAAGTTCGACGAGATAAGTCTTTATGTCCATGTACAACAACTGGTTCAACGCATTCCCGTTCAATCCGTTCGCGGGGAAGTAGCGCATAGAATTCGCATAGGCATTGATGTCGCGAAGTTCGTCATTAAGTTCGCGTGCGAACAGCAGCGGTTGCTCGTGCTGAGGAAACGCGGCATAGAAGTTGTCGAAGTAAATCTGTTCGAAGCCGTCTGGATGAAACAGGAACGAATGCCGCAGCTTACGCACAGCCCAATCCGGACCAAACCCCGATGACAATGCCTTGCGCACCGACTCCTGAAGGAACCGAGGAACAAGCTTTCTGTAAAGCGGCCCGCCGCGCAGGTTCCACAGCGCCACGCGGTACTTCAAGTAACCCGCAAAGAGCTCGTCTCCTCCCTCTCCCGTCAGTACGACCTTCACTTTCTCGCGGGCCAGCCGCGACACAAAAAAGAGGGCAACGCTGGATGGCCACACCAGAGGCTCATCTTCATGCCAAATGAGTTGAGGCAGGCTGTTAAAGAAATCGACGGGGCCAAGAAGCACCTCGTTATATTCCGCTCCGACGTGCCTGGCGACCGCGCGCGCGTAGGGTAATTCGCTATATTGGTTTTCGGCATAGCCCACCGAGAAGGTTTGAATGGGCTCTTTCCGCAGAGAGGCCATCTCAGCTGCGATGGAGCTCGAATCGAGTCCGCCGCTCAAAAATACACCCAAAGGAACATCGCTCATGAGGTGAGCGCGCACTGTTTCGGTGAAAAGTTCGCTGAACTGTGAGACATACTCAGCTTCGCTGAGGGGATGTTCCGGCAACGAGTAATCCAATTCCCAATACTGAGTGATTTGGGGCTTGGAGTTCTCAACAGCAAGGTCAAGAGAAAGGCGATGCCCCGGCAGGAGCTTGCACACATTCTTGTAGAGAGTTTCTTGCGCCGAGAGATAGCCAAAAGCAAAAAACTCAGGAAGGGCGCTCCGATTGAGGCGCGCTTGGAAGTCCCGTAATTCGAAGAGAGCTTTGATCTCCGACGCGAAGGCAAACCGGTTGCCGTCAATGGCGTAGTAGAAAGGCTTGATTCCCAGCCGGTCTCTCGCGCAGAAGAGCCGGTCGCTGCGTGCGTCCCAGATGGCAAAAGCAAACATGCCGCGGAGATGGTGAACGCAATCGCCGCCATATTCTTCGTAGAGGTGGATTATTGTTTCGGTGTCGCTGTTGGAATGGAAACGGTGACCAAGCTTCTCCAAGCGGGGGCGCAGTTCGGCGTGATTATAAATTTCGCCGTTAAACACGATCCAAACGTTCCGGTCCTCATTGCACATTGGTTGGTGGCCGCCGGACAGGTCCACAATGCTCAGTCTTCGAAAACCGAGCGCCACCGGGCCGGAGAAGAGCCTTCCTTGATCGTCAGGTCCGCGATGAAGCAGAACCCTGGACATAGCTTCCAGTTCTTCCGCTGGAGGTCTGTCCCCACGCATGTCGAGAATTCCGCAGATTCCACACATAGTTTGTTTTCGGAGCGATAGAGCTAGTTTTCTTAATGTCGCGAGGTTCGTTTGTTTGTGCTGAAGTGCCGCATCTGGCTCACATTCGACTTAAATATCGCCTGAGGTGGCTGGGCGGCTCGCAGGCTCGGCCGCCTTTGAAACTGGTTCATGCCAGACAGCAGGGGCAGAAGGCTGCAAGATGGAGCGCTCGCTTTCATCCCGGCTCCATTCGCTGTGTTTTACTGGCAAGTTCGCATCGAATAGCCGGCGTCCATTCCACTCGAAATAGCTGCCGCCGCAAATGACGAACTGGCTTATGGTCGTCTTAGAATCCGTCGAACAATACAGGAACCTTGCATCGCTTGCGCACATTCCCACTTGCCAATTCCCCGATTCGTCCGCGAAGAAGAAATGGTCGCTCGCTCTTGCTGTGGAATACCTGAGAGCTCTAACGGAAACACCTTTGTGCCCTGACTCGATCGGCTGGAGGAAGCCCATATGCGCGGCGACCTCCGAGTCGGGAATCAGCATGGTTGTAAATTCCGCTGGCAACGATGTGCGCGTGGTCAATCGAAACGTTGGGGCTTGCTCCCTGCTTCCGTACACCGGCGAGTACCAATCTTGTGATATTTCCTTCTTACAGCTGCAATTGGCGGTGAACAACAGAGCAAGAGGAGCAAGGTCATCGCTGACGAACAGGGTGCCTCCCGGGATGTCGTGCAGAGAACCCGGCGCGAAGTGCCAGGAAGCTTCAAGTGCGTGCAATCCGATTCCCTCAAGAACATCACGTATGACCCAAAAACGCGATTTCAAGTGAAAGATAAACCGGCGATGTTGGACCGGAGATCTCAGACGGGAATAGCCGGTGTGCGAGCCGACAAAGAAATCAAACATTTTGCCGGTTATCCAGGAGTCCACCGTGGCATTGGCCCTTCCGTTCCATTCGAAAGGTCCTGCGGGATCGGCTTGGCTCGCATCGTCAACCCGGACCGTGTTGTGAGCTGCCGTCCCACGAAACCAATTCCGTTGGCAGGGGGACTCTGCCTAGGTAAAGGTTCCTGGATCAATCAGCAGGGGCTTGCCGTTTCCTGAAAGTTGTACGCTCAATGCGTCCGCGTGACCGTGACCACTGCGCCCCGCCCCCTGTAGCCCGCCATCCACCACCAATTGGTAAGCGATCGGACCCGAACTGCGCATCACGTAAATTCCACTGGACTGAAGAGCGAACGAAGCTTCCGACGGTTTCCGAGTGGGCAGTTCCATGAACTGCCGCAGGCCTTTCGTGCCAAGCAACCAGAGCAGTTCTTCGCTGGGCTGGGTAGTCTCCGCTTTGAAATCGCTGCGATTATACAGCGCGGCCCCGATGATTAAAGGGTCGAACAGGTGTTTCTGACGGTTGCGGCTCGAATCAAAGACGCGGCCCCCATCGTCATCCCCAAACTGCGGCAAATGTCCGGCATCCGCAAACGCAGACGTAACCTCGAGCATTTTCTCGATCGTGTGGTCAAAGTCCGGAGGGATTGCCACTTGATTGAGTTCTGCGAGAATCCGCGAATGGAGGAAAAAGTCCAAGGCATATGTGTGGTAATACATGGACTGCTCAAAGTGCGTGCCATCCTGACGCACTTGGCGTTGTGCTTCCCGCAGGATGATTTTCCAGCCGCAATCCTGCCAACGCGGAGCTGCCTCAAGCCCCGGGCACAATAGCCCGATGAAAAACAGGCCAACACCCTCACCCAGAAGATGCGTGTTCGGGGAGAAATATGTGGAAAGAAATCGTTCGATGTGGCGCGCGTTCAAAGCCAGGGCATGTCGAAGATCGGCGGAGAATTGTTGTGGAAGAGCAGAACAATCGCTAAGCAAATGCCAAACCCATAGCCACGACAGACTCCTGAATGCCACCTCCAGGCTGCTTGCCCAGTTAATTCCCATTGGGTACGGATTCTGTTCACGCCAGTGATACCACTGCCGAAATAGCTCCTGAGCGTAGCGTTCTTCTCCGGTCAAACGATAAGCCTTCGCAAGTGTGACCAGGTGTTGGTGCCGGTTTAGCTCCCAGATCACCTTCGAGTCGCCGGCCTGTTGGAACTCCAAATACGGAACCCGGAACCAGGGGCGCAGGGGCGCGCGCTTGTTGTGCACTGCGTCAAGATGCCAGTCGATTTCCGTGCCG
>Ga0137386_10001325_pt1 | contig 15345 bp, 6 predicted proteins | sample SagtaG_4_FD_104910 | JGI IMG/M metagenome (GOLD analysis project Ga0137386, IMG submission 104910) | Vadose zone soil microbial communities from Sagehorn Ranch, Mendocino, California, USA - Sage2_R_100_16 metaG | ecosystem: Environmental > Terrestrial > Soil > Vadose zone | place: USA... | reverse complement strand
TCGTCATGAACGGCGAGGTCCTCATCGTGGACGAGTTCACCGGCCGCATCCTGCACGGCCGCCGTTACAACGAGGGCATGCACCAGGCCATCGAGGCCAAAGAGGGCGTGGTCATCCAGAACGAGAACCAGACGCTGGCCACGATCACGCTGCAGAACTACTTCCGCCTCTACGACAAGCTGGCCGGCATGACCGGCACCGCGCAGACCGAGGCGAACGAGTTCCACCAGATCTACAAGCTCGGCGTGGTGCCGATCCCCACGAACAGGCCGATGATCCGGGCCGACCACTCCGACATGGTGTACCAGACGGCCCAGGCCAAGTTCGACGCGGTCGTGGACGACCTGGCCGAGCGCTACGAGGCGGGCCAGCCGGTGCTGGTCGGCACCACCAGCGTGGAGAAGTCCGAGGTGCTGGCCCGGCTGCTCAAGCGCCGCGGCGTGCCGCACGAGGTGCTGAACGCGAAGAACCACGAGCGTGAGGCCGCGATCGTGGCCCAGGCGGGGCGCAAGGGCGCGGTCACCGTGGCGACCAACATGGCCGGCCGTGGCACCGACATCATGCTCGGCGGTAACCCCGAGTTCATCGCCGACCTGGAACTGCACCAGCGCGGGCTGTCCCCGGTCGAGACGCCGGAGGACTACGAGAAGGCCTGGCCGGAGGCCGTGGAGAAGGCCAAGCGCGCGGTGGCCGAAGAGCACGAGGAGGTCGTCGCGATCGGCGGCCTGTACGTGCTCGGCACCGAGCGGCACGAGTCCCGGCGGATCGACAACCAGCTCCGTGGCCGGTCCGGCCGTCAGGGTGACCCCGGCGAGTCCCGGTTCTACCTCTCCCTGGAAGACGACCTGATGCGGATGTTCAACTCCGACAAGGTCGCCCACTTCATGGAGTGGCTGAAGACGCCGCCGGAGGTGCCGATCGAGTCCAAGGCGGTGTCCCGCTCGATCAGGTCCGCGCAAACCCAGGTGGAACAGCAGAACTTCGAGATCCGCAAGGACGTGCTCAAGTACGACGACGTGCTGAACCGCCAGCGCAAGGTCGTCTACGGGGAGCGCCGCGAGGTCCTCGAGGGCGCCGACCTGCACGAGCAGATCCGGCAGATGATCGACGAGGTGGTCACCGCCTACGTCACCGGCGCGACCGAGGAAGGCTTCCCCGAGGAATGGGACCTCGACCGGCTGTGGACCGCGTTCGGTGAGCTGTACCACCCGAAGCTGACCATCGACGACGTGATCGAGGAGGCCGGCGGCGACCGGGCCGGGCTGTCCAGGGACTTCCTCGTCGAGATCCTCAGGGAGGACGCGCAGGGGTCCTACGACAGCCGCGAGGAGGAGCTCACCCCGGACGTCATGCGGGAACTGGAGCGCCGGGTCGTGCTGTCGGTGCTCGACCGCAAGTGGCGCGAGCACCTCTACGAGATGGACTACCTCCGCGAGGGCATCGGGCTGCGGGCCATGGCACAGCGGGACCCGCTGATCGAGTACCAGCGCGAGGGCTACGACCTGTTCAACAGCATGATGGAGGGGATCAAGGAGGAGTCGGTCGGCAACCTGTTCAACCTCCAGGTCGAGGTCCAGGAGAACCCGATCGTCGAGGACGCGGCGAACGGCGGTCCGGCGGCCCCGGCGGGGCTGCGCCAGGCCCCGCCGGCCCGGCCCGGCCAGCGCCCGGCTCCCGCCGCTGGCGGTCCCGCCGCGGGCAACGCGACCGGCAACGGCGCGCCGCGCGGCCGGCACGCGGCCGGAAACCGTGGCCAGCGGGCGGCCGGTGCCCAGCCCGGCGGCGGCCAGCCTGGCGGAGCCCGGCCGGATGGTGGGCAGCCTGGCGGAGCCCAGCCGGGTGGCGGGCAGCCCGGCGGAGCCCGGCCGGGTGGTGGGCAGCCAGGCGGCGGCCAGCCCGGAGCCGGGACGCCCTCGGTCGTCGCGCCCGGGCTCAGCCGCCCGCAGCGCTCCGGCCGGCTCTCCTACAGCGCGCCAAGCGCGGACGGCGGCGGCCAAGTCGAGCGGCGTACCGAGTCGGCCGACGGCGGCAAGTTCGCCAAGGTCGGGCGGAACGCGCCGTGCCCGTGCGGCTCGGGCCGCAAGTACAAGCTCTGCCACGGCGACCCGCGCAACCGCGCCAGCGGCTGAGGTCTCCGGGCGCCTGCCTGCCCGCACCGCAGCGCTTTATCCGGACAAACGATGCCCCGTGGCTGGCCGGGCTTGCCGCTCGCTAAGCCCGCGCGTGGCCGGCCCGCGCGTGGCTGGCCCGCGCGTGGCTGGCCCGCGCCGGCCGGGCAGCCGGGGCTGACCGCTTCGTCCGGCCAGCCCCGGAACCCGGCCGGCCTGAGGGCGGCGGCTGGCGAGCGCTCAGGCGGCCTCCACGGCCGTGCATACCCAGCGGCCGGTCAACGGATCGCCCCGGCGCGCGGGGAGCCGCGCCCCGGTTCGCTCCAGCCGGACGGCCATCGCCTTGACCCGGGGGCCGAAGCCCACGACGACGGTCATCTCCAGCACGTCCGTGGCGGGCTGGGAGGTGACCACCCGGCGGACCAGGGGACGCTGCGCGGACGCGAGCCGCGGGCCGAGGCGCTGGATGCGGTCCAGGGTCTCCTGGGTGGTCCACGGCACCAGTTGGCGCGGCGGACGGGACCCCGCCAGGGCCTCGGCCAGTACCTGGGCGAAACGGTCCGGCCAGCCGGGCGGCGTCCCGGCGGCAGCGGCCGGGGGCCGGGGCAGCCCGGCCGACGGCGGTTCCGCGGCGGGCGGTTCCGCGGCGGGCGGTTCCGCGGCGGGCGGTTCCGCGGCGGGCGGTTCCGCGGCGGGCGGTTCCGCGCCGGGCGGTTCCGCGCCGGGCGATTCAGCGCGCGGGGCCCAGCCCGGTAACCTGCCGCAGCCCGGCTCCCCGGCGGAAACCTCCTCGTCGTAGGGCGGGGCCGGGTCGGGGACCAGGTACAACCGGACCGCCGCCAAGTCGGGCAGCGGCCTGCGCCCGCCGGGCGCCTTCGGGCATCCGGGCCGGTCGGGGGGCAGTGCAGGCATGGGAACCTCCCGTGAATGGTCAATACCGGGCTGCGCGGCGATCCGGCCGGCTCACGCTCACCGCCCCCGAACGCCTTCGCCTGTCCCTTGTTCTACCGGCCCACGGTGACATTTCCGGCCCGCCAGCCCGGCGGGGCACCCCGTCCTCTCCACCGCCAGCCACGCGACCAGCGCGGACGTGGTTCCCGGGCAGGGCGTGACATCGTATGTCAGCGGCTGGGCCAAGCCTGGTGATGGCGGCCACCTTGGGGGAATGCCGCATGAGAGGGCCTGGTTGAATCCTGGAGCGGGCGGAACCGTGCCCGCATGTCACGACTTAGGAGAAGAGACCTGCCGTGTCGCTGCCGCCGCTGGTTTCCCCCGCCGATGACCTGACCGTGGACGAGGTCCGGCGCTACTCCCGGCACCTGATCATCCCGGACGTGGGCAAGACCGGCCAGCGCCGCCTGAAGAACGCCAAGGTGCTGTGCGTCGGCGCCGGCGGCCTCGGCTCGCCCGCGCTGATGTACCTGGCCGCGGCGGGCGTCGGCACGCTGGGCATCGTCGACTTCGACGTGGTGGACGAGTCGAACCTGCAGCGCCAGGTCATCCACGGCACCTCGGACGTGGGCAAGTCCAAGGCGCTGTCCGCCAAGGAGACGATCAACGAGATCAACCCGCTCGTCACGGTGAACCTGCATGAGGAGCGGCTCGACTCCGACAACGCGATGCGGATCTTCGCCGGCTACGACCTCATCGTGGACGGCACCGACAACTTCGCCACCAGATACCTGGTCAATGACGCCTGCGTGCTGCTGGGCAAGCCGTACGTGTGGGGCTCGATCTTCCGGTTCGACGGCCAGGCGAGCGTGTTCTGGGCCGAGCACGGCCCGTGCTACCGGTGCCTCTACCCCGAACCGCCGCCGCCGGGCATGGTGCCCTCCTGCGCCGAGGGCGGCGTCCTGGGCGTGCTCTGCGCGACGATCGGCTCCCTCCAGGTCAACGAGGCCATCAAGGTCATCACCGGGATCGGTGAGCCGCTGGCCGGCCGCCTGATGATCTACGACGCCCTGGACATGACGTTCCGCTCGGTCAAGGTCCGCAAGGACCCCGAGTGCCCGGTCTGCGGCAAGAACCCCACGATCACCGAGCTCATCGACTACGAGGAGTTCTGCGGCGTGGTCTCCGAGGACGCCCAGCATGCCGCGGCGGGCTCGACCATCACCGCCACCGACCTGAAGGGCATGCTCGACGCGGGCGAGAACATCTTCCTGGTGGACGTCAGGGAGCCCAACGAGTACGAGATCGTGTCCATCCCGGGCGCGACGCTGATTCCCAAGGGGGAGTTCCTGTCCGGTGCCGCGCTGGAGCGGCTGCCCCAGGACAAGCGGATCGTGCTGCACTGCAAGAGCGGGGCCCGGTCGGCCGAGGTGCTGGCCGTGATCAAGGACGCGGGCTTCTCCGACGCGGTCCACGTCGGCGGTGGTGTGCTCGCCTGGATCAGCCAGGTCGATCCCTCGCTCCCGGCCTACTGACAGGCGGGCCGGTGCGGGCGGCGGTCCCCCGGGGGCCGCCAAGCCCGCGCCGGGAGGCGGGACCTCCGGCCAGGCCGTACGATTCCGTTGTGACGATGCGGGACGAGCTGGAAAACGGGAGCCCCGAGTCGGGCAGACCACCAGCCGTGCCGCCGTGGGCTCCGCCGGGGCCACGCACACCCCCCTCTGACAGCGTTTTCGCAGGCCGGACCGCTGGTGCCGGGTACGGTGCCCAGCCGCTCGAGGCGTCCCCGCCACCATCGCCCCGGCCGCGTGGCGGCCGGTTCGGCCGGTTCATCGTGATGATCGGCCTGCTGGCCGGGCTCACCGGGCTGGCCCTGTCCGCCGGGGCTGCCGCCATCCAGTTCCTGCCGCGCAGCTTCAGCCAGGCCCAACGGCAGCAAATTATGTCCTGGGAGGTAGCCAAGCGCTGGCGGACCTGGCCCGCCGGCCGGATCTTCCCCTCGGCCATCGGCTACGAGCTGCCCGGATCCGCGTTCGGCGGGGGAGAGCCGCTGGCGCTCCGGGCGGAACGGGTCGGCATCGCCGCCCAGACCTCGTGCCGGAACGCCACCGCCCGCCCGGTCGGCCGGGTGCTCGACCGGCGCGGCTGCCTGGTAGTCCTCAGGGCGACGTACCAGGACACCACCAACACCCTGGCGGTGACCGTCGGCGTCGCGGTCCTGCCCGTCTCCTCGGCGGTACGGGCGGCGGCCGAACTGCACAAGGATGGCGGCCCCCAGCCGTGGCTGCGCGCCGTGTCGTTCCGCCGCACCACCACCGCGCATTTCGCCGGCCCGGGCCACAAGGTCGGCTGGAGCAGGCTTACGGGCCCCTACCTGGTGCTCGCCACCGTGGGGTACGCCGACGGCAGGCCGTTGCTCAGCCAGGGACACGACATCTACACCCAGGCCGAGATGGACAACCTGGCCTACGGGGTCGGCCACTCGGTGGCCTCCCGGCTCGGCGCCCCCCCGGCGGTGCCGCACTGCCCCGGGAGCCCCGGATGCTGAGGCCGCCGCACCGCCTCCGCCGGTGGCGCACCCCGGCGGCCGTGCTGGCCGCGCTGCTCGCCGCGCCCGCCGTCGCCGTCGGCTCGGCGAGCGCGGCGCGGGCCGACGCCGTGCGCCAGCAAGAGCAATGGGTGCTGAACGCTATGGACGTGGCTGGCGCGTGGCAGCACACCCAGGGGTCCGGGGTGACCGTCGCCTTGATCGACAGCGGGGTGAACGGGCAGGTCCCGGATCTGAGTGGCTCGGTCACGACGGGACGCGACTTCTCCGGCGTGAACACGCCGCCGGCGAACGTGAACTGGGGAGTGCACGGCACCTGGATGGCGTCCCTCATCGCCGGGCACGGGCACGCCCCCGGCGGGTCAAGCGGGATCACGGGGTTGGCGCCCGCCGCCAAGATCCTCTCCATCCGCGCGGTCACCGACCAGGGCGATCCCGGGTACCACCGGTACCAGCACGAATCGGAGTCCAAGGTGCAGGGGCACCTGGCCGCCGCGATCCACTACGCGACGAGCAAGCGGGTCAACGTCATCAGCATGTCCCTGGGGTACCAGGGCGCGAGCCTCCCGGTCCGCGCCGCGATCGCCGCTGCGCTGGCCCAGGGGATCGTGGTGGTCGCGTCCTCGGGCAACTCCGGCGGCGCCTCCGCCGGCCAGCACGGGAACGCCCCCTACTCGTTCCCCGCCGACTACCCCGGGGTACTCGGGGTCGGCGCCATCTCGCAGAGCGGCGTGCCCGCCGGGTTCTCCAGCGCCAACCTGTCGGTCCAGGTGGCGGCCCCCGGGGTGCGCGTGCCCGCGCAGGGCAGGGACGGGCAGTACTGGCTGGTCAGCGGCACGAGCCCGGCCTGCGCCCTGACCGCGGGGGTGGCCGCGCTGATCAAGTCGCTGTATCCCACGCTGGCCCCGGCCCTGGTCGTGCAGGCCATCACCGCGAGCACCGCGAACAAGCCGCACGGGGGTTATGACGAGCAGGTCGGGTTCGGCACGGTGGACGCCACGGCCGCGCTGAAGATGGCCGGGCGGCTGGCCAGGGACCAGGGCACCGGCCATGGCCTGGTCGCGGCGGCGCAGTTCGGCGGCGGCCCGCAGGCCATTCCCGCGGTGCCGGTGACCCCGCGGAACAAGCGGCAGCTCCTGGTCGACTCGCTGGCCGCGCTGGGTTGCGTGGTCGTCGTGCTTGTCCTGGTGTTCCGGCTGATCGTGACCCGGCGGCCCGCCGTCGTCGGGGCGCCCGCCGGCTGGGCTCCGGGGGGCGGTCCTGGCCCCGGCTGGGGCGCTGGCTCCGGTTCGCCCGCCGGCTCCGGCGCGTACGGTGGCTCCGGTTCGCCCGCTGGCTCCGGCGCGTACGGTGGCTCCGGTTCGCCCGCTGGCTCCGGCGCGTACGGTGGCTCCGGCGCGCCCGCTGGCTGGGCCCGTGGCAACGGCGTGCCGGACGGCTGGGCCGCCGGCCCTGGTGCGACCGCTGGCCGGGCCGGTGGTTCAGGCGCGTCCGCCGGCTGGGGTTCGGGCCCCGGCGCGCCCGGCGGCCGGGGCGGCACAGCCGGGCCCGGGGCTGGGCCGGGGGCTGGGCCTGGGCCTGGTGCCGCGGGGCTGGGCCGGGCCGGGCCGGGCGGCGATGGCCTTGGTGGTTCCGGGGCGGGCGATACCTGGCCGGGTGGGGGCGAGGGAGGTTACGGCCGCTCCGCGGGCTACTGGGCATCGGGGGGATACAAGCCACCGGGCGGGCTACGGCCGCCCATGGGGCTCCAGCAGCCTGCCGATCCCGGCCCGCCGACGGATTCCGCGCCGCCCCCGGGATACCGGGAGCCCGCGGAGTCCGTGCCGCTCACGGGTGCCGTGCCGCCCGTGGGTTACCAAGAGCCCGCGGAGTCCGTGCCGCTCACGGGTGCCGTGCCGCCCGTGGGTTACCAAGAGCCCGCGGAGTCCGTGCCGCTCACGGGTGCCGTGCCGTCCCTGGGATACCGGGAGCCTGCGGATTTCATACCGCCGGCGGACACCATGCCGCCCGCCGGATACCAGAGGCCCAGGGATTCCGTGCCGCCCTCGGACACCTTGCCGCCCTCGGGCTACCGGGGGTCGGCGGGTTCCGTACGGCCAGCGGGATACGGGGCACCGGGGGCCTACCCGCAGCCGGCCGGCTCCCTGCCGCCCGCGGAGCCCGGCCCGCCGACGGGCTACGAAGACCGGGGCTACGAAGACCGGGGCCACGAAGACCGGGGCCACGAAGCGCCCGGCTACGGAGCGCCAGCGGGTTATCCGGGCTATGGGGCGCCGCGCGAGCCGATCCCGCCGGACAGCAACGGGCAGGCCGCCGACTACCTGCCGCCGCCCGGCAGCCCCGAACCGCCCGCGAGCAACGGGCCACCTCCAGCGAGCAACGGGTCGGCGCCCACGGGCTACCGGCCGCCCGCCGGTCACCAGCCATCCTCCTGGCCCCCCGGCGGCCCCGTTGCCCCGGCAGGCTCCGGGCTCCCCGGTACCCCTGGCGCTGCTGAGTTCCCTGGCTCCCCGGACGGCCCCGGCACCGCGGAGCGCTCCGGATTCCCCGGGTTCCGTTCGCCCGGCGGGTCCGGGTTCCTCGTGGCCGCGGACGGCCCGACCAACCCCGGGTCACCTGGCTTGCCCGGATTCCCCCGCGCCGCCGAGGCCCCGGGTGGCCGTTCCCTCGATGCGGACACCGGGCCGCTCGCCGGGTACCCCGAGGCCACGGAACCGCCGGGCCGCTCGGGCGGCCGGGCGGACGGCCTGCCCCCCGCCGACGACGACACCTGGCCCTCGTCCGGCCCATGGTGACCGGCCACCCGACCGACTTCGCCGAACGGGTACTCGGGATTGCCGACAGCATCCCGCCGGGGCGCGTGATGTCCTACGGGGACATCGCCGAGTACCTCGGTGAAGCGGGCCCGCGCCAGGTCGGGCGGGTGATGTCGCAATGGGGCGGGGGAGTGGCCTGGTGGCGGGTGATCCACGCCGACGGTTCGTTCCTGGCCGGCCACGAGCGCGAAGCACTGGCCCGTTACCTGGAAGAGGGCACGCCGCTGCGCCGTGCCCGCGACGGCGGCGTGTCCGGCGTGGACATGCGCCAGGCCCGCTGGCTCACGCCGGGCGGCTGGGTCACCGGCCCGAGCGCACGGCGGTAGCACGCCGGCTCGCCGGACCGCTGAGTCTCCGGGCCGGAGTGCTGGCACCGCGACGGTCGGCCGGGCCGCCCGCTATCGGCGCGGACATCCGCCGGGCTTACGCCCCTCCCCGCGTTCGTGATCATGACTTTGGTGGTGCCACAGGCCCACCAAAGTCATGATCACGTCGGCGGATCGCGCGGAAACGGGGAACGGCCCATGCCCTTTCTTGGCGCTTTTTGGCGGCGCGCCGGCGCTTGCGCGGCAAAGGAGCGCGGGATGTCATAGGGGTCTGCTGGAATGCCTAATTGACATGAGTGAACATTCGCCGGCCTATCACCTGGTCCGCCCGCCTCCCCGGGCGGGCGGGGCACCGGTCCTCGACGCGGCACAGCGGGCCGTCGTGGACCATGAAGGGCTGCCGTTGCTCGTGCTCGCCGGGCCGGGCACCGGGAAGACCACCGCGATCGTGGAGACCGTGGTGGACCGCATCACCCGGCGCGGCATCGACCCGGACCGGGTGCTCGTCCTGACGTTCAGCCGCAAGGCCGCGGAGGAACTCCGCCAGCGGATCACCGCACGGCTGGGCCGGACCACCAGGGAGCCGCTCGCGCTGACCTTCCACAGCTACGCGTACGCGCTGGTGCGCCGCGAGTTCACGCTGGCCGGCGACGAGCCGCCGACGCTGCTGTCCGGCCCGGAGCAGTTGCTGGAGGTGCGGCGGCTGCTGCGCGGCGAGGCCGAGGACGGCGGGACCCGCTGGCCGGAACGGCTGCGGCCGGCCCTGGGTACCCGGGGATTCGCCGCGGAACTGCGGGACTTCCTGCTGCGCGGCGCCGAGCGCGGGTTCGACGGGCGTGCGCTCGCCCGGCTGGGCCGCCAGCGGGACCGGGATGACTGGGTCGCCGCCGGGGCGTTCCTCGCCCGTTATGACGCGCGGTTCGACCTGGCCCCGGTGCCCGCCTACGACTACGCCGAGATCATCAGGATCGCCGCGGCGCTGTTGTCCCGCGGCGCGGTCCGCGAACGGGAGCGCAAGGCCTACGACGTGGTCCTGGTGGACGAGTACCAGGACACCGACCCGGCCCAGGAGGCGCTGCTGCACGCGCTGGCCGGCGACGGCCGGGAACTGATCGTGGTCGGGGACCCGGATCAGGCGATCTACGCGTTCCGCGGCGCCGACGTGAGCGCGATCATGCGGTTCCCCGACCGGTTCCGCACCCCCGACGACCGGCCCGCCCGGATCATCGCCCTGGGCACCTGCCGGCGCAGCGGAGCCGTCCTGCTCGCGGCGTCACGCCGGATCGCGGCCAGGCTCCCCGCCCCGCCCGCCGCGCAGCCGCGCCCGGCGGCGCCGCCCGCGGCGGTCCCGGCGCCCCGCAAGCCCGGCAACGGCCAGGGCGGTGACCGGCCACGCGGCAGCCAGCCGCCGGGCGGTCATCGCGATCTGCGGCCGCTGCCGTCCGCCCCGGCCGGGACGGTCCGGGTGGTGATCGCCGCCAGCGCCAGCCAGGAGGCCACGGTGGTGGCCGATGCGCTCCGCCGGGCCCACCTGTACGACGGGGTGCCCTGGTCGTCCATGGCGGTCCTGGTCCGGTCGGTCATCGGCCAGGTGCCGCTGCTGCGCCGGGCACTCGCGGCCACCGGGGTGCCCTCGGTCATCGCGGGCGACGAGCTGCCGCTGGAGGCCGAGCCCGGGGTGCGCCCGCTGCTCCTGCTGCTGCGCTGCGCGCTGCATCCGGAGACCCTCGACGAGGAGGCGGCGGTAGAACTGCTCGCCGGGCCGCTCGGCGGCACCGACGCCCTGGGGCTGCGCCGGCTCCGCCGGGCGCTGCGGGCGGCGGCGCGGGACGCCGGTGAGGCCCCATCCGCCTCCCCATCCCCCCTTCACTGGCAGCCGCTGGCCGCCGTCCTGCGCGACCCGCGCGAGCTGACCCTGATCCATGCCAGCGCCGCGGACGCCGCCCGGCGGGTGGCCGGCCTGCTGGCGCTCGCGCGGCAGACCGCGGCGGAGGGCAACGCGCACGACGTGCTCTGGGCCGTCTGGGACGCCTCCGGCATCGCGCCCGTATGGCAGGCGATCTCGGCGGCCGGCGGATCCCGCGGCGCCGCGGCCGACCGCGACCTCGACGCGGTGTGCGCGCTGTTCGACTCCGCCGCCCGGTTCGCGGTGCGGCTGCCGCCGGGCTCGGCCTCGCTGTTCCTGGACAGCATGTCCGGCCAGGAGATCCCCGGCGACACCCTCGCGGACCACGCACCGGAGGGCGATGCCGTCCGGATCCTGACCGCGCACCGGGCCAAGGGCCTGGAGTGGAATGTCGTCGTGGTGGCCGGGGTCCAGGAGGGCATCTGGCCCGACCTGCGGATGCGCTCGTCCCTGCTCGGCATGGACGAGCTCATGGACGCGGCCGCCGGGGTGCTGGTGCCGGGCACCGGCACCGATGCCATGGCCGCCGCCCTCGCGGCCAAGCTGCTCAACGAGGAACGCCGGCTGTTCTACGTCGCGGTCACCCGGGCCCGCCGGCACCTGGTGGTCACCGCGTCGGGCAGTGACGACAGCCAGGAACGGCCGTCCAGGTTCCTGGCCGAGCTGGCCGGCGACGACATCGGCATCGAGGACGTGTCCGGCGCCGCCCCCCGCTGGCTGTCGCTGCCCGCGCTCACCGCCGACCTGCGGCGGGCCGCGGCCGACCCGGACCGCCCGCCCGCGCTGCGCCGGGCGGCGGCGGCCCAGCTCGCCCGGCTGGCCGCGGCCGGGGTCCGGGGTGCCCACCCGGGGCAGTGGTACCAGCTCACCGAGCTGTCCGACCCCGGGCCGGTCCCCGCCGCCGCGGACGGCCTGCTGGTCCGGCTGTCGCCGTCCCAGGTCGAGTCGTTCCACCGGTGCGGGCTGCGCTGGCTGCTCGAGGTCGCGGCCGGCGCCGGGTCCTCGGACGTGATCAGGCACTTCGGCATCCTCATCCACGCGGCCGCGGTGCTCGCCGCCACCGGCGCCGATGCCGACATGATCGATGGGCGGATCGACGAGATCTGGCATCACCTGGACTTCGGCAGCCCCTGGTACAGCGAGAAGGAGCGGGAACGCGCCCGGGTCATGGTGAACAAGTTCCTCGCCTGGCACCGGGCCAACCCGCGGGAGCTGGTCGCGGTCGAGCAGCAACTGCGCACGCAGGTGGGCGCGGTGGAGATCACCGGGCGGGTGGACCGGCTGGAGCGGGATCCGGACGGCCGGGCCATCGTCGTGGACCTGAAGACCGGGTCCACCCCGGTGCCGTCCACGGACCTGGACCGGCACCCGCAGCTCGGCGTGTACCAGCTCGCGGTCCTGCTCGGGGCGTTCGAGCGGTTCGGCCTGACCGAGCCGGGCGGTGCCGAGCTGATCCAGGTGGGCAAGGCGAGCCTGTCCGCCCAGGTGCGGGTGCAGCCACAGCGGGCGCTGCCCGACGACCCGGAGCCCGACTGGGCGCGGGACCTGGTCGAGATCGTGGCGGCGGGCATGGCCGGGCCGCTATTCGAGGCGAAGGTGAACCCCGGGTGCCGGAACTGCCCGGTCCGGACCTGCTGCCCGGTCCACCCCGACGGCGAGCAGGTCACCCGGTGAGCCTGCCCATCCGGTACGAGCCTGGGCACCTGGCCCGGCTGCTCGGGCTGCCCGAGCCCACCGCGGAGCAGGCCGAGGTGATCTCCGCGCCGCTGGAGCCCCTGGCGGTCATCGCGGGCGCGGGGTCCGGCAAGAGCGAGACGATGGCGGCCCGGCTGGTCTGGCTGGTCGCCAACGGCATGGTCCGGCCGGAACGGGTCCTCGGCCTCACCTTCACCCGCAAGGCCGCCGCCGAACTGGGCCAGCGGGTACGCGCCAGGCTCGCGGGCCTGCGCCGGGCGGGCCTGGACGTGACCGGGGCCGCTGGCGTGGCGGCGGGCCTGCCGGACGGGCCAGCGACCGCCGGCCCGGCCGGTGTCCCGATGGCGGGCGGTTTCCGGCCGGGCGGCGGCCTGCTCACCGGCGGCCCGCCCGGCGGCGGCACGGCTGACGGGCCCGGATACGGCATGCCGCCCGGCGGGCCCGGGTACGGCGGGCCGGACCACGGCGGGCCGGGCGGCGGGCCCGGGTACGGCCCGCTGGGCGGCCCGGCCTGGCACGAGGTGGGCGGCGGCCCGGCGAGCGGGCGGCTGGGCAGCCGCGCCGGGGCCGACCTGGCCAGCGGCGCCGTGCTCGGCACCCTGGACGGCCGGGTGCCGGGCAGCCTGCCCAGCGCCGCGGCGCAGGGTGAGCCGCCCGGCGGCGACCTGCTCGACGGCGAGCCCATCGTGTCCACCTACCACTCCTACGCCGCCCGGCTGGTCGCCGACCACGCGCTGCGGGAGGCCCTGGAGCCAACCGTGCGGCTGATCACCCCGGCGGTGGCGTGGCAGATGGCGGCCCGGGTGGTGGCCGCCTACGCCGGGCCGATGGACGCGGTGCACTGGTCCCCGCAGTCGGTGACCGCCGCGGTGCTTGACCTCGCCGGGGAACTCGCCGAGCACCTGGCCGACCCCGCGGACGTCTACCAGATCGGTGACTGGCTGGAGGCGGCGGCGCGGGCGCTGCCCGGGCGCGTGCCCGGCGCGGTCAGGAAGATCCTGGACTGCCAGCGCACCAGGGAGCAGTTGCTGCCGCTCGTGGCCGGGTACGCCGCGGCCAAGGCGGCCCGGGAGGTCATCGACTACGGCGACCAGGTGACGCTGGCCGCCCGGATCGCGACCCGGCACCGCGAGGTGGGCGCGATCGAGCGGGCCCGGTACCAGGTGGTCCTCCTCGACGAGTTCCAGGACACCAGCCACGCCCAGCTCGTGCTGTTGAAGGCGCTGTTCGGCGGCGGGCACCCGGTCACCGCCGTGGGCGACCCGTGCCAGTCGATCTACGGCTGGCGCGGCGCCAGCGCGGGCAACCTGGCCCGGTTCGCCCGGGAGTTTCCCGCGGGCGTGCACCCGGCCAGGGTCGCCCAGCTCGCCACCAGCTTCCGCAACACCGGACGGGTGCTCGACGTCGCCGCGGTCATCCAGCGCGACCTGCGGGACCAGGTGTCCCAGGTGCCCAGGCTGGTCGCGCCGCCGGGCCGGGCCGGGCGCGGCGCTGTGGTCTGCGCGCTGCTCGAGACCGCCGCCGAGGAGTCCCGCTGGGTGGCGGAACAGGTCGCGGGCCTGATCCGGCTGCCCGCGGGCATCGCCCCGGACGGCGGGCCCTGGGACCGGCCTCCCGTCCAGCCGTCCGACATCGCCGTGCTGTGCCGCAAGCGCTCCCAGTTCGCCCTGCTGCGCGCGGCGATCGAGGCACAGGGGGTCCCGGTCGAGGTGGTCGGTCTGGGCGGGCTGCTCACCGTCCCCGAGGTCGCCGACATCGTGGCCACCCTGCGCGTGCTGCACGACCCGGCCGCGTCCGCCGCGCTGGCCCGGCTGCTCACCGGGCCACGGTGGCGGATCGGGCCCAGGGACCTGGTCGCCCTGGGCAGGCGCGCCCGGGACCTGGCCCGCGAGCCCCGCGATCCGGCCGGCCCCGGCCCGCACCGCCCCGGCGGGCACCCGCCCGGCGGCGGCCGGCCCGGCGCGGGCACACCGCACCTGGCCGGCCCCGGCGCGGCGCCGGCGGCAGGAGCCGGGGATGAGGGCCGCGGCGTATTGGATGGAGAGGATGCGCTGGCGCAGGCGGTCACGGACCTGACCGCGCTGCCCGGCAGCCTGGTAGAGGCGCTGGACGACCTGGGCGACCGGGGCGCCTACTCGGCGCGGGGCCACCAGCGCTTCGCCGCGCTGGCCGCCGAGCTGCGGGCGCTGCGGGCGCACGTCAGCCGGCCGCTGCCCGACCTGGTCGGGGAGGTCGAGCGGACGCTGGGCCTGGACATCGAGGTGGCCGCGCAGCCGTGGCGGGATCCCGCGGTCGCCCGCGCCGACCTGGACGCGTTCGCGGACGCGGCGGCCGCGTTCGCCGACGACGAGGAGGAGCCCACGCTCGGCGCGTTCCTCTCCTACCTGACCGCGGCCGAGGCGGAGGAGTTCGGCCTGGAGTCCGGCCAGCCGAGCGGGGCCAACGCGGTCACGCTGACCACCGTGCACGCCGCCAAGGGCCTGCAGTGGGCCGCGGTGGTGGTGCCTGGCCTGGCGGCCGGCCCGCGGGCGTCGGTGTTTCCCGCGAAGCCCAGGGTCACCACCCGGTGGACCGAGAACCCCCGGCTGCTCCCGTTCGGCCTGCGCGGCGACGCCGGGGACCTGCCGGCGCTGCGGGACCTGGAGGAGGCGTCACGGGACGGCTTCACCAGCGCCTGCTCGGCGCGCGAGCTGGCCGAGGAGCGGCGGCTCGCCTACGTGGCGGTGACCCGGGCCGCGTACTGGGTCGCCTGCTGCGGCTACTGGTGGGGCGAGGCCGCGTCACCGCTGGGCCCCTCGCTGTTCCTGGAGGAGGTCCGCGCCGCGTGCGCAGACGGCTCGGGCACCGTGGCGCGCTGGGCACCGGCGCCGGACGACAGCGCGCAGAACCCGGCGCTGGCCGAGCCCGCCGTCGTGTCCTGGCCGCCGGACGCCGAGGGGCCGCGGCAGGAGGCCGTGCGGGAGGCGGCCGCGCTGGTGGAACGCGAGCTTGCCCGGCCGCCGGGCGCGGGCGGGGCCGGCGATGACGACGGCGGCAGCGGCCCGGACGGGACCTG
>Ga0137386_10001314_pt1 | contig 15386 bp, 7 predicted proteins | sample SagtaG_4_FD_104910 | JGI IMG/M metagenome (GOLD analysis project Ga0137386, IMG submission 104910) | Vadose zone soil microbial communities from Sagehorn Ranch, Mendocino, California, USA - Sage2_R_100_16 metaG | ecosystem: Environmental > Terrestrial > Soil > Vadose zone | place: USA... | reverse complement strand
GGAGGAGGAAGACGAGGTTTGCGCGCGCGGCGGATGCGCGTACGTCGAGCGCGACGGCGGTGACCATGGCGCGCCGAGCGTACCTCGACGGCGCCGGTGGATCGACTTCGCGCTTGCCGGGCTCGATCAGGGCGTGTCCGGGCATTTCACATTCCGGCCCTCGGCCCACCCTCGGAGGGCGTCGAAAATCGCTTGCCAGGTGGGGAACGAGGAACCGTACATGGTCATGCGAGGACGCCTACGTAGGTGCCTACGAGCACCTTTCCGAACTGCCCGTGTGCTGATGCCGGGCGACGACCTGGCCGCGCGGGATCTTCACGCTGCAGCGCCGGCGCGCCCGGCGGGGCGGAGCACCCGCTGGACGGAGCAGGAGCGCGTTGCCCTCGCGCGACCACGGGAGTCCTGAGCGCACCCACATCGCGCAATCGTGACACCACCGCGGGTCCGTGCTTCGATTTGCCCCATGACCCGAGCCCTCCGCCTCGCCCGCGCGCTCGCGCTGCTGGCCCTCTCGTCCTCCGCCCTCCGCGCCGCAGCCGAGGATGCGCCACGCTTCACCGGCCAGGTGGTCCCGCAGCTCGCCCACACGCAGGAAATCCTGGACATTGTGTATGCCCGCAGTGGTGCGTTCCTCGCGACGAGCGCGGTGGACGGGACCGTGAAACTATGGACGCCGGACGGGCGCCTCCTGCGGACGCTCGGCGTTGCGGCCGTCCGCCCGCGCATCGCGATCGCGCCCGACGCCGCGACCTTGGCGGTCGCCGGCAACGGCAGGGTCGAGCTCTGGTCCACGCAGGGGAACCGGCTGCGGTTCTTTCCGCGCATGGAGGCGTCCATTCTCGGCCCGGTCGCGTTCTCGCCCGATGGCGGCTACGTCGTCGCCTGCACCGGGCCGGCCCGACGCTCCTACTGCCAGCTTTTCGACCTTCGCGGCCAGCCGCTCGCGCGGCTCGACGCCCCGGCCGGTCTGGCTGGCGCGATCGCCGTGGTGGTCGCGCCCGGCGGCGAGGTCCTCTACACCGCCAGCGAGAAGTCGGTCGTGAAATGGCACCGGAGCGGCAAGCAGCTCGCGCGATTCGATCCCGGGCCGGAGTTCGTCTCCGCCCTCGCGCTCAGCCCCGACGGGACGCGGCTCGCCACGGCGGCCGGCGACCGCGATCTGCTTCACCTTCCCCGCCGGGGCGCGAAGGAGGAAGCCCGGGTGACGCGGCTCTTCGACGCGGACGGGAAGAAGGTCGGCGAGTTCCCGTCGCACCGCACGCGCGATCTCCGCTTCTCGGACGACGGCCAGTGGATCGTCAGCGGCGGCAGCGACGACGGCCTGGTCCTCGTGCATGACCGCGACGGTCACCCGGTCTCGCGGCTCGCGGTCGGCAAGCAGGGCGAGGACTCCCCCGCGCACGTCGCGCTTGCGCCCGACCGGAGCCTGCTCGCCGTCGCGAGCCACCGCTTCAATCCGGTCTCTTTGCGCCTCTACGACCTCGAGGGACGCCTCGTCTCCCGCTTCGCCGGCGCGGGCACGAGCGTCATCCGGATCGCACTCGATCCGACGGGCGGCGTGATCGTGACGACGGCGTCCGACGGGCAGGTCCGCTTCTGGACGCTCGACGGCCGGCTCGTGAGGCGCTTCTCCGCGGAAGACGACTACCCGGAGCTGCTGGCGGTCGAACCGCGCGGCCGGTTTCTCGTGACGGGCTCGCAGAAGCTGGTCCTGTGGGACGGCCGCGGAAAAGCGCTGGCGCGCGCCCGCGTCTCGCGTGGCTTCGGCCACGCCGTGGCATTTTCTCCCGACGGGAAGAAGCTCTACGCAGGCGACTCTCGCGGAGAAGTGACGGTCGTTCCGCTCGAGCCCGGCGCAAAGCCGAAGCGCTTCCGCGTCTACACCGATGGCGCCGTGAGCGCGCTCGCAGTGAACCCGGCGGGCGACCTCGTCGCGGCGGGCGGGATCTGGGAACGGTTCCGGATCGTGGACCGCAGCGGCGCTGTGCGCGCCTCGTTCGACAACCCGAAGGGCACGCCCGGGCCATTCAGCCACGTCCAGGGACTGGCCTTCACCCCCGACGGGCGCGAGCTGATCGTCGCGACCGGTCGCCAGGCCAGGGAGCTCGCGGTGTTCGACCTCCAGGGTCGCCTGCTGCGCAGCGCCGAGACCGGGAACCGGTATCTCTCCGGAGCACTGGCTGTTTCGCCCTCCGGGAAGCTCGCGGCGGTCACCGTGAATTCCGATGTCGGCCTGTTCGACCTCGCCACGATGGAGCGGCGCGCGATCCTCCGCGGCCCTCAGGGCAACGTCCGGTCGCTCGCGTTCACACGCGACGAGCGCCACCTCGTGGGCGGCAGCGGCGACGGCACCGTGCACGTGTGGAACCTCGAGAACCGCGCCTCGTTCTCCCTCTTCTCCCAGGGTGACGAGTGGGTGATCTACAGCGACGACGGCTACTTCGACGCGTCCCGGCGTGGCGGCGAACTGGTCGCGCTCGTGGACGGGATGGAGGCGTACGGCGTCGAGCAGGTGGCCCTGCGTTTCAACCGCCCCGACTTGATCTACCGCCGCGCGGGGATCGGGGACCAGGCGTTCCTCGAGCACCTGCGGCTCCAGTACGAGGACCGGCTCGCGCGGGCCGGCCTGAAGACGGAGACGGGCAGCGAGGTGGACCCGCCGCGCGTGCGGATCCTCTCGCAGCACCAGGAGGGCGACGCGCTCGATCTGCGGATCGCGGTGGAGGACACCCGCGAGCTCCAGGCGCTCCAGGTAGCCGTCAACGGCGTGCCGGTCCACCCCGGCCTCGGCAGGCCGCTTCAGGGGCGCCGCGCCGAGATGGCCGAGCGCGTGACGCTCGGGCAGGGACGGAACCGCGTCGAGGTGAGCGCGGTCAACCACGCCGGGGTCGAGTCTCGACGCGCCGCCGTCGTCGTGGAGCGGCCGGCGGGCGCGCCGGGCATCCTCTGGTTCGTCGGCCTCGGCATCTCGAAGTACAAGGACACGCGCCTCGACCTGCGTTTCGCGCACCGCGACGTCATCGCGCTGGCGGCGGCGCTGCGCCGCGCGCGCGGCCGGTTCCGAGAGGTGCGCACGCTCGAGCTGACCGACGGCCGCGCCACGCGCGGCGCGCTGGACCAGATCCGATCCTTCCTCGCGCCGGCGGCGGTGGACGACACGGTGGTCCTGCTCGCCTCCGGGCACGGCGCCCGCGACCCCGGCGCGCAGGCCACCTTCTACTTCGTGACACACGAGGCGGACCCGGCGAACCTCGCCGCGACCACCATCGCCTACGACGAGCTGGAAGGCTTGCTGGGCGGAATCGAGCCCCGGCGGAAGCTGCTCCTGGTCGACGCGTGCCAGTCCGGCGAGCTGGATCCGGACACTCTCGCGGCCGTGGCGGCGCGGGCGGGCGCAAGCCAACTCGCAGCGCGCGTCGGCCCTGGTCCGGCGCGGGAGGGCGCACCCCGCAGACCCTACCTGTACCTGCGCGACCGCTACGTGTACGCGCGCCTCGAGCGACGTACGGGCGCGATCGTCTTCTCGTCGTCGCTGGGAAACGAAGTGTCGCTCGAAAGCCAGGCGCTCGGGAACGGCGTGTTCACGGCCGCGCTGCTGCGCGTGCTGGCGGCGAAGCAGGCCGACGTCAACGGCGACGGTTGGATCTCCATCGACGAGCTCGAGAGCGCCGTGAAGGCAAGCGTGATGGGCGCGACGGGCGGCCTCCAGCACCCCACCATCGATCGCGAGAACGCGCTGGCGGATTTCCGGCTGCCCGCTCTGAGGTGACCCGCGGCGATGGCTAGAGCGAGGGCGGCGCGGGACAGCGATGGATCGACCTTTCGCTAAGGAATACGTGGACGATGGCGTAAGGCTTTCCGAGGCCTTTTTTGAGGGCGCTCAATCCTCGTCATCGCGCGCCCTGCAGACGAAGTTTGCGGCGTCGTTGGTGCTGCCCTTGCCCTTGTGCTCGGCGAATTTGGGGAACGCGCAGAGGGGGCGGGTCATCAGGACGCCGTTCGCCGGGTTGTCGCCGGCGAACTTGGTCGCGACGATGCGTTCCGGCGCCGTGCCCTGCTCGACCCACTCCACGAGCGGGCTCAGCGTGTCGAACACGTTGGGCCCGGGTCCGCCGCCGCAGTGGAGGACGCCGGGGGCGAGGAAGAGCCGGAAGAAGTTCTGCGTCGTCTCCAGCCGGCCCTCGTCTTCGCCGCGCGACTGGGCGGCCACGACGCTCTCGAAGTAGTTGATGGCGTTGCGCGGGGCGATCGCCGGGTCGTCCCAGCCGTGCCACTCGATGAGCTTGCCGCCGTGCGCCTTGAAACGGGAGAGATCCGGGTCGGTCGAATTGATGGTCCCGGCGGTGGTGTTGTCGGCAAACGAGACGTCGCCGTCCTCGATGCCATCGAGCTTGTCGCATTGGGCCAGCGCCGCCCGCTGGATCGCGGGCAGCTTGGCCGCCGGCACCAGGCTGGCCGCGTCGGCGAAGAGCGCCTGCTCGTTCCAGATGAAGCCGGTGAACAGGTGCGTCCAATCATTGGCGGGAGCGCCGGCACTGATGCCGTCGAAGTCCTCGGGAAAGCGCTGCGCCTCCATCAGCGCTTCGCGGCCGCCGTCGGAGCAGCCCACGAAGTACGAGCGCGCCGGCCCGCTGCCGTAGAAGGCGGCGATGACGGCCTTCGACTTGTCGGTGGTCTCCTTCAGCGCGCGGAACCCGAAGTCGATCACCTGCTGGTGATGGCCGGGGGCGAAGGTGGCGGTGCCGCCGATATGGCCGTCGTCGGTGCCCGCGGCAGCGTAACCGAGGCGGAGCGCGCTAGCGATGGATCCATAGGGGATCGCGCCCGCGAATCCGCCGTTGCCGGATTGCTGGTACCGCTGGTTCCAGCCTGCGGCCGGCATCCACACTTCCAGGCCGATATGCGAGTCGGGGCTGGGCGTCGCGACGACCACGACCCGGCAGAAGGCGGGAAGGTTGGTAAAGGTCTGCCCCCCGACGGTGAACGAGCCCGCCGGCACGGACTGGGCCAGCGTGACGGCGGCGTGGGGCAGCGAAAAGTCCGGTGAGGGAGGAGCGCTCGCAGCGTCAGGTCGCCGTCCACGCGAACCCGACGCCAGATCGGGCGGGCGGGCGCTTCCACTGCGCCCGCGTTTGAACCCCGGCGGGGCGAGAGGCTCCTACCGGGACGCGGAGGCTGTGCGCCCCGGCTCAGTCGATCGGTTCGCCGTTGTCGTCGTGGATGTCGCTGTCGTTCGGCGCCTTGTCGTTGACTCCCGGCCCCACCCCGCTGCGCCCCGGATGGTCGGGGATGTTGATGAATGACTCGGCAACGTTGTTGTCGTAATTCAACTCGGGCAGCTGGTGGCAAAACCCGCGGCTATCCTGGAACAGGCACGGATCCTGGGGCGTGCCGTTCGAGAGGAACGGCGGGTTCACCGTGATACGGATGATGTACGGTCCGGGCGGGACGGGATCCTGGTTGTCGCCGCCGTCGAGCACGAACATCTGCCCCTGCAGGAACTCGTAGTACTCGTCGGCCCAGCCGGCGCTGATGCCCTGGTTGCCGGGTATGCCGACGCGGCCGCAGATGCGGTACGTCCAGCTTTTGGGCGGCTGGTCGGAGAGCTGCGGCGCAGGCGCCACGTCGATCATGCAGAACCCGCGCTTCGCGGTGCGCCAGGTCTTCCCGGTCACCGGATCGATCAGCTCGTACTTCGCGTAGTGGCGGAAGTGGAAGTGCTTGTGGCACTGCGCGAACTCGTAGAGCCCGTCGTTGTTCGCTACGTGCACGTTGGGGTCGCCCAGGGCCAGATCGCCGGTGCCGATGTTGGGCGTCGAGACGCTGAATCGCAGCACGCGATGGGTGCCTGCGGAGATTCCGCCCTCGACTGCCGCGCAGTCGTCCGCCGCGAAGTCCTCGTCGCGGACGATCCAGTGGTTCTGCAGGAGCTTCTGATCGACGACCAGGTCTGGCGTCCCGCTGGTGTCGCCGGTGTGATCGGCCCGCGCCGCCGGAGCCAGCGCGACGGTGAGCAGCAGCATGAGACAAGTCGGTCCGAGCGAAGTGATCCGCATGCCTTCCCCCTCTGTAGGTCGATGTGGTGGGTCCGCTTAGCCTCCCCGACGACGTGCTGTCAATCACGCACCGCGACGAAGCTGCGTCACGCCGAGATCGCGGCTTCGCGTTGTACTGCTTACCGCCTTTCAGCGACCCCACACCTAGAGGCACGCCGACGCGTGCGGCCGCTACCTGCCCTCCTACCAACTCTCCTACGGAGCGACCACGAGCGTGCCGAACAGGCCGTGCTGCTCGTCAGCGGGGCCCGCGGTGAAGAAGAGGGTATTCGTCGGCCCGCTGGCGGGGGAGCCACTGCCGAAGGCGAGCGCCCAGAGGCCGTCGATCTCAATCGGTCTGCCCTCGGCGGCATGAAGCGAGCCGAGGTGCTTGAGCTCGCCGTTGCCTTCGAAGCGCTCGGGGTCGAACGCGTTGATACGGCCGTTGCCGAAGTTGCCGACGAGCAGGCCGTTGCTGAAGTGCCCGAAGTCGGCGGGAGCCAGCGCCAGCCCCCAGGGCGAGTTGAGTTTGCCCCTGGAAGCAACGCGGCGGAGCAGGTGGCCGGCGGTGTCGAAGGCGTTCACGAACCCATGCCCCTCGCCCGGCACGTCGTCGTGCCTGGCCGCGTCCTGCAGGGCGTAGGTCACGTAGATGGTGCCGCCCAGGTTCTGGATCCCGAAGGGCGCGTAGCCTGCGGGGAGATCGGGGTCGCTGAACGCGCCGGGTGGCATGGTGACGGGGTGGAAGCTGCTGTCGAACACGTCAACGGTGCCCGCGTGGAAATTGGTCGCGTAGAGGAAGTTGCCAACAGTGGTGCTGTCGATGGCGAGCCCCTTGTACACCGCGCCGCTCGCCGAGTTGTCCACGGCGATGGCCACGGGAACCCCCCTGAATCCGGAGATGGTGCCGTCCTCGCTGGCGAAGATGAAACGGGCCGGGCTCGTGCCTGCACCGTTGTTCACGACAAAGCCAGTGCCGCCGTTGAAGACGAGGCCGGTCGGCGTGCCCTGTCTGCCCATCGCGCCTGGAACCGTGACAACCAGCGGGATGGCGCCGGTATTGACCCTGTAGAGCGTGGCCTTGCCCGTCCCGTTGTCGGAGATCCACCACGGCGACGTCGGGCTGGAAACCAGGCCCCAGGCGTTGACCATGTTGGGATCGACGAGGGGCGCTGGCACGGCGCCGTCGGAGACGAGGTTGTGCTGCTCGTAGAACTGGGCCGCGACGTTGCTCGCTTCGGCCGCGCTGATGAAGCGGTCCGCATCCTCCTGGAGCAAGAAGCCCTCGTGCATCAGCTCCTTCGCCCCCTTCTCCACCGCCTTCACGTACCCATCGTGGTCCTTGTAGCGCTCTTCGAGCGATTTGCGAGGGTCTCCCGCGGCGAGCCGCACGGCTTTGGTCGTCGCGAACGGGATGTAGGAGCCGCTCAGGCCGCAGAGGCTCGGCGCCCGGAAGCCCGCCGCGCGCACGTTCCACGGGGCGTTCGTCCCGAGCGGCACGCGGATCTCCATCTGCCGGATGCCCGCGATGTCGAGGCCGTCCTCGTCGGGCTTGGCTACCAGGATCCGGTAGCTCGGGCCGAGCGCCGGCGGCAAGAGCGTAAGCCGGCCGCCCTCGGAGTCGAACTCGGGGCCGTAGTTCAGCAGCTCGAGCTCGTTCACGACGGTCGGGAAATTCACGCCGGGAATCGCCGGGAACGCCTCGCGGGCCTCGTCCAGGGAAACCAGCGTCTTGTTCTCGACGCTGGGATAGTTGCTCTTCGGCGGCTCGATCCCCTGGTCGGCCCACGCATCCAGCGCCATCAGGAGGGCGCGCACGGTGGGGCCGTGGTAGTTGGGGTTGGTCGGGTTCTGGCACGTCCCGGCAGCTCCCGGGAAGGCGGCCGGCGGGTTGTTGCCGCCGTGCTGGAAGCTCGAGAGGAAGTAGAGCCTCGCGTTGCCCGGCAGCCGGACCGGTCTGCCGAGGCCATCCGCAGCGTTGAGCGACCCCTTCATCTCCCACAATTCGTTTCCGGTGTCGCTCTGGAAGACGAGCGGATCGGTGGCCGGCCGCTTGACCAGGCCGTCATGGATGCCCGAGATCGGGTCCGTCGTGACGGCGTGGGTGAAGGGCGCGACGCTCGTCGAGAGGAAGTCGTGGCGGTCGTCCTGGCGGGAGTACGTGTTCGGGTCGGCGAACTCCACGTTCGCGAAGAGCCGGTGGGTGCCGGCTTTGTGGATCCACAGGCCGTCGAACACCTTGCGGTGGGACTCGTCCGCGTTGAACCCGAGGTAGAGGAACTCGCGCTGGTACATCCCCGTCGAGGACGAGCCGAAGGAGTAGGCCCGCCGGATGCCGACCTGCGCCGGGCTCAGGGCCAGCGGGTTCGCGTTCCCGGCGTCGTCCCGCGTCTGGTACCGGAGAAACGACCCGATGTCCCGCGTCACCGCGTGCCCCAGCCCCATCACCGTGGGATTCTTCGCCGGGTAGATCAGCTCGTAGAGCTTGTCCGCCCTGAAGCCGTCGAAGAGGCAGATGTTGGTCGTGTTGGGCACCAGGCTCCCCGCCCCGGTCGGGCAGGTCCCGAAGGCCCAGCGGCTCGAGGGGATCGCGACCTTGGGGCCGCTGACGGTGTCGCGGATGGTCAGGGTCGAATTTGCCGTGTTCGTGTCGGCAGTCTCATAGGATCGGAAGTTGGGGCTCCCCTCCAAGGTCTGGGTGAAGGTCCCCGCCTGGGGGATCGTCCGGTCCGTGTACTCGATCCGCACCGCCGCCACGATCGGGCTCCCATTCGACTGTACTGCCACCGGGAAGTTGGGGAACAACCGGCTACCTCCCGGCGCCACATCTCCCTGCCAGCCCGCGTCCACCACGGTGTAGCCCAGCCGCATCAGGAAGCCATCGCCCGCGTCGGCCGCCGTGATGGGGTCGTTGATGCCCGGACCACTCGGGACGAAGTTCCAATAGCCCAGGGTCTGCTTGTTCCCCCGGTTGTTGACGCCGTAGAAGATCTTGTGATTCCCCCGCGCCATGTCCACGGGCTTCAAGATGAAGAACGGGGCGCTGAACTCCACCATCCCCCGCGCGTTGCGGGGCGCCTTGTCCAGGTTGACGACGACGGCATTCAGAGGATCGCTGGGGTCCACCTCCATGTAGGCCGTCCCATCCAGCCGCTCGTAGGGTCCGACGTGGCCGAAGCTCGTGCCGCCGGCGAAGGACCGCCGCTGCTCGACCACGAACCGGACGACGCGGGCGCCGCTCGACCTGGGAAGGCCGACGGCGAAGAGCAACCCGATCACCACGAAGAGAAGCCACCGTCGCGTCATGGGAGGACCTCCTGTGTTGCTGCACCCGCCGGACCACCTGCCCGGCGAGAGCGCCCCGCTCGCCCTGTACAACGCGCACTCGGCGAGGCGCGCCGCACGGCGAGGATCTGCTTGGACGCGAGAGGGAAGCTTCCCTTGCGGCGGCGCTGCTGTTGCGTCGGACGGAGGCCTGCAACCCGGACGCACCCGCGGCGTCGCTAGGCGCCGGACGCGCGCCAAGTCAAGCCACGGCGAGTCATGGGCGCCAAGCTACTTGCGGATGCACCGCGAGCGCGGGGACTTGCATGATATCAGTTGCCGATCGGCGGCTGCGTTGCTTCAGAAGGCGGGGTTCTCGAGGAGCTCCCGCGGATGCCCGATGTGCTCATTTCTCGAATCGTTCTATCGCGTTGTCGCGGATTCCGAGGCGCCGCGACCGCTACTCGGCGGGAGCAAAGGTGGGGGGCGAGCCGGAGCCGAGCGCTTCGAAAGCTCGACGACTGCTTCCAGGAGGCCATCGATTTCGACGGGCTTGGCCAAGTGCATCTGAAACCCGGCATCCAGTGCTCGCTGCCGATCGTCCTCGCCGGCGAGCGCAGTCAGCGCGATGGCGGGGACCTCTTCCCCTCGGTCGCGGCTGAGAGCCCTCATCTTTCGGACGAAGCTGTATCCGTCTTCGCCGGGCATCGCAATGTCGCACAGGATGATCTCCGGCCGGAACTGCCCTAAGGCGGCCACGCCCTCAGCCGCAGATGCAGCCCCCCTCACATCTGCTCCCGCCCAGTCGAGCACCTGCTCCACCGCCTCGCGTGTCCCCGGATCATCATCGACGACCAGGACTCGCAAACCGCTCAGCTTCGAGGGGTCGCTAGCTGGCCGGGGCCCGGGCACGGTCGCGCCGGGATTCGAGGCCGGAGCAGCTTGGGCGTCGACGAGATCGCGCCGGCTCGCCACGAGCGGCAGGAGGACCGTGAAGATCGCTCCTTTTCCCGAGCCTGAGCTCTCCACGCTTACGGTCCCACCGTGAAGCTCCACGATGTGGCGCGCGATCGCCAAGCCCAAGCCGAGCCCGCCGTACGGCCTGGTGATCGAGCTGTCCTCTTGCGTGAATCGGTCGAAGATGCGGGGCATGAACTCCGGGGCGATTCCTCTACCCGTGTCGCTCACCTCCAGCTTGGCGGTTCCGTCCACCTGCTCGAGCGCCACCGTCACTCTGCCGCCCGCGGGCGTGAACTTGATGGCGTTGGTGAGCAAATTCTCCACGACTTGTTGCAGCCGCATCGGATCGCCGGACATCATCCCGATCGACTTGGCCATGGAGGCCTCGACCGTGATCGACTTGCTCTCGGCCGGTGCGCCGACTGCCTCCAGCGCCAGGCGGACGACAGCCGCCAAGTCGACCGGCCCGAACTCTATCTTGAACTTGCCGTTCGTGATGCGCGAGACGTCGAGCAAGTCGTCGATGAGCAGCGCCTGCATCTTTACGCTCCGCTCGATCGCATCGCTCGCGCGATTGAGCTTGACGACGTCCATTTCGCCGAGACGGAGCATCTGCGCGTGAATCAGCATCGAAGACAGCGGGGTGCGAAGCTCGTGGGAGAGGGTCGCCAGAAACTGGTCCTTCGCCTGGTTGGCGTGCTCGGCCTCCTCGGCCCTCAGCGCCTTGGTGAGCAGCTCGGCGCGCTCGCGTTCCCCTCGCTTGCGGTCGGTGATGTCCTCGATGGCGAGCAGGACCATCGGCAGACCGGTCCGCGAGTGGACCGAGCGCGCGGAGAGCGACATCGTCCTTCTTCCGACGCTTGGAAACTCGCCCTCGAGGTCAAGACCCTGGAGGCGCGTGTTCTTGGCGAGCACCTCCCCGAGGGAGCCTCGCAGCTCCTGGATGTTCCATGCGCCGCCCTCCAGCTCGAAGAAGCTCTTCCTCTCGGTTTCCGCCGCCGTGACGCGGAAATCCTGGTAGAAGGCCTCGTTCGCCGAGATGGCGCGCAGACCATCGTCGAGGACGATGAGCGGCACCGGCACCGCCTCGACGATTCCCGCCGCGTAGTCCCGCGCCCACTCCGCTACGCCGACGGCGCGCTTGAGCACGTCGATGTCGATGAACGACAGGACGGCGCCTTCGATCCGGTCATCGGCCGTCTTGTAAGGCCGGATTTCCATCCGGTGCCAGTGGCCTTCCCGATCCTGGACCTCCGCCTCCTTCGTCCTGACTGAGCCGATCGCCTCGGCGATCTTGTGGTCCAGATCGGTCACTTGGATGTTCAACTTGATGTCGTCGATCGGCCGTCCCACGTCCCCCGGGACGACGTTCGCGATCGTTCGCGCCTTCGGCGTGAAGCGCCGGATGCATCGGTTCTGATCGAGGATGATGATCGGGACGTCGACGGTGCCAAGCACATTGAGCAGATCGTTGTTGGCCTGGTTCAGCTCCTGATTGCGGTTGTGGAGCTCGTCGTTGACCGTCGTCAGCTCTTCGTTGGCGGACTGGATCTCCTCCTTCGCCGTCTCCAGCTCCTCGTTCGTGCTCTGGAGCTCTTCGTTGCTCGAAACGAGCTCCTCGTTGGCCGAAGCAAGCTCGTCGTTCGTCCGGTCATGCTCCTCCACCAGTGACAGCAGGTATTCCTTCGTGGCGGCCAGCTCGTGCTCCAGCTTGGAGGCCCGCGCCATCTCCTTTCGCGATTGGGCCTTGCGGGTTCGGCGCCCGTGCCTCGCCCATTTCCCCGGGGTCGGAGCGACTTCCTCGAAGAGGACCATGTGGAGGCGCTCTGCCGATCCGGGCCGGGCGATGGGCAAGATGACGACGTCGCAGGTCCTGGTGGAACCGTTCTGCCTGACCAGGACTCCTTCCTTTCGCACGACGGCCCATTTGAGCTTGGCCTGCGCCAGCGCCAGACGCAGCGTGGGGAGCAGCCCTGGACGTGCCATCTTGAGGATGTTCTGCCTTGGCTCTCCCGGCGCAGGCTCGAGATAGAGACCGGTGCGACCATAGAACTGGAGAATCTCCAGCTTCTCGTTGACGTTCACTCCCGGAGGGATGTAGCGGGAAATGAGCAGGCGCTCGACGTGCTTCGTCATGTCGAGACGAGGCCACAGGAATCCCGTCGAGCCGCGGTCGGCCGGCTCTCGGGCGCCCGACTGGACCTCCGGCCCGGGCGCAAACCGGAGCGTGCTGTGGGTCGCCGAGCGCGCGAAGACCTTGGCGGCCTTGTCCACGACGGAGAAGAACTGGCTGAGCCCAGCTACGCTTTCGGTGTGCCCGAGGAGGAGGAACCCCGGCTGGTTCAGGGAGTAGTGAATGCTGGCGAGGACTCTCTTCTGAAGCGCCTCGCCGAAGTAGATCAGGACGTTGCGACAACTCACCAGATCCATCTTCGAGAAGGGCGGATCGCGCGCGAGATCGTGCCGGACGAAGACGCACAGCTCGCGCACGTCCTTCTTGATGCGATAGCCGCGCTCGAGCTTGGTGAAGTAGCGCCGCCGCCGCTCCTCGCTCAGGTCCCGTATCGCGCTGTCGGGAAAGACACCGGCGCGCGCCTTCTCGATGCGCCGTTGACTGAGGTCCGAACCGAAGATCTGGATTGTGTCCGAGCGGGAGGAATCCCCCAAGAACTCGAGGAGGGCGATGGCGAGCGAATAGACCTCTTCGCCGGTGGAGCAACCCGCCGCCCAGAGCCGAACCGGGGCGCCTTTCGCCTTGTGCTTCAGGATCTCGGGGAAGACTTGTTTCTTGAGACCCTCGAAGACCTCCTCGTCCCGGAAGAACGAGGTGACGTGAATGAGGATATCCTCGTACAAGGTCCGGACCTCGACCGGATTCTCGTGGAGGAGCTTCAGGTATTCCTGCACGTTCCGGAGCCCGCAGATCGCCATCCGGCGAGCGAGTCGGCGCTGGAAGGTGGCCGCCTTGTACTCATCGAAGCCGACGCCGACGGCATTTTGGACGAGCGCGAAGATCTCGTGGAGCGCCTCGCCGTCCTCATACCCTGGCGGCGCCTCCTCCCGAACGGCGAGGTACGGGTGCCGGCAAACTCGCACGAGCTCCTCAGCGAGGCGCGGGAGAGGCAGGCTATAATCCGCGACGCCGGCATCGATCGCGCTTTGCGGCATTCCGTCGAATCTCGCCGAGCTCGGATCTTGTACGAAGGTGATGCCACCTTCCGCTTTGATGGCTTTGAATCCTTCGGTGCCATCCGAGGCGGTCCCCGAGAGGATCACTCCGATCGCCTGGCTCTTCCGCTCCGCCGCCAGCGAGCGAAAGAAGAGGTCGATGGGCAGGTGCAGCTTCGCCGTACCGCTTTCCCGAGGCCGCAGGGTGAGCACATCGTGCGAGATCACCATGTCCGCATTGGGTGGGATCACGTAGACGCGGTCCGGTTCCAGGCGCATCCCGTTCTCCACCTGGGTGACGATCATCGTGGTCGCCCTGGCGAGGGCTTCGCTCAGGAAGCTCGCGTGTGTGCGATCCAGATGCTGGACCAGAACAAGAGCCATCCCACTGCCGGCAGGGAGATGTCTGAGCAGCTCGGTGAAGGCCTCGAGCCCCCCAGCGGACGCACCGATGCCGACGACTGGAAAGAGCCTGCCCAGGCCAGGTCTCGGAGGAGTGGAGGCGCCACTCTCTTGCTCAGCGCGGGGGACAACAGCTTTCTTGGACTTGTCGGAACGAGCCTTGTCCTTGCTCACGGCGTCCTCACGATCGGCCTTGCAGCAGGCCGATCCTGTCTGCTTTCTTGAGGGGGGGCGGCCCTCTAAGTCGAGATGGTGCTCACGTGACGGACTTCGCCTTCCGCGACCTCCGGAGCGCGGACTTCATGGACGTAATGATGAGCTCCAAGACTTCCTTCAGCTGGTCTCGCAGAGGCACAGCGTCTTTCTCCTCACTGCCGAGTCTACCCATCTTGTCATCCGTCTCAGAAAGAGACGAGACGTAGGAAGGAAGGATGTTCACAAACGCCGACTCGGTGAGCCCTCGGGCGGACACAAACTTCTGCGCCTCTTCGGCCCGCAGCCGGAGGATTTCAACGTGGTGCTTCCGGATCGTCTCAGCGACGCTAGCCATGGTTCCCTCCCTCTTCCGGCCTCCACGCTGGTACCATGCGCGAGAGGTACCCAACCGACCGGTCCCTGCGGCCCTAGCACCGCCGTAACTCCTCGTCAATACTTGAGAAATATTAACAATTAGGCCACAACTTCTCCACAGCTTCGGAGCGGCCGGCGAGGGTCGAAAACGCACGCGATCTCTTCCCGCAGTCCACAGCTCCGGGCAGACTGCCCCGCTTGCCTGTGGACGATGAGGACGTGCCGGTGGACGTGATGGGGAGCGGGTGGGGGTCGGTCCTTCGACTGGGGCGAGGAAGGAGCGACAACCATAAACGCGATTGTGCTTTCCATGGGTGCGCTCGCACGCATGTCGATGATCGATTTCAGCCACCTCCGGCGGATGTTTCGCTGGCGGTCATCACTTCGATATTTTGACCAAGGTCACGGCATTGACCAGGCTGTTGGCCAGAACGAAGCTGCCGTCTCTCGTGACCGACGTGTTGCGCACGATGTTGCCGCCACCCGGGATCGCCCAACTTTGGAATTTCGTACTTCCGGGATCGAAGCGCACGACCGTATTCGGGGTTGACCCCGACTCGCTGTACCAGACGATGTCTTTTATCGCCGAGATGCCGTAGGGCTCCGACTTCGGCCCGCTCGGAGATTGCCATTCGGTCACCGCGCCGGTCGAGGGATCGAGTCGGCCCAGATAACCGCGCGAGAAATCGGTATACCAGACGATGTCGTCGCTGGTGATCGCGATGCGCCGTGGGCGCGATGCCGGATCGGGCAGGGTATTCGCGAATTTCCAGCGTCGCCGGGTCGACGCTCCCCACCTTGTTGGTGCCGAACTCGACGAAGAACACGGCGCCCTTCGAATTCACTGCCATGCCATACGGCCGCGATTTCGGCGAAGGCGGCGTGAGCAGCTTGATCTCGCCGGTCTTCGGGTCGAGCCGCCCTATGCGGTTGGCATTCTGGACGGTAAACCACAGAATGCCGCTCTGGTCGAAGATCAGCGTGTGC
>Ga0137386_10001286_pt1 | contig 15530 bp, 14 predicted proteins | sample SagtaG_4_FD_104910 | JGI IMG/M metagenome (GOLD analysis project Ga0137386, IMG submission 104910) | Vadose zone soil microbial communities from Sagehorn Ranch, Mendocino, California, USA - Sage2_R_100_16 metaG | ecosystem: Environmental > Terrestrial > Soil > Vadose zone | place: USA... | reverse complement strand
GCGGTCGCGCCGCGCGGCGCGCCGGCGGACTCGTTCGTGATCGAGGCGCACACGGTGGTCGCCGACTTCGGAGCGAAGTCTCCGATCCTCGTCGACGCCACCCGCACCGACACGGTGGTCGCCCGGATCGGCGCGACCGATACGCTGCGGATCGAGGTCACGAACCTGCTACAGTACTGGCAAGGGGACAGCACGCGGCCGGCCAGCATCGTGCTGCGCGCCAAGAAGGAGGGGGCCGAGCTGGGGGAGATCCGGTTCTTCCCCTCGGCCGCCACGAGCTACCGGCCCGCGTTGCACATCACGTACTCGCCGCGGTTCCCGTTCGGGAAGCCATGAGGTCGGACGGTCGGACGGTCGGACGGTCGGACGCGATCGCGCTGCTGGCCGCGGTGTTCCTGTCCGTGTGTCCGACGGTCCGACTGTCCGCCCAAGACTCTCAGTTCGGTGTCCGTGGGCTCGGCACGCCGGGGCGGTGGGAATCGGTGCGCGTGCGCTCCACCGGCGGCGCGTTCGCGCCGTTCGATCCGATGTCGCCGCTCATGGACGCGTCGGTCGCCGACGTCGGGCGGCTGACCGCCGTCGGGATGGCCGCGACGTCGTATCGCGACGTGGACGTGGCCGGCTCGAGCGCGGCGCTCCGCTCCACCCGGTTCCCGCTGATGCAACTCGCGGGGCCGGTGTCGCCGCGGCTCGCGCTCGCCGGCGGATTCACCACCTACCTGGACAAGTCGTGGCACGTGAAGACGCGCGGCGACACGGTGTTGCGCGGCACGGATCAGCCGTACACCGACGAGATCACGAGCGACGGGAGCGTGGCGGATCTGCGGCTCGCCGCCGCGAGCCGGCTCTCGCGCCACCTGGCGGTGGGCGTGGGCGTGCACCTGCTCGCGGGCTCGACGCGCGCCACGGCGCAGCGGCGCTTCGACGACACGACGTACCTTCGCGTGGTGCAGACCGACGAGATCCGCTACGACGGCCACGGCGTTTCGGCCAGCGCGCTCGTGGGGCTCGCGCCCGGCCTGAGCATCGCGGCCTGGGCGCGCAGCGACAGCCGGCTGCGCACCAAGGTCGGCGAGGCGGTCACCGACGAAGCCGACCTACCGGTGATGGCGGGCGGCGGGGTGCTGCTCGCGCCGAGCGGCGGCGTGCGCCTCGCGGGGTCGGCGGCGTGGCGCTCCTGGTCGCGCGCCGGCCCGGGCGCGTTCGACACCTGGAGCTGGTCGGCTGGCGCCGAGTTCGGCTCGCGCGCGCCCCTCCGCATCGGCATTCGCGGGGGGCAGCTGCCCTTCGGGCCGGGAACCACGGCGCCCACCGAGTTCACGGTCGCGGCCGGGACTGGGCGGGCGTTCTCGCAGGGGCACGCCACGGTGGACCTGGGCTTGGAGCGGCTCGAGCGGAAGGGCTCGGGACTCGACGAGCGCGTGTGGACCGTGCTCATCGGGATCACCATCCGGCCGTGAACGTCTACTTCCACACCTTCGGCTGCAGGGCGAACCAGTACGACACGGAACGGGTGCGGCAGGCATTCGCCGACCAGGGCGCCGTCGTCGTGGCCGATCCCGCCGCCGCCGACTTGGCGGTCGTGAACTCCTGCACGGTGACACACGAGAGCGAGGCGAAGCTGCGCCGCTTCGTGCGCCGGCTGGCGCGCGGCGGCCGCGCCCTCGAGACGGTCGTGATGGGCTGCGCCGCGGCGCTCGACGACGGCCCAATCGCGGCGCTCCCGGCGGTGCGCGCCGTGATCCCCGGGGCTGATCCCGCAGCAGTGCTGCGCGCCGCGGGGTTGACCTCAGTCCCTGCTCGGACGGTCGGACAGTCGGACGCTCGGACAGGAGTCTCGCCCGTTCGACAGCCCGACAGTACGACCGTCCGACAGGGGATGAGGTCCCGCGGCCTGCTCAAGATCCAGGACGGCTGCGACGAGCACTGCACGTTCTGCGCGACCACGATCGCGCGGGGGGCGAACCGGTCGCGGTCCATTCCCGAGCTGGTCGCGGAAGCGACGGCGCTGGCGGAGGATCATGCGGAGATCGTGCTGACAGGGGTGCATATCGGGACCTACGGGCAGGACCGGTCGTCCGGGTTGACCGACCCCGGGGCCACGCCCCGGGGTTCACAAGGGCCGGATCCAGGTAACCCCGGGGCATGGCTCCGGGACTCACGGGAGGGGGGTCCCGGTAACCCCGGGGCACGGCCCCGGGGTTGGTCTACCCTGGGCGAGCTCCTCGAAGCGCTCATCCAGGCCGTCCCCCAGGTTCGCTTCCGGCTCTCCTCGATCGAGGCCACGGAGGTCGATGACACGATCGCCCGGCTACTGGTCGAAGCGCCTCGCCATCTCGCCGCCCATCTACACGCGCCGTTGCAGTCGGGCTCGAATCGGGTCCTGAAGCGGATGGGGCGCCACTGGTACACCGCCGAGTCGTACCGCGCGCGGCTGGAGTGGCTCGCCGCGCGGCTTCCGGTGTTCGGCCTCGGCGCGGACATCATCGCCGGGTTCCCGGGTGAGAGCGACGCCGATCACCGCGCCACGCTCGCCCTCGTCGCGGCGCTGCCGTTCACCTACCTGCACGTGTTCCCGTTCAGCGCGCGGCCCGACGCGGCCGCCACGCGGCTCGGACCGCAACTCCCGCCGCTAGTGGTGCACGACCGCGCCCGCGAGCTGCGCGAGCTGGGGGAAGCGAGCCAACGGGCCTCTCGCGAGCGCCGGCGCGGGCAGCTGGCGGACGGCGTGGTGAGCGGGCGCGGCGCGGGGAAGCTTGCCGTCCTGACGGAGGACTACCTTTCCATCTATCTTCCAATCGCAGTCTGGAACGGGCGCCCCCGCTTCGACTTCACGGTGCCATAGCGATGCCGCGCATTTACATCGAGACCTACGGCTGCCAGATGAACGTCTCGGACTCCGAGCTGGTGCTCGGCATACTGGGGCGGGACGGGTACGTCCGGACCGAGGACCCGGCCCAGGCGGACGTGCTGCTGGTGAACACCTGCGCGGTCCGCGACCACGCCGAGCAGCGTGTGCTCAGCCGGATGGGAGAACTCAAGCGCTACAAGCGGCCGGGCACCGTGCTGGGCGTCCTGGGCTGCATGGCGCAGCGGCTCGGACCGCGGCTGCTCGAGCGCGTGCCGCAGGTGGACCTGGTCATCGGTCCCGACGGCTATCGCGGGCTCCCCGAGCTGATCGCGCGCGCGCGAGGCGGTGATCGGGCCGCGGAGGTGGCGTTCCGGCGCTGGGAGCACTACGAGGACGTGCCGCCGCGGCGCAAGGCGGGTGCCACGGCCTACGTGACCGTGCAGCGCGGCTGCGATTATCGGTGCACCTTCTGCATCGTTCCGATGACACGCGGGCCGGAGCGGAGCCGCACATTGGACGACGTGGTGCGCGAGGTAGAGGGGCTTGTCACCCGTGGCACCACGGAGGTGACGCTCCTTGGGCAGACGGTCAACAGCTATCACGACGGCGTGCACGATTTCGCGGATCTGCTCCGGGCGGTCGGGGCCGTGGTGGGGATCCGGCGGGTCCGCTTCACCTCGCCCTACCCCACGGACTTCACGGACCGGGTGCTCGCCGCCATGGCGGGGACTCCCGCCGTGTGCGAGCACGTGCACCTGCCGGTGCAGAGCGGCAGCTCGCGCGTGCTCAAGCGCATGCTGCGGCGCTACGACCGCGCGCGCTACCTCGAGGTCGTCGCAGCGCTGCGGCGCGCCGTGCCGGATGTGGCGCTCACGACCGACATCATCGTGGGCTTCCCCGGCGAAACCGAGGAGGACTTCCAGGAGACGCTTTCTCTCGTCGAGCAGGTGGGGTTCGACGACGCGTACACGTTCAAGTACTCGCCGCGCGAGGGAACGCCCGCGACCCGCCTCAAGGACCACGTTCCGGACGACACGGCCGGGGAGCGCCTGGAGCGGCTCATCGCGGTGGCGCGTCGGTTGGCCCGGCGCCGAAACGTCGGGCTGGTGGGCACGGTGCAGGAGGTGCTGGTCGAGGGGCATGCGAAACGCGGCGGGCTGCTGCAGGGCCGCACCCGTCGCAACAAGGTGGCGCTGTTCCCGGGGCCGGCCGAGTGGATCGGGAGCTACCGCCGCGTGCGGCTCACCGGCACCACGGGCTCGACGTTCACGGCCTGGCCGCTCGGGCAAGGGCGCGGGCAGGAGCTCGCCGTCGTGGGGTGACGAACGTGACGTACGAGGTGGCGCAGCGGGAGTACGAGAAGCTGCGTCCCCAGCTGCCCCGGTTCTGCGGCTGCGACACCTGCCGCGGCGACGTGCTGGTCTATGCGCTGAACCGGCTCGCGCCGCACTACGTCTCCACGTCCCAGGGCGAGGTGCTCACGGAAGTGCGCCTCGAGAGCGACCAGGAGAAAGCGAACCTCGACGTGGTCCTGCTCGAGGGGTTCCGCAAAGTGGGGCTGGCGCCGCGGTGCGGGGCGCCGCCTGTGCAGCTCGTGTAGTCCGCTGAGGCGGCCCTAGGTGCGGCCGCCCATTCTCTTTCTCACTGTGGCGTTCGGGGTCGGGCTGTGGGTTGGGCTCGACCCCTTGGCGTCTCCGGGTGTCGCGTTGTGGGGCGTGGCGCTGCCGGTTGCCGCAGCCTCCGTCCTCGTGGCCCGGCGCGCGCCGCTCGGCGCGGCAGTCGGGATCATGCTGGTTGCGGGGATGGGGTGGGGTGGAGCGGCGGGGCGGGAACGGGACGCAACCTGCGCCGGGGAGTGGCAGAGCCGGGAAGAGGGCAGGGGGAAGAGGGAACCGTCGCACGCAGCGATCGTGCGGCTCGTGGACCCGGCGCCGGCGAGTGGCGGGATCGTGGATGCCGACGTGCTCCCCGGCGCGTGCGGCGGCGCGCTGCGGCTGCGCTGGCCCGAGGCGTATCCGGCCGCGGGTGGGACCACATGGGTGGTGGCGGGGCGCTGGGCCGGGGCGGGGGGGACGGCCGCCGAGCGGGGCGTCCTGGTGGTGCGCGGCGCGCACCGGCTCGACCCGACGCGACGTGGGCGCGGGGGATTGCGCGACCGGATCGTGGGGCGCGCGGAGTCGCTGTTCGGCGCCCGCGCGCCGCTCGTCGAGGCGCTCGTGATCGCGCGCCGGGCGGAGCTCGACTCGGACGTGCGGGAGCGCTATGCGCGCGCCGGGCTCGCGCACCTGCTCGCGATCTCCGGCCTGCACGTTGGCTTCCTGGCCGGCTGGCTCGGCCTGTTGCTGCGGCTCGCCCGCCTGCCTCTCCGCGCCCGGCTCGGCGCGATCGCCGCCTTGCTGTTCGCCTACGTGTGGCTGCTCGGCTTCCCGGCGCCCGCCACTCGGGCGGCGCTGATGCTCGCCCTCGGCGGCATCGCGCGCGTGCGTGAGCGCGCGGTCGCGCCGGCCGGCACGATCGCGCTCGCGGCGCTGCTCGTACTGCTCGTCGATCCGTGGGCGGTGCGCTCCACGGGCGCGTGGCTGTCGATCGCGGCGGTGGGCGCCGTGATCTGGGCGGGTCGCGCCGCGTCGCGGCTGCCGCTCGCCGCGCGGCTCGTCGCGCCCGCGCTCGCCGCCACGATCGTCACGGCGCCGATCACCGCGTTCGCGTTCGGTACCGTCGCGCCGATCGGGGTGCTCGCGAATCTGGTGGCGATCCCGCTCGCGGGAGTCGCCGTGCCCGGCTTGGTGATGGCGCTCGCCCTATCGGGCGTGGTCGCAAGCCTCGCCCGGTTGCTCGCGGCGGGCGCCGGGCTCGGCCTCGCGTTGCTCGATCTGGTGGCGCGCGCCGCGGCTCAAGTCCCTGGCGGCCACGTGATCATGACCGCCGGGTGGGAGGCCGCGGCGTTGTGGACCGGGATCGCGCTCGCCGCCTGGTGGCTGTGGCACTCGCCCCGCCGTCCCTGGCTCCTCGCGGCGCGGGTCGCCTTCCTGATCACGGTTTTCGTCGCGACGTCGTTTCGTGACGTCGTCTCTCTCGACGATTGCCGTTGCTTGACGGTACATTTTCTTGATGTGGGCCAGGGCGACGCCGCAGTGTTGCGCACGCCGTCTGGCCGCTGGATCGTCATCGATGGCGGGCCGCGCACGCCACAGGGCGACGCCGGACGCCGCGTGGTGGTGCCGTTCTTGCGGCGGCAGGGAGTGGGCCGGCTGGCGCTGCTGGTCGCGACCCACGGCGACGCCGATCACCTGGGTGGGCTCCCGGCGGTGGTGGAGGCGTTCGACCCCGAGCTGGTGCTCGAGCCCGGCGAGCCACTCGGCCGGCCGCTGTACCTCGAGTTTCTGGCCGCGGTCGAGGCGTCCCAGGCCCCGTGGCATGCCGCCCGGGCGGGCGACCGGATCGCGCTGGACGACGTCGCGGTCGAGGTGCTGAGCCCGGACTCGCTGTGGTTCGCGCTGCCGCTCGACGTGAACGAGCACGGCGTGGTGCTGCGGGTGACGTTCGGCGCGGTGCGGCTGTTGTTTCAGGCCGACGCGGGGCTGCCGGTGGAGGCGCGGCTCCGCGGGACGGTGGGTCCGGTGGAGCTGCTGAAGGTCGGCCATCACGGCTCGAGGAGCGCGACCTCGGACGCGTGGCTCGACGAGCTGGCCCCGCACGAGGCGGTGATCAGCGTGGGGCGGAACAATCGCTACGGGCACCCGGCGCCCGAAGTGGTGGCACGGTTGGCGCGGCACGGTGTCACGGTTCTCAGGACCGATGAACACGGCACGATCACCTTCTCGACGGACGGCCATGGTGCACGGATCCGAAGTCATCACGATTGAGCGGTTCATCATGGAGCAGGAGCGGCTCCACCCGGAAGCGACGGGGGAGCTGTCGAACCTGCTCTACGACGTGTGCCTCGCCGCGAAGATCATCTCGCGCCACGTGCGCCGCGCCGGCTTGAGCGACATCCTCGGCGCCGCCGGCGCGCTGAACGTTTCGGGCGACCTGCAGCAGAAGCTCGACCTGTTCGCCAACGAGACGGTGCGGCAGAGCGTCCAGCACACGGGCCGCGTATGCGTGACGGCGTCGGAGGAGGACGAGGATCCGGTGCCCGTCCCGGCGGGCAAGCCCGCCGGCAAGTACGTCGTGCTGTACGATCCGCTGGACGGCTCCACCAACATCGACGTGAACGTGTCGATCGGCACGATCTTCTCGATTCACAAGCGGGTGACGAAGAAGAACGGCATCGCCGGGCTCGCGGACTGCCTCCAGCCGGGGAAAAAGCAGATCGCGGCGGGCTACATCCTGTACGGCTCGAGTACGATGCTCGTCTACACCACGGGACAGGGGGTGCACGGCTTCACCCTCGATCCCACGATCGGCGAGTTTCTGCTGTCGCACCCCGACATCACCACCCCCCCGGTCGGCAAGTACTACAGCGTCAACGAAAGCAACTGGAACCGCTGGACCCCGCCGGTGCAACGCGTGGTGGGCGCGTTCAAGAACGGCGAGGGGAAGATCCAACCGAAGAACGCCCGCTACATCGGCTCGCTCGTCGCAGACTTCCATCGCAATCTCATTTCCGGCGGCATCTTTCTGTATCCCGCGGCCACGAACTACCCGCAAGGCAAGCTGCGCCTGCTGTACGAGGCGGCGCCGCTCGCGTTCGTGGTGGAGCAGGCGGGCGGCCGGGCGACGGATGGTTGCCGGTCGATCCTCGACATCGTCCCGGAGAACCTGCACCAGAAGACCCCGCTCGTGATCGGTAGCAAGGACGACGTGGCGTTCGCCGCGCGCATTCTCGCGGCCGACGGCAGAGGGGGGGCGGGGGGCCGGTGACGTGAGCGAGCGCAAGGTCATCTACGGCCGGGACGACTGGACGGGCGATCCCGAGCGCGACCTGGGGCAGCCGGGTGCGTTTCCCTTCACGCGCGGCGTCCATCCCACGATGTACCGCGGCAAGCTCTGGACCATGCGCCAATACGCCGGGTTCGGCACGGCGGAGCAGACCAATGCGCGGTTCCGCCATCTCCTCGCGGCGGGCCAGACGGGCCTCTCGGTGGCGTTCGACCTGCCCACGCAGATGGGGTATGACTCGGACCATGCCATGGCCGTGGGCGAGGTGGGGCGTGCCGGCGTGGCGATCGACACGGTGGACGACCTGGAGCGGCTGTTCCACGGGATCCCGCTTGATCGGGTCTCCACGTCGATGACCATCAACGCGACAGCGGCGATCCTGCTCGCGATGTACGTGGTGGTCGGGGAGGAGCAGGGCGTGCCGCGCGCCAAGCTGCAGGGCACCGTCCAGAACGACATCCTCAAGGAGTTCATCGCGCGCGGCACCTACATCTATCCCATCGAGCCGTCGCTCTGCCTCGTGGCCGACGTGTTCCGGTTCGTGCACGCCGCGGGGATGAGCTTCAACCCGATCTCGATCTCGGGGTATCACATGCGCGAGGCGGGGGCGACGGCGGCGCAGGAGCTGGGCTTCACGTTCGCGAGCGGGCTCGAGTACGTGCGCCGCGCCGTGGCCGTCGGACTCGACGTCGACGCGTTGGCGCCGCGCCTGTCGTTTTTCTTCGCGTCGTTCACCGACCTCTTTGAAGAAGTCGCCAAGTTTCGGGCTGCCCGGAGGCTATGGGCGCGTCTCATGCAGGAGCGCTTCCAGGCGAGCGCCGCGGCGTGCCGACTGCGGTTTCACACCCAGACGGGCGGCTCGACCCTCACCGCGCAGCAGCCCAAGAACAACGTCGTGCGGGTGGCGATCCAGGCGCTGGCGGCGGTGTTGGGCGGCACCCAATCGCTCCACACCAACGCGTACGACGAGGCGCTGGCGCTGCCGACGGAGCAGAGTGCGACGCTGGCGCTCCGCACCCAGCAGATCCTGGCGCACGAGACCGGCGTGCCCGACGTGGTCGATCCCGTGGGCGGGAGCTGGTACGTTGAGGCGTTGACCGATCGGCTGGAGCGCGACGCGCGGGCCTTGCTCGACGAGATCGAGCGGGCGGGAGGCGCCGCGCGCGCGGTCGAGCGGGGGATGTTCCAGGAAGCCATCGCGCGCAGCGCCTACGCGCAGCAACGGGCGGTCGAGTCGGGCGACTCGGTGGTGGTGGGCGTGAATCAGTACGCCGACGACCAGGCGATCGCGTCGGTCCCGGCGCCCGACTACCCGGCGCTGGCGGCGGAGCAGCGGCAGCGAACCGCGCAGGCGCGCGGGATGCGGGATGCGGGACGCGTGAAGCGCGCCTTGGATGAGCTGCAGGCTGCCGCGCGTGTGGCCGCGGCACCGCTGATGGAGCCGATCATCGACGCGGTGCGGGCGCGGGCAACCGTGGGGGAGATCAGCGACGTGTTGCGCGCCGTGTGGGGGGAGTACCGGCCCTCGTAGGTCCTCAATCGCTCGGCGCCCCCGCTGCGTCGTACACGCGCCGGAACTCGATCGAGCGGCCGCGCCCGGTGTCGAGGCTCACGATCACGAACCGCTGCTTGCCGTCCTGGGAGCGCAGGTAGTTCTCGGTGACCGTTCCGCCACCCGACACCTTGCGCTCGACGATGAAGTCGTTGCCCTGCCAATGGCCTTTCAGCTCGATGTCGCCCCCCCCGCCCCCGAAGCCGCCACGCCGGCCTCCGAATCCGCCGCCGAAGCCACCGCGCCTTCCTCCCCCACGCGTTCCGGAGGAGCCGCTGCCGGCGGTATCGCGCAGCGGCAACATGTCTCGCGGGTCGTCGCTTTGCGTCGCGTTGAAGGTCCAGTGTCCGGAGAGGTCCGGCCGCTGGGCGACCGCGGGCGTCCAGCCGACGCCGCCCGGCGGCGCCAGTGCGGCGAGTGCGAGTGCTGTCGTGAGCTTCATGGATGTCCTCCTCCGGAGCAGAAGGCGGCAACGTCGGGTAGCGACGCGAGTGTGTCCTCGTGAGACGGGCACTCTGGGTATACGGGGCTGGAGCGGGGGGTGCTGACTGCTACTCCGCGTTGGTCATTCGCAAAGGAACGATGGCGGGTGCGTGCGACGGGTGACGCGGGTGCGACGGCGGTCGTGTAGGGTGGCTGGGTGAGTGGGATGACGGACGGGCTCGTACCGGCGACTTCGCGCGGCCCCCGGCTGCTGGCGCGGTTGCGGCAGGCGATCCGGGTGCGCCATTACAGCACGCGGACCGAGCAAGCGTACGTGGCGTGGGTGCGCCGGTTCGTGCGGTTCTGTTGGATGCGTCATCCAGCCGAGGTTGGGGAAGCGGAGGTCGAACGGTTTCTGTGCGCGCTGGCGGGTGGGGGTAAGGGGGGTCGGGGCGTGGCGGCGGCGACGCAGAATCAGGCGGCGAGCGCGCTCCAGTTCCTGTACGCCGAGGTGTTAGCGCGGCCGCTAGGGCGGGCGTTACAGGTGGTGCGGGCGAAAGAGCCCGGTCGTCTGCCGGTGGTATTGACGCCGCAGGAGGTGAAGTCGGTGCTGGCGTGCATGCGGGGGGTGCCGCAGCTCGTGGCGATGCTGTTGTACGGGTCTGGTCTGCGGCTGCTCGAGGCGTTGACGTTGCGGGTGAAGGACGTGGATTTCGGGCGGGGGGAGGTGGTGGTGCGGCGGGGTAAGGGGGACAAGGATCGGGTGACGATGTTGCCCGTGAGTGTGCGCGCGCCGTTGGGCGGCGGGCATTCCCAAGCGGGCGACGTGCCACGCCTTTCGCCATTCGTTTGCGACCCATCTGCTCGAGGCAGGCTACGACATTCGCACGGTGCAGGAGCTGCTGGGCCATCGCGACGTGCGCACGACGATGATCTATACCCACGTCCTGAACCGTGGCGGCCTCGGCGTGCGCAGCCCAGCGGACTTTCTGTAATTAGGGCGCATGCGGGATAGGCGGCTGTGTTGGCAAGCTTGCATCGCGCGCCGACGTTCAGCGGGCGACCCGTACGGCATGCATATTTGTGTCTGAGTACTACCCGTCTCGGCGGCACCCCGTTGCGTAGTTAGGCTGCGTGGCAGAAGGGATCGGTCGGGCGGGGACAAAGACCTATTATGAGTTAGGCGGCCACACGCATCGTCCGGAGGGGACGCATGCACAGACCGTTGGTGCTGCTCGGCTGCCTCGGTTGCGTAACCGCTGCCGGATCTCTGGCGTGCCGGCAGCAGACGCCGAGCGATGCCTTTCGGCTGGTGTTCGAACAAGGCGTCGCGCATCGGGACACGGCAGCAATAAACGAGGCAGTCGCGCCTGAGCTCATCTTCCACGAGCGTCAAAACGTCGCGCGCGTTCCTCGGTCACAACTGCTCCAGTTGGCAGGATCAATTCTAGAGGGATTCCCGGACATTCGATTCTCCGTGGAAAGTGTCATTGCCCAGGGAGATAGCGCGGCGGCGAGAATCACCTTCACCGGGACCCATCAAGGGAACTGGGAGGGGATCGCTGCCACCGGGCGCCATGTCACCGTTACGGAAATGTTCTTCTGCCGCCTCCGCGGTGGTAAGTTGGCAGAATGCTGGGAGGATTGGGACAAGTGGGGGTTGATCCAACAGCTTCGGAGTAGCAGCAACTAGAGCGACGAACACGATGCAGGCCGCCTAACAAGCGCTTGAAGCTGGCGGGCGGTGATCGCTTTAAGGGAAATGGAGTGTTGTGCCCTGGCCCGCACGGACTGTCGTCCACTTCCCTTGCGCCAGCGGGCGAGTCGCCCGCAGCTTAAGCGCGATCCGTTAGGCGGCTGCGTTGCACTATTCCGAGACTCATCTCATGATCCTTGCTCTCGCACTTATTCTCGTGGCAAGCATTCCTTCTTCCATGGCTGGTCAGAGACCACCCCCGCTGCGGACCTCGGACTTCCTCCTGCACCGGATCCCAGATGACGCGGACACCAGCGTCGTTCGCCACGTCCTTGGGGCGCCCGATTCGATCTCCACCGGCGACGATCCTTCACAAGCGTCCGACAACCTGCCAACGTGGTGGTATCGAGACCTTCACATCGTCTTCGCAGATGGGCGACACGTGCACGGCTGGTGGATCACGGGCCCATCCCGAGCGACGCAACGAGGTTTACGCGTCGGCGCGCCTCGAGGCGACATTCAGCGCTTGTACGGACCGCCAACATTATCGTCCGGAGACTCGACGTTCACGTATCGGGAGCCGCGCGGCGGCTCCCACCCGAGGCTCATCTTCATCTGGGTGGCGGCCGGGCGAGTGAGAGATCTCTACATTGGGCGGCTTATTGATTGAGCTGGAGCGAGGCAAGCAGCCGCCTAACAAGCGCTTGAAGCTGACGGGGCCGGCTCTCTGAGGAAGCGTGCGTTTGTGCGCCAGCCAGCTGATACCGCAGGGCGGGGCGCTTGCGCCCGCTGGCGCTCGCCCCGCAGCTTAAGCGCGATCCGTTAGGCGGCTGCGAGGACGCTGCGATGACTGGCCCGACACCTGAGATACCCAGCAAAGCGAAAACCATGGTGCTCATGCGATGGCCCCTGCTCGTCATCGCAATTGTCGGTATCCTCTACACGTGGTTGGCCGGCTGGCCGAGCGTGGCACAGAGGCGCGCCGCGATTGAGAAGTGTCGCAGACAGTACGCACAGGCCCGGGCCTATGGAGATACGGTTCGGGTTGACGCCTTTCCTCTTGGGAGAAGGCGGTGGGACCCTCAGACCTTCTGTGGCGACTACCGACGGACTGGAATGCGATAGCAGCCGCCTAACAAGCGCTTGAAGCTGCCGGGCGGTGACCGCTCTAAAGGAAGCGGAGTGTTGTTTGCTGGCGCGCATGAACTATCGTTCAACGACAGGTGCGCTGGCGGGCGAGTCGCCCGCAGCTTAAGCGCGAGCCGTTAGGCGGCAGATCAGGAGCATTCTTTGGATACCGGCCAACAAGCTCTGGTCTTCTTCTACGGCGTTTTCTGGGCGACGGTGATTGGTGCGACGGTCCCTTATCGGGGCTTCGCCACGGCCCTCGCCCTGGTTGCCTCGGACCTCGACAAACGGCGCAAGTGCCGACGCCGGCTCTTGGTTGCTTTCGTCCTTCTGAACGTGCTCCCTGCGGCCCTGCTATACGTCTTGTATAGCTACGTCGTTCCCAACTGTGCCAGCGGCCGCGCGATAGTTGCGGCTGGAGTGGCCTCACTCTCGGTGTTCGGTGTTCATCGCGTCTTCCACGCCATCGTCTGTAGCAAGGAAACATGGCCGGCATTCTATACAGCCGCGGAGATCAAGGAATACCACCTCGATACCGAGGACAAATCCGGGTCCACTTGGTGGGCCCACGCTGTACCTGGGGTCGCTTATCTCGTCGGTATGCCCTTGATCGCTAGGGTGCTGTTATGATCTGCCGCCTAACAAGCGCGTGAAGCTGGCGGGCGCGATCGCCTTAAGGGAAACCATTGGGTCGTGCCCTGGCGGGCACGAGACTGTCGTCCGACACCCTTGCGCCGCTGCGGGAGTCGCCCGCAGCTTACGCGCGGTCCGTTAGGCGGCTGGCCATGACCGAAGGGTGGTACGGAGACGACTACCTCATACTGTTCGAGGAGAGAGCGGCCGCCCTCGATCGAGCGTATGGCCTCAGCACCGCGCTGCCCGGTTATCGGCTCGTCGGGTTGCGAAGCTGGGACGATTTCATCGTTGAAGACTCGACCGGGGCGCGCTTCACCGTCCCCACGGTTCCTCTCCTCCAGGAGCATCTGGCTCCCTTCACAGCTCCGAAGCGCCCCACCGGTCCTGAGCCTGACGCCAAGGTACGAGGACGGATCAAGTGGTACATCACGCCGATCGCCTTCGGCGGCGATCCGAAGCTTGGAGACAACGTCACGTGGATCACGCTCGAACAACACACGGCGCTCGTGACTTGGTGGAACAAGAAGTATCATGACGTCAAGGAAGGTCGCGATGGAACGCCAGCCGCCTAACAAGCGCTTGAAGCTGGCGGCGCCCGGTCTTGGGAGGAATTGCGTTTGTGCGCCGGCGCCCCCTGCAGTAGTCTCACGCAGCGTGGGCGCCGACGGGGGTCGGCGCCGCAGCTTAAGCGCGATCCGTTAGGCGGATACACGCAATCACGCACAGAACACGCATGTGACGACCAGACTCCGGCACGCATTACGCTTCGCCGCTGCATCCGCGCTCTGTCTCCCGATATACGCGCCTGCACGTTCCACATCGCATGGGCGCCCTACCGCTCCGTGTCGACCCATTCCCGTCACTGCCCAACGCGCCCAATTCATTGCCGACAGCATAGCTCGCTTGCACGCTTCTGGACCGGACGATCCAGTGTGGTCTGGCTTTGCCAGTTCGACAGCTCCAGTCACTTTCGGGCCTCTTTGCCTGACTGCACTTGCACTCAGTTGGAACGGGCTCCACAACGGTGCTATCGTGGTCTTGGACTCCCTCGGCGCAGCCGTCTACGCGGACGACAAGTATCGCGACGTCTCGCTTCTCATGTCGGCCGGTGATGGCCGGGTCGGGTTTCGCTACAACTCTATCTGGGGCTCTGGTATTTGGGAGACACGGTTCATCATACTCTGTGCTCTCACAGTTGATGTTTGGGAGGAGTGCCTGAATGTGGTCCTCGACAAGCGAACGTACGTGACGGGGTATCCCCCTAATGACAGTCTCGCTCCTCACGGCGCCAGTCTTGAGCAGACCGGATCCGTTAAGGTCGTCGGTGACACGGTGTTCCTCACTCGTCGCGTCACCCTCAAACGATCAGACGAACCAAAGCCGCGCTTTAGAAATCTCGGGACGGTCAAGCTCCTACTCCCGTAAGGTCGAGGGGCATCCGCCTAACAAGCGCTTGAAGCTGACGGCGCCCGGCCTTGGTAGAATTCCGTTTGTGCGCCAACGTACTGGCGTGCTCAACTCACCTCTTGTCGCGCCTGGCAGGGCAGGGCGCCGCAGCTTAAGCGCGATCCGTTAGGCCGCGCGCGATACGGCTACAGGGCGATGAACGCAGCTAACCTCGACTCTCCGGCTCCATCCCAACGGTCCCGCAAGGCCCCGCCTGTGGGACGCACCCTTCGTATCTTGCTTGGCCTCGTGCTGATGATTCAGGTCGTGCCCATTTACTTCCACGTGGACGCGCGCCTTGCCCTCGGGGCTTTGCTGCTGATGCTGGGGCTACTGATAGTCTACAGCCTACTTCACGTCGGTGTCTCGCACCGCCTCGTCGCGTTTGGCCCCGGGCTCGGAGCCGTCGTGGGACTGGGAATACTCGTCGCCCTATACCTTGCTGGGGGCCCCGGAGCGCCGCTCCTTGGGCGCGGAGAAGGGGAGCTCGCAGCGGGCACCTTCCTCGGTGCCTCGTTGATAGTTGCTGGTATGCGCGCCGATCCGGGTTGCGAAGTGATGGCGATCCCCGGTCTTCTCTTTGGAAAGCACACGGAGCTAGCGTGTCTCGTCTTCTCCCCCCTCGACTGGCTGGAACGCAAGTGGCGGAGCAAGCGCGCTGCCTAACAAGCGCTTGAAGCTGGCGGGCGGTGATCGCCTTAACGGAAGCGGAGTGTTGTGCGCTGACGCGCATGAACTATCGTTCAGCTACCCTGCGCGCGGCGGGCGGGTCGCCCGCAGCTTAAGCGCGATCCGTTAGGCGGCACCGCGGCGGCACACCTGGGAATCAAGGACCGGTTCGGGGTGTTTGTGAGAGTGACCGCATGAAGCTCAAGCTCCTTGCCGCCGCTGTCCTCCCCCTCGGCGCAGTGCTC
>Ga0137386_10001276_pt1 | contig 15574 bp, 15 predicted proteins | sample SagtaG_4_FD_104910 | JGI IMG/M metagenome (GOLD analysis project Ga0137386, IMG submission 104910) | Vadose zone soil microbial communities from Sagehorn Ranch, Mendocino, California, USA - Sage2_R_100_16 metaG | ecosystem: Environmental > Terrestrial > Soil > Vadose zone | place: USA... | reverse complement strand
GAGTTCGCGGCGTACGGCGAGAGCGAGCAGCGCCTCGGCGGGGCGCGGCTCACGGCCGGCGCGCGGATCGACTACATCGCGGTAGACGGCGGCGGCCTCTCGGCCGTGATGAGCCCCCGCGTCGGCGTCGTGCTGCCGGCCGGCCCGGATCTCGTCTGGCGCGCCTCGGCGGGCCGAGGGTTCCGGGCCCCGTCCCTTGCCGAACGCTTCGTCTCGACCGTCGTGCAGGGTCTCACCGTGATTCCCAATCCCGACCTCGACCCGGAGACGGCGTGGTCGTTCGAGCTCGGCAACGCCGGGCACCTCTCGTCCACCGTGCGGTGGGATGCGGCGCTCTTCTGGACCGAGGCGTACCATCTGATCGAGCCACGCGTGGAAACGGCGACATCCCAGATCCAGTTCCAGAACGTCACGCGCGCCCGGCTTGCCGGCCTCGATCTTTCCGTTACGGCCGCACCGCTCGCGCCCCGGCTCACCACGGCGCTCTCGTACACCTTCCTCTACGCGCGCGAGCTGGCGCAGGACAGCGTGCCCGAGCGCCCGCTCGCGTTCCGCCCCAAGCATCTCCTGACGCTCACCGCCGACTACCAGTGGCGCACGCTCGGCGTAGGCGGGGACTTCCGCTATGCGAGCCGGTTGGAGCGCGTGGAGCTGGACGAGAGCGACCCTCGCGTGGCCGAAAAGGTCCTCGACCTGCGGGCGGGCCTCGCGCACGGGCCCCTCTCCCTCGGCTGCCGGCTCGCGAACGCGCTCAACTACATCTACAATCAGGTACCGCGCACGCTCGCCCCCGTGCGCACGCTGTCCGTGACGCTGACCTGGACGCATTAGATTGCTACGATGCTGCGCCATGTCTTTTCCCTTACGTTTCCCTTGTACGGTTTCCTCCTCTACGGTTTCCAGCAGTCGCCCTTGACCGGGACCTGGGAGCTCACGCGCATCTTCCGCGCCGGGCCGGCACCGGGGACGCGCGTTGTCGCTATCGACTCCACGGTCTACGTCCGCGTCACCCTCGAAAGCCACCCCGGCGACTGGATCTCCGGGATGCTATACCGGCGCTACTTCGGGGAGCCCGAGCGGAGCAAGGTGGAGGCCGGCCCGCTGCGGGGCACGGGTCGTTTCGTCATCGGAGCGGAGCTCGATCAGCCCACGTGGCAGCGAGCCCGAACTTTAGCCTGGACGGTCGGAGTGGGTGACACGCTGCGTCTGGGGACGCCTCTCGTCCCGGGCGCCGACAGCATCGAGCTGAAGCGCGTCCGCCCGGATGCTCCCTACCCTGCAACCGTGGTCGAAGTCGTGACTGCGCCATGAGAACCCTCGGCCGGGCGTGCGGCCTTCCTGCAAGTCTCGCCGCCGCCCTCGCGGCGTGCTCCGGGGAGGGGTCGCGCTCGCCGACCTGCGGGCTCGCCCTGGTCGCGGGACCCGCCCTCATCCAGCAGCAACTCGTCAACGTCCCCTACGTCCTCACCGAAGCCCCGCGCGGCCTGCCGGGCTCCCTGCCCGCCCGGGTCATCGGCGTCCCGCAGCAGGGCGAGGTGCGCGTCACCTACACCGCGAACGGGCTCGTCATGGAGTACCAGGGGCTCAGCTTCCCGCCGGCAGGAATCGGCTACGGCCTGCTCGTCGTGGACGACTCCACGCAGCGCGCGCAGGGGGTGCTCATCTACGAGTCGCAGCGGCCGCCGAACACGTATCCCCAGCTCGGCGAGATCTCGGTCAGCGGGGGCGGAGGAGGCGGGGGAGCCGAGGCGGGCGCCCGCAGCGCGCCCCTGTACGGCGTGCGCGTGGATTGGGCGGGGGTGAGTAACCCGCGTTGCCCCCTGCTCGGCGCGGCGGTCCCGCCTCGGCAATGAGCAAGCTCGTCGCCGTCAGCGGAACGCGGCGCACGGACGAGGGTCGGGAGCGCGTCACCCTGAACACGGCCTACGTGCGCGCCCTCGCGGGCGCCGGGCTGGTGCCGCTCGTCGTTCCGCCGATCCTCGCCCCCGGCGCAGCCTGCAGCGCCCTCGATCAGGTGCAGGGGCTGGTCCTCACCGGGGGCGAGGACGTGGACCCGGCCCGCTACGGCGCGGCGCCCCACTCCAGGCTCGGCGAGGTGGACCCGCTGAGGGATGCGCTGGAGCTGGCGCTGATCGCCGGGGCGCGCGCGCGCCGGCTCCCGATCCTCGCGATCTGCCGGGGCATCCAGATCGTCAACGTGGCGCTCGGCGGCACGCTGTATCAGGACTTGCCAACCGAGCGCCCCGGGGCGATCGCGCACAGCGACACGCGCTCGCGCCACGGCTTGCAGATCGAACCCGGCTCCCTCATGCATCGCACCCTCGGCGCCGTGAGCGCGACAGTCAACAGCCGGCACCACCAGGCAATCCGGGACTTGGCGCCGCCGCTCCGCGCGAGCGCGTGGTCGGAGGACGGCGTCATCGAAGGGACAGAGTTGCGGAGCGCCGGCGATCCCTGGCTCCTCGCCGTGCAGTGGCACCCCGAGGACGAGGTCGAGGGCGCGCTGTTCCGTGGGTTCGCGGCAGCGGTCCGGTGAGCCTCGCCTTCCCCTCCGCGGAGTGGGTGAGTGCCTACGGCACGGCCATCAACGCGAGCGCCGCGTACCGCGCCGCGTCGGCCGAATGGACTCACGGCCCGGTGGCACTGGTGGTGAACCCGCAGCCCGAGATCGGGATCGGCGAGCCATTCGGGATCTGGCTCGATCTCGATCGCGGCAGCTGCCGCGGAGCCAGGGTCGTGTCGCAGGGAGAGGCGGAGAATGCGGCGTTCGTCATCACGGGCGACTACGGGCGCTGGAAGCAGGTGATCCGCAAGGAGCTCGGTCCCATCGCCGGGATCATGCAGCGCAAGCTCACACTCAAGGGCTCGCTCCCGATCGTGGTGCGGTTCGTGAAGTCCGCGGAGGAGCTCGTGCAGGCGGCCACGCAGGTCCCGACGCGGTTCCTGGATGAAGGGTAGGGGCGCAGCATGCTGCGCCCCTACATCTATAGATTCCGCAGTATCTTGTCCGGGGTGGTCGCGCTGGCGAAGAACACCTGGTCGCTCAGCCGGTTGAAGGCGGCCCGAAGCGTGGGGAACCGCTCGGCGGCGCTCCGGTAGATCTCCGCGACGCCGTAGCGCCCCGCCAGTTGGTGCTCGGAGGCGAGCTGGTAGCCCTGGCGCCCCAACTCGTCGTAGTAGGGGAGGTCCGGCCCTCCCTTTCGGGACCGGCGGGCCTCGATGAAGTCCGGGAACAGCCCCGCGAGCCACAGGCTGTAGTTGCCCAGGTGCGCCCGCAGGAGGAAGCCCCGCTCGCCGGTGTCGTCGAGGCCGGTGAGGTCGCCCATGATGTCGACGAGATACGCGTAGGTGTGGTCGTCGTGTCCCCTGACGCGGGTGGAGCGGTCGTGATCGCCGAACTCGAGCAGCAGCGCCGCGAGGTAGTCGGCGAGGTCCCGGTCGATCACGCCGGCGGCGAGCAGCGTGTGCCGCACCGCCACGTACGCGAAGAGCAGCGGCGAGGGCACGATCAGGGTACGAATGGCGAGCAACGCCTCGAGCAGTCCCGGGTGGTCGAGCAATCGGTCCGGCCCCTCCTCCAACAGGAGGCGCTCGTAGTCCTCGCGCCGGCGCACATCTCCCCCTGCGAGGGCGGTCGCGACCACCCGGAGATCCTGCGCCCGCAGGCGACCGCGAACGTTGGCCAAGATCATGCCCGAGCCTCCTTCTGACCTTCCTAGCCCACGCGCGACGGACCTGCTCGCGCGGCTGACGGCGCTCTCCCAGGAGCTGGCCGGCGCCTTTCGCCCGGCCACCGTGCTCAACATCGTTACGCAAACACTGAGCCAGCTCCTCCGGCCAGACCGCTTCTGCGTCGTCCTACTAGATGCGAAAACGAATGGGCTCGCTGTGACCCATGACACCAGCCTGGTCCCCACTAGCACTAACGATCCCCTGCTGCTGCTCGGGCTCCGGCGCGGGCCGTTGGCGTTCCCCCGCGACGTGCGGGAGCAGGCCCGGCGGCACGGGACGGAGCTGAACCGGGAGCCCCCCGGCTCCTGGATCGGCGCGCCGCTCGTGGCGGCGGGGCGCGCCATGGGCGCCGTCTGCCTGGAGAGCGACCGCGCCGGCGCCTTCGGGGACGCCGAGCTCGCGATCGTCACCGCGGTGCTCGCGCAGGCGGCGATCGCGCTCGAGAACGCCCGCCTGGTGGAGCTGCTCTCGAACGCCAAGCGGGAATGGGAGAAGACGGTCGACGCGATCCACCAGGCCATTTGCATCGTGGACGACCACGGCGTGGTGCGCCGTGCCAACCGCGTCTTCGCCGAGCTGGTACAAACGCCCGTGACCGCGATCCCGGGCCGCTCCTGGCTCACCCTCCTGCCGGCTGCATGGTCGGATCCGGTGGCGCGCGCCCTCGCCGAGCCGACCGCGACATCCATGGAGGTGAAGGCGGGCGAGCGCGTACACGCCCTCACCATCATTCCCATGGCCGAGCCGGGGTCCGCCGTCCTGGTGTTCGATGACCAGAGCGAGCGGCGCCGGCTTCAGGAGCAGCTCATGCAGGCCGAGAAGATGTCGGCGATCGGTCAACTGATCTCCGGCGTAGCTCACGACCTGAACAACCCGCTCGCCTCCGTCGTGGGGTTCTCGGACTTCCTCGCGGAGGTCGGGGAGATCCCGCTGGCCCTGGCCGAGCCGCTCCAGGTGATCCGCCAGGAAGCCGAGCGGGCCGCCACGATCGTCAAGAACCTGCTCTCGTTCGCCCGCACCCAGGTCGAGGGGCGGAAGCTCCAGTCGCTCAAGCCGATCCTCGAGTCGACGCTCGTGCTGGTCAAGAACCAGCTCATGGCGAACCACGTGGAGGCGACCCTCGAAGTGGAGCACGGACTTCCGGAGGTCGAGGCGAGCGCGAACCAGCTCAAACACGTGTTCCTGAACCTCCTGAACAACGCGAATCAGGCGATCGCGAGCGACGCGCCGGGCGGCCGCATCTGGATCAGCGCCAAACGGGCGGGCGACCAGGTCGCTGTGAGCGTGACGGACAGTGGCCCCGGAATCCCAGAGGAGATAGCCGGGCGCATCTTCGAGCCGTTCTTCACGACGAAGGGCGAGGGCGAAGGAACAGGGCTGGGGCTATCCATCTGCCAGGGGATCGTGAAGGAACACGGCGGCCGCATCATCCTCGAGAGGAAGCCAGGCGCGGGTGCCACGTTCACGGTCGAGCTCCCCATCGGGGCGCGCTCGGGGCCTGCGGAGACGGTCCCGGCGCCCGTCGCGGACTTGAAGCCGCTGCACGTCCTCGTAGTGGACGACGAGCCGCACATCCTGCACTACATGCGCGCCACGCTGGAGAGCTGGGGGCACACCGTCGAGCTGGCAAGCGACGGCGGTTACGCCCTGGAGCGCGCCCTGGCCGGGCCGTTCGACGTCATCATCTGCGACCTCCGCATGCCGCACCTTTCAGGCCGCGAGATGTACACCCAGCTCGCCCGCCGGGACCCGCGCGCCGCGGACCGAATCATCTTCGCCACCGGCGACACGGCGCGCGGCGACACCCTCCAGTTCCTGGAGGGTCTCCACCGGCCTTACCTGCACAAGCCGTTCACGCTCGCCGAGCTGCGCCAGGTCCTCGGCCACGCCGCGAGCCAGACGGCACGGCAGCCAGCCTGAGCGCCCCTCCCTCCCCTTCCCCGCCTTTCCCTCCGGTGCGCGTCCTGCACGTCGATTCCGGCCGCGAGTATCGCGGCGGACAGAACCAGGTCCGCCTGCTCGCGCGGGAGCTCGCCCGGGAGCCGGACATCCAACAACTCCTCGTCACGAAGGGCGGGAGCGAGCTGGCGCGGCGCGTGGCTGCCGAGGGCGTCGCCGTCCGTCGCGTGCCGTGGCGGTTCGGCCTCGACCCGGCGGCGGGAGGGGGCCTGCGCCGCGCAGTGCTGGAATTTCGACCCCACATCCTCCACGCCCACAACAGCCACGCCCTGGGGATCGCGCTGGCAGCTCTGGCGGGCATCGAGCTGTGGCAGCCTTGGATGTGGCTCTGGCCCCCATACCTCCTCCCCGGCCACCGGCGGGGTTTGCAAGATTACGTCCGGCCGATCGTGGTGGCCACGCGTCGGGTCGTCTTCCCGGTCCGGAGCAGTCGCACTTGGCGGCGGGCCGACCACATCATCGCCATCTCCCAAGCCGTCAGAGCCGGGCTCCTCGCGGATGGCGTCCCCGCGGCAGTGGTCACGCTCGTCCCGTCGGGCATCGATCCGCAGGAGGTGCGTCGGGCCGCTTCGGCTTTTCCTCCGATGGAGATCCGGTCGCGCCTCGGGCTTGCGTGGAACGCACCGCTCGCCGTCAACCTGGCAGCCCTGGAGCCCCCGAAGGACCAACTCACGCTGGTCCGTAGCGCCGCGCGCGCCCGCGAGCTCCGCCCGGACCTGCACTGGATCATCGCCGGTGAAGGGCGGGAGCGGCGGGCGCTGGAGGCGGAGATCCGCGCGCTCGGCGTCGGCGACCGGGTGCACTTGGCCGGTCACGTCGGTCACCCGCAGGCCCTGCTGCGCGAAGCGCACGTCTGCGTGATGCCGTCGCGAGACGAAGGTCTGGGCACGGCCGTCCTGGAAGCCCTTGCCCTCGGCAAGCCCGTCGTCGCCGCCAGCGGGGGCGGGTTGTCCGAGGTCGTGCCGGGCGAGTGGCTGGTCCCGGTGGGCGACGCCGACGCGCTGGCCCGCAAAGTCGTGCGAGCACTCGATCAACCGGTCCCTTCCCCTCCTGCCCTGCCCCCGCAGTTCACGGCCTCCGCCATGGCCACCGGCGTCTTGGCCGTCTATCACTCGCTGGTCTAGATTGCAGGGCCATGATTTACGTCTGCGTACCGGCGCACAACGAGGCCCGCACGGCGGGCTTGGTGCTGTGGAAGGTGCGGCAGGTCTTCACCGCCTTTCCCCGCGAGTACCAGCTCCTGGTGCTGGATGACGCCTCGACCGATGGTACGGGTGACGTGCTGGCATCCTACGCCAAGGTGCTCCCGATGAGCGTCGTCACGCACCGGGAGCGCCAGGGCTACGCGAGGAGCCTGGAAGAGCTGCTCCGGCTCGCGCTCCGGCAGTCCGACCGCCCCAAGCGCGACTGCGTCGTCACGCTGCACGCCGATTTCGTGCACCCGCCCGAGGGCATGGACGAGATGGTGAAGCGCATCGAGGCCGGGGCGGATCTCGTCGTGGCGGAGCTCGTGGAGCAGCGCGGTGCGGCGCCCCGGGGCCTGCGGTGGGCCCGGCTCTGGATGCCCCGCCTGCTGCGCGTGCCGGGCGTCAAGGACCCGCTCTCTGGGTTCGTCGCGCTGCGGCTCATCGTGCTGCGGCAAGCGCTCCGCCCGGACGGCGCGCCGCTGCTCACGACCGACGGCTGGTGCGCCAACGCGGAGCTCGTCGCCCGCCTCGCCGGCCACGCCCGTCGCGTGGACACGGTCCCGGTGGCGGCGCGCTACGACCTCGCGCAACGCCCTCCGCGCGTGCCGCCGTGGCGGCGCCTGCTCGCCGCCTGGCGGGCGCGCCCGATCATCCGGGGCGCCCGCACCTCAGGCGCCTCGCTGTTGCTCCTCGCCTCCGTCCTGCGGGCGCAGGGGGGCGGGGATACGGCCAGGACCGACTCGATCCGTCGCGACCCGACGTCGCCGATCGGGGCCATCGCCCCCCCCCCCGCACCGCTCTCCCGGCCCGCGGTCCCGTTCCCCGTTGGGGAGCGCCTGGTGTACGGCGCCCGGTTCGGCCCCTTCAGCGTAGGGGGCGCGACGATGGAAGTGGCGGGGATCGATACGCTGCGCGGCACGGAGACGGTCCACTTCGTGTTCCACGTCAGCGGCGGCGCGTTGTGGTATCACCTCGACCAGACCCTTCAGTCGTGGGTCGGACGAGACGATTTCCAGTCCCGGCGCTACTGGAACGAGACCGACGAGAAGGGCAAGCACTGGGCGCGCAAGTTCGAGATCTTCCCCGATTCGGGCTTCTATCGCGAAGCGGGTCCCGACACCACCGCACCGACCGTGGCCGATCCGCTGGACGACGCGGCCTTCCTGTACTGGATTCGCACGGTGCCCCTCGAGATCGGCGAGCGCTACGAGTTCGCGCGCTACTTCCGACCCGAGCGGAACCCGGTGATCGTCGAGGTGCTGGGGAAAGAGAAGGTGAACGTGGCCGGCCGTAAATGGAGCGCCATCGTGGTCCGCCCGCGCATCCCGCACGGCGGCGGCATCTTCGCGGAAAGGGCCGACGCCCGCATGTGGCTCTCCGACGACGACCGCCGCATCATGCTCGCGCTGCAGTCGAAGTTCTCGTTCGGGCAGGTGACGCTGAAGCTCAAGGAGTACGCCGACTCGGCCGCAGGGCGCCCATGACCGAGTACCGCGAGGCGGATTTCTCCCGCCTCAAGACCGTCCCCATCGCGCAGCGCTCCAACAAAGTCGACCCGTCCCTCCTTGCACACCCTCGCGGCCGCGACACGAGCTTCGCCGCCTTCTGGGCCTCGCTTCCCGACATCCTCGCCGCGAAGGATCTGCGCTATGTGGCCGCGCAGCTCGCCCAGGCGGCGGCACGCCGGGCCGTGGTGACGATGCTGGGCGGGCATGTCATCAAGGTCGGGCTCGGTCCCCTGCTCCTCGAGCTGATGAAGCGCGGCGTCATCACCCACCTCGCCATGAACGGCAGCGCCGCGATCCACGACTTCGAGCTGGCCGCCTACGGTGGAACGAGCGAGGACGTCAGCGCCGGGCTCGCCGACGGCACCTTCGGCATGGCGGAGGAGACGGGACGCGAGATGAATGCGGCGATCAACGAGGGCGCGCTGGCGGGAGGCGGGATGGGCGAGGCGTTGGCGGCGTACCTCGAGCGGCGCGGCTCGCTCGCCGCGCCCCAGGCCTCGATCCTGCTCGGCGCCGCCCAGCGCAGCATTCCCGTGACGGTGCACGCAGCCGTGGGCGCGGAGATCATCCACCAGCACCCCACCGCCGACGGGGCCGCGCTGGGCGCCACCAGCCACCGCGACTTCAAGCGGCTGGCCGCGTCGCTCCTGGGGCTGCACGACGGCGGCGTCGTGCTGAACCTCGGCAGCGCGGTCGTCATGCCGGAAGTGTTCTTGAAGGCGCTCGCCGTGGCGCGCAACCTGTACGGGGGGAAGCCTACGGGGTTCACCGCGTGCGACTGCGACATGCAGCGCCAGTACCGCCCGCGCGCGAACGTGGTCGAACGCCCCACCCTCGCCGGAGGGGGGCGGGGGATCCAGCTCACGGGCCACCATGAGATTCTGATTCCGCTCCTCTGCTGGGCCGTGCTCGAATCGCTGGATGCGCGCTGACGCGCAATTGGCGTTGCGTGGGTGTTGGTGGACTACCGCTGGGTCAATGACGGCCCACGGGTCGTTAGATGTCGGCCGGCCGACCCTTGATCATGTCGCGGATCTTGTGCGCGGTGCTCGGGCTGACGACGCGCAGCACGAGATAGATCAGAAAGCCGATGGCAGCGAGATACAGGATCGTCATCGCCAAGCCGATCAGGCCGCCGAGAAGGCCGAACATGATCTTGAGGCCGAGCCACGCCAGCACGGCGAATAGGGCGAACCCCATGACGCTCCGGAACATGGGACACTCCTCTGTGGACAGGTGGTCCGTACGATGCAATGTAGCCCCAGGTTTCACCGCAGCGCCAGCGCGTGAAATCCGTTGACTTGGTGGTGATTGGCGGGGGCGCGGTCGGCGCCGCCTGCGCCCGGGCGGCGGCGCTGCGCGGTCTCGAGGTAGCGATCTTCGAGCCCGGCCCCGACCCGGCGGCCGCCTCCCCGGCGTCGGCCGGCATGCTCGCACCGCAGATCGAGGCCGGCGACGACGTCCTGCTCGCCCTCTCGGTGCGAGCGCGCGATATGTACGAGCCGCTCGCCCTCCGACTGCAGGAGAGCACGGGCATCACCATCGGCTTCTGGCGCCCGGGGATCGCTTCCCTTGCCTTCGACGAGGTAGAGGCTCAGCGGCTGAAAGACGCGGCGGCCCAACAGCGGCAGGCGGGGCTCAGGTGCGACTGGCTGGAGGCGGACGAAGTCCACGAGCGCTGGCCGGGAGCCGCGCCCGACTGCGCCGGCGCCCTGTTCGCGCCTGAAGACGGCGCGCTCGACCCCCAGGCTCTCACCCGCGCCTGTCTCGCGGACGCCCGCCGCCTGGGCTCAACGCTCCGGGCCGAGGCCGTCACCGCAGTCGAGACTGCAGACGGTTTCGTGACGGGCGTCGTAAGCGCGAGCGGCAAGACAGCCTCCGAACACGTGGTGCTCGCCGCCGGCGTCTGGTCGCCGCGCGTCTCGGGACTGCCGCGCCCGCTCCTGGTGGAGCCCGTGCGTGGCCAAATGGCGGCGACCACTTGGCCGGCCACCACGCCCCGCGCCATCCTGTATCATGACCACGGCTACGTGCTCGCGCGCGCCGCCGACGCGGTGCTGGGGAGCACGATGGAACGGGCGGGATTCGACTGCCGCGTCACGAACGATGGACTCGCGCAGATCTTCCGAGGAGCGGTGCGGCTGCTCCCCGCGCTGGCGAGCCAGGGGGTCGCGGTGCAGCGGATGTGGGCCGGCCTCCGGCCCGTGACCCCCGACGGCCGCCCAATCATCGGGCCGGACCCGGAGATCGCCCGGCTGTGGTACGCCGCCGGCCACGGTCGCAATGGCATTCTCCTCACGGCGCTGACGGGCGAAGTGATCGCCGACCTGATCACGCGCGGCGAGACGGATGTGGGTATTGAACCACTTAGGGCAGACCGTTTCCAGCCGTAAGCCCTCTACACAGCCGCAAGGCGTAAGCCCTAAGCAGCCGCAAGGCGTAAGCCCTAAGCAGCCGCAAGCCGTAAGCCCTAAGCAGCCGCAAGCCGTAAGCCCTAAGCAGCCGCCGTAAGTCTCAAGAGCGGTTATCTTGCGGCTTACGGCTTACGGCTTGCGGCTGTGTACAAATCTTGCGCCTTCTGCAATGGAAAACTGGACGGCGACGGCGGGCCTTCGGGGCTCGGCGTCGGGCGGCGGCTGGCGTTCGACGAGTGGAAAGGCCGGCTGTGGGTGATCTGCCCCAAGTGCGCGCGCTGGAACCTCGCGCCGCTCGACGACCGGCTCGAGCAGATCGAGGCGCTGGCGCGCGCGGCGCGGCAGGGCCGTGTCGCCGCAGCGACCGAGCAGGTGGCGCTCGTGCGGTGGCGCGGCTACGACTTCGTGCGCGTCGGCAAGCCGCCGCGCGTTGAGCTCGCGACGTGGCGCTACGGCGAGCGTCTTCGGGCACGCCGGCGCGAGCAGCTCAGATTCGTGGTGCCGCTGACGGTTGCTGCGGTCGGGCTCGCCGTCGCCGTGAACGTGGCGGCCGGCGGATCGGTCGGCGTGTTCGTGTGGAACATGCCGAACATCGCCCGATCGATCTACACGGGGATGGTCGGGCGCCGCCGCCTCGGTCTCCTCGAGCCCCCGATCTGCGAGCGCTGCGGCGCCGTCATGCGTGTCAAGGCCCGCCACCTCGCGCATGCCCGCCTCGTCCCTGAGTCCCAGGGTCTCGGCCTGATCTTGCGCTGCCCGAACTGCCGCTCCGAAGGCGCGCTGCTCGTCGGTCGCGACGCCCAGGCGGCGTTGCAGCAGGGCCTGACCTACTTGAGCCTGACGCGCCGCGGCCGTCAGCGCGCTGAAGATGCGGCGCGCCTCGTGGAAGACGTCGGCGGGCCGGACCGGCTGATCCGTGACGTCGCGCGGCGCGAGCTCACCCTCCGCAGTCTCGCCCCCGAGCGGCGACTCGCGCTCGAAATGGCCGTGGACGAGCGTGCCGAAGTCGAAGAGCTGGAGCGGCGGTGGAAGGAGGCGGAGGAGCTCGCCGATATCGCCGACGGAATGCTCAGCACGACGACGGAGCTCGAGGAAGAGCTGCGACGTCTGAAAGACGGCCTACCATGAGCTTTGGCAAGCCGCTATTTTGACACGCGCCATGGCCGCTTCGCTGGTTCAGATAACCTCCCGCAGCGCCACTGGCGCGCCCGCGAGCCCGACGCGCAAGCCGGCCTGGCTCAAGGTCTCCGCCCCCGGCGGCCCCAACTACATCGCCACGAGACAGCTGATGCGTGGTCTCAGGCTCCACACGGTGTGCGAGGAGGCCCACTGCCCGAACATCGGCGAGTGCTGGGAACACCGCGCCGCGACCTTTATGATCCTGGGCGACGTATGCACGCGGAACTGCGCGTACTGCGCGGTCGCCCACGGCACGCCGGCGCCGCTCGACCTCGACGAGCCCGTCCGCCTCGCGGAGGCGGTGGGCCGGTTGGAGCTCGAGCACGTGGTGATCACCAGCGTGGATCGGGACGATCTCCCCAACGGTGGCGCCGAGCTGTTTGCGGAGTGCATCGACGCGATCCGCACGCGAAGCCCCGAGACGTCGGTGGAGATCTTGATCCCGGATTTCAAGGGGAGCGAGACCGCGCTCCGCATCGTCGTCGATGCGAAGCCCGACATCCTGAACCACAACCTCGAGACAATCGCCCGGCTGTACCGCCTGGCCCGGCCGGGCGGCCGTTATCCGCGGGCCCTCGAGCTGCTGTGCCGGGCGAAGCAGATGGACCCGGGCATGCTGACCAAGTCGGGGGTCATCTGCGGGCTGGGTGAGGAGTGGGACGAGCTCCTCGGCGCGATGCAGGACGTCCGCACCCAGGGGGTCGACATCCTCACCCTCGGCCAGTATTTGCGTCCCTCCCCGGGGCACCTCCCGATCGCGCGCTACTACTCTCCCGACGAGTTCGCCGAGCTCAAACGGATCGGCCTCGCGATGGGCTACCGCCACGTGGAGTCGGGGCCGCTCGTGCGCTCGAGCTACCACGCGTGGGAGCAGGTCGAGCGCGCCATGGCCGCGCTATAGCGTCGAGCGACTCGATGACCACCGCCACCGCCCCCGCCTCCAAGGACGGCGCCCAGGTCGAGCTGCAGCGGCGCATGCTGCGCCAGATGCTCCTGATCCGCCGCTTCGAGGAGAAGGCCGCCGAGTCATACGCCCTAGGCAAGATCGGCGGCTTCTGCCATCTCTACATCGGCCAGGAGGCCGTGGCGGTCGGCTCGCTCGCCGCGCTGCGCGACGACGATTACGTCATCAGCTCCTATCGCGAGCACGGGCAGGCGCTCGCCCGGGGCATCCCCGCCACCGCGGTCATGGCGGAGCTGTTCGGCAAGGCGACGGGGTGCTCGAAGGGTAAGGGCGGGTCGATGCACCTCTTCGACGCGTCGAAGCGGTTCATGGGCGGTCACGGCATCGTCGGAGGGCACATCCCGCTCGCGGCGGGGCTCGGCTTCGCGATCCGGTACCGGGGAGGCGACCAGGTCTGCCTGTGCTTCTTCGGTGAGGCGGCCGTGAACATCGGCGCGTTCCACGAAGCCCTCAACATGGCTTCCGTGTACAAGCTCCCGGTCATCTTTTGCTGCGAAAACAACCACTACGGCATGGGGACCGCGTTCGACCGCGTCGCCGCCGTGACCGACGTCGTCGAGCACGCCTGCAGCTACGACATGGCGGCGGAGCTCGTGAACGGCATGGACGTGTCCGCGGTGTACGAGGCGACCCAGCGCGCCGTGCGGCGCGCCCGCAGCGGCGGCCACCCCACGCTGCTCGAGGTCCGCACCTATCGCTTCATGGGACACTCCATGTCCGATCCGCTCCACGGCGTCTACCGCACGAAGGAGGAAGTCGAGGAGCAGAAGAAGCGGGACCCGATCTCCCATCTCGTCCTCGCGCTGAAGGAGGAAGGCGTGCTCGACGATGCAGCGCTGGAGGCGCTCGACCAGGAGGCGCGCGCCGTGGTGGAGGAGGCGGTGAAGTTCGCCGAAGCAAGCCCGGACCCGGATCCCTCCGAGCTCGGCACGCACGTCCTCGCCGACTGACCATGCCGACCCTGACGTACCGGGACGCGCTCAACCAGGCGCTGCGGGAGGAGATGCAGCGCGACACCAACGTCTTTCTGATGGGCGAGGAGGTAGGCCTCTATCAGGGAGCCTACAAGGTCAGCCGGGGCCTGCTGGAGGAGTTCGGGCCGATGCGCGTGGTGGATACACCCATCGCCGAGCTCGGGTTCGCGGGGCTCGGCGTGGGCGCGGCGATGGCGGGGCTGCGGCCGGTGATCGAGTTCATGACCTGGAACTTCGCGGTCCTCGCCCTGGACCAGATCGTGAACTCGGCCGCGAAGATCCTGTACGAGTCGGGCGGCCAGATCCCCATCCCCATCGTGTTCCGCGGGCCGAACGGCGCGGCACTGCAGCTCGCGGCCCAGCACTCTCAGGCCTGGGAGGCCTGGCTCGCCCACATCCCCGGTCTCAAGGTCGTGGCTCCGGCGACCCCGGCGGACGCCAAGGGCCTCCTCAAGTCCGCGATCCGCGACAACAATCCCGTGATCGTGCTCGAGGGCGAGATGCTCTACAACACCAAGGGGGAGGTGCCCGACGGGGAGTATCTCGTGCCCATCGGCAAGGCCGACGTGAAGCGGGACGGCCGGGACGTCACGCTCCTCTGCCACTCGAAGACGGTGACGACCGCACTGAAGGCCGCCGAGCTCTTGGCGGGGCAGGAAGGGGTGTCGGCGGAAGTGCTCGATCTCCGCTCACTGCGGCCGCTCGACGAGGCGGCGATTCTCGCCTCCCTCCGGAAGACCAACCGCGCCGTGGTGGTAGAGGAAGGGTGGCCCCACTGCGGCATCGGTGCGCAGGTGGTGGATTTGATCCAGCGGGACGCGTTCGACCACCTCGACGCGCCGGTGCTGCGCGTGACGCAGGCCGACGTTCCGCTGCCCTACAACAAGCAGCTCGAGCGCCTCGCGAAGCCGAGCCCCGACAAGGTCGTGGCCGCCGTGCGGCGCGTCCTCTACCTCGACTGACCATGGCCACCATGGTCTACATGGAGGCGCTCTCCCCCACGATGGAGGAGGGACGGTTGGTCAAGTGGCTGAAGCAGGAGGGCGACGCGGTGAAAGTGGGCGACGCCTTGGCCGAGGTTGAGACCGACAAGGCGGTGATGGAGCTGACCGCGCGGGCGGACGGCGTCCTGCGACAGGTCTCGGTCGCGGCGGGGGAGACGGTGCCGGTGGGGCACGTCGTCGCCGCCATTCTCGCCCCTGGCGAGGGGGTTGGTGAGGGCCCGGCTGCGGCTCGCCCGCCGACCGTCGCAGCGGGAAACGAGAAACGGGCAATGGGAAACGTGGCGGCCGCACCGGCCGCGGCCCGAGCACCTGCGGCCGGCGCCCCGGTGCCGGTTGGCGTCGCCGCCGCCGCCGAAGCTGCGCGCGTGAAGGCGTCCCCCCTGGCGAGGCGCATTGCGAACGAGACCGGCGTCGACCTGAAGCTCCTCCAGGGGTCGGGACCCGGCGGGCGCGTGATCAAGCGGGACCTCGAACGGGCGGCGGCCCTCGCTTCCGCACCGGCGGCGACGGCCCCGGCCGCTGAGCCCTTTCCCGTTCCCCGTTTCCCGTCTCCCGAGCGTCCTTACGAAGACGTCCCGCTGACGCAAATCCGCAAGACGATCGCGAAGCGCCTGGTCACGTCCCTCGGCCCGATCCCCCACTATTTCCTCACG
>Ga0137386_10001270_pt1 | contig 15602 bp, 15 predicted proteins | sample SagtaG_4_FD_104910 | JGI IMG/M metagenome (GOLD analysis project Ga0137386, IMG submission 104910) | Vadose zone soil microbial communities from Sagehorn Ranch, Mendocino, California, USA - Sage2_R_100_16 metaG | ecosystem: Environmental > Terrestrial > Soil > Vadose zone | place: USA... | reverse complement strand
TTGGAGTGAACCCAATTTACCACACCAGAGGCAAAGTCAACATCGTATTCCCTGGGCATAGGCCATCTCAAATTCGATGGGTGGCACATAGCCCAAACTCGAATGGAGTCGTTTGGTATTATACACCTCCTCAATAAACTGTCCAATGTTGGATTCTGCCTCCTCAAAGGTCTGGTACTGCTTGAGGTACACCTCCTCTTGTTTTAAGGTCTTGAAAAAGCTCTCGGCCTTGGCATTGTCGTAAGGATTACCCACCGCTGACATACTGATCTTGGCTTGCACATTCAGCAATCGCTCGACATAGGCGGTACTGGCATACTGCACCCCGCGATCGGAATGGTGAATGAGTCCTGGCCTCACCTCGCGAGTCGCCAGAGCTTTCTCTAAGGCTCCTAAAGCCAGTTGCGTATCGATGCGCTTGGACAAGTTCCATCCGACACACTTGCGCGAATAGGCGTCGAGTATGGTAGCCAGGTACACAAAGTTGCTCAACAAGCGAATGTAGGTGATATCGGCCACCCACACCACATCTGGAGCATCCAATTCCATCCCTTTGATCAGATTGGGGTACACCTGAAACGGATGATGCGAGTCCGTTGTGGGCACAAACTGCCGCTTCAAGTGACACAGTAGCGATTCTTCTCGCATGATGCGCAGCACTCGCTTGTGATTCACGCTCCAGCCAGCGCGCACCAATGCGTGGGTGACACGCCGATATCCATAGCCAGAAAACTCCAGAATAATCTGCTCAATCGCGTCGCGTAACTCCACATCGGGATCGACCGTCTCACCCTGTGCGAGCCTGGTGTAATACCAGCGTCGATTCACTTGCAAAGTGTGCGAGAGCTGGCGAATGGACATCTGTGGCTTCTCCTGTTTCGTTTGTGTCATCACGACGTGCCGTTGCGTGACGGAAGTTGCTGCAACGCTTTTTTTAACACAGCGTTCTCCATCGCTAACTGACCACAAAAGCGCTCTAATTCTGCCACTCTCGCCTCAAACGCTTGGGTAGGCGTTGGCTCCGGTGGCGCAAACGCGGCCTCTCCTCTGGCATCATAGTCTTGTCGCCAGCGGGCCACCAGACTCGGTGCTAGATTGTGTTCTCGACACACTTGCGCTGGTCGCTTCTCGCCGCTGGCAAGTTGCCGCATTATAGTTAGCTTAAATTCTCGACTATGTGTTCTTCCTCGCATGTGGCATCTCCTTTTGCTTGTTCTGCTTTAGTATACAGCACTTTTTCGGAGATGTTGACTTTGATCGTGGAGTGGTCACAGGGGTGCAGTCCACATTGTTTCGGCTTATCTTTCGATTAGTGGCTGCAAAGCTCCTAGGTGATAGGAAGCATCCAGGCGATTGGTTAAATGACAATGTACAGAAAGTTATCAATGAAGTCGAAGATTTTTACTTTCATGGCACTACTCATCAAACTGCACTAAAAGACTTGGAAGTGCAAAAATTAGCATGGCGAAAAATTCGTAGTGCATTTTCCTTTCAAAACCTATCAGTTGAGGCTTTAGCATATGTGTACGAGAATACTTTTGTGACCTCTGATATACGTAAGAAGCAAGGGGTACATGCTACAGCGCATTTGATAGCTGAATATATTCTTCAGAGCCTGCCCATTGATGAACTTCTTCGTGATGAACGACATATTTTTGAACCATTTGCTGGACATGCTCCTTTTTTAACAGCAGCACTTGGCAGATTACGAGGTTTACTACCTTTAGACATGCACCTAGAGCAAAGACATAACTATTTTATACAAATGCTGTCAGGTATGGAGTATGATGCCTTTGCCAGTGAGATCGCACTTTATTCGTTAATTTTCGCTGATTATCCAAATCCGAATGGGTGGCGTATTGAAACTGCTAACGTATTTTCTTCGTTTAAATTCAGCAGATATTTATCCCAAGCAAAGATAGTTCTTTGCAACCCGCCCTATGAAAACCTTACGATGAATGAGCGACAATCACATGCTCCATTATATTCAGTGAATAAAGCTGTAGAGGCATTGGCTCGTGTATTGCAACAACCTCCAAAGATGCTTGGCTTCGTTCTTCCTCGAACATTTATTAATGGGCAAATGTATGCCGAATTACGAAAAAGAATTGCAGAGCTTTATAATAGTATTTTTCTCGTTGCTTTACCTGATAACGCTTTTACCTACTCCGAAGCTGAGACGGTATTGCTGATCGCGCACGGACAACGTACTGCTCAACCTATATGGAGATCAGCATTCGTGAAGAGAATGGATTATCAACAATTTATCTTAAAAGGCACGACGACGTGGTCTATTGAGGCACCAACAAGTTTTGTAGAGAAACAAGTTGATAGTGGCGATCCCGATTTTTGGTACACACCTATACATCCTATATGGGATACATTAGCATCATTACCACGTATGGAAGAGGTAGCAGAAATTCATAGAGGGATTGAGTATAAAATTCCAGTCAAGGAAAATGAAGAGAGACTTTTTTCAAATATACCGCGTGAAGGATTTGCTAAAGGATTAAGAAATGTACCTGTAGACTTTGAACCATATGCAATCGAACATTTTACATATCTGAACATGGATCCAAATTTAATGCTTTACGAAGCATACAAATTGCCCTGGGATAAACCTAAGGTTTTAGCCAATGCTGCACGTAAGAGTAGAGATCGTTGGCTTATTAATGGAATTGTCGATGACCAGGGATTAGTGTGTTACCAGCGATTTCATGGTATTTGGCCTAAAGGCGATTTGCCGATTGAAGTTATTGCAGCATTACTAAATGGGCCAGTTGCAAATGCTTTTCTTAGTACACATCGTACATCACGAGATAATAAGATTGAGGTAATAAAGCAGATTCCAATACCTAGACTTAGTCCCTCACAAATTCGCTTGATTGTTTCCCTAGTTCGCGAATATATGAGTTATCGAGAAGAAGGACTTAAATGGTTTGATCAGGCTACATACTACGAGCGAGGCTGCCGAGGCATTATAAGCCAGATTGATGGAGAAATGCTCACTGCATACAACCTTTCGCTTCATCTTGAACAAAATCTGCTTGAGTTCTTTGACGGTTATAAGAGACCAGGGCCGTTTTCTCCCACTCAGTTAAAGTCATCGCCCACAAAAAGACTCTATCATTCTATTATTAGGGTTGAAGATATCAGAAACGAAAACGGAAATAGGGTGATAGATGCGGTAATAATCAATTGGAATCCTCATCAAATTGTACACATACCCATGTCCTTGCTTCCTATCGACTTACAAGAGAAACTAAATCAGAATTCACGCCTACTTGCCAAAGTAAATGTTGGGGTTAGCAGGGCTGAAGACCTCATCTTTGAGGACTTCACAATAGCGCGAGAGCCAAAGATGTATGATGCACCTGCCTGAACTAATAATATTAGACGTTGGTCATGGCAACTGTGCTATTCTTCACGATACTAATGCGGTGACAGTAATTGATTGTCCACCACCTTCTACGCTGGTTAATACACTTGAGCGTTTGGGTATTGATACAATCGATCATATTCTTATTTCTCATTCTGATTGGGATCACGCTGGTGGCTTGTCCACTCTTTTGGATGAGATTAATGTGCGCAATATATACATAAATCCTGATGCTAATAACAATAGCCAGTCGTGGGTGGACATTCGCATAGCGCTAGAATTAGCTGAGGATAGGGGAACTGAAGTTCATACCTCGTTAACATCTGGATCATCCAAAAAGATCAGATCTGGGCAGGTCGAAATAGAAATTTTAGCACCATCCGTGGGAGTAGCTCTAGGGGGGGCAGGTGGGCCAGATTTAGAAAGACGTAAGCAATCTTCTAATACTATGTCTGTCGTAATCGGTCTAATCCATGACTCGTCTAGAGTTACTCTTTTCCCAGGAGATATGAGCGAGCATGGATTAGATAACCTATTGAAAAAGCACCAAAATATTGAAGCACAGATTTTAGTTTTTCCTCATCATGGCGGAAGGCCAGGGAATAATAATGGTTTTGATTTTGCAAAAAAACTCTGCAATCTCGTGAAACCCAATTTAGTTGTATTTTCACTTGGGAGAAATCATCATTTTGGGCCTAATCACGATGAGAATCCGCGGGACGACATAATGAAAGGAGTATTAACTGCTATTCCTTCCGCTCATATTATGTGTACTCAATTATCTGGAAAATGTGCAGTTCAACCCACATTCCGCAGTTTGATTGACGGGTTTAGGAAAAATTGGTAGATGAGCAATTCTTTACTTCTCTCGGGGTGAAACTGCGGAATGTGGGTTAGAAAAGGCGCTTCCTGGTCGTTGGCTCTTTGCAGCTTCCCTTCACAGGTGCATCTGGTAGCGGTTTGTATGCCTGGGGTCTAAGCTGACCGCAAGGGTATCTCCAACGAGCAATTTCGGACGAATAGCGAAAGGGGGGCTGCGAAAGGTGTATACGTGCTGGGTTTGCGTATCTATCCACACGGCTGTCACGTACCACCGGCTCACCTTCCGCTTGATCTCTTCTTCAATGTCGGTCACCGTTGCGACAACAAGCATATCGTGATGACGACGCTGTTTCCTTCTCCTTTCGAGGAGAAAGAGAATATATTGCAGTACCACTCCTACCAGAGATGCCACCGCTAGAACTAGCAAGAGCAGCTCCGCTGCACTCATAGTATCGCCTCTATGTTCATTGCCGCTTGAACGTTAGCTTTTACTATCCGCAGGGTATCACTACTGGACAAACTTCATTCGCCGACCTCTCTACGGGAGAGGGGGCCGCGATACCGGGAGTTGTTCCGGCTAGTCAACTGGCCATCGCTAGAGCATCATCCGGTAACGCTTATAATTGGTCGGATCCACATGCACGATCACACTCTCACCCACGACAGGTTCGATACCGCAGTCGATGAGACGACTGTGAAAAGAATAGCTTCTCCCGGTCAATGCGTCGGTCCACACGGAGGTGACATACCAACCATCTACCCAGATTTGCACCTGCTCGATCATCGCTACAATGTGTTTTCTATATCTTACCTTGGTGTTCCAGTAATGGAGAGCGAAAGCCGCCAGCTGGATCAGCATTGTTCCGATGGAGACGATGCCGGCGAGCAACAAAGGTGGTAGCATGAGCACATGTCCTTACAAAACGTGTACTGGTGTACTTCAGTCCCTCAAAAGGGTGGTATGCCTGATCGACCGGGCGATGATGACTTTGCCGTTGGGGTAACTGGCTGTGACAACGGAGTCACCGGCATAGTCGGCGCTGGGGCTTGCCGGCGTCCCCGTTCCCGGTCAAAGAGCCTCTCTGTCAGTTGGGCAATGGTCATGCGCAAGCGGTTGATCTCTTGCTCTGCTTTCGCCATCCGGCTAACGCGCGTCAGCAGCACATTGAGCGCGTTACCGATTCGCCAGAGGGGGTGATCCTGGTTGAGCGTGCTCCGCACCGCGTGGTCCCCGTTGGCGGCACGCACCAGCACCTCGAGAAGATGGTCACTGCCTTGCGTGAAGATATGGTTGAACTCGGCTTCACGTCTGAGCAATTCAGTCTCGCGCCGCTGCAACTGGGCGATCTCTTCGGCGCGATCAGCACGTGCCAGGGCTCGCAGAGCACTGCGGACCCAGATATAGCAGACCAGAGCCACGATGATTTGCAGGCCGATCGGCTGCAGGATCGTATCATAGGCCATGTTTGAAGTCAGCACCATATTCAGTTCCATGGTGCGCGGAGCGAACATCAACACGGCGATCGTAAAGAGTATGTTGCCCAAGGCCACCGGGAAGACGCTGAGAGCAGGCAAGAGCGAAACGGCGATCAATTCTGAAACCAGCAGCACGTCGAAGACGGGCAAATTACTGACGTCCAGCCCCATCGGTGAGGTCAGGAGCATGAGACCACACCCCAGGTCGATCACAGCGATGAGCAGGACGGTTACGATGGTGATTTTGCCGAATTGATTGAAGAGGGCTGCAACGGCACAGAGCGCCAGCCCCAAGACGACGGTGCCGATATCCATGGCGGTATGCATCATGACCGCTCCCGGCAGTTCGACAAACTGGAAGATGACGATCACTAGCAGGATAGCGCTCACAATCTGCTTGCGGCGGGCCTTTTCGCGGAGCGCGATACTGGTATGTTTCATGAGCTCCACTTCTTGCTTGGGGGCATACTCAGTTGGGAATGGCTTCATCCCGCTTCCTCTCCTTCCTATCTCGCATCGTTCATGGCGAGTCTTATCGACACTATTCGATGGTAACGCGAGTCAACAGGCAAGCGACTCAATTGTACATGCTCTCCGAGAGCTTACATTCATACACCTCTAAAGATTAGCTAAAAAGTACTATGTATTCGTGCTGAATTGTACTATTAGCATTGAACGCTCGCTGTTCCACTTCCCCCGCCGGTATAATTCGAGCCGCCACCACCTTGCGCACCGCCGGTCACAGAGGATTTCCAATTTTCCGGCGTGCCCGCATGGTCAGAATTCTGGTAGGGCGGATAATGCTTATCATCAGTCGCCTTGACGCCAAGCGAGTTGTCGTCCGTGCTGAAGGCGGTGTACACAGCGGCTGCCCATTTCCAACTGATGGTCATATTTGGGGACGTGGAGGTAAATGTTCCACTCCATGTGACCGGATTGATCCCACCGGGCAACCCACCGCTGGGAACCTGGACCGGCAGGCCTGAGAGGAACGTATTACCACTGGCAGTTGAGGGAACAGAAGTCTGCCATACCCCGGTTTTGGTATTGAACGTGGTCGTGGCGCTAATCGCATTCGGGTCAAACGTCACGGTCGCGTCGGGCACACTCGATATGTAACTGGTGCCGTTGGCCGAAAATTGAATGGTCTGGCCGCTAAAAGACACCGTCACTGAGCCGCTGGTAGGCAGTCCTTTCACCGTCAGGATGCTGTTGAACCAGATAAAGTATTCCCCCGCGATGGAGGTTTTATTAAAATTGGACTGGATCGAACTGGGAGACGGTGTGCACGCAATAGATCCAGGCTTGAACTTACTGATATAGCTTTGTACCTGGGTCCACACGGCAGAAGCGACGCTTGCTCCCAGCGCCCTCCCATCCAGATCGCCCTTGTTGAAATGGATGCCGCCGTATTGGCGCGAGAGACCAGCCTGGTTCGCGGCATCGGTGAAGGTCGCCCAGGAGAGGGTGATGTCGGTCGAAGGGGCGATGCCTGGTTCGATGACTGAACTGCCGGCTGGAACCGTGACGGAATAGTTGAAGGCGCTGCTGCCCGTAAACTGCTGCAGGATAGAGGCCCCGGCTGCGCTGAAGGTACTGTGCCCAGAAACGTATTCAGGAAAGGGCGGGGTGACGACACGGGCCTCCTGATACGGCATCCATTGGCCGCCATCCATCGCTACCGTTCCCTGACCAATGCCGCCCCAGGCCTGGACCTGTTGGCCGGTGTCCAAAAAAAGCACAGCGGTAATCGGGCGAACAGAGTCGTAGGCGCGTTTGCAGTCCCAGCAGGCAATCGCCGCATCCAGGAGCGCGTTGCTGAGTGCAAAGAACAGCTTCACGTTCGTGCTGGTGTCGTAGTTGTGTTGCTGCGAAACGACCTGGGCAAACAGCGCCCAGTGACCGGGGGGCGTTTCGGAGTGAGGCCCGTTGGCCCAGTAGTAGGCAATGGCTTTTTCCGTATCGGTCAGGCCGGCACTGTAGCTGAGGATCGTATTGGCTTGCGTGGTATAGTCCAGGTTTGGCTGTCCTGACGTATAGAGGTAGGGACCAGAAGGACGAAATTGCGAGGCGGATGTGAGTGCAAAAGGCGTGACCAGTCCCCATTGAGGTGTTAAATACTTCTGTGTGACACCCGTGCTCGTGATGTATAAGGGCTGCCATCGGTTGGGATCATTGATAGTGGTGGGCGTGTTGACCGGCGTGTAGCCGGTATAGTCGGAGTAGGGCGCCCCTCCGTTCAGATCGCCGAGCTGGTTGGATCCGTCATTATGCCGGTAACTAATGACGGCACGAGCTGCCACGTTTCCAATGCCCGTTGGAGCGCTCATATCGGTCGAGGTATTGCTCGGATCATAGCCCAGGTTCGTCATCAAGGAGTTAAAAAGAGTTGCCTGTGTTGGAAACAGGTCCATGAGCGCCTGGTAGGATGCATAGCTGATGGAGGTAGGCATATCAGAGAGGGCAGCTAGGCTTTTTTTGGGAATACCATTGGACTGCGTTGGAACGGCATTGGTGTCATAGGCAGTCCAGGCATCGTACATGCAGGTATGGGTGAGGGCCAGAGCACGTGCGGCGATGGTCGGTCCCGGATTGACATTACGTATGGCTTGTAGGACAGCATTGTTCCACTGGATAACCACATCCGTACTAGAGGATGCTGCCTGCGTGAAGGCTTTCTCCAGCCCGAAGTAGGTTCCGATGCCAGTCGAGAGAACCGCTAATCCCAGACCGGTTTTGAGGACAACGCGCCTGCTCACCCGTACTGAGCTGTCTCCTGCAAGCGACGTGATAGGAGATTTCATCTGATGTGGATGCGTGTTGTTATTCATTCATTTTTTCCTCCTGAGTAAGGCTCCTCTTGATCCCATACTGGTATTGCCTACCGACCCTACCTCCCTCGGAAAGCTACTAAGACCCGAGAACGGAGACGTATTCAGTCCCTTCCTTTTTGTTCAGGAGCCCAGTCCTCTCTTTTGCCAAAGCTCCAGACCAAGAGTGCGGATGAATAGATGATCTCCTATTATCAGGGGGTGGAGGGGATTCGGGAAGAGCAAATCGGTTAAGTTTTGGTTGAGATTTTGTTAAGACGAAGAAGATGGGAGTAAGGAGTGGCAGGGATTCGGGAAGAGCAAATCGGTTAAGATTCGGTTGAGTTTCCATTGAAACGAAGAAGAAGTATACATTGCGAAATAGGGCCTGTGGAGCGGCTTGAGAGCGTGACGAAGAGGGTAGAGATGTGGTAACATGGTAAGCAGACGCCCCTGCCGGCTCATCTGTGGAGAAAACCTGACCACCCTCAAAACCGAAGGGCGCGGTCGAAGGGTTCGGGGCAGGTGGCGGAACCGGAGGAACAACACGACCGGAAAAAAGCCATCGATTGGGGGCGCGCGGGATTACGCGGCCTCCCTCAATATTGCCCGCCTGGACATGGCCTTTTTGACCACCTATCACGAGACCTCGCGGTACCAGTCGTACCGCATGACTGACGAATTAGTTATGCCTGCTTTGTATCCCACATTCCGCAGTTTCACCCCGAGAGAAGATAGAATTTCTCATAGAGCGGTCCTAAGAGCTGTAAAATGAGCTGATGAAGTGGCTGCAAGCGTAAAACGAGGATACGGGAAGTCGTAGTCGTCCGGATGTGGAGCAATTCAATCCCCTCAAAACATTGAAAGACCCAACGCATAGTGGGACGAGCTGTGGGCTTGTGGACTTGATCGGGAATGGTCTGCTGGGTTTGGGCCAGACGAGCGCGCAGCCGCACTTCGGCTAAGCGGTAAACCAACAAGCAGAGGACCATGATAAAACTAAGGGCCATGATTCGCTCGGGTTTCTTGACAAAGACAGAGGAAGCGAGGAAGAGTGGATCTTTGAGAAAGCGAAAGCCGCGCTCGGGACTGCCTTGTCCTTTGTACGTCGCGATCAGGTGCTGGTCGGAAAGAACGCTTGGCTCAAGAATATTGGTTCCTACGATCCAACAAGCGTTGCAAAAGGCTTGCTCAGCGACCTGCTGCTGGTTGACGGTGACCGTTGCCACGATTTGCCACTGCTGGCTCACAGGACTGGTATCTTTGCGTGGCCGCCCCTTGCCCGCATACTGCGGATGTGCCACGAGGTCAGTGTGCAGGTCGAGCCAAGCGGGCTTCCCTTTCAGTTCTCGCTCAGCAGCGGCGCACGCATCGCTTTGGCAGGCAAAGCGTCGGTTCCCCAGATGCCAACACGTCTGCTGCCAGGCGCTCTGAGCTTTGCTCACCTGTCGCTGCATGCTCTGCTGGGCGCGTTGAAGCGATGCCTGGGTGTAGACCACAACCCAGCGTTCGCCGCCTTGCGGCAGCGTCAGTTCCCGGCTGAACCAGTGAACGGTTCCATCTTCGGACTGCTGCCAGGTTTTGCTGCCTTGCTGGATGAGCGTTTTGGCTTCGGTTGACGTTTCCGAGACCCGACTCACCCACTTGACACCTGCCTGATTCAACTGCTTCATGTTGGCCTCACTGTAGACCCCATTGTCGGCTACATACACACTGGCCTCTTCCCCGGCTTCCCGCAGATGGGTCTGCAGGGCAGTCATGGTCGCAAGCAAGCTGACCTTATCACTGCTGTTGCCATTCAGAGGCTGCAAGAAGAGCGGCACGTCGCCATCATGGGTGGTCGCCAGGGCGAGCATCCACTGCTTGAGATCATCGCGATGATCGCGCGAGTAGCCATAGGTAATGGCGATGACCGCCCCATCTTCTCCCGCCTGCACTCCGGTGTACTCACCACTGACCGAAAATGAGGTCGTATCCACATGCACCTGTTCGGCCTTGATGCCAAAGATCCGCCGCGCCTGGGTCGCGATTCCGGCAAACAGCTTGGTCAGATCGTGGGTGTACAACCAGTCCAACGTGCGCCCCAAGCAGTCATCGTTGAGCATCTCGGCTTTAATTCCTGGTCCCAGCAGGTGTTCAATTGGCTTATTCGCGAAGAACTGGGGAACCAGGTACAGTTGCCGATTACTGAACCCTAATCCATTTAGAATCATCGCCACTGTTGCGGTTCCCACGCTCACTTGTTGGCGATTAGTCGGATCCTGGGCATCCAACCATGCTGCTAGCCCGATTTCTTGACACACTCCTGCCACGATCCCCAGGTGATCCAACCGTTCATTGACATAGTCTTCCACTCTCTCCCTGTTGAGTCCTCCTTACTTGGTGGACTCCACCCTACCAATTTCCTCCAAATCTGTCAAACAAACTGCGGAATATGGGTACCAAATCATGGAGTACGGGTGTTCTAAGATCATATGCTGAGACCTCCCCTGAATAAATCCAGGGGGTTCTGGGTTTGCTGTCACTCTCCCTATCCAGCGATAGGGCCTCATGGCAGGTCTGCCAGACTTTGAAGCCGACGGGCGTCTTTCGCACAGGACGTGTACGCTTCGGAAGAGACGCTTCCTCATGTCCCGCTGTACTGACGGCTGCCAGAACGTCGAAGAGTTTTACTGCTTGGGGTTGGTGTCTCACTGTTGCAGTGGCGGGCCACCGCGGTCGTATGCCGTTGAATCGAGGACAGCCAGCCAGTCGAAATCGGTGAAGCTTTGAGGAGTGAGTGCGAAGTAGGTCGGGTTCTTCATACTGACCGAGCGAGTTGGAAGAGCTGCGATTTCCGAGGTTGGAAGCCCTTGACATTTGTGAGTTGGAATGAACCGCGCCGGCCCCGGCACGGCAGTCAGCCGCGCCTCAAGAGTGCCGGCTTCGGGCTGGCCGATGCCATTGGCATCAGAAACGCCCACTGCCGAACCGATGACGGCATAGCCGAGCATCTCATTGAGGTGCGATCCCGCCGGCCACCATGTGTATACGACAGTGCCTAATTGCCATTGTGCCTTTCCGCGCTGCAGATGGCTGTTGTGAGCGAAGGCCAACACTTTCCCTCGGCCACGTTCACGAGACACCATGTACGCCAGATTATCCGCCATCAACGCGTCGCGAATGCCGAGAAGTTCGACAAGCCGTTCGCTCGACTTTCGCGCCAACGCGGCATGATAGTTCAGTAACTGCCGTGCCACCGAAGCATACTGCACGGCTTCCAAATAGCGGTTTTCGTCGCTCTTCGCCACCAATTCGGGACGGCGTACGCGTAGTTCTGAAATGAGCTCCTCCGTCTCAATCCGCAACGCAGTTGCGGCTGGTGACAGGCCTATCGACTTTGTCGGGTCCATCATTGCAGCGGGGTTCTCCCAATCAGAGTCCTGGCCAAGAAGTGAGTCGATGCGCTGGCGATATTCTTGACCGCTGGCGCTATCAATCGAGGCGAGGTAATCGAGAACAAAATGCAGGACATGGCTTGGACTATCGCTGCCGGTCATTTCGGTCGGACTATCAAATCCGTAGAACTGGAGTTTGACGCGATGGGAAGGATCGGCATTGTAGCGCCGCATCCACTCCACGAGTTCTCGATTCGCGTCGAGCCGGCCGAAGCCGTGGCTCAATCCGGTGTCCTGCACAGCCTCATACGATGCCGGGCCGCGACCGGCCACGTACTCATTCACTATGCGCGCCCGAGGGAAACTGCTCTCGATGGCAATGGCACTGTAGCCATGCGCCTCCACCAGGCGCTGGAAGAGCCGGTTGCGGAGGATGAGAATGTCCTTCCCGCCATGGAGCGCTTCTCCTAAGCCAAGCAATTCCACCGAGTCACCAAGCGAGGTGATCACCTTGTCGACGGCGGCGTTGAAGGTCCTGGGCGAATCGACAGAGAACGGAGTCGCTTCGCGTGCAATCCAATCATCGAGTGTTGCGTGCGTGGCTGATGCTTCTAGAGATTCTTTTGACATACCCTATGATACCATTTTTTGGTTGGAAAGTGGATATTTTTGCTCAACGCCCCGAAAGGTAAAATAAGGAACAAACTCTTTTTCTCCTAATTGTCGTCTTCTACTTAAAAGTACGACAAATCCTGATTTTTCCCCGTTGACTTACCCTCAACTCTCATACTAAGATTGAGACATCATGTCGTCTCCTGCGTAAAAGGCAACAAATTTCTTTCCAAATGCTTTACCAATACAAACGAGAGCCACTGACCCAAGAGGAAGCTAACCGGGTGGCCAATGCCTGCTCATCCCATGAGGAGAAGTTAGTGGTCTGGGCGCTTCTCGATACCAGCCTTCGGGTTGTGGAACTTGCCAAGCTTACCAAAGACAATATTGATTGGCAGAACCACCGACTCATGATTTACGGCAAAGGTGGGCCGTATGGAAAAGTATCCAAACACAGAATAATTCCGCTTTCTGCATGGGTGCAACCGCTTCTTGAAGGGCATTTGGGCTTACATGATAGTCTGAAAATTGGAGTGAGAACAATACGACGTATGGTAAAGCAGGTCGCCAACAGAGCGCATATCCGCCGGAAAGTATCCCCGCATGTGTTACGGCATACATTCTCAGTTTTTTCACCAGTTAGTGTGGCTGCACCCCATTTCCCGTGCTTTCCAGTATTTCCCTGATCATTCTCGTTATTTGAAATGTATTGCCCACCCTGGCTTCCTTACTTCGGCTTTTGTTGCCCGAAAAATCCAGTATTGCTCCTTCAAAGTTTGTATTTATCCCAATAGCAATAGTACTTATGGAATAGCCTCTTTTATCTATGTCTCATCACGTTTCACCATATATCTTTATGATGTGCTACTGTATACAACGTTCCCCATTAATGCAGCGCGGGTACCTATGTGTCCGCAGATACGACATGGAGAGCCGCAGTTTGCGGGTGATGAAAGTAGAAAGAGAGTCATATTTGAAATCACAGCAGCAGTTTTGTAATATCTTCCGGCAACAAGGAACCATGAAACAACGATTGATACTTGGATGCGCAGCGGTGATACTGGCGCTCCTCATTCTAGGGGCGAGTCTGGGATTGAACATACAGGGAACCCACGCGCAAGCCAGTAGCGCCTCCACCGCACAAAGTGCGCATGAGAGCCAGCGCAATCTATTTCCCTGGCCACAATGCACGTGGTGGGCAAACCAACGTTACCACCAGCAGCATGGTATCTTCGTGCCATGGAGAACACAATCAAATGCCTGGCAGTGGAAAGCGCGCGCGCATGATTTCCACTGGCGTCTATCAAATACCCCCGCCGTTGGGTGGATCATGGTTCTCCAGCCCTGGGTACAAGGGGCCTATGGTGGGGGACACGTTGGCGTGGTAGAAAAGGTGCTTGGCCACGGCTATTTTATCGCCAGTAACCTGAACTGGGGCGCTCACCCGACGGTCGTCACCTACGTCAAGTTTCATGCTGGCGCTGGCGTGACGTTTGTTCACCGGTAGTGTTCTATGCTGGTTTCGCATTAGATAGAAGCGTGTAACATCTATTAGACAGTTCGTACGAAAGATCAAGCACCCGTAAGAAAGGGACCAATCATCCAGAGGCTATAGCTATAGATGATTGGTCCCTTACGCTTGTTAAGAAGATTTGAGGTCGTGTTAGCCAGTTCATATAAGCTCCTTTGCTACAACCTCGTTGATCTTCCTTGATAAAGGGGTCATGCTCACTCGTCACGTATCGTTGGTGAGCTATTGAGATTATAGCATGCTGTTCTTCTAGAAATGCATCAAAGGGAGAGACTTTATCAGACCACTTACCTTTGAAATAATTGAAATGCAGTGTATTACTATTCATGCCCTTTTCTGGTAGAATAGTCGCGTTATACCAAAGAGCCATAGAGAGTTGATGGAGAAAGTCTTCAATGGCAATCAAGAAAAGTGAGCTCTATAGTTCACTCTGGAAAAGCTGCGACGAACTCCGTGGAGGGATGGACGCCTCGCAGTACAAAGACTATGTTCTCGTCCTTCTCTTCGTCAAATACGTCTCCGACAAATACGCCGGTCAGCCCAACGCGTTGATCGAAGTCCCCGAGGGCGGCAGCTTTGCCGACATGGTTGCGCTCAAGGGTGATAAAGAGATCGGCGACAAAATCAACAAGATCATTGCCAGGCTCGCCGAGGCCAACGACCTCAAAGGCGGGATCGATGTAGCCGACTTCAACGATGCCGACAAGCTGGGCAAGGGCAAGGAGATGCAGGATCGCCTCTCCAACCTGGTCGCTATTTTCGAGAATCCCGCCCTCAATTTCCGCAAGAACCGCGCTGAAGGCGACGATATTCTAGGTGACGCTTACGAGTATCTGATGCGCCACTTCGCTACCGAATCGGGCAAGAGTAAGGGACAGTTTTACACCCCCTCTGAAGTCTCTCGCATCATTCAACGCACCTAAACAACCATTATCTCAGCCTACCCTAAAAGAGCCGATTCACATTTGCCGAGTGGCCATTACCTACCATGACATCTTTCAATGCAAGCACGCCAGTATCTATGATCTCATCTCCCGACAGGGGTGGCAAGGAGTAGCTCTGATCAACGGTATCTTAAAAGATTTGGACGATTTGGTTGAGTGAACATTCAAATGCTGTCATGCGCCTGGTCGCTGGCGGGAGTGATCGACCAGGTGCATGAGAGAGGAAAAGCGCAGCGGTTTTTGACACGAGCATGTGAGCGTGATACACTGCACAAGGCCGGTGCTTGGACTGCCATATGTATTCATCAAGAATGCAGATGGTGCCTGTACGAAGAGCAATGAAAGGAAACCGCAATGAAGTTGAACGCCAACGGCTTGAGCCATCTTGGTCTGAGAGTCACCAATCTAGCGCGGGCGAAACGCTTCTATGTTGACACACTCGGATGCCAATTGGTGAGGGAAACAGATGGAGCGGTGTTAATCAACGTGTATGGAACGCTGATCGCACTGTATGGTGACGATTCGTACTCTTCAAGCGATGATCACTTCGATCCGTTTCGAGTTGGTCTGGATCATCTCGCTCTAGCCGTAGACACAAGCATCCTAGAAGACCTGAAGCGGGATTTAGACGCGGCAGGGGTACGCAACAAT
>Ga0137386_10001248_pt1 | contig 15688 bp, 16 predicted proteins | sample SagtaG_4_FD_104910 | JGI IMG/M metagenome (GOLD analysis project Ga0137386, IMG submission 104910) | Vadose zone soil microbial communities from Sagehorn Ranch, Mendocino, California, USA - Sage2_R_100_16 metaG | ecosystem: Environmental > Terrestrial > Soil > Vadose zone | place: USA... | reverse complement strand
CCCGGCCATAGCTGACTCAAAAAAGAAATAGTTTGGCTGCTGCGTCTGTTTCCCTCGGCGACGGCGGCACAAGTCGCCGGCCTATTGCGCGGGGCTGCACGAACCTATTGGCGGCCTCGCTCGCTGGCGGGATTGGCAATTAACTTATTATATTCTGCGTTTTCTGACGGCGAACAAATCATCTCGCGGACATCGAAATCCGGCGGCTGCAACTTCATGGGAAACTTGTCCAGGGCCACCCAGGATTTGGTGTACATCTTCGGGTCATCAATCGTCACCGTCCACTCCAAGTGGTCGTGATCCACGCGGTGGAACCGCTCCTCCGCACGCAGCTCGCCGCTATGCGGGCGGCCAACAAGGTCGAGCCATGTTCGCTCATCCGTCCCCGAGGTCTGCACGACGAGCGTGTAATCATCCACCCACTTGCCCACCGAGTACCCGAACCACCGGGGTTCGGGATCTTTGGGGAGTTCTCGGCCGTCGGTCCAGATGACCCGCCATATCCTGTCAAATTGGTACAGGATGACTACCTTGACGGGCGTCTGAAAAATCTGAGTTTCCCGTAGTTGAAAAAGGTCTTCGCGAGGGAATCCCTGAGGATCACAGCTGTTTACTGGATCGTTTGTCTCCGCAGGGAGAACCATTCTGGGTCCAATGGTCGGTTTCGTGCGGCTATAGGCTTCTATCCCTAAAGGAGTGTACGGCAACCGATGTTCCGGCTTGCCATCTTCCGGCATGGCCTTCGCGCCGAGGAACCCGCCTCCGTCGAGGGGTCCGTTGGCCGGCTCCCAAGTCCCGGAGATATCATGCCGTGGAGCAGGGGCTGTCTTCTCACCCTTCACGTCCGCGGTTATTGGTCGTCCCCAACCGTCGACGTCTACAGGTACCGGGGCGGGCGCTGCCTTCTGGTCCTTTGGCGTTCCTGATTGTGGCGGTGCGGTCTGAGCACGCGCGAGAGATGAAAATATCAACGCCGCTAGTACGAACCTGGAGGCAGCAGAGCGCCTCAGCACCGTGGGAACCTTTTCCATTGTCCAAGCTCCCTCAGTTTCAAGATTAGGCTTCCCACACGGGATTGAGATTCCATCCGATGCGGATGGAGGCTTGATGCTATCGGATCACTGTGGGGCAGATCAAGACAGACACGTCCGATAGCGAGACGGCTCTGAGGCAATGAAGAACGCGTTGCGGACTCGAATTCTGGTAGAGTTTTAAATGATTTTGGTATCTCTGCATGGACATGAGAGGCCATTCGCTTGCAGAAGATCGCGACATCGCTTCCCGAAGTATGGGAGCTCCGCCCGAACATCTTCCGCGACGCCCGCGGCTTTTTTATCGAAAGCTATAACCAAGCAAGGTTCGCAGCGGCGGGAATTACCGACGTATTCGTGCAAGATAACCACTCCTGTTCGGTCAAGGGAACGCTGCGCGGTCTGCATTACCAATTGCATCACGCTCAGGCCAAGCTCTGCCGCGTCATTGAAGGGGAAGCTTTGGATGTAGCCGTGGATATTCGCGCCGGTTCGCCGAGTTTCGGAGCGTGGGCCGGCGTGGTGCTCTCGGAGTCGGCGCAGAATCAGCTCTATATTCCGCGGGGCTTTGCTCATGGCTTTCTGGCTTTGGCGGACCAAGTTCAGTTTCTCTATAAATGCAGCGACTTTTACGATGCCGCGGACGAACACACCATTCTTTGGAGGGACCCCGAAATTGCGATTGCCTGGAATATGATGGCCCCCCTCGTTTCTGAAAAAGACGGGAAAGCGCCTACGCTCGCGCAACTGCCCCGCGAGTTGCTCCCCGTTTACCGGGCTACATGAGTGACGAAACGCCGTTCAACGGGCGGAGGAACCAGCCCCAAAACAGGGACAAGTAATCTCATAATGCGCGATGCCAATTGGGGAGGATTTTTCTGATGCGCTATCTGGTCACCGGCGGCGGCGGTTTTATAGGCTCGAACACAGTGGACGAGCTGGTGCGCCGGGGGCATTCCGTCACCGTGCTCGATGACCTCTCCGCCGGTAATGAGGCGAACCTCGCGACCGTTCGCGAGCAGATCACTTTCATACAGGGCACGATCACCGACCGCGAGATAATCGAAAAGGCTTGCCGTGGCGCCGATTATGTGCTCCATCTCGCGGCGCGCACTTCCGTGCCGCGCTCCGTAAAGCAGCCTTTGGAGACCAATCAAATCAACGTGGATGGCACATTGAACGTTCTCATCGCCGCGCGAGATGCGGGTGTGCGCCGCGTGGTGTTTGCCAGTTCTTCTTCCATCTATGGTGACACGCCCACCTTGCCAAAGCATGAGGGCATGCCGCCCGCGCCAATTTCTCCATATGGCGTTTCGAAGTTGGTTGGCGAGCTCTATGGCCGCGTCTTTCACCGCACCTACGGCCTGGATTTTGTAGCTTTGCGCTATTTCAACGTGTTTGGACCGCGCCAGGACCCGGGTTCCCCGTACTCAGGGGTGCTCTCGCGATTTATAACGGCCATGCGCGATGGCGGCCAGCCTTCGGTTTTTGGTGACGGGGAACAGTCGCGCGATTTTACATTCGTCCAAAACGTAGTGACGGCGAATTTGCAGGCTTGTGAGACGCCGGGGATCGGCGGACGGGCCTTTAATCTCGGCACGGGAGGGCGCTACACGCTCAATTACACCTTGCAATTGCTGGAGGGCTTCGCGGGGAGGCCAGCCAAGGCAAAATACGGCCCTCAGCGCGAGGGCGATATCCGCGATTCCCAGGCCGACATTTCCCTCGCCGCGCAGGCGTTTGGATATCAACCGCAGATCAATTTTGAAGACGGCCTGCGCAGGACCTGGGATTGGTACTGCTCGCAACGCTAAGGACCTGCGCGACTGCGCCAGCCATAAGTCTGCGCCAGGCGCAACGGCCGCAGCAGGGCATAGAGCGGCTGGAGATAAGGAGCGTGGTGCTCCTGCGCGGATTAATTGGGGAGCACACCTGTCCTCGTCCATTGGCAGATGGTCTCAATATCGCTTTGCGAGAGCCTTGCTGGGCGATGCAACAGAAGGTAGGAAGTTAAGGGCATGTTCTGAGTCTCCACTTGACGGCAGATCGCCTGGAAGCGCTCGCGCGTATACTCCGCGGGATTCTTCGTGTCGCGCCGCAGCCACTCGGAGAAATTCGCGTGGCGGCGCCCGCTATCGACGTGATCGATGACGAACCACGATATCGGCGCCACATTGCTGTACCATGGCCAGCGCGTTAAATCAGAGTGGCAGTCGGAACAGGCGCGTTGCAATATGCTTTCGACCCGCGGGGGCACGAACACCACGGCTTCCAGGGTGTGCGATTGATCGACGGGAGGATTGGTGCGCGCGGGCCGAATCAACTGGATGCCGATGACCAAACCGAAAAATCCAAGCAATGCGCCTCGCAGGAATTCCGGCAACTAGAGTGGCTCCCAATCGCTCCATGCTGGAGTTCGCTTACCGACTACGCGTTCATTTCGCTGGGCCGCACCGCCAGTGCCAGAACGGCGCCCACCGCGCACAGCAGCGACATTTGAATGACCCCCGCGAATAGCCAGCCGCCGTGGCCGGCCAATGCACGGATCAGGTAGCCGCCAAACGCGGCGCCGCCATAAAGGCTGGTGACGAACATTCCCGATCCTTTGCTGGCCAGGCTGCTCCGCAAGGACTTCACGTGGTACGCCGCAAGACTTACATACAGGACCGCACTCCCTACCACGCCGTAGACGCAGGTTAGGATCTCCCGCGTCAGGGCTGAAGGCGCCATCTGAAAGAAAAGATATCCCAGCACGGCAATGCAAACAAACGCCGCGCTCAACACGATTCGCGGAGAAAAACGATCTCCCACCCAGCCGCCGGCAATTGAGGTAAGAGCTCCTATGGCAAAGAAGCCCACCACAACTCCCGCGCGCGTCGGTGTGTAATGCAGATTTTCCTGAAGGAAAGAGGCGTAACCGCCAAGGAATCCATACATGCTGAGCCCGTGGATCAAACAGAGAATCGTGAGCAGCACGCTATTCCGGTTCCACAGGCTCGCAGCACCGCCGGCTGCGATTCGCGCTTGCGCCGCACCACGCGTCTCGCTGAACCAGGAGCGCACGCTGGCCAGGATTATGGCCATCATCACAAACCCAAATAGCCCGAAGGCAATCATCGGCGCGCGCCAGTTGGCGTATTTCACCAGTAGCACGCCGGCCAGCGACGATCCCACAAATCCGCCGATGCCGTAGCAGAAATTGACCGACCCAATCGCGGCTGCTTTGTACGTCGCAAAATAACTTGCCGCCAGCGCAAACATCGACGTGGCCAGCATGGCCATCCCGATTCCCTGTGCCGCCAGGCAGACCAGCATGCCCCAGAATCCATGCGTGGCCGCGGTAAGCGCGGTCGCGCCCGAAAAAATCGCAATGCCCCCTAGCATCACGGCCTTGCGGGAAAAACGGGCAAGAATATAACCGGTGGTCAAGCCTCCCACACCCAGGCCCAGAGTAAAAATTGTCGTGAGCAGCCCGGTAAGCGAAGGTGAGAAGGAGAATTCCCGCCGCACGTAGGGCGCGATCACCGGAAAGAGGTAGCGGTCCGCCGCCATGAGCACGTAGGAGAGCAGCAGAACGCAATACATCGTAATCGCTGCGGAACGCGTGCCGGCTCGCTCGCGAGGCGCCGAACCTGCATCGATGGCCGATACCTGAGTGTTTTCCACGCGCGAAATCCTTTAGTTGGCCGGAGTATACGCCACAAAATAGCCTTTGGGAAAGCCGCGCCACCGCAAGCAGCGGTGTCATTTGAATTCCGTGCGCGGCTCGACCAGTCTTGTACTGGGCGCTTTCTTGTGGCGAATATAAAGCGAATGTGCTATGAATACGCGTCTTCGAGTCAGGAAGCCCTTTCTTTAGCCTCGGGTTCGGAAGACCTGCTGGGCTCTGGAGGCGCAACGGCTGTGATCGTGAGCGTGAGTTTGGTTGGAGTTATCCGTATTTCGGCTCCAGAAAAAACATGCTCTTTATTGAGATCTAGGGTTAATTGCTCGACCGCGCTGACGGCTGGTCTTGGCTGCGTGACGTGGAACTTGAACCCGTTAACGCTGACCTCACTCATGCCCAGGCGGGATGCGATGCGTCCGAATGTGTTTACATATGGTGAGGCATTGCCTGCTTCGTATCTTCCAATCATGTTAACGGTGACTCCTACGGCATCTGCTAACGCCTGCTGGGTCATACCGGCGTTCTCCCTTGCCGCCCGTATTTCGGAACCCAGTGCCTGCCGCCAGGATTGCACACTATCGTTGGTATCCAACGAGACGTTCCTCAAGGAAGTGAGGCAATTCTGCATTGACACGCCTCAAAAAGTCAACTATCATGTTGTTTATAAAACGAGCTATACACACTATCATGTGTATACCAAAGATCTCGACCAGCAGGCCCCGAACCGGCGACTCACCCAGCGGTGGAAAAACCAGTGGAAAATTCCTGATTTGCGATTGTTGTGGCGGTAGCATGGGGCTAGGATGACGCCCCCTCGCCAAAAGGAGACGCTCATGGAAAAACAAGCAACAAATATTAGGGTAGAGGTTCTCCTGGCCGCGGCGGTGATGACCGCATTATCAAAAGCGATTCCTCAGCGGATTGAGGACATCTCTTCTTTGCTATTCAAATTGAGAAATGCGGGGATCGATCTAGGTGATATCGCCTTGCGCAGAGTTCCTGGAGGCGGATTCTATTCGGAGGACATCGAGGCGCTGATCGGGCACTATCTTGACGCCGGGTATGCAACAGAGTTAAGCCCGGTTCGACTCACTGAGAAGGGGCTGCAAACGCTGGCCGAGATCATTCATGCTGGGCGGGAAGACAACCCGTCTGGGTTGGAGCGGATCGAAGCTGTTCTCGGTCACCTTGCTTAGCCGTTCCTCAACAGTTCCTTCGAGGCCCTTTCAATCTCTAGTTGTTGGGCGCCTGTTAAGCGTGAATCTGCAAAGACTCGGATTTTGCCGCGCGGGATGTATTCATCCTTTAGCTGCTTTTTCATCTTCTCAGAAACTTCAAAGAGCGGTCGTGTTCGGTAGCCACTACTTTCTCGCTTGAGAATGGAAACCTCAACATCGTTCGGGACTCCCGTCTTCTGGTCAGGAACGGTGACTAATATTCGCCAATTATTGCTTTCTCCTAATCCGGCGGCGTTCGCTATGTTGTTTTCCCAAGTGTTAGGCGAGTCAACATAAGCCCACCGTCGCATTCGGGCCGAATCCCTAGCCCTAGTCCACTGTGCGATCTGCGGGCTATTCACCGTTAGATCAATTTCGTCGACGCAGATAAATTGTATGTTCTGGAGTAGAGCGCTGAGAAGTCCGGCATTCCGTTCCGAGCCAATGGCTGCGAGGCCGAGGAGCGCAAGTATCTGCTCATCGGTAAGCAACATTACAACGTCCATTCTTAATCCGTGTTCTCGAATCAGACTTTCGACGAGTCTGGTAAAAATCCGTTCAGCGGCCAACTTCGATTGATGCTCATAGCAGTATGCGTACATCTTTTCACGAGCTAGTAAAAAATCATCAATATAGGGAAGGCAGGAATCTTCAAACGTCAGAAAAATTTGATCGCCATCTCGGAACGGACACATCCTTTCGATAAGTGCTTCGATACTCGTCACGCCCATCGACAAACCTGTCATATGAGCATCTCGAACCAGGAAATCCATACGGTCTACATCGATCGAAGAATCAAGCAAGTCAGCAATCAGATTGTCCCATTCCAGGAGATCTATTCGATCTTGGCTTAAAATTTTGGATAGATTCTCTGCGTTTACCATCCTCGGGAGGTGTGCCTTCAGATGTTGTTCCAGATAGAGCTTCGAATAGTGCTTGTCCGGATGCGCGAGGGGGTTATTCGAATCGAAATATCCGATTAGCTTGTCCAAAGCGTGGCCGAATGGCGCATGGCCCACGTCGTGCAATAGCGCGGCCGTCTTCGCTTTGATTATCAATGCACGCCTAATTTGCGGATCGAGCAAGATAGGTTCTCTGCCCACACTCGTGTACAAAACGTTGTTCCGAAACATTGTTGTCAGCGAAGCCTCTAGGTTCCTACACGTGCCGAGAGAATGCGCGAGCCTGGAATGGGTCGCGTTCGGAAATGTCAGATAAGCGAAGGAGAGTTGCTTGACATGGTTAAGCCGTTGGATCAGGGGATGGAAGAATAATGGACTCAGTTCCTCATCAACAGAGTTATGTCCCCACACAGGATCATCGAAGAAAACTTTCCTTTGCCTGCCCTCACTTGGTGCGAGCCACGCTTGAATCAACCGCTGGGCGAGTCCTCTTACTTGATTCTCTTGCAGCGAACGCAGACTGGCCAGTTCGACGCGTAACCTCTCCAGTTCAGCGTTTTGCTCATGCAACACTTCACGTTTAACTTCTCCGATGAGGGTGCTTGAAGGAACCACCCGTCCTGGGAGGAGCCTCACTCAGGTCTCCAGTGTTTCTTAACAGCTATCCAAGCGGCTTCCTCTGTGAGATCACTAGGGTTTGCTTCGATCACATCGCCACGAATCGCCGCCTCGACGAGTCTCCTAAGAATGGTCTTCTGCAATTGATTGAGTTCGCTGGAATCGAACAGCCTAATAAAGAGGCGGTTCACCATGTAGAAGATGAGGTAGAAAACAAGAACCACCAACACATACGCAAGGATGAGGGTGAGTAAACCGAAATGCGATAGTCGATCCGAACGAAAGCGAAAAATTACAGTGGCGAATACCCCTCCAATGAAAGTCGCGAACCCGAATACGGTTAGGCGCTTTTTGCAGTGGGTCGCCATTGCGAAACATATATACCAAGTCGTTCACTTTTTGAATCGACAAATTTCAGTTCAGGACTTTGGAGGCCCGCCATCCGATCTCTGACTCGTTTGACTCTCGCGGTAAAATAGGCATACGCCTGCTCCGGGTGAACGACGGGTCGCCGGTCGCGCGCTTTGCGCTTGCTGGGGCTTGCCCTGGGCGAACGTCCGGTTTTGTAGCGCCGGCATCCTGCCGGCATCCTCCAACCGGAGGAAGCCAAGGGCTGCTCGGCGAATCTTGGGGTTACCCGAACGTGCGGGCGGCGTCGCGACCTTGTCGATTCTCGCCATCCTGCGCGAACATCGGGAGCGAGGCGCGCAGTTTGCGCTCCGGATGCCCTTGCGGAGGATCTCTCATATAGCGCTCATGTCGCGAAGATTCAGCGCTCGCCAAAAATTAATCCCCCTCAACCTCACGAATTACCAGTTGCCCCTATTTCGAATGCATCCTCCGCGAAAAGGCTACCAACAGGATGCGCTTTTCGCAGGTAACAAAGTGGAGCTCTCGCCGCTTTACAAAGTCCATCGTGAGCGAGCGATCTTTCTTGTAACATTCAGGCCTGATAGATTCAGCACTCGCAAACAGCCGCAAACTAAGTCTAGTGGAATCTGCACTTGCAAAACTAATGAGCTTAAGCATCCTGGAATGAACACTTACAAAAAAATACGGGGTGGGGGTACAAGCAAATTGCTTCCCTGCGAAGGGAGCATCCTCTAAGGCATTTAGGATGATATCCTTGCAAAAAGGGGAGAATAACCGGCATGGAATGATATCCTTGCAAAAAAAGGGGGTGGGGGTACCCCTGACTTCGGGCTAATTCTTCTGAAGCGAGCTGGTTTGAGCGGGGACCCAGTCAGGGTGCGTGAATTCGACGCCCCAGAATCGCGGCGCCGGGGTGAGAAATTCGATGGCCACGCGCTGGCCTTTGTCAGAGTCGTCGCCGAGGTAGACGACTCGACACTCTTGCTCGTCTTGGGTAAACGGATTGGTGAGAACGAGCAGGGATCCTATCTCCAGATCCTGATCGAAGTAGAGCAGAGCGCCATGGGCGTTGACCACGATCGTTTCGCAGGCGTGCCGAAAACGGCGGCCCTGCTGGTTCTTGCCCGCGAGCAGCACCCGAATGCGCATGAAGAGCCGAGAACTGCGTCGTTCGCGTTCAAAGATGGCCGGGGACATGACACATTCATGGTCGGCCAAAGCTTCGCGTGCGGTCAATCTTGCGCTCGATTCGCGTGCCTTCGAGGATAACTGGCCGTATGGACAAGGGCGGGGTCCCCAACACGCGCCGTTTTTGCGCGTGCTGGGGTAGGAAGGGCGGGGTCCCCGAGGCGGGTCTCTCGAGCGCGAGCAATCGCGCGGTAAGAAAAAGTCGCCCGCATTGGGGTGCAAAGGGCGGGGTCCCCGAGGCGGGCCGCTTGTTGCCCGTATTGGGGTGCAAAGGGTGCGGCTCGCATCCGCCTTGCAGGTCAAGAGCCGGGCTCCTAGAATCGGGACGGCGCTTCAGGAGGGCAGATGGAGCTGAATGAGTATATCGAACGAAAGCGTAACGAGCATCTGACCGATCTTTACGAATTTCTGCGCATACCCAGCATCAGCGCGCAAGCGGAGCACAAACCGGACGTCGAACGCGCAGCGCGGTGGGTTGCCGACCGCATGCGGCGCGTGGGCCTCGGTGGGGTCGAAATCGTGCCCACGAAGATGCATCCCCTGGTTTACGGCCAATCCCTGCAAGCACCCGGCAAGCCTACCGTTCTTTTTTACGGGCACTACGACGTGCAGCCGCCCGAGCCGCTGGAGTTGTGGACTTCGCCCGCATTTGAGCCGACCGTCCGCGACGGCAGTCTCTATGGCCGTGGAACCGCAGACGACAAAGGCCAAGTGCACATTCATCTTCGCGCGCTGGATGCATTAAAGCAGACGATGGGGGCGCTTCCGATCAACCTCAAGATGATCATCGAAGGAGAAGAAGAAGTCGGCAGCGAAAATCTCTGGGATTATGTAAATCGGAACAAGTTAAAGCTCAAGGCCGACGCCTTGGTCGTTTCCGATACGGCCATGCTGGCGCCCGGAGTGCCCTCGATTACTTACGGATTGAGAGGACTAAACTACTATCAAATCAATGTAACCGGGCCTGCGCAGGACTTGCATTCGGGAGTATTCGGCGGCGCGGTACCGAATCCGCTCACCATACTGACAGAGCTTTTTGCCAAGCTCCACGATAAGAATTTCCGCGTCGCCGTACCCGGTTTTTACGAGGATGTGGCCGTCGTTTCCCGGAGGGAACGCAAAGCGCTCAATAAACTTCCTTTCCAGGAGAAGGAGTTCCGAAAGACTGTGGGAGCGCCCGCGCTATGCGGCGAAAAGGGCTACACGGTCGTGGAACAGCTTTGGTGTCGTCCCACGCTGGAGCTCAATGGAATATGGGGAGGGTACATCGGCGAAGGCGCAAAGACCGTCATACCGTCGAAGGCGCATGCCAAGTTTTCCACGCGGCTCGTGCCCAACCAGGACCCTCTCAAAATTGCGCGACGCGTGGAACGCCACATACGCAAGCTGGTTCCCAAGCAGGTTACCTGTGATTTCCAGGTTTTGAGCACCGGCAAACCCTGGGTAGCGCCCTACACCCACCCCTTTTTTGAGGTAGCGCACCGGGCTCTGGAAACAGGATTCGGCAAGCGCGCAGTTTTTATCCGCGAGGGCGGATCCATTCCGTTTGTGACCCAAATGCACGACACCTTCAAGGTGCCGTGCCTGTTATTGGGATTCGGGTTGCCCGATGAAAATGCCCATGCCCCTGACGAGCACATTTTGCTCGAGAACTATTTCGGGGGCATCAAGGCCATCGCCCGTTTTTATCAGGCGTTAGGCAAACTCTAGGCAGATTGGTTCAAACCGTCGCAAGCTGAGCATGGCGTCCCCGCGCATATTCTTCGAGTGCGCGGTTCGCTGCGATGATTGCGGCTGACATGAGAAATTCCCCCGAGTTCGCAGAAATAGGCAGGATAGCAGGAGCGCTCAGCCCTGCCAACTGTGCCGGAACGGTTCTGATGAAAACGCGCAGTGACAAAGGCTCCTCGCGAAATGTCAATTTTCTGCGGCTTTTTTGCATTTTCTCTTGCGTTGCGCCAGGACTCTCTTTATAGTGTCGCGCGTGCGCGGCCCTGGTTCGGGCCTCCACGAAGGCTCGAATGAAACAAACGCTAGAGGAGGGGAGAAGATCGAGATGGCAAAGCCGATGAGCAAGTCCAAGATTGTGGGCCATCTGGCGGAGAAGTGCGAGACGCCGAGGAAGATGATTGGTACATTTTTTGACGAACTCTTCAAGTTGGCGGTCAGGGAGTGCAAAGGCGGCGCGGGCAAATTCGTAATTCCAAACCTGGGGCGTGCGGTGAAAGCCCATCGTAAAGCGCGCATGGGCCGCAACCCGCAGACCGGCGAGCCGATCAAGATCAAAGCGAAGACCGTCGTGCGTTTGCGGCCGGCGAAGGCCTTCAAGGACGCGGTTCTGGGCTCGTAGTCTCGAGACTTATGCTCTTCCCGGTCGAATCGCGATCGGGTAATTCAACCTGATCACTGTGGCGGCCGGAGTCGTCTGACTTTGGCCACCTGACCATCGTGCCTCTGCTATTTGGTCGGCATCTCTCCAGGGTGGTCCTGCTTGGGGGCGCGGCCACAACGATCAGTGGCATAATGGTTGGGAAACACTATGCCGACCACTCCGGCTCCCTCCGGCCTGCTGGCCGATTTATATGAATTGACCATGGCGGCCGGGTACCTCGAAACGCACTTCGAGGCCCGCGCCACTTTCGAGCTTTTTGTCCGGAGCTTGCCTCCCAAGCGGAATTTCCTGGTTGCAGCCGGCTTGGAGCAGGCCCTGGAGTTCCTGGAGACGGTTCGCTTCAGTTCGGGGGATATTGCCTACCTTCGCCAGCATCCCGCTTTCGCCCGCATCAGCGCGAAATTCTTTGATTATCTGGCGGCTTTTCGGTTCTCCGGCGACGTATGGGCGTTGCCGGAAGGCACGGTTTGTTTTCCAGGCGAGCCGCTCCTGCGCATCACCGCCCCAATCGCCGAAGCGCAGATAATGGAAACCGCGCTGCTCGCCACGATCAGTTTCCAAACCATGATTGCCTCGAAGGCGGCGCGTGTAGCCAAAGCCGCGGCCGGGCGGCCGGTAGTCGAGTTCGGCACTCGCCGCGCTCATGGCATCGAATCCGGTGTGTTGGCTGCGCGCGCGGCCTATATTGGCGGGTGCATGGGAACATCCAACGTGCGCGCCGGTCAGTTATTCGGCGTGCCCACCTACGGCACGCAGGCCCATTCCTGGATCATGGCCCATGACCGGGAAGAGGATGCCTTTGCTCAGTTCATGAATATTTTCCCGCGCCATTCGGTGTTGCTGCTGGACACCTATGATGTACGCGCCGCCCTCGAAAAGGTGATTGCCATCGGGCGGAAACCTCGCGGTGTGCGGCTGGATAGCGGCGATCTGGCTGCGGACAGCATGTGGGTGCGCAAGAAGCTGGATGAAGCGGGGTGGGGCGACGTGGAGATTTTCATGTCCGGTGATCTCGATGAGGAACGGATTTCGTCTCTGCTGGACGCCGGAGCCCGTGTAGACACGTTTGGCGTGGGCACTTCGCTCTCCACGTCCTCAGACGCGCCATCGCTTGGCGTTCTTTATAAGTTGGTCGAGCTAGAACGGCGCGGCGAAGTGCTGGAGGCGGCGAAATTCAGCGCGGCTAAGGTAACTTATCCTGGCCGCAAGCAGGTCTACCGCAAAACCGATGGAGGCAGCTACGCAGGCGATGTGATTGCTCTCGAGGAAGAGCACATGCCCGGCGAGCCTTTGCTCGTGCCGGTAATGCGTGCGGGAAAACGCGTGAGTCCAGTCGCGCCTTTAGCGGAACTGCAGAAGCGCTGTCAATCGCAGATCGAGTGTTTACCTGCCGCAGTTCGTGCGCTGCCGGTTTCTGACCCCGCTTACTCTGTGCGGCACAGCGCGCGGCTGGAAGCGCTGCTCGAAGAGGTTCGGGAGCGCATCGCTCGGATGGTCTCGCGATCTTAGGAGTTCCGCCGTGGTTTCCCGCCGCATCATTTTTTGGGACGTCGACACCCAAGTCGATTTCATGTTGCCGGGCGGCAAACTTTATGTCCCCGGTGCTGAAAAGCTGATTGCGAACTTACGCCGGCTTACCGATCAGGCCCGTAAGGATCGCGTTTTTCTCGTTTCCGACGCTTGCGTGCATGCGCCGGATGATCCGGAGTTTCAGCGATTTCCGCCGCACTGTGTGCGCGGCACTTCCGGAGCGGAGATGATTCCGGAGACGGTTGCGGAGAGATTTCTGATCCTGCCGAATCGGCGGGAGGCGACCGTTCCGAAGGATTTGTCGCCCTACCAGCAGGTCATTCTCGAGAAGCAGACCCTCGACGTCTTCGATAATCCCCTCACGGAAACAGTGATCGAGCGGCTGAAAAAATTCACCGATGATAATGCCGAGTTCGTCGTCTTTGGAGTTGTCACCGAATACTGTGTGCGCTGCGTCGCGAAAGGCTTGCTCGAGCGCGGCCGGCGCGTCTCCCTGGTGGAAGACGCCATCAAGACGTTGAAAGCAGAAGACGGAAAAAGCGGGCTGGCTGAGATGAACTCCCTGGGAGCCAGAATGACCACTACGCGCGAGGCGATCGATTCGCTGGGCGTGTCGAAAGCGACGCAAGTGTAAGTTCGGGAGCTCAGCCGCTATAGGGTCTTGATGTAGGAAATCAGCGCCCGAATCTGCTCGGGATTGATGATGTTCTTGAAACCGGGCATGTTCTTGCCTCCGGCCTCGATCCACTTGGTCAAGCTGGCGTCGGTCACCTTCTTCCCGTCAGAAAACGTGAGCCGCGGATACAGGCCTTTCAGTCCGGGCCCGATCTTCTGAGCTGTGGTTTCCGCGAAGTGGCAGGAGGCGCAGTGCTGGTGAAAGAGGTCTTTGCCCGAAACGTTTTGTTGGGCCTCGGAGGCGGTAGCGGCTGATTTTCGAATCGAGTTATTTTGCAAAGCGTGAGCAGACGCGGCGGTTGGCGAAAGCATGATGGCGATCAACGCCGCCAGCAACATGCCTGCTGCGCCGCCGTGCTTTGAGAGACCGCCTTTCCCACAAAGTTGTCGCTCCAAGGTTCCCTCTGAATGCTAGTGGGCCGGCGACGAATCCGCAGCCGCAGTGGGTTTAAAGAGTATATTGTAAATCCACATCAGCAGCGTTGTCGCGAATCCAATCGCGGAAACCACCCACCACATTTGCTCGGGGCGATGCAGTACATCACCGAAATAGTGCACCAGATATCCTCCTAGCTTGCCGCCGATCAGATAGCCAATGGCAATGGGAAGAAAGGCGTAACCCATATAAGTGCCCTGTTGTCCGGGCGGCGCCAGTCGCGAGACGTATTCGTAATATCGGGGCGATTGCGTGATTTCGCCCAGCGCCAGGATGAAAAGCGCCGCGATCACGAAGCCTGTGCTTGCGTGCAGCAGCAGGATCAGCCACGAAAAGCTGGAGATCAGAATGCCGACCGTCATCGCCGTGAAAGTTGGGATCCTGCGCGTGAGATAACTCACCGCAATCTGAAACAGGATTACCGTGGCCGGATCGACCGATAGCAGGAGATCGATTTTGGCATTGGGGTCGACGTATCCGCGGATAAAAAGCGGCAGGGCGATGAATTCCTGCCAAAAAATGATCCAGAAGCCCGAGAAAATCAGCAGAAAAACCACGAACGGCAGGTTTGACAGAACGACCAGCATGTTTCGCAGCGCTGCAATCATCGTAGGAACCGTTCGCTCGCCGGAGCGGCCGGGTTCTTTGTAAAAAATCAGCGTGGCAAAAAACATCAGGAACACGAAAAACGCCGATACGCGAAATACATTTTCGATCCCCAGCGACCTGCGAACGAGAAAAGCCACAATGGGACCAAGCGTTCCGCCGATATTCACCAGAGTGTAGTAAATGGAATATCCAATGGACCGCACGGACTCGCTCGACGCGCGCGCCGTGGTTCCGGCAACGCATGGCTTTACGACCGACGGGCCCAGCGCCGGGATCATCAGCACCAGCAGCACGACCCAGAAGAGCGGAAGCGCCTGCCTCAGGGGAGCCATCCAACCCGCAGTCAGAGAGCCCATCAGAAAGTATCCGATTGCAAGGGTCAGATAGGCCAACGCTAGCGATTTGCGAAAGCCAAAGCGATCTGCCAGGCTGCCGCCGAGGATCGGCAGAAACCAAACCGCGAAGCCAAACCATCCCATCAGCGTTCCGGTTTGCTCGGTCGAAAGGTGAAGGGATTCGTGCAGGAAAATGGCCAAGACGGCGGCTTGTCCGTAGTAGGCCACTCGTTCAAAAAGCTCGGTGATATTCGCCACCCAGAAGGCCGGTTCAAAGCCGCGACGAATTTCGAGCAGCCGCTCCTTGAAGCGCAGGTACTCCCTTTCTGCCTGGTTGATGCGAGCGGTGGACATCTTATGCCCCACTTATAACCCGGCCATCTTATAGGATAAGCTGGGCCGAGGGCAGCCAGAGAAACACAGACGCATGAATCCAAAACTGCCATCCGTCGTTATCGTTGGGCGCCCCAACGTAGGGAAGTCGACGCTCTTCAATCGGCTCACGGGAACTCGCCGTTCGATCGTCACGGACGAGCCGGGGATCACTCGCGATCGTATTTACGGCACTGCCGCCTGGCTCGGGCGGCCGTTTGAAGTCGTGGACACCGGAGGTCTGCTGCCCGACGACCGCGCGGCCATCCCGCGCGAGATTCTCAAGCAAGCGCAAGCCGCGATAGCCGACGCAACCGCTCTCGTGCTTGTAGTCGACGCTCGTG
>Ga0137386_10001244_pt1 | contig 15715 bp, 18 predicted proteins | sample SagtaG_4_FD_104910 | JGI IMG/M metagenome (GOLD analysis project Ga0137386, IMG submission 104910) | Vadose zone soil microbial communities from Sagehorn Ranch, Mendocino, California, USA - Sage2_R_100_16 metaG | ecosystem: Environmental > Terrestrial > Soil > Vadose zone | place: USA... | reverse complement strand
TGTCGGCAGCGAGGTCGCTGAGCTGCCCGCCGCGTACGTGACCGCGTGGACCCCGCCGAAGGAGCCAGCCCGGGCACCGCGCCCGGCAATGCCCGTTCCGCCCGGTAAGGCTGACGCGGCGGCCGCGTACGTGCTCGCGCGGATCGCCGGGATCGTCGAGGATCTCGCCGGGCGCGAGCCCGGCGGCCGGAACACGGCGATCTACACCGCCGCGCTCAAAGGCCGGGTCCACACTCGGCGCCGCCCGCTCCACGCCAGGAGCCGAGAACGCGGCTGCCGCATGGTCACACCAGACCGCCGAGGCCGCCCTGCTGGCAGCTGCCGAGCGCAACGGCTACGTCGCCGACCACAGCGCCGCAGCCGCCCGCTCCGCCATACGGTCCGGGTTCCGGAACGGGCTGCGCAGCCCGCGGCCGCTGCCGGACTTCGCCAGCCGTCCCGCCTCGCACGTGCGAGACCGCGGGCGGGCGCCGGAGCGGACGGGAACGGACGCTAGCGCGCAGGCCCGGGCTCGGCCAGCAGCCGCGAGCCAATCTCCGGCCGCGAGCGCCCGGCTTGGCTCGATCGGCTCGGCACGCTCGGCCGAGATATCGAGCCGGGACGGGCCAAAAGGGGTTGCTTCCGACATGCGGGACGGCGTAGCCAGAACGCTCCGGGCCGCCGGGTTCAGGCCGAGCAGCCAGGGATACCGGTCACCCGACGGACCCGAGGGCTTCTTGCTCCAGCAGTCGCCGGATGGCTCCATCGTGATACAGCACGCCACTGTCGCCGAACCGGCCGGCGGCGTGCCGCCGCAGGACAGAGCCGACCAGATGCTCGACAGGTACGCCCGCAAACTCAGAGGCGCCGGCTACGACATCACCCGAAGCGGGCCCGCAAGCCTCACCGTCCGCGGGCCATATCCCAGTCCTCATCCGGGGCAGGGGGCGACGGATCACGGCGACCCCGAGCCGGACAACCGGATCCTGGCTAACCGGGCGGCCATCGCCGCCAACGCTGCCTACCGGGCAGGGGATCTCGAGCGTGCCCGCCAGCTCACCGACCAGGCCACCGCACTCGACCCGACCCGCACAGAGGTATGGCAGCGGCACCGCGCCGAGATCGACGCCAAGCGCATCCTCCACGAGGCCGTGGCTGCCCGAGGTGAGGGTGATCAGGCGCGGGCACGAGAGCTCATCGAAGACGCCCGGCTGAACCCGCGCATGACATCGCTCTGGGACCAGGACCTGCCCGAACTGCCGGGGAGGCGGGAGCCAGCAGCCCGCGACCAGGCCGCACCGAGTGACACTCTTGGTAGGCCGACCGTGGAGCCGGCGCGTGCGCGCGACTGCGGCAACGCCGCCGAGCCTCGGTGGCCGGAGCGGCCAGTGCTGCACCAAAGTCACGACGCGCGCTTCCATGGCAGAGGGCCGCAGGCGGCTGAGTCTGGCGACACCGTCGGCACTCAGGGCGCGAGCAGGGCGTCAATTGATCGGCAGCCGAGGCCAGAGCCAGAGCCGGAGACGCAGCTCGATCGGTTTCAAGAGGCTGCGCCGCGAGCCGCCCCGCCCGACTGGCGGGACGCCGTGACGGAACGAGAACGCCGCGAATGGCAACCCAAGGTCGTCGCAGCCGAGCCTGAGCTGGCCGCTACTGCCGAACATAGCGGGGCAGAGATCCGCAGCTGACCGGTCGAGCGGTGGGAGCCGGGCTGGGGTCCGGGCTGCGCGGAGGATGTGGGCGGCGATGGCGTCGTCGGTGTGGCGGGGGAGTGGACAGGACGCTGATGTAGGCGTCAGCGGCTAGGACGATGCTGGCGTGGCCGAGCTGACCTTCGGATCGCACAAATCATCAAAGTCCGATCGGTTCGGGCACCATCGGCGGAGCGGATCTCACAGCCTTGGTGGTATCCGGCCGCGTCGGGCAGATAGACCAGCTGCAAGCGCGGCCTACCATCGGCAGGGTCGACCTCATGCTGTCCTCGGTCGATGTCTGCCGCGTAGTTGTGGCCCGTGCGTCCAAGGGTCGTCGGCACCGGCGGCGAGCCAATCAGCGAGTTCGCACGGCTGCGAAGACTGTTTATACGGTCGGTCTATCAGGCTGTCGGCCCTAGTCGCCGATCGACGTGCCGATGCGCACCCGGAAGCGAGCGAACTGGGCGCAGCCGAAGAGGCACTTGGCGTAGGTGCGGGGGTACGCGGTGGCGCTAACAGGCCCGGTGTGTTCCTGCTGGTCAACGGCCTGTCCGGCTAACGGATTTGCTAACGAGACTCGGCGGGACAAGGCGATACGACGTGCGACACCGGAGACGTTCACGAAACCAGGCCCAGGTCAGCGGGGACGCACTGGAACGGGGGAGACGTCCGAGACGGGCGTCGTATGTCTCATAACCCAGAGGTCGCAGGTTCAAATCCTGCCCCCGCTACCACGAAGTAGCAGGTCAGAGGCCTGATCGCCAGAGACGGTGGTCGGGCTTTCGGCTGGGTGGCAGCGCCGTGGCAGCAGAATCGGACCCTACGAGCCGGTCGGCTGCGGGCGAGACTGGCAGAGATCGGCATCGCAGAGGTGCGTTGGCCCTCTGATGTTGAACATGAGGCGGCTCTTAGTGTTGCGAGCGTGGTGCCGGGCGACGGTTCGCTCGAACCGATGTGGAGGATCCCGGCCGGTCTCTTGTTGGAGGGTTCGCTGGAGCCCAGGATCGATGACCGCGTCGGCGTTCGGATACACCGAGGCCTAGTTCCGGTTCCACGAGGGGAACGTACACCCGGCTGAGGGACATCGTCCGGCGCTGAGGGCGAAGGAGCGCGCTGGAGCTGTGTCCGCCCGGTGACTACACCGACTGGGCTAAGATCCAGCTTGACCGGGCCCGCTGCCTCGCCCAGGCCGGTGACGCGCCCGCAGCCGTCGCGTACGGCAGCGAGACCCTTACTGCGCTCAGCGGGGAGCAAAGGCAGGGATCATTGCGCGGCCGCGAGCTGGTGCATGCTCTGCCAGTCAGATACCGGCAGGCCCCGGCCGTTCAGGAGTTTTGCGAACTCCTGCTGCTGTCGGCCGGGGAGCAGAAGGAGGATCTGCGCTCGTGATCACTGTGTCGGCTGCCGTCCCGGGCGATGCGCTGATAATGGCAGGCCTGCTGGATGAGATGGACCGCTTTACGGAGCTGATGGCACTGAGTCGGTCGGCGACTGGGTGCGGCAGATCAACGAAACAGTCTTCTCCAGCCCGCTCGTCGCCTGGGCGCTGCTCGCCCGCGACGGCACCGCCCTCGCAGGTAACGCGTCGTACTCCTTCTTGTGGCCGGCGGTCGGTCTGACCCGCTCGCTGTATCTGAAGGAGCTATATGTTAGCGAGGGATACCGGCGTCAGGGTATCGCCAGGCTCCTCATGCAGACCCTCTTCGAGGTCGCGACGAAGCACGGATGCAGCCGGGTCGAGTCGACCACCGACACTAGCAATACCGGCGCACAGGCCTTTACGAGGAACTCGGAATGGACGCGTACCCGTCCAAGGTCTTCTACAGGGTCGATGACACCGGTACGGGCTTCGACATTCCTTGGTGAGCACGTAGCTCAAGCGACGGCCGGCTCTGCGGTTGGTGATGGCTCGTGCTTGTCGATCAGCATGAGTTCGGTGCGGAAGCCGAGGTCGCTGAGCCGCTGTATGGAGGTGCGGAGCGCCATGCGGGCCAGCAGGGACAGGTTCTTGATGGTGGGGTTCTGCCATTCGCCGACGATCGCGAGGACTACGGGGAGCCGGAAGGGCGAAGTCGCCATCCGGTCGAGTTCTTCCTGGACATGCTGCTTAGCTGCGGGGTCCCAGGTTCCCTGCTGGACGAGGGAGCGTAGCTTGTCCCGGGATTCTGGCCTGCGCAGGAGCACCGTGGCACTAGCGATTCCCTGGTTCGCCAGGTGGCTGATGCCGGTGGCGCTGCTCTGGCGCTTGACGTGGCAGAGAGTGCCGTCGAGTCCGAGGAGGTCGCAGGGCTCGATCTGCGTCGTGCCGCTCGGCCGGATGTCGGTGGTGTCGAGCAGCAGCATGCCGGTGGTCTTCGCGGCCCGGATGTTGTAGGCAGCTTCTAGTTCTCCTGGCTGGTAGGGCACCAGCCTACTGGTCACGACGTGCTGTTCGAGTTCGCGGTCGAGGGCTGCGAGGTAGTCCGCGTCGACGCGGCAGACCTGACCGTCGACCAGGGCGTATGTTGTGCCGTCGAGTGTCAGCTCAGCGGACAGGAGATCGACAGCGGGGCAGCGGCCGAGTTCGTCTTCGTCATCTGAGAAGAACCTGATGTCGCTGGCCAGCGCCTGGTGCCCCTGCCATGTCTGGTCCATGTAACGTTCGATGGCTGATCTGACTCCCGGCCACGTTAGGGTCACTCGCCTGCAGGGATGCTTTTCTCTGCGTTCGCGCAAGGGGCGCCAGTGGGTGGCGGGGTGATCGGAGCCGGGTTCGCGGACGTCCTCCCACCAGGCGATGTCGACGCTGACAGGCCGTCCCTGGTCGTCGGCTCCGCGCCAGATGTGGTCGAGCACGGCCTCGATGACCTGCTCGTCATCTTCGGGAACTATGTCGTCAATCCACCCGTGGGACTGCCGGTAATCGGTCCGGGTGGCTAGCCCGGCGACCAGGTCGGAGAGTTCCTGGAAACGGCCGATCGAGGCGACGGTGTCGGGGAACTGCAGCGACCGCCCGGCGCTGACTTTCCCTAGGATGTCGTGGCCGGTGCGGACTCGTGCCGCAGTGAGTATGTCGGCCAGCGTGTCGATGCGGGGGATGGCATCGGCGGCGGCGGGGACCGCCGCGGTCAGGCTTGCCCGCTTGAGGTTGCCGTCTCGGGGCGCCACGGACGCGCCGACGACTCCGACATCGTCCGACGTGCCCGAGCTTGCCGAGCCGGCCATGGCGTTGAGCGCCGCGAGAAGCCCGAAGCGGGGGTTCGCTGCCCGCCTGGTGATCCAGCGGCTGCCCAGCACGAAGCACCAGGCAACGAACTGCGGCTCAGCGTCACCGGTCGTCCTGACGAAAAGGATGGCGCCGGCTGACTCGCCCGGCGCGGCGGCGAACCCGTCCACTTTGAGAACGTCGCGGAACAGCACGTGCCAGGCGGGCTCCTTGGCTGCTGGCGTGCGGACCAGCAGGACGATATCCGCCCCTTCGGGAGGCACGTCGACCTCCGCGAAGCCTGCGTCGCCGACAGGCACGTACCACCGGGCGCTGGGGTCATCTTCGACACTTCCAGTCACTGCGGACGCAGGCGAGCGGATCGTGCGCTTGAGCAGAACGGCGGTCAGGCTGACCGCAATGCCTTCCTCGCCGCGGTCCTCAGGCTTGCTGGCTTCGCCCACGCGGCGGTCGGCGGGTACCGCCTCGGTCATGCCTTGCTCTGTCATGGGATGGTCTCCCCCGGCTCGTGCTGTTCCCTATACGAGCCAAAACTGTACTGGATAAAGAACACTCTGCGGGACGAATCAGAACGGGACTGTTCACAACCGGGAACCGGTGGGCTATCGTCTGCAGGCGTGGCGGACATGTACTCCCTGCTCAGCGGGGCGACGACGGCCGGAGAGCGGATGCGCCGCCTGCTGGCAGACCGCGGCATGACGCTCGGGGATCTGCACCGTCAGTCCGGGATCGCCAAGGGCTACCTCTCCGAGCTGATCAATGAGGGCGACGGCAACCGCCGCAAGCCGTCGGCCGAGACGCTGTACGCCATAGGAATCGTGCTCGGGGCATCGGTGGCAGACCTTCTCGGGAAGACCAGGCCAGCCGAGGAGATGTCGTCGTGGCCGCCGGGCCTCGCCGACTACGTGACAGCCAGCAACATTCCGCCGCAAGAGGCGCGCATGCTGGCCGGGATCAGCGCCCGGGGCAAGACGCCAGCCACTCCCGAGGACTGGAAAGCGGTGCACCGGATGATCGAGAGGTACTCGGAGGGGCGGCCCTGACCGCGACCAGTGAACCAGCCTGATCCTGCTGTCCTCGCACTATGCCGCTACCACCGCGAGGCAGACCCTGAGCGGCTCGTCCTGCGGCTGTGCCGCCGGCTCCTGGCCCAGTGCCCCACCGCATCAGGGCCGACCCCGCTACAGGTCCTCGGGTCCCTGCAAGGGGTCCGCCGTTACGACAGCAGGCCGATCCACCCGTCGGCTGGGTGCTCCGGCCTGCTTGTCCCCCGCGACGGCGGATACGACATCACCGTCCACGTCGGCGAGCCGAAGGAAAGACAGAACTTCTCCGTCGCCCATGAGATCGTCCACACCTTCTTCCGCGAAGCCAGCCCCTACGCCCAGCCCTCATTACAGGAGGAGAAGCTGTGCGATCTTGGCGCAGCGGAGTTGACTATGCCATCGGCCAGGTTCAGCGCCTTCCTGGCCGCCAAGGGCTTGTCATTGGCTGGGATCGGTGAATGCAGGACGGAGTTCGCGGTCTCCTTCGAGGCAGCCGGCCGGCGGTCGATCAGCCTGACCGACGAGCCGGCCTGCCTGCTGATCGCCACCATGAGCAGGACGAAGAAACAGAAGCACTTCGACGTAGGCGAACCAGTTCTGCGGATCACCAAGTGGTGGCAGTCACAGACCTGGCCCGACGGCAACAATTACCAGAACCTGGCCGTGGATCCGGCGTCGCTGATAGGCCAGGCCTTCACGAACCAGGATCAGCGACATGGACGGGCCAGCCTGGGAATTGCCTTCCGGCCCGGCATCTACGAACTCGAGACGCGAGGGTATGCCTACCCCCTCCCCGGCAACCCCGGCCACCGGCAGGTCGTCACCCTGGCCCACGTCCCGAACTGAGGCTGGGCCGTCCTCCCGGCGAGACAATGCGGTTGTTCGCTGGGAGCGACAGCGCGCATACCGTCGAGGCTCCCGGCCACCAAGGTATCGACTCTCTCAAGGCGGTAGCGCCGGTTCAAATCCGGTCGGGGCTACGAGTGAAGGTGCAGGTCAAGGGCCTGATCGCTGGTGACAGCGGTCGGGCCTTGATCATTTGTCATCGGTTTGTCACTGAGTTCTGGCGTCACGTGCCGACATCAGAGGTCATCAGATGGTGTTCATCAGCATCGCCGGGGCGTGGGCTGGCAGTCCGGAGTGAACGGCGTGGGCGGCGCCAATCTGTGATCGAGGCCGGTCCACGTCATGTGCGGGTGTTGGATGCGCGGTGCCGTCGGCTGACACAATGGGAGAGCAGAGGCTGTCGCGGATGGAGGCGAAGTCGTGGCCTATTCAGGGGTGCCGCCGGAGCGCGGGCAGCGCTTGGTCGGCAACTGGCGGCCAGCCGTCGCGCTGCGGGGCTGAGCCAGGAGCAACTGGCTCCGTTATCTGGCTATAGCCAGAGCACGGTCGCGAATTCGGAGATTGGGCGGCAGCGCGTTCCACGTGGCTTCTGGAGGCGCTGTGACGATGCGCTGGAACGTGCCCGCCTGGTGATTACAACGACTGGGCGATGATGACCAGGCTCGACCGAGTTGCCTGCCTGGCCCAGGGTGGTGACGTGACGGGGGCCGTTGGTTACGCGATCGAGACGGAGGAGATGGACCGCTTCTGCGGGCGAGCGGCACCGAGCCGGCGGGCGAGCGGGTGCGGGAGATCAATGAGGCGGTCTTCGCCAGCCAGCCCGCCGCATGGGTGCTCCTCGCCCGGAACGGGGCGCGCTTGGCGGGGATCGCGGCGTACTCGTTCCTGTGGCCAGCCGTCGGACTTACCCGGTCGCTCTACCTCAAGGAGCTATACGTCGCTGACGCGTACCAGCGCCAGGGCGTCGGCAAGCTCCTGATGCAAGCCCTCTTCGACGAAGCCGACTTGCGTGGATGTAGCCGGGTTGAGTGGACTACAGACAAGGACAATGTCGGCGCGCAAGCCTTCTACGACGATCTCGGACTATCTTCGCTGCCCCAGCAGCCGAAGATCCTCTACCGGGTAGAGGCTAACGGCGAGGGATTCCACGCCCCTCGGTGACCTTCGGCTTGGTCGGGGCAGGACGCCAGGACAAGTGGGTGACCGCGGGCATCGGCGCTGGGCTCTTACGAACGGCCCCCTCTTCGCCGCTACACCCGCCGGTGAGGGCGTACGAAAGTTCGCGGATGCTGGTGCGGCGTACGGCGGACTACCCAGACCGCGAACGCGTGTATTTGCACATCTTGAATGGAAGCATGGACTGTATCTACGAAGTTTCACTTCGGCGTCCAGATACGTTCGATCCAGGTGTCCCGGTTACCGACGATATGGCTTACAAGGAAGTTGTCCGGTGGAGGCAGATAGGAGTCATCCCACCTGGCCCTTCCGTATTTTGGATACCGATGACCTACCACCCGATACCTACTTCGGCTGACTATGTGGAGGCTGACCTTCACGACCGCCGAACACAACTCCCGCATATTCGCGATAAGGGGCGAGGCGTGAACTCGGGGATAGCACCCTCGCTGAACGCCCGCCACGCGATCTGCGGCTCCGGGAACGACGCGCACCCCTCCGCGCCGAGCATCGCGCTTGCCGACCTCATACTGGCCGGCTCTGGCCGGCTGGGCGACAGGCCGACGGCTGAGCCTGCCCGCCCGGACGACGCCCGGCCGGGCAGGGAAACCGACGACCGCGCGGTCCCGCGATCCGCTGCCAGGCCAGCCACGGAGCATGCCGCAGCCAGCAGCATGAGCGCGCGTGCGGCCGGCACCCATCCGGTCACGCCAGCAAACCTAGCCCGGTCCGCGTCGGCCAGCGGCGGAACCGATTCCCGCGAGGACACCGCAGACGCCCGTGGTTCCGTGCGCGGGCATGCCGACTTCAATGATGATTGGTCCGACCGGATCTTTGAGCACGAGATGGGCAAGTCATCATGACCGTTGCGGATATGCCGCCATATCACGAGCTGTTGCTGCCCGCTCTTCGGGCAGTGTCCGAGCTAGGCGGATCGGCGTCCATCAGCGAGATCACCGAGACGGTCATCTTCCGCGAGGGCCTCAGCGAGGCGCAGCAGTCGGTACTCCACCACGACGGACCAGGTACCGAGATCGGATACCGCCTGGCGTGGGCGCGCACCTACCTCAAGGGGATGGGCTTGCTGACCAACAGCTCCCGGGGCGTCTGGGCGCTCACCGAGGACGGCACCGCGCTGGTGACCGACTCAGCGATCACCGACAACCGGCTCCGCGAGCGCGTCCTGGAACTCCGAGCTGACTATCTGACCCGCCTGCGCAAGGCCCGAAAAGCCCGCCTCCCGCACGAGGACGCTGAACCTGACGATGCGGAGCCGTCCGAAGAACCCGGCTGGAAAGAACAGCTGCTCGAGCAGCTCATGAGCGTCGCCCCGGATGCCTTCGAGCGGCTCGCTCGGCGGCTACTGCGCGAAGCGGACTTCGATAGCGTGAACGTCACCGGCAGAAGCGGCGACGGCGGTATCGACGGACTCGGGTCTACAGGCTCGGCCTGGTCAGCTTCCCGGTCTTCTTCCAGTGCAAGCGCTACCGCGGAAGCGTCAGCCCCAGCGCCGTTCGCGACTTTCGCGGCGCCATGGCCGGCCGCGGCGACAAGGGCTTGCTGATAACCACGGGCACATTCACCGCCGACGCCAAGAAAGAAGCAACCCGCGACGGCGCCCCGCCGATCGACCTCATCGACGGCGACCGGCTCTGCGAGCTCCTCAAACGGTACGACCTCGGCGTTCACACCATGACGCGCACCGTCGAGGACGTCACCGTTGACTCCGCCTTCTTCGCCGAGATCTAGTTGTACCGATCACGGACCTTGTTCACGCGACACGGCCGATGACCTTGATGTAGATAGAGCCTCCGGGGTCGGTGTGGATCATCACATCTCGCCGAGCTGACGGGAGGCCCTCATGCCCCGACCGCAAAGCTTCGCTGACTGAGACCGACGGCTGCGCCTGGCCGGGTGTGTCGTGGAGGATGGCTGGCCAGTGCACCAGGCTGCCGAAGGATTCCAGGTCTCGCCGACCACGGCGGCCGGTACCAGCAGATCGGTTCCGCGAGGGCGGCCGACCTGTCCAGCCGGACGCGCTACCGCCCGAACCGGTCCCCCGCCCGGCCGGAGCGACGGATCCAACCTTAAGCCGAAAGGATTGACGCCAGCGGGTTGGGCGCCGTGGTGGTCCCGCAAGTTCCGCCTAGCCTGGCGTTAGGGCATCAAGCCGCTGGCCTTGTGGATACCGACTCGAATATGAGGGGTGATCAGGATCATGAAATGGCTTATATGCGCGATACCGGACGAAGCGCAAGCGAGACTATTGGAAGATAGGCTGCGCAACATTGGCCCGGTGCTATTCACGCGGAACGAGAACGGCAACGTCAAGGACGGCCGCCATGACCTGGCGAACGTCATGTTCATCGACCAGGCGGACATCAGGAAGTTCCCGGCATGACGGCGTGGGCCGAAGTCGACTTTTGGGCCTGACTCTGGCCCGACGGTGCACCAGTCCGGAGCTGGTCTACGCGGCGCCGACGATAAGGTCCAGACACGCCGCCGCTCCGGCGGCCTGCATGTGCTCTGCCCGCACGGCCTCGCCGACATCGTGCGCCGGGCAGAGGCCTGTGACCGGCCAGTTCGCTGGCGTTGCCGAGGCTGTGGCACTGGCGGTATCTGCCGCGCTAACACCGCCCGTCGCCAGGAATATCGACCCGATGAAAGCCAACTCTTGCACCGCGGACCGCCGCTGTCATGTCCATACCTTGGGTCGTGGGGACGATGCCGTGCCGGTCGCGCAGCGACTGGAGGCGCGACCGATTCTGTGTCTCTTGCTGAGCCAGCCAACTCATAGGGCTAATCGCGCGGCAAACCCGGCGGCCCGCTTGCCAGCTCCAACCAGGGCACCGGACTGCGTGCAGCGGCGCGCTCGGCGCGCCGCGTCGGCGGGCCATCAACATAGGCAGACGTGATCACGACCGTGATATCGGGGCCGTAACATCCTTGGCTGACGGTTGGTCGATGGACCCGGCCCGGCGCGCGGCGGGGTCGGTCCTGGCGGGCGGCATCGGTTTACGGCTTGCCGGGCCCCGCTGCCCGCCCGAGTTCCACCGCCAGCTCCTCGCCGAACTCACCAAAGCCAGGCGGATCTACAACGACCGGGTGGATCGTGATCATCAGTCCTCAGACGGCAGCCGATGGTCCCGCTGTACGTGCGCGACGACCGATGAGTCGGCGATATCCAGAGAACTAGACGTCATCTGATGACCAGGTGAATCTGGCTGGGACCAGAGAGCGGATACAAGCTACAACCGTACGGCCGGGTGCCTGCGACAGGCGGCAACTGGGCAGACGGCCCTGATCGACTCCATTCCAAGACTTTCGCCGACATAGGCGCCGGTTTTCAAGACCGCTCCAGCAACCTAACTGACCTGCGGCAACTCGCAAGTGGTGACGGTTCTGGGCACGCATTTGGACAAGGAATCGGCGGCGAGCCGGCACTTAATGGCCTATCAGATCTCGCTGAAGAACGAGGCGTCGATGCTGACATCTTCGACGGTTCGGACTGACGTCAGCACGCCGAGATCGTAGCGCTTCAGCAGCTCGCAGAGCCGGTCTCCATCGATGAGGTCAATCGGCGGGGCACCGTCCCTGGTTGCTTCCTTCTTGGCGTCGGCGGTGAAGGAACCGGTGGTAATGAGAAGGCCCTTGTCGCCGCGGCCTGCCATCGCGCCGCGGAAGTCGCGGACAGCACTTGGGCCAACGCTGCCCCGGTAGCGCTTGCACTGGAAGAAGACCGGGAAGCTGACCAGCCCGAGTCGGTACACGCCCAGCCCGTCGATACCGCCGTCACCACTTTGCCCGGTGACGTTCACGCTGTCGAAGTCGGCCTCGCGTAGCAGCCTCCGGGCGAGCCGTTCGAAGGCAGCAGGTGCCATGGCCATCAGCTGATCGAGCAACTGCTCCTTCCAGCTGGCTTCTTCGGCTGCTCCGTCGGCGGCCTGCAGGTCACCGTCAGGCTGCAGCTCACCGTCCGCGGGCGAGAGCCGGGTCTTGCGCGCCTTCCGCAGCTCGGCCAGATGGGCCTGCCAGATCTCGCGAACCCTATCGTGGCGCTCGGTGTCGGTGAACGACGGGAATGTGAGCAGCTCTGTGCCCTCGTCCGTGAGCGCCCACACGCCGCGGGCGCTGTTGGTCAGCAAGCCCATCCCCTTGAGATAGGTACGGGCCCACGCGAGCCGGTAGCCGATCTCGGTCTCCGGCCCGTTGTTATGCAGGACGCCTTGCTGGACGTCACTGAATCCCTGTTGCTTGACGACCGTTTCGACTATCTCGCCGATTGAGGCTGACCCGCCCAGTTCAGCTACTGCCTGCAGCGCGGGCCAGAGCAACTCGTTGTACTGCGGTACAGCAGCTGCCGTCACGTTCCCGCCATTCCTACCGGCTTCCAAAGGTTATCCGCGTCCGATCATCGTACGGCGGCGGCCGCATCGCCGGAATGCGCTGGAAATCACCGCACTGCGCCAGACCGGCCGAGGCCAAGTCCTGGCCTTCATTGCTCCCAGACTGCGATGGGCCCGGAGGACGACGCGTCCTTATGGCAGCGGATCTCGGGAACGTTCCCCGAACGCGGTGACCAGCTCTTCGGCGCTGCCCGAGAGGCACATCGCAGTGCCTCTGGCGCATCACCCGACCCACGAGCAACAGTGCCTCGGCTCAGTGTGACTTGGGCCAGCAGATCCTGCGCATGCCCACAACAATACGAGGCTGGACGATCTTAGGACGGATGTCCCGACTTCCAGGCTAGGCCTGTGTCTCAGATCAGGACGGCCACGCGGCACGGACGTAGCGTTGGAGCGTAACTACCACGAGGCGCTCTTCCAACTGGAGCGCCGGGCCAGTGGTACGTCGAGCTTCCTGCCGAGTGCTGCCGGCTCCGTCACCGAACCGAAGGGGGTTGCCGATCGTCGCCTGGTGCCGGGTGGTCGATGCTCCAGGCGATGATGTCCTGCAGCCGAAGGCGGGTTAGATTGCCCACGAGCGTGACGGTATCGTCTTCGTCTTTCGCCAGGAGGAGCCTTCGGTATCGCTCCAGCTCGTCGTGGTTGCCGACAAGGTCCTCCCGGTAGGCGGCCCAGAAGGGCGGGGAGTCGGCAGAAGTCAGTTCCCCGAGGTAGCTGAGCGGCTCAATCCAGGCCGGGGCGAAACCCTCATACAGTGCCCGCAGGTGATCATCCAGAATCGGGTAGATGCCTCGCCGCTTGAAGTGCAGGACCTTGTGAACCTTCGCCACCCGAACGCCGTGGATTCGTTCCGGCGACGTGAACCACCAGTAGAGGCGAGCCGCGTCGGCGAACAGGCCGTCCGGCACGGCGGGATCAGCACCGGCTAGGTCGGCGCCAGCGTGGATGCACGTCCACGGAGCTTCCGCGGCGCGGCCGACTAGCTGGTCGCGCTCGTCGTGCCTGAGGCGTGAGCCGATGACTCTGCTGATCCATGCCTCGTCCGGAGTAAGGACGTTGGGGTCACCGGGCTCAGCGAGGTCGTATTCGCGGATCGTGCGTCCGTGATCGCGGGCGTACTTGCGCCATATCGGCATCGGGTCGTCCACGACATGGCCGGCGATGGACAGCGGCACAAGCTCCTCCTCGGACGCGCGAGCAACGCCATAGCCAAGCCCGTTCTCATTCTCGGCGCTCGCGCTGGCTCAGCCACTTGGCCATGCCCCGCCCGCCGCGCTGAACGGGTGGGTCAGCTCCCGTGGCGTCTCGGTACGCTGCGAGCAGCCGAGCCTCGGCTACCTTGCGCTCGACATCGTCCGGGTGCTCTTCGCACGCCCACGAGATCTCGACTGCGCGGCCCGTGGCTTCCTCGGCCCGCCGGATGTATGGCGCGGCGTAGTGGCCCCGGTGGGGGCGCCTGGCCAGTCCGTTCTCGTGCCAGTTCAAGTAGTAGTCAGGCGAGTGCCGGCAGCGGCCTCGGGCGAGGTCGTCCAGGCGCGCGGCGCGCCCGCCTCGGGCGCCGCTTTCGCCGATGTAGAGCAGGCCCGGGACGCCTGGCGCGCGGAACCGGTACAGGCCGGGCGTGGCCGGGATCAGTTTCTCCTGGTGCGCGGCGTCGAAGTCGTGCCACGGCGACCAGTCAAGCCCGGCCCAGCCCCGGGATTGCGGCTCGTCGTGACTTTCGGTGGCGCCGTCGGACGCTGCCAGTCCAGTCATTTCTGCATCGATCTCGTTGATCCGGTCATGGTCGCCCATCGCTGGCACGCACCTAGTGTGCGCCCTCCGCACGCCAGAGCGGTATGAGAAGACCGAGCGGAAACAGCAGTGCTTCAAGGCCGGGCCTGGGCGAAGCGCAGGCAAACGCCAGCGGGAGCGGTTCTCAAGACCGCTAACCCAACACTCCCGACCTGCCGCCGACACCATTTGGTCGGGAGGTTTGGCACGTATTCGGCGTGATGACGGCCCAGGTCATTGCTGAGATCCAGGCGCAGCCTGACCGGCAAGACGGCCGACCTGACTGCTCCGCCGCCACGGAGTTGATCTTGGGCTAATGTCTTGATTCGTGCCGGCGCCAATCTTCGCTCTCAGCCTCTTGGGCTGGAAGCACAGCGGCGGGAAGAACAAGCTCGGCTGGGAGCAGGTCCCTAACAACGCCGACATCGATAACCGTGAGAGCTTGCAGCTGGGTGCGGTCACGCTGGAGTCGCTGTCCGCCCATGCTGGTGGGGAGCTTTCGCCGCCCCCGCCGGGTCCTGGCGCGTTGCTTGAGGAAGCTGTGCGAGTTGACTTGGCACGGGAGCTGGCCGCTCGGGATAGCTCGCGCCATTGGACGGCCCGGCGTGGGGCTTTCGTGACCGACTACAGCCAATACGTCCACCTGCTGCACCTGAACCAGCTGGTGATCGGCAATCCGACGTTGTCAGTTACCATAGGCCAGGACTACCTCATCAGGCCTGACGTCGTGATCGGCCTCGAAGATGTGCCGACGGTCAACGGCCTGCCGTTGCTGCACGCCGCTGTTTCATGCAAGTGGACTATCCGCTCCGACCGCGTGCAGAACATCCGGCACGAGAATAATCAGATGGTGCGTCATCGCCGTGGCCGGCAGCCCCACTTGGTCGCCGTCACGGCTGAACCGCTCCCGAGCCGTCTCGCCGCGATCGCCCGCGGCACTGGCGAGGTTGACGCGGTGTATCACATCGCCTACGACGAGCTGCACGCAGCCGTTCATGCATCGGATAACAGCGGGCAGCAGGCCGCTTGGGCGGAGATCACCGGTCAAGGCCGGTTGCTCAATTACAACTTGCTCGGCGAGCATCTGGCTTCCTGGTAATAGCACGCATTGGTATGGGCTGGTAGCCGTTCGCCGGCTACCGTCCGGATCGTGGCTGACTCACTGCCGGAGCCAGGTAGCGAACAGATCGCTGCGCTGGTCGGGTCGACGGCGCAAAGACTCCTCTATGGCTTCTTGTACCGGCGGCGGGACAATCCGCCGACAATGGCCGAGCTGCGGTTCTTCGTCGCCAACGCTCTTGGTGAGGACCAATCCCAGGCTGATCGCAGTGTCCGCGAGCTGCGACGGTACTTCGAGATCGAGGCGGCGGGGACTGGCAGCGAGAGCCGGTACGTCCTGCGGACTTGGTCGGCGACACGTCCGTCCTGCGCAGGGGTCGCGATCAGCCTACGGCGCAGGGCCGAGGTGCTAGCGCCTCAGCGGTGCGCGCAGTGCGGCCGGACGCCGCTTGAGGAGCATGTCAAGCTCGTGGTGGACCGCAAAGTGCCGCTGTCATGGGGCGGAGACAACGAGCCCGAGAATCTGCGGCC
>Ga0137386_10001243_pt1 | contig 15717 bp, 10 predicted proteins | sample SagtaG_4_FD_104910 | JGI IMG/M metagenome (GOLD analysis project Ga0137386, IMG submission 104910) | Vadose zone soil microbial communities from Sagehorn Ranch, Mendocino, California, USA - Sage2_R_100_16 metaG | ecosystem: Environmental > Terrestrial > Soil > Vadose zone | place: USA... | reverse complement strand
GGACACCTAACATTGGAACCAGTTTTGCCGTATCTCCGATAACCACGAAGCGGTGGGCCGCCGAAGCCACAATCTTCTCGCGCAATAACGCTCCACCTCCACCTTTAATCAAGCATAATTGACGATCAATTTCGTCCGCCCCATCGATAGCCAGGTCAAGCTCAGGATGAGCATCAAGAGTCGTGAGAGGTATACCTAGTTTACGGGCAAGTTCCTCGGTAGCCTTTGACGTAGGAACGCCTCCAATAATTCTCAGGCCTTGCTGGATGCGTTGGGCAAGGGCATACAACAGGTGCGTTGCTGTTGAGCCTGACCCCAGTCCGAGGACCATACCATCTTCAACGAGTTGAGCAGCAGCCTCACCTGCTAATCGTTTCCAGTTATCTTGCTGAGCATTCTCTTGAATCATACTTCCTCCTGGCGAAAGACCTTTTTCGGCGGCTCTCGCCTTCCATTTAACCTGCTTCGAGTATAGCATTTTTGAGGAAAGAACATCAAATTGAGGGACAACCCAGTCCGTCCTATATACTTGTCATCCTGGTGGCATCGTGATACACTTTGCAAGTAAAATACAACCACCCAATACCGCAAGCATAAGCGCATTGTTGCCATTTGTGGTTGTGCGCTACGATGGCACATACCTGGTGTATCGGTGGGCGGCGAGCAAAACCATTTGAGGTGGAAGCAGCGATGTCCGAGCTATGGCGCATCCTCCTGGTCGAGGATGATGACACTCTCAACCGGAGTATTGTCAACTCACTCAGCAAAGACGGCTATGTTGTGCAAGGCGTCAGGAGTGGGATTGAAGCAATACGCCTGGTCTGGTCGGAAGAATACGACGTGGTTATTGGTGACCTCAAAACACCAGGGGCTGATGGCTTTGAAATGCTTCAATGGCTCAGGACCTTTCGCCCAAAAACACGTATGATAATGGTTACCGCATTGGCTTCTCCTTCAGAACGTACTCAGGCATTAGAGGCCGGCGTCGTCAGCTACCTGGCAAAGCCCATAAACCTCCATCAACTCAAAGAAGAGTTGCGTCGCTTACTTCTGCAAACGGGCTTTTCCGCTAGCCTGGACTCTTTTGACCTGCTAGATGTCATTCAAATCATTACCATGAGCCGCAAGAATATTGCCCTTCTGGTGAGTATTGGCCTGGAGGAACGGGGAATATTACGTTTTCAAGGGGGAGAGTTGATCTGGGCCGAATATGGTACCTTGAGGGGCGAGGAAGCTTTTTTTGCCCTGGCCGCACATAAAAACGGTACCGTGACGCATCAACTTTGGCATGATCAGATTACCCCAAATGTCACTCAGCCGCTCTCTCGCCTGATTTTCCAGGCTCTTCAGTATCGAGCGAAGTACGCAGCTTTGCGGCAGCCAACTGGCGAACATGAGGCTATTCCTCAGCACTCATTATCTCTACCACACGTTGTAGATGAAGATAGCCCTTTTATCACACTTGCGGCTGCGCAGGATAATGCTTTTGACGATGCGTTTTTAAAAGAACATGCAGGGAATGAAGAGATGGTCAACAGTAGTAATGGCAGCGAGGGACGCAACGGGAGTACTGAGAGGAATGAAGGGACGGAATGGTGGCAGCAGCCAGCAAAAATGCCGGATTTGAGCAAGAGCTATAGGAATGTTCAACCAGGCAAGGATACTTCAAGCGAAAAACCTGCTCCTGAGGATTTGCCGCTTCCCGCTGCGGCGAATATCACACCCTCTACTGTGCGCAAGACGCCGGTAAGCCAGCGTGGTGATCTCCCATCCTGGCTGATTGAGCAGCCTACTACATCTGAAATGCCTATGTTGCGCTCTTCCTCACTCTCAAGCCCTGCCCAGGTTCCGGACACACCGGTGGCTAAACCATCGCCCGCAGAATGGCAGCCAACAGCACCGACAGCACCGACAGCACCGACAGCACCTCGCGCCGGGAAAACTGATCAACTCCCGCGTAAGAAGCCTGCTGGGCCACAGCAATCACTTCCAAAAACTGCTACGGGCGCGAAAAAGCAGCCCAACTCGCCTGAATGGCAGTCTTCCGAGAAAGAAACGTCGCTTAATGGTTCCCTGCGCAGCCTCTCCCCCGCGCGAAAGACGAGCGATTCCCCGACCCTGACAAATATGGAGAAGTTAACAGCCCCGCCACCGCGTTCTGCAAAACGCAACTATCCGTCCCTCGTCGCCGCTTTGCAAACACTTGGATATTCAATTACCGGCTTTATCGCCACTGCTGTCGTGGGCCTGGATGGTCAACCTATCGCCCAGGTGACGGTCGACGATATTGATATTTCAGTATTGTGTGGCTATTTCAGTAGTATTCTCCGGGGCGTCGTCGGGTCATTGCAAGAAGGAGGCTGGGGTGATTATGAAGATACTGTCATTACCAGCGTGAATCGCCATATCTTGATACGCCTCGTTGGCAGCGACAAAGATGCGTTTCACGTGCTTGTGACCGCTCGTGAGTCTGAGCCATCGGAGAGCCTTGAGGTAATGGCGAATGTCGAAGCTGCCATCGCAACTGCGCTGCATTAAAAAATAGTTAAAAAAACAGATACTGGAAAAGATAGGGGGAACAGCGGCGTTGGCCGAAGATTTTCCCACTCTACTGATTATTAATGAGGTTAGACATGGGCGAAAAACCTACTCCAACTGAAGAAGAACGAAAAATAAATCGCAGATCTTTTATCATTGGTATTTTCATTGGCCTGACTTTTATTATCCTCTTCACTGTCCTTTACTTCATGGGGTTAATCAAATAATTTCTTTAGTTCTGTCAAATCCACTTCTTTAGCGGGATTTTCGGCGCCTCCTGCCTTTTGCACTGTATTCTCAGCGGTCCTGCTACTTTCCACCACTTTTCTCACCGGACCGTCCGCTTGTGGCACCGGTGGGATCAGCGGAGAAGGATTCGGTTTTCCTTCTTGAAGGAGGGGAACATCTCGCGCTGGCTTATTTTTAGCCTTCAGATCACGCATCTGGCGCTCTATGATCTGCTCTTCAGACATCTGATCAAGCTGGACGGAAAGGTCACGGCCATGCAAATCTGCCAGCGCTCGTGCGCGCGCCTCCGCTTCTAACACCGCATCCTGTGCGCGAGCCGCTCGCTCATTCTCCTTCAGTCCTCCTGTCTTATTTAGCGTATCATAGACTCGCTGCTGAAGTAATGCGTTGCGCTTGCGTGTGACAAGCAGTTCGATCGTCGTCTCAACTTCGGAGATCTTTGCTTCAAGCTGGCGTAATGCGCCGCGCATCGTAATCACCAGTTGTTCCTGCTCCTTTTGTAGTTGCTCGTAACGCTTTGCCTGCTTGAGGATATCGTTGTAGCGGGTAAGCGCTGTACGTGCGGCAGCATCGTTATTCTGTTGGATTGCTTGCTCCGCTTTCCTCAACCACGTCTCCGCCTCAACCGTTTTCTCTTTGCTCCGTTGTCGCAGCTTATGGCTCTCAGCAATGGCCGTGGCAACCTGTGTCTTCACCTGGACCAACTGGTTACGCATATCAAGCTGCAACTGCCGCAGCACCTGCTCAGGGTCGTCTGCTTTTTCTATCATTGTATTCAGATTTGCCCCTAACAGGGTAAGCACTCGTTCCAACAGATTCATGTATACTGTGACCCCCTATTGTGTATTGCGGACCTGGCACCTCATGCGAGAGCCAGGCCCGATCACCGGGCGAGCACAAGGGATCGCCCCTACCATGCGACGGCTTCGCAAGCCGGTGCATGCATGATGGCAAAGGAACGATTCTTTCCCTTCACCCGGAAATTTCACGCTATGTGTCATTCGCCAACAAAGTCATATATATCTCCTGTATCCCACTTCCCGCTTATTTCTCGCCGGGAGTAGCATCGACGGTATTCGTTGCGCCAGTAGCCCTTGCCCCATTGGCTTTATCTTGCTCCCCATCTTGATTCGCCAGGGCAGGAACACGATTCAACAAATCACCAATACGCGTGCCGCTTAGTAACTCAAAGAGCGCAGGCACTTGAGCTACCATGTTGACGATATCGCCCGTGAGACGGCTGGCGCCAATTCCATGGGTGCCATCACCGTTGCCAGTGGAGACGATGGTGACTTTGTCCACTTTGCTCAATGGTTCGGCAATCGCGCGCACAATTTCAGGCATCCCTGTCAGCAGCTTATCCAGTACAGCTGCCTGGTTGTATTCATGGAATGCTGCCGCTTTGACTTTCATGGCGTCGGCTTCAGCTTCACCTTTGGCACGGATGACCTCTGCCTCGGCTAAACCTTTAGCGCGGATGACCTCCGCATCAGCCAGACCACGCGCTCGGTTGGCCTCTGCCTCAGCCAGTCCGCGCGCTTTGTTGGCTTCAGCGTCACCGATACCGCGCGCCTTGGCGGCATCAGCCTGACCTTGAGCTTCCAGGTAAATGCGCTGCCGTTCCGCTTCCGCCACCGTCTCAACGCGCCGTCGTTCCGCTTCCGCTGCCTTCTGGATCGTTGCTTGCAATTCCAGTTCACGGCGCTGAATTTCGGCCTGTTGCACTTTGATCTGGGCGTTCTTCTCAACCTCTGTAACTCTGACGGCCTCGATAACAACCTGCTGCTGCATCATGTTGGCCTGAATATCATAGGCCTTGTCGGCGGACGCCTGCTGCTTTTTCACTTCTGCATCAAAGGCAGCTTTTTTCAAGGAGAGGTTGCGCTGCGACTCCGCCTGGAATCCCAGCGACTCGGCTTCGGCTTTTACGCGCTCTTGATCGGCGGCAGATTTGGCGACGGCAGCTTGACGAGCGGCATTCGCTTGCTGGATCTGCGTATCACGTAGACCAAGGGCAGCCGCGATATCGGCCTGCTTGCGAATTTCAACAATTTGCGGGCGGCCCATGTTGCTGATATAGTCGTTCTTATCGCGTACATCTTTGATGGTGAACGAAATGACTTCAAGGCCCATCTTCTCCATGTCAGGAGTGACGGTCTTCAGCATCTTGGAACCCACATTCTCGGGGTCTTTCACCAGTTCTTCGACGGTAAGCTGACCTACGATGCCGCGCAGGTGACCTTCCATCACCAGGCGAATCAGATTCTCGCGTTCTTCCTGGCGCTTACTGAGGAACTGCTCCGCGGCAGTTTTGATGCTCTGGTCGTCAGAACGCACTTTAATCTGTGTAACGGCCTCGACATTGACAGCCACACCCTGGGTCGTATAGAGGTCTTGCGACGGGGCGACATCAAAGGACATCAATTCCAGTGAGAAATCCTGGGCGCGCTGGTAGAGCGGTACGACGAAGTGGGAACCACCAGTAATAACTCTGGTCCCGCCTGCACCATAGACGATCAGCGCCTGGTTCGGCCCAACTTTACGCAACAGTCGTCCTACAATCTGGAGGACAACAAAAACGGCGACCACAATGGTGACGACGCCTATCACCAGGTATATCAAAGGATCCATACGATACTACTCCTTTTGTAAGTCTTTTCGTATCACTAATTCTGTGTCAGCAGTGTCTGAATTTTCAAGTAATGCGCGTAATTTAGCTAATTCGTCTGTGCGAGATGCTGCATTTGCTGCATTTGCTGCACTCTCTGTATCCTGTGCTTCTTCCTCCTCATGAATAAATCGTTCCCAGGTCTCAACCTCTGCAATCCCTTGCTGGTAATTGACAACGACTACTTCCTGATCCCGCTCGAGGCGGCGCCCATCAATACTGCGCGCCGGGACGCTCTTGCGCATGCCGCCAGGGGATGTATAGATGATCTCGCCCAGCCCGTTTTCGTGGATAGTCACGCTCACTTTTCCCAGCAGCCCTGTGCGATCCGAAACGTCCTGTACCGTCTCTCCTTCGCTATCGCCAAACACACGGGCGAGCATAACTAGCATCAAGACCGCGATCACTAATCCACTTGCACCTGCTAATACTAATGTTAGGGGCAACGCCAGGCCGGTCGTGTTGTGAAAAACATACCCAAAGAAACCAAATCCAAGCAGGAACAGGACAATCGAAGTAGGATTGACATAAGAGAGGATTGAGAGGGTAGTTCCCTGTGTACTATGCGTTGTCGTCTGCTGCGTCGTTACCCCGTGTCCTGGGGCGTGAGCAGATCCCTGGCTGACTACGTGTGTACCGCCGGTGTGCCCTACAGAATGCGGAGCTCCGCTCTGTGCATGCCCACCCAGGTGTAAATCAAAATGATGTGAAGCTGCATGATCCGCCCCTCCACCATGCCCCAGGTTTCCTAAAATGGCTGATCCGATGAGAAAGAGCAACCCAAAGAGAAAACAGGCAAGGAAAACCAGGGAAAGCGGGTCTGTGGCGATTTGCATTGCTTTGCTCCCTTCAATTTCAGTTAGAGAAACAATGTCTCTTTATATATACGTTAATCTCAGTAAAAAATACAATCTTATCTGCTCCCATTTTCTTTATTTGGGGCATGTATATGTGTCAAGCGTTCCAGTTCTTCGACTGGCTGATACAAAAGTTGATCAAAGACAGCCAGGTACCGCCTTGGATGTTCAACCGCACTCAAGTGCCGGAAAAAAGCATAAATCTCAGGCTCAGTGAGCCATTCCGCTGCACTGGCAACCAACCATCGTTCAAAACGGCCGGCGCCATCCTCCATATCGCTCAGGAGGTCGGTGCTATAATCAGGGGGATCACTTACCAGGTATGAGGGGTGGACTTTGAAAAAATTGGCTAATAAATCACGACTCGTCGCCGTCAGGTGTACGCGTTTACCCTTTTCGAGTTGGGATAGATACGCCTGGCTGATGCTCTCGTGCAGTTCTTCTTGCATCATTTTTACGACTTCCGTTTGTGTCAGTGAACGATTGAGACCGCGTAATTCACCCTCAACTTCACGCAGGTGTTTGATTTTTTCAGATAAATTCATCGCAGCATCCTCATAACTATTTGCTATAATGTAATATAACTGATTGTTATCTCCTTGTCAAGTGGTTGATGGATGTATCTCAGCCTCAATGTACTAGTAATGTCAGCCCGCGGTAATTGCCCCTGTCGCATTATCTACATGAACGGGAACACTGGTGAGCGGGGTAGAGGCTGGTCCCTGGACCACAGTTGCATCTTTGGCCGGATCAAATGCCGCGCCGTGGCACGGGCAGACGAGCATCTGGCTGCTGGGGTCATAATCCACCGGACATCCGGCATGGGTGCAGGCTGCGTCATACGCCACGAATTTCCCATTATTGAGACGCACCAGTATACCGGGGTCTCCATTCGAGGCGAGGGTAAAAGTTACCGAGCTATTATTCTGTACCGAGTTTACCTGTGCAATTGGAGATGCTGCCGCCGTTGTAGCCGCTGGAGTTCCATTAGTAGCGGGCGTCGTCGCTGTAGCACTTGCCCCGCCGTTATTTGCACTCTGTACAGCATCACTACGCACACTCTCCGGGAAAATATGGAGAGTGCTCCAGATCCATGTCAGGCCAAGGATGGCTGCGCCTCCCGTCAGCGCGCCCAGTAAGAAGTTTCGCCGGGAATTCTTTGCCTGCTGCTGCGCTAGAGCATATCTACTCTGCTGCTGGGTGGGACGCCTATTCCCAGGAGCTTGAATTTGCTTCTTTTGACTCTGCGGGTAATTGCCTGGTGGTGTGACCAACAGTGTCTCTTCTTCTACTCCCACTCCCAGGAAGAAACTTATGAGAGGAGCCAGTTGCTTGCGCTCTTTCGGCGAGAGGTAGCGCTGCACAATCAGAGCATCCAGCGAGGGGAGTCCGGTGTATTGAGGACCTGCCAGCAGTAATGTAAGCCAGCTGAAGACAAAGACAATATCAGACCCATAAAAATATGGATAGACGTGCCATGTCGCTGAGAGGAAAAACATCAGGCTAATGAGCATGCCGAAGAATGCTGCTGGCCGGAAGAGTAGCCCGAGTATCGTACCGATGCCGATTGCCAGTTCTCCGAGGGCGACGAGTATACCAAAAAGAGTGGCGTGAGGCACAGCGACCTGCACCAGAAACCAATGCAGTGGTGAACCTGTCGCGAACGCATTAATTTGTTTCCCTATGTAGCCATGCGCAGCCGGGTTAAGAAACTGGGGATCGGTGAGCTTTTGTAGTCCAGCATAAATGAAGGTGATGCCAAGAAATAAACGGAGCGGTAACAATACCCATCTTGTCAAATGTTTGAACTGAAATTGGTTTGCTATTGGTGACATAACAAATATGCTTGAAACCTCCCTGCTTCGAGGAAAAAGGGGGCCTCACTCTCCTTCTCTACGTAAAAATAGGTGTGAATAGATTTGCAACTGGCTGGTCAAGTCTTATAACTATGTATACTGTATCTGATTATCTTCAGTAAACTATCAAAAAAATGTAAAGAAAGTGTAAGTTGCACTGCATTAGCCCTGGGTATCAGGCATCATGCTCAGTGTGCCCTCTGCGTTTGCCTCAATCATATTGCGCTCGAAAAGCATGGGATGAAGTTCTACGTTGAGCCAGGGTTTTATAAAGTCAGCATAGTGCTTGCTGGCAATGTGACCAGACTGCCCCGGTGCATGGCCCGAGAGCGAATCTTGCATATCTGCCAGGTTCACAATCTGCCGGTATGACGGTACGACGATGACAACCTCTAGTTGGTGAAATGCCGAGGCTCCCATATTCACGGTATCGATATCTCCGCCAAGGGGATATGGCCCGCGATTAAAGACTTTCTCCAGTGGTTTGACCATTCCCAATACATGGTTATACGTCAGCGTATGTATCTTGCCATACTGCCAGCGCGTAATCTCGTCGCCGAAATGCTCACGCAATTCTTCGACGGCGGCAGTGAAAGCGCTGGCCAGGGCGTTATCCCATGACCGGGGACCATTTGGAATGGCCGAATTCTCGAACCAGCTATCATCATGCTCATTCAATAAACGAATCAGCAGTGGTTTGCTGCGGCTGGCATACCCGTTCGTCAAAGCCAGGATATTGTTTCCTCTTCCAAGATAACCATGGATGAGCGTCTCGTCATCACCGAGCATAGCACCAAAGACGATCACCTCAAGCTTATGGAGAAAAGTAGCATAGATGGCCGCCGCCGCGCTATCGGGAGCGAGCACATAATTCCAGGTGCGTAACACATTCCTGGCGGCTTTTTCCAGGGCGGCATTGGTCTGAAGCTTCAGCAAATGCGGTACGATTGCAACGGCGGGGAGTGCGTATTGATCCCCTTGTATCTTCGCCATGTCCTCGGGCGCCAGTTTGCCTTTGCTGGTGAGCAAGTCACGGATGCGCTGCGCGCGGTAGCCATTCAACCATTCGTTCGTAATATAGTAGGGATAGTCATCGTCCACCACGCGGTTGTTTGCCGTGACAATGAAATGTTGCTCCGGGTTATAGGTTTGCGGCAACTCATCAAAGGGGATAAAACCTGTCCATTCATACTCGCCTGTCCAACCAGGAGAGGGCAGCAGGTTCTGCCCTTTTGCGCGAATGGGTATAGCGCCGGCCATCACATAGCCAATATTCCCCTCATTATCGGCATATATCAAATTCTGTGGTGGAACATCCCAGTCACGCAGAGCCTCTTTGAACTCTTCCCAGTTCGTTGCGCGGTCGAGTTTATCGAGCGCCGAAATGATCTTGCATTGCTCCAGACCAGTCCACCGTAGTGCCAACGGCAGTGCTGCCGCTTCGGCTTGTGCGCCGTTCTGTCCTGTTTTAGCACTGTTGCCGGTGTTAGTATGGGGCAGCTTCGTGAGAATGGGGCCATGGCGTGTAATGCGTACTTCCTCAATCAGTGGTGTCTTGCTACCCCGGACTTTAATCTCTTCGCGAATGATTTGTGCCTCTTCCCACTTCCCCTGGTATTCATATTGATGGGGATTTTCCGGGTTGAATTTCTCGATATACAGGTCTTGCACGTCTGAGACCGCGTTGGTGATTCCCCATGCGATATACTGATTGTGTCCAATCACTACCCCCGCCGTGCCAGGAAAACTGGCTCCGATTACATCGATATCGCCTGCGACCAGGTGACACTCGTACCAGATCGACGGCGCAGCCTGACCCAGGTGCGGGTCATTGCAGAGGATAGGCAAGCCAGTAGTAGACATTGTGCCATCTACAACCCAGTTGTTGCTGGCGCCGATCATGCCAAATCCACTCATTTCTTTCAATTGTTCGTACTGCTCCAGCATCCCCAGGTTAACCCCCTGATACTCAACGCCAGGGGGGACGATCAGCGGGTGTTTGGGATCATAGCCAGCCTCTAATTTGGCCGCCCGTTCCGCGCCGAGGAGGGCGACTAAGCGAGCGCGGATAACCTCCGTTTCCCAGTTCCCTCCCAGGTTCCAGCCCATCATCTTGGCCCATTGGATGCTGTCCGCGATCCGCCAGGGTTCGGGTTTGAAGCGGAGAACGGTAAATTCAATGGGCAAATTATGTTTATTGCGCTCGATATATGCATTCACGCCGCGTGCGTAATATTCCAGGATACGCCTGTCATGCTCAGGCAGGTTCACAGCGCCCGCCGCGGCTGCCCGGTGCATTCCGAGACGGCGACAGAAGCGATCGGTTTCTACAGCAAGCTCGCCGAAAATCTCCGCCAGCCGGCCAGAGCCGAGGCGCCGGTTGAACTCCATCTGCCAGAACCGCTCCTGGGCATGCACGTAGCCCTGCGCAAAGTACAGATCATCTTCATTCGCGGCATACATATGCGGCACGCCGTAGCGGTCGAAAATGATTTCAACTGGCTCATGTATCCCACTGAAAACGAGATGGCCCTTCTTCCTGGGTAGAGGACGCCGCACAGATAAATAGTATGCTCCACCCACTAATCCGGCCAGGCCTGCAACTGCCGCTATCGTTTTTTGCCACCAGGATGCCATCGCTTATCTCCTCTTGCTATGGGGAGTGTAGACCCAATAGAAATATACCGAACTGTTGAGTGCCTACTGTTCACCTTTTTGTAGTATAGCAGAAATGCAGAGCACGAGCCAACTGACCTCTGGTCGGTCAGGTGAGTCGATTTACATGACGGGATACGCTTACTTGACAAATCAATAAGTCTTACTTATACTTTATGAGGCGAATAAAACGATGTTGACTTTTTATTCAGAAGCACAGTATTCTTCGATTCGTCTTTCATGACATTATTAGTGCAATCTACGGTGCTTTATTGTCCAAACCTGTCTTGACAGAAGAAATACATTCAGATTGAGTTGAGAGAACCAATTCGGCAACAGCACCGGTCACTACTGATGGATTTGTAGAGGTTGTTTTCATAGCGCGTTTAATAGAAGATCGTTTGCGTATTTTCTACAAACAAAGCAAAAAGAATCGAAAAACATGAGGAGCAAATCATGCTTAACATGCCACCCCAGGGATACGAGAGGCTTTCCAACAGTGAGCGAAAGCCCCCTACTAACGCACGTCAGATCGGTCCCGTAGATCCCAATGAACAAATTGAGGTCAGTATCTACCTGAGAGACCCTTCTACAAGCAGTTTGACCAACACAATCAGTGAACAAGTACAGCGCCAAAGCCAACCTCTCACCAGAGCAGAGTATAGCGCCACTCATAGCGCTGCTCCCGACGACCTGGCAAAAGTCGAGGCATTCGCACGTGAATATGATCTCACCGTCGTCGAAACGGACCCCATTAGTCGAAAGGTTGTCCTTGCAGGTACGGCAGCCGCGATGACTACGGCCTTCGCCACAGAACTCCAGCGCTATGAGTACGAAGGCGGCACTTTCCGAGGCCGCGTTGGTCACTTGCACATTCCCAGTGAGCTTGCTCAGATCGTTGTGGGTGTTTTCGGACTTGATGATCGTCCTCAAGCTCGACCTCACTTTAAGTACAATGTTGGCGCAACAATTACTCCCCTGACGAATGCAAGCACTCCTTCCTATACTCCACCGCAACTTGCCCAACTCTACGACTTTCCAACTGGCATTAATGGAAGCGGTCAATGTATAGCGATCATCGAGCTCGGTGGAGGCTACAAGAGCAAGGACCTCAAAACCTATTTTCACCAGTTAAACATCCCTCTGCCGAAGGTAACAAGTGTGTCTGTCGATCATGGAAACAATCACCCGGTAGGACAACCAAATAGCGCAGATGGCGAAGTCGACCTTGATATTGAAGTTGCGGGTGCGATTGCCCCAGGTGCCCATATCGTCGTCTACTTCGCTCCAAATACGGATCAGGGCTTCCTTGATGCCATCACGCAGGCCACCCATGATACGAGGTATAACCCATCAGTAATCTCGATCAGCTGGGGAGGTCCTGAAGTGAGTTGGACGGCGCAGGCGATGCAATTGATGGATCAGGCATTCCAGGCAGCCGTTGCACTGGGTGTCACGGTCTGCTGTGCCTCCGGTGACAATGGTTCGGGAGATGGTGTAACCGATGGGAAAGCACACGTTGACTTCCCAGCCTCCAGTCCCTACGCGTTGGGCTGTGGCGGCACACGGCTAGAATCGGCGAACAATCAGGTCACCAGTGAGGTTGTCTGGAACGATGCTCCTGATTCATCCACAGGTGGAGGTGTCAGTGATGTCTTCGGCCTTCCAACGTGGCAAGCTAATGCACACGTCTCCCCATCGATAAATGACAAGCATACCGGACGAGGTGTACCTGATGTTGCGGGAAATGCTGATCCCCAAACAGGGTACCGGGTCCACGTCGATGGACAAGACGCAGTGTTTGGCGGCACCAGTGCAGTTGCGCCTTTATGGGCAGGCTTGATCGCGCTCATAAACCAAAAACGAGGGAAACCCATTGGCTACCTGAATCCCATTCTCTACCAGAATTACGTCCGACTCGTGCAAGCCAATGCATTGCGAGATGTGACCAGTGGCAATAACGGTGGCTATTCCGCAGGGCAAGGATGGGACGCATGTACTGGCGTAGGTACACCTGATGGAGCTAAACTGCTCGATGCGCTCGTAGCCATGTAAGTCAACCATCCACTCCATAAGTATCAATGTACTGGAGTTATCCCTATGACAGAATAAGCTAGAGAGTTAACGCTATAGACCCATTCGCATGGTAAGCCAGGAGCTTGAAAGCATCAAGCTTTAAGCTCCTGGTTTAACCGTCATCCACCACTGTTCCCTCGTTCTAAACCAGCTCCGTCCCCTTCGGAGTATCCCGCACCTCATACCCCTGCGCTATCAGCAGATCGCGCAGCTCGTCAGACCGCTTCCAATCATGTGCGGCGCGCGCAGCGTCACGCTGCTTCACAAGCACCATCACCTCCTCGCTCACCTCGCGAGGAGCCCTGGCCTCGACAGTATCGAGGCGAAGACCTAACACCTTGTCAAAATCAAGGATCAGGCGCCTTCGTTCTGCCGGGGCAATTTTGTGATCTCGCGCCACCCCGCGCGTGATACTCAGCGCGGTAGGTAAATCCAGATCGTCATTGATTGCAGAATGGAATGCCTCTCGTACTTGCTGCGCCTCCTCTGACCACGTAGCGCTGCCCGCTGCATGGCCATTCGCAGACACTGTAGCAAGCAATGCGGCCAGGTCGTCGCGCAAGTTATTAAGCCCATTCTGTGCTGCCGTCAGCGACTCGCCGGTAAAGTTGATCTTCGACCGATAGTGCGCGGTCAGCAGCAGGTAGCGATAGGCTAAGGGGTCAAAGCCCCATTCTTTGAGGGTACTGACCAGAATGACGTTTCCGATTGAACGCGACATCTTCATCTCATCACTCTCTCCCCCTTTACCCTTCACTTTCATCTTGCGATTGCTGATTGTCAGAAATTCGTTATGCACCCAGACCTGGACGGGCCGCTTCCCACTGGCTCCCTGGCTCTGAGCGATCTCGTCCTCGTGGTGCGGGAACCGCAGATCCATGCCGCCAGTGTGAATATCGAATTGCTCGCCCAGGTATTTCGTTGCCATAGCGGAGCACTCGATATGCCAACCGGGAAAACCAATGCCCCACGGGCTGGACCAGTTCATCTGCCGGCTTGCATCGCCATGTTTCCACAACGCGAAATCTTCTGGAGCATCCTTATCCTCGGCAATCTCCATCTGCTCTCGCCCGTGTCCACCCTCCCGCAGGTTTTCTATGGTATTCCCCGATAATTGCCCGTAGTTAGGGAAACGACTGACATCATAGTACACGTTCTCGTTGGCTACATACGCCAGTCCCTTCTCGATCAGTTTCGCCGTCATCGCCTGCATCTCGGGAATATGGTCGGTTGCTTTAGGACTGACGTGAGGAGGCAAGATGTTCAGCTCTTCCGCGTCTGCCAGGTACTTCCGCGTATAGTACTCGGCTATCTCGTAGGCAGAGCGGCCTGTGGCGCGCGCTTCATGCTCCAACCTGTCTTCGCCTCTCTCTTCAACATCATTTTGGAGATGCCCAACATCGGTGATGTTGCGCACCACAAGGACATCGTACCCATTGTACTCGAGCATGCGGCGCAGCCAGTCCGATGTCATGAAGGCACGGAAGTTGCCAATATGAATATCCCGGTAAACCGTTGGGCCGCAGGTATACATGCCCACGCGCGGCGGATGAAGCGGCGTGAACAGGTCTTTACTTCTCGTCAACGTATTATAGAGGTAAACTGGTTTTGTTGATTTCGTCGTCATGAGCAAAGCTCCTCATCATGTAGTAATAGGTGCAAGGGCAGCATTCCTCGCGCAGGTATCTTCCCAAATGCATCCTGTATGTATGCACATTGAAGCGCCAAAAGGTATTGAGAGGTGATAGCTCAGACAGTGGACGTGCAGGGGGTATATAGCAGTGACTTACTTACTGGTAGAGCGCACGTCATACCGTTCACAGGGGGCTGAGCTATCCAGGTTTCCCCTGCGAACGCTGGGACAGGTGCAGTAGTGCATTCTATAATGGTGCTTCACGCTCAATCTTCTCCAACATGGCACAGACTTGTGTGCAAACTTCGTTGTGCTTAGTATACCATACGCCCTGGAAATCGCATAGCTCTTTTATTATACCGTCGCTGCCGCCTGCTCTCTCACGGCGAAGTATGTCGCCTGCTGGTGATGCACCACGATGGCCGCCGTCGACTGCTCCGGCACCAGTTGAAATGCCTCAGTTAGACCTACCCCGATAGTCTCTTTAGCTGGCAGCAATTGGAACACTTTCACATGGTCCTCAAGGTCAGGAATGGCCGGGTAGCCCCAGCTATAGCGCCGTCCACGCTGCTCATCCAGCCCCAACTCTTGCCGTATCAAGCGGTTCGTGTATTCTGCCAATCCCTCGGCCATCTCAACCGCCAATCCGTGCACAAAATATGCCTCGGCATAGTCTCCCGCTTGCTGTAATTGATGCACTACCTCGCTGACAGACTCTCCCATTGTGACGACCTGGAAAGCTACTACATCTATCTCTCCACTGCTAACCGGGGCAAAATAATCTGCCAGGCAGAGCCGCTCGCGCTCGTGCTGTCGTGGAAAGTGGAAGCGGGCTATTGCTTTGAGCGGGCCTCCTGGCTCCTGCATCCCCAACGGATCATACACAATAAGTTCATTGCCGCTGGATTGACAGGGAAAATAGCCATAAATAACCTTTGGCTGCAGGTAGCGTTGTTGGCGTGCCTCGAGCAACATGCGTTTCAGGCGCGGGCGAAAATCCATCTCTACCAGCCGCGTAAAGTCGGCTCCGTGCGTTTTCCCACCCCAGTGCAGGCGGAAAAGCGTGTTCAGGTCCATACAGGGCGCCACGTCCTCAATGCCGATGCGCTCAAGCACGCGCGGTCCCCAGAATGGTGGCCGGGGAATGGAAAGCGCGGGTCGTATACTGGCAGAGGGAGTATCTTC
>Ga0137386_10001237_pt1 | contig 15760 bp, 13 predicted proteins | sample SagtaG_4_FD_104910 | JGI IMG/M metagenome (GOLD analysis project Ga0137386, IMG submission 104910) | Vadose zone soil microbial communities from Sagehorn Ranch, Mendocino, California, USA - Sage2_R_100_16 metaG | ecosystem: Environmental > Terrestrial > Soil > Vadose zone | place: USA... | reverse complement strand
GCGAAGTCCGTTTTCGGTGTTTGATTCGCTGTAAATGGGTTTATCCCAATTTATCCCAATAAGCTGCCAACTGTGCCCAAACCGTCCAGAGGGAGCCGAACGGCGTCTTTAGTTTTCAGCAACTTACCAGCGAGCCAGGGCGCAATCACCCGCCTTGAAAATCGCTAAACCCGAAAGGGTTTCGTGGGTTCGAATCCCACCTCCTCCGCACTAAACTGAACGTAGCACTGAATTTAAATAGGCTGTCCAATTTCTGTTTGGCCAAAACCTTTATCCCAATTTATCCCGATTCAAATCTTTGCCTGTCCAGCGGTCCGCAAAACCATGGCATCAGGGGCTCGGAGATTACTGTAAAATGAGGCTGGTCCGATTTTTGGACTAGATGAATGCCGGGACAATGGAGGAGGATTCGCGCGTGTTCAAGTATCACCAATACTGTCCTGTCGCTCGCGCATGCGAAATTCTTGCGGACCGCTGGACACCACTGATCGTGCGCGAGCTACTGTTCGGCAGCCGCCATTTCAACGAACTTCGGCGAGGTCTGCCCCGCATCTCGCGATCACTGCTTGTTGCGCGTCTCCGGCATCTCGAGGACAACGGAGTCATCGAACGGCGCACAGGCGCGCGGCCGAACGTCACGGAGTACATTCTCACCGAAGCGGGGAGCGATCTGGCGGACGTGATCAAGTACCTAGGTACGTGGGCGATTAAATGGGTATTCGTCGATCCGAACCGCGAGGAATTAGATCCCGCGCTGTTCCTGTGGAAGATGCATCAGCGCGTCGACCATCGTGAACTCCCACGCGAACGTACTGTGGTGCAGTTCGACCTCACTGGCCGAAAAGGGCGGAGGGTGTGGCTCGTTCTGGTGCCCCACGATGTCTCATCGACTTTGAAGGCTCCGGGTTTGAGGTCAGATCTGATTGTGAGAGCGGACGTGTCCGTGCTTTACCGCGTCTGGGCAGGTTTTCTTGACTATGATGCCGCCGTGCGTAGCGGGGAGATCGTCCTGGAAGGACCATCGGCTTTGGTTCGAGCCTTCCCTCGATGGTTTATGTGGAGCCCTTTAGCGGACGTTGCACGGGCGTACCGGGAACGCAGAAGAACCGCTGCTTAGCATAGCGAGATCAACCATCCACCGAAAAGAATCGCTTCGGATCCAGTCCGATTTTAGAACTTGTCGAGGCGGCAATACATTCCTATATTCGCCCCATCTAAGCCGCTGTTTTCAGCGCCAAGGCGCACGGCGGCATGTGAGTGCAACATGCATATTCGCTACCGGCTCGCTCTCGCCGATACCTTCTCTCTGATCTCGCTCTCTGCATGCCGACAAAGAACACAGGCATTCGCGTTTCCGTGACGCGGAGCAGGTTGAGACGCTCATTCACTCGGCTTATGACTAAACGTTTATTCCAAAAGGAGGGACAGAGATGTGCAAGTTTGAGAACTCGCTCATTGAGTTCGCTGGAATCCACTGCAGAACGACCGTTCCAACTCTTTCAATTACGCTCGCAATTCTGATTATGACGTGCGCAACGTCAAACGCTGCGGCAACACTGCCGCCGGGAAACACCGTCCAGCAGTGGAACACGATTGCCGAGAACACAGTGGTCGGCTCAGGCGCGTTCCAGGCCGAGGGCTTTGTCTATATGGCCTACGTGTCGGCGGCAGTGTACGACGCAGTGGTGTCAACTGAAGGTGGATATGAGCCGTACGGCTCGGCCATTGCAGCAGATTCCGGAGCATCGACGGACGCGGCGGCGGTCGAGGCCGCATACCGAACGCTCGTTTACTATTTTCCCGGGCAGGCAGCGACGCTGAACTCGTTCTATACGGAGGCACTCGCGTTAATTCCTGATGGCGCACCAAAAACTGGCGGCCTCGCTGCCGGTCTGGCCGCCGCAACAAACATCATCAGTTTGCGAACCGACGATGGACGTCTTACGCCAATTGGCGTGACTTCCTCGTTCTCGACGCTGCCGTCTGGCCCGGGCGTGTGGCGCCTGACCCCGTCTGCATTTGCGGCACCACAAACTCCATGGTTGGGGGATGTGCGGCCTTTTATCCTGCTGAATGCCGATCAGTTCCTCCCCGATCCGCCGCCGTCGCTTCAGAGCAGCGAGTGGGTGGAGGCGTTCAACCAGATCAAGTTGTACGGTGAGGCGAGCGGTAGCGCGCGGACAAGCGAGCAGACGGCGATCGCAAGATTTTGGTCGGCGAATGTGGTCCGACAATACAATCGGGTTGTACGCGACATCGCGGACCGGCGAGGCCTTGGGTTGCTCCAGACGGCGCGGCTGACAGCGATGGTCAACACAGTCGGCGCCGATGCGCTCATCTCGTGCCTGTTCGCGAAGTATCATTATTTATTCTGGCGGCCAGTCACCGCTATCGATCCGACGGCAGTCATGGCGGACGGCCTCGGTCCTGTCCCGGGATTCGATGACGGCAACCCAGCGACAGCCGAACAGTTGGGCTGGCGGCCGCTTTTGGTGACACCGAACCATCCGGAATACCCGGCTGCGCATGGCGCGATCACATCGGCGATGGCCGAGGTCTTAAGCAGCTTCCTCGGCACACAGCGGTTCAACCTCGACATCCATGGCTTTGACGCCACGGGACTGGCTGGGAACCTGAACGCCGTAAGGCGTTTCGAAATGGCGAACGATCTTCGCAACGAGATTATCTATGCACGCTTCTGGGGAGGCTTGCATTACCACTTCTCAAGCGTCGCGGGGGTGGTCCTTGGACGCAACGTCGCGAAGTATGACCTCAGACACGCCTTTCGACCGCTCAACTGATGAAATTTATGCAGCCGTGAGCAAACTGAAGACTTCTTGCGCTACTTCTCATTCCAGGGCTTATCATGGCGGAGGAGGTCCCGGCACTCACTGACGTCGATGCGCTCACCGCGCTGGAAAAATGGTTCAGAGGGGACACTCACCCGAAGAACTGACCGCCTGCCATCGGGACAACGTCATTGAGCGCTGCCGACCTGTTTGCCTTGTCCGGCGTTGGCTCGTTATTCCCGCAAAGGCGATCCGAAGAAGTCCCAGAGTTCGTGCCCTACGACCCTTCCCGGCACTGAGTTTTCTTTTGCGGTTCGCGTTCGATGCGATTACACGCGGGCGTATAAGTCAGCGACTCTTCCCTAAAGGCCATAACGGAAGGTTTGCCCGTCACTCGGGAACCTTGTCAATGCAGCACCCGGTCACCCTCTCGTATACGCCTGATCTTGAACTTATCAGAATGTGGATGCAGTTGGGAAGGGTTATGGGAGCAGGGCGAGACGCCGCACCAGCTCCTGGAAGCGCTGATCCGAGTGAAAGCGATCAAATAGGGGATCTACGGCGAGATATGACATCCACACAGCATGATCATCATACGCGGTCTGAAGCCATTTAAAGGTTTGATTATTGTCGTCCAGTGCGGCATAAATTTGTGCCAACCCGTACGGGGATACATATCGCTTGTCAGAAATACTTTGTAACTGACCAATAATCCGAAATGCCTTAGTCTTTCTCCCCGCCACCGCATGAGCGACTCCCACCTGAGCCAAATAAAGCGGGCTATTCCCGGAAAGGCTCGCTGCTTTCTGCAGCTCAGCGAGGCCCTGCTCGTACTGCCCTATTTGTACGTAGCTTTCACCTAGCACGAGATGGGCGGCTGCGAAATTTGGATCCAAGTCCACCGTATTCCGGGCTTGTTCAATTGCGCGGTCATATTCCCGCGCCAAGTAGTAACGTAACCCCACCCAGGTGCCAATCATGAGGTTGAGCGGTTCGAGTTCCAATGCTTGTCTGGCTTCGAGTAGCGCCTCGTCGTGGCGCCCTCTTATCGACAGATAGTCTCCATACCAATGGTGGGCGTTCGCGTAGTGAGGGTCTAGCTGCAGCGCGCGCTTGAACTCCCTCTCCGCTCCGGCCCAATCCGACTGGTGGTTAAGAACCAGAGCCAGCGAGGCGTGAGCTTCGGCGGACAGTGAATCAATTTCAATGGCCTTGAGGGCCGCTGCGTTGGCCTTTGGAAGCGCCTCTGCCGGAGGGTTGAAGCCGTGCCATGTGAGTCCGCTATTGCAATCCGCCAATCCCGAGTAGGCTGCGCCGTACGCTGGATCTCTGTCGATCGCCTGTTGGAAGTAAATGGACGCTTTTTGCATCCCGTCGGCAGTCCGCTTGTTCCAATAGTAGCGACCTTTAAGATAAGCCTCATACGCCGCAGGCTCTAATTGACGCGGACTTGCCAGCCGCCTTTGCTGTTCGGGCGTCAGAGTAATACGGATTTGGTTAGCAATGCTTCGCACGACGGAATCTTGCAAGGCAAGTATGTCCTTCAATTCGCGATCGTAGCTTTCAGCCCAGAGATCGGTCTGGTCCCTGACTTGAATCAACTGAACGGTGATGCGCACGCGATCGGTTGCGCGTCGAATGCTTCCTTGGACAAGATAGTCAGCGTGCAGCTCCTTTCCGATTTGGTCTACGGCGGCACTGCTACCTTTGTACTTCGCCACTGAGCCTCGGGCAACGACACTCAGCCGCTCCGGACTCAACCTGCCGAGCTGGGCGATCATTTCCTCCGTCAAGCCGTCGCTAAAGAACTCTTGGTCTGGATCACGACTCAGGTTGTCAAAGGGCAGAACCGCTAGGATCGCTTTTTCAGAAGATGGCCGGGCAGGTACGGGAGGTCGGTGCCATGCCCAATATGCCAAAGGCACGAGCATGAAAATGACGGCTAAGCCGATCAACGCAGTACTGCGAATCTTGGAAAAAGTAAACCCCGACGGCAGCGTGGCAGAAGCGGCTTGCACAAGACTAACCGGCGCAAGAAAGCGATAACCGTGCCTTGCGACGGTCTCGACGAATCGGGGATTATCCGCTGAATCTCCCAGGGCATCGCGCACTTTTTTGATGGCGTTATTGAGGCCTTGGTCAAAGGCTACATAAACATCCGTCGGCCAAACGTTCTGCCGTAACTCCTCTCTCGTGACCACCTGACCGGCGCGGTCAACCAGCGTTGCAAGCACTCGAAACGGCTGGTCCTGCAACTTAACCTTCACTCCTGCTTTACGCAGTTCCCCGGCTTTGAGGTCGAGATGAAATATCCCGAAGCGAAAAATCTCGGCGGGCGCACGCGGGGCTTGCATGGTGGATTGAGGAAACCTACGTTACCGCAAAAAATCACCTTGTCCAAGCATTGCAGCACAAGTTAGCCGAGAGGGCCAACCCATCAAAAATCAATAGATTAGCCGGATATAAGAAATTCACGGTCGGAGTATTTGAAGCAACGGCGACCATCGGCGAAGGTGCGCACCTGCGGTAAGAATCGCCTCACGAGAAAGGAACTATCATGAAGAAGATCATTCTATGTGGGTTCGTTTTCGCGGCCCTGGCAGCCGTTTTTGTGACGAATGCCAAAGCGGACGACCCAATCACAGCCTGGAACGAGATCACCGAGAAAGCAGTCAAAACCGCCGGTGCCCCGCCGCCAGTTGCCGCTCTAGATTTTGCCATCGTGCATTTGGCGATCTACGATGCCGTTGAGTCTATCGACGGCCGCTACGAACGGTATCACGCCTTGGTGCCCGGCGCGGACGGCTCCCTGAGTGCGGCGGCAGCCAAGGCCGGACATGACGTATTGACCGCATTGTTCCCTGCACAAAGCGCGACCCTCGATACAGACTATAAAAACTACTTGACCGCGAACGGCATTGATCCACTCGATCCGGGGGTGGCCGTAGGGGCGCACGCCGCGGTTGATATCCTGACGCTGCGCTTGAACGACGGGCGATTTCCTCTTAACCCTCCGCCCTTCCTCGGCAGCACTGCAATTGGCCAATGGAGGCCTACACCGTCGCTGCTGCCGGGACCACCGCCTTCATTCGCGCCAGGCCTTACTCCCTGGGTTGCGGTTGTTAAGCCATTCACCATGAACAGCAACTCACAATTCCGTGTTGATCCGCCACCCGAGCTAACTAGCGAAACCTGGACTACAGACTACAACGAAGTAAAAACAGTTGGTTCGCTGATCAGCACTACACGTACGCCAGCGCAAACTGAGATTGGATACTTCTGGGCTGACAGCGGTCCGGTATTGTGGCAAAACGCGCTGCGGTACATTTCACTCAACTACTTGAATGACGTCGGAGACTCGGCTCGCATGTATGCGCTGGCTGAGGCCGCGCTCGCCGATGCTCAGATCGCGTGCTGGGAAAGCAAATACTTTTACAACTTTTGGCGCCCGATCACGGCTATCCGGCTGGGCGACCAGGATGGCAATCCCGACACCGAAGTCGATCCTGATTGGCAGCCCCTGATTAACACACCGAATTTCCCCGAGTACCCCTCTGGTCATGCCTCCACGAGTGGCGCGATTTCCCACGTGCTGCGGCTTTTCTTCGGCAGCGATGAGCTGAATTTTCAAATGACCACCACGAACCCAAAGGCTCTTCAGAAAACTCGCTACTTCACTCGCTTTTCGCAAGCTGAGAACGAAGTCATCAATGCGCGCGTGTACGTCGGCATTCACTATCGAAACACGGACCGCGTCTCCCGGGCGCAGGGTCTCCGCGTCGCAAATTGGGTCTTCAAAAACTATTTCCGTCCGATCGGCGACCCGCACTTTGGGGCACGAGACGAGTCGGGAAGCAGGCACGACTACTGGGCCAACCATTGCGCCCCGAGCCCCTTCGAGCCAATGTCGATGGACTCGGGCAAGTCGACGATTCGAAAAAATAGCTGAGGAGAAAGTCCATGCAGCGACTGAGTCAAAGACCAGCGCTTAAAGCTGCTGTACTGATGAGCCTTGCGGCTGCATTCGCGGGGTGCGGAGGCGGGAGCCTGCCCCTCCTACGACACGGCGACCCAGAATGTCAGTGTCACCGGGCAATACAATCTGGTGTTGACTTCTGCGAATAGGCAGGCCAACGACGAATATCTATGCAGACTTTACGCAAACCAGAACGACATCGTGAATTGAGAGACTCATTGAGGACTAGAAAACCATCGATTGGAGCGAAGCTGGAGTAGGAATAGGAGCTTTGAAAAGGGGTGTTTCCATGCGCATTTTCCCGGCCCGGCAGTTCTGCGTTACCTTTAGCTTTTCTGAAATTTCTTCCAAGGCATTACGATTGACGTGTCAGTATAGGCGCGGCATCCTCTGCGCTGTTCTTGTGCCTGCCGCCATCCTGATGGCTATTGCGGTGGTGCGGGGGCAGCAATTGTCCTTTATTCCGAACGGAGTCTTTTTTCCGAATCCGGGCGGCGCATCGCAAACCTATAGTGCGATCAATGGTGGGATCGATCTGACGGGACCCTTTTTCCAAAGTATGGGAACGAATGGGCGTTCGTGTGCGACTTGCCACCAGCCCAGCGACGGCATGTCAGTTTCAGCCGAAAATGTGCAGCGGCGGTTCGTACAAACCAAGGGTCTCGATCCGATTTTCCGGACAGTCGACGGCTCGAACTGCGATCACGGTATGGATGTTTCCACGGGGGAGGGAAGGTCTGCAGCGTACAGTCTATTGCGGACACGTGGGTTGATCCGTATCGCGCTTGCTGTTCTGCCGAATGCAGACTACCAGGTGGTTCGGGTGAACAATCCATACGGCTGCAACGAGGACGATGTCATCTCCGTGTACCGCCGCCCGTTGCCCGCCACCAACCTCCGTTTCTTGAGCGCGGTCATGTTTGACGGACGGGAATCGTCGCCGGCAACCGGCACAACCAAGATCCTGCATTCGAACTATCCCACTTCTCTTCTGGATGATCTGGCCCGCCAGTCGGTCGACGCTACCACAGGCCACGCACAGGGAGACGGAACACGGCCAACCGCAGCAGAGCAGAAGCAGATCGTGGACTTTGAGATGTCACTGTTCACGGCGCAAGCGATTGGCCGCGGAGTTGGTCGATTAGACGCCCAGGCCGCAAAGGGTGGACCCACACCTCTCGCCAGTCAGCCGTTCTTCATCAGTATGAACTCCAGCGTCCATTTTCTACTTCCGCAGTTCGAGCAGCCTGGGGGACTGGTCACACCGGGCGATGGACAGTTCACCTCCGCAATCTTCGACACCTTCAACGCATGGGCTTCACTTCCTTCCGCAGATCCGCGAGCCGCCGTTGCGCGCGGGCAGGCCATTTTCAATTCGAAGCCGATCATCATCACGGGTGTTGCCGGGATCAACGATGACTTGTCGGCTGGCGGCCTTGTCGCCGGCGGCGTTCCTTCACTCGAAGGAACCTGCGGTACCTGCCACGACACCTCGAACGTCGGCAACCATTCCTTCCCAACCCCCTTAGATATCGGGACCAGTGAACCCGACCCTTCGAATTCATCGGTCAATTTGGGCGGCCTGGATGTGAGCTACTTGCCGACCCTCACGGTGTGCAAAAAGGATCCCGCCACAGGCCTGCCGGCGAACACCTGCAAGACTACAACGGATCTTGGACAGGGTTTAATCGATGGCGTATTCGATCACATTGGCAAGATCAAGGGGCCGATCCTGCGAGGTCTCTCCGCCCGAGCGCCGTACTTCCACAATGGTTCGGCTCAGACCCTGTCGGATGCCGTGCGGTTTTATGAGAACCGCTTCGGACTAGTTCTAACGCCACAAGAAGAATCAGATTTGGTCGCGTTCTTGACCGCCCTGTAAGGTGGGTGTTCACGCGGGCGATGGCGAAAAATGGGACAGACGGCTGTTGCGGGTTTGATTCGAGCCTGGCCCGCGATCAAAACTGTCAAATCGGGTTTTGTGGAACCGTCACGAACGTTGACTATCGCGACATGAGCGAGAGCAATTTGCGATGACGTGTCTGCCCTCGCTCGGATAATGCTGAGGGCGCACAACCCAATTGCCAAAATTGCTCGGGGCCGCAAATGGACGCCTCCTATCTTTTGCGGCTCTGATGCTGGCATGCCAGGTCATTCCCGGATGGTCTTAACTGCCTTGCCAAAACGCGCGTCCGATTAAGCACTAGCGCAATACGGAAATTATGCGATGGCCCTTCACGATCCGCCCGACGGGAGTCTTAGGTACGTACGAAGTCTGTTTTCGGTGTTCGATTCGCTGTAAAATGCGTTATCCCAATTTATCCCAATAAGCTGCCAACCGTGCCCAAACCGCGAAAGGGCGGCGATTTGCTAAACCGTTTTAGGGACTTCCATGATAGGTCTTTGTCAAGAGGCAAAAGCTCTCCTGACGCGCTTCGGAGGAGCGCGGGTGTAAATTCTTTCTGGTTCTTCGCCGCGTGTGTTGGCCTCTCAGCCGTGGTTCCTTCTTGATAGAAGAACCAGACTTCCATTTGCTGGCGCAGCCCTTCCAGCCGCCCAGAAGATTGAGTTTGTGTTTTCCTGCCAGTCTCGAAACTAATCAACGGGAGCATCCAGAGCTTGCGCTCCTTCGCCCAGTCGCATTAACGGCAAGACCTGGCAGGCTACGCGTCGAAGAAATCCTCCTTGCTTCACCGCCACGCTCTACGCAGCGATGCAGTTACTCGTCTCCACCACCTGAAAATTCCGCTGCCCACGGTCGACCGCCACGAGGTAGGCCACCAACTTCCGCGCCACCGCCAGCGTTGCGCGATTGGCATGGCCCTTCCGCTTTTCCTTGTCATAGAGCATGGCCAGCTCCGGGCTGTTTCGCGGGGCCATCTTTGCTGCCTCGATCAGCGTCGTCTGTAAATGTTTGTTGCGCTGTTTTGAGAGCGGCGTGCGTTGCACCGTATTCCCGGAACTCTTCTCTGCGCTACACAACCCGCAATAGCTGATGGCTTTCTTGATCGAGGAAAAACGCTGCACATCCCCGACTTCCAGCGCCCAGGTCAACGCCGTGATCGGCCCTACGGCAGGAATGGTCATCAACCGCTCCACGCGATCCATCAGCAACGAATCACGCTCCAGCGATCGCACCAGCGCGCTCTCGGTTCTCTGCAGGCGCACCACCGTCTCGCGACACACTCGTAGCAGCGAACATAGTCCCTCATTGATATCGGGGTTCGTCGCCAGCAGTTCGCGGAAGTAGCCGGCCTTGTGCAGCTTTTGCTTGTTGTAGCTCACTCCCGCTTCCATCAGCAGCATGGCGATCTTGTTCTTCATCTGCACCATCTGCCGAACCAGCAGGTTGCGATACCGCAGCGTGCGCCGCCGTTCGCGTATCGCCGTCGAGGCCATGTAGCACTCCGGCAGAAAATCACAGCGCAGACAGTCGCAAATCTTCTTCGCGTCAATGCGATCATTCTTCTTTTTCGCTGCCGCAATGGCCCGCAGCATCAACGGATGCGCTACCTTTAGCGCCGCGGCATGTGGCTGCAAATGATCGTAGATCCACCCGGTAAAAACCGTGGCTTCCATCGCCGCGGTCCACGGCCCCGGCAGTGTTTTCATCCAGCGATCCAAATCAAAGCGTGTGGCGGGAACAGAACCTTCCGCGTAAACGCGGCCACTCACGTCCTTCACGCAGTAGCTGATGGCCCTCTTGTGCACATCCAGTCCGATGTAATACATAGTCTCCATGGGGAGCCTCCTTGGTGTCTCTGAATCAGCGGGGTCGCTGAGTTCAGCTTTTGTACACCAAGCGCTCCTCCTTCGACCTATGCATTCAAACTAAACACCCTAACGGGGGTTCGAATCCCCCCCCTCTCCGCCATTATAATTTAGTATTATTTATCTACAGTAATATAGTCGAGGAGCGGAACGGGCTCAACTGCACAATGTAGTGTCAGTTTGCTCGCCGTGCTCGATTCCCTCGTCTTGACCGTCACCGTGACGAGTGCAAGAGCCCGCAGGGGAGTGGTCAAATTCGGGGCGATGAATCCATTTGTTGTCGCGGGCGAGCTTCAGGGAATTCGCAAATCTAATCGGTAAACGTCGGTAATACTCTTGTCGAGCACGAGCATAGGATTTTCAGCTTCATCCAATCCTACCCAGTCCCTGGCTCCTTGTTCGACATCTTTCAAGCTGACAACCGCCTCAAAGTTCTTGCCAGCAACGTCGAACCGGACAATCTGAGAGACTCCGCTGATATCGAGCAGGTAGATTCTCGTTCCGTCTGGCGACCAAGTGTTGAATTGAAAGATGCCGCCGCCCTTTTGTTGCCATTGCCCGGTTTTGAAGTCATACAGCATAAGCTTCGAAGCATCTGTCGGGAGCGCAGAAACGTACCGACCGTCGGGCGATAGTTGAGGGCTCAACAGTGCTTCCGACCCTGTTAGTGTCGAGACCGCGTGAGTTTTGAGGTCGACGCGCCGAATACTCCTCTTGGCGTCTCCGACCGACCCTCCAAACACGATGGAATTTCCATCCGGACACCACGAGGGATCAATTTCCGGGCGCGTATCGCCCGGGATTATCTCCTGCGGCGCACCGCCTGACGACGAAATGACGTAAACCTTCCAGGTCTTCCCGGGCCTTACGTCAGTGAACGCAATGCGAGATCCATCTGGCGACCACCGGGGCGTAACGACTTGTAGCGGTGGAAATGTAAGCTGCAGCCGTTGAGTTCCGTCCACCTTGGATCGCCACAATGTGAGTTCGGGATACGAGACGTATGCCACCCACTGTCCATCGCGGGAGATTCCAGCCTCGGACGCCGATATACCGGAAAGATAAGGCACCATTTTGTTGGAGTCTCTGTCATGTCGCACCAACTCGGCGCGGCTCTGAGTTCCGAGCGCAAACAGTTTTTTGCCGTCGGGGCTGGGCACAGGGTAGCCGAAAACGATCGGGTCCTGCGTGAGTCGCACAAGTGCGTTTCCGCTCGCCCCGGCTCCCAGCTCGGACGAGACCCAAATATCTTCGTCGCGATCCTTCTCCGGTTCGTGCGAATTGAAAAAGAAATACTTCCCGTCGGCGCTCCAGGCGCCCGTGTGTAGTGGCTTGTTCAATTCCGGAAAAAGCAAGCGAATATTCTTGCCGTCCGCCGTGATTTCCCAGATCGATGCCAGATTCCGCGTTGTGTCTGGGGCATCAAAGCGAATCCGGCTGCCATCTGGAGAGTATTGCAGCTTCCAGGGTGTGCCCGGAACGTTTGCCAGCTTGCGAATTTCGGTTCCATCCTTTTTTGCCGCGTACACGCCGTTATTGGTGGTGTATGCAAGGTGCTCGCCGTCCGGTGCCCAGCTCGCCCACAGCGCCTTGATATTGCCCACTTGAATCGGCGTGCCCGCAGGCAGTGACACGATCCACACCGGCCGTTCCACGGTTGGCGAACCCTGAACGCCGGCGCCTACCAAAAGCGCCGATCCGTGCGGCGAAATATCGTAAAGGTCCACGTCACTAAGTCCGGTGCGGATTTCTATCTCCTGCCCACCGTCGACCGACGATTGGACGATCGTCCCGCCCTCGGAAAAATAGAGCCGCACTCCGTCAGTGACTAGGGCGAATTTTCGCCTGCCGTCGTTCGTAAGTCGCGTGGAACCAGTCACCCGGGGCATCGCAGGCGGGGCAAAACGATGGCCGAGTACAAGCAGCAGCGCAGAAAGACCAAGAACTGCCGCCACCATGGCGAGAACTCGCATAGCCCTGCCCTTAAACAGCCGACTTCGCGCGGTCGGTTCGCGGCCGGCCGCCTGAGCCGACTGTTCTTTTCTTGTTTCGAGGACGATTCCGACGGGAGTGTTAAGGGAACCAATGAAGCGGTAACCTCGCCGAGGCAACGTTTCGATAAAGCGGGGATGTTCCGCCGAGTCCTTCAGGGCCTCTCGGAGGCGGTTCACGGCTTTATTCAAGCTTTGATCAAAATCTACGAACGTGTCGTCAGGCCACAGCTTCTTTTTTAGTTCTTGTCGGGTGACCAGTTCCCCTGGGCGTTCCAGCAGTTCCGTCAGGATCTGCAGCGGCTGGCCCACAAGGCTGCTTTTGTTGCCATTGTTTCGGAGCTCTGCGGTGTCGAGATCGAGTTGGAACTCGCCGAAGTAAACCTGGCGTCTTGACCCGCCTGGAACGTACATCGAAGTGCCTCAATTCGGCAAGATTCTACCATGGAGGGCGGCCCATGGTTGACGCGCACGAAATGAAGGATTTAGCTGGTGGGAGGAGATTGTCATACAAAAATCAGCATCGTGCCATTGCCTTTGACCACTGAATCGAACGAAAAAGACGGCCAGGAGATTGCCCATGCAACTCAAAATCCTCTCGTGCTTGGCCACTTTGACTCTTTTCACCCTCGGCTTGGTAACACATGCAGCCGGTCAGCAAGCTCCAGACCCGCCGAAGGCACATGCTCGTTACAAGCTGGTGGATCTCGGTACCTTCGGCGGTCCGCTCAGCCTGATCCCCTTCACTCAGCGCGACCTGACCAAGTCGGGCACTGTTGTTGGCATCGCAGAAACCGATATTCCAGATCCATTCGCTCCGAATTGTAGCCCCAGCTGTGTTGTTCAGCACGGTTTCGTCTGGCGGGACGGAGTGATGACCAAATTGCTTGGATTCTTCCCAAATTTGGAGAGCGGCGCTCAAGCAATCAACGAGGCAGGAATGGTCGTTGGGGAATCACAGAACGGCCTCATTGACCCTGCATCGGGCGCCCCGATCATCCACGCCGTTCTTTGGAACAAAGACCGCTTTGTTGATCTCGGCACTCTCGGCGGGGATTCCAGCGGAGCGCTCTCAATTAATAGCCGAGGCCAGGTGGTTGGAACATCGCAGACCACGATTCCAGATCCGGCTTCGGGGTCAACGGAGTGGCACGCATTCTTATGGGAGAACGGAGTGATGCGAGATCTCGGAACACTTGGCGGCAATTTCAGTTTCGGAGGCGATGTCAATGACAGAGGGCAGGCAGGCGGCGTCTCGCTTACCGCTCCCGATCCTCAAACTGGTCAATCATCTCAACATGTATTTGTCTGGGAAAATGGTCATTTGGTTGACCTCACACTTGGGGGCAGCTTCGCCGAGGGACCCACTTTGAACAATCGTGGTCAGGCGGTCGGACACTCCACGTTGGCGGGCGACGAATTCGAAGACCACGCGTTCCTTTGGGATGGGGAAACAATCGCAGACCTGGGCACTCTTGGAGGCACTTTCTCGCGTCCCACGGGACTCAGCGAAAAAGGCAATGTTTCAGGCGTGGCCACCACAACCAACGACGATTTGCTTCACGCTGTCCTCTGGCGAGATCGGAAAATCGTCGATCTGGGGACCATCCCAGGGGAAGGCTGCAGTTGGGCATATGGGCTGAATTCAAAAGATAAGGTCGTGGGAATCTCGCTCCCCTTCCCCTGCGAGTTCGCGAATGCGCATGCGTTTCTGTGGGAGAACGGCGAAATGGTCGATTTGAATACACTGATTTCTCCAGACTCGGGCTTCAAACTGGTCTTCGCAACGGGCATTAATGACGCGGGAGAAATCGAGGGCGCCGGCGTTCCATCCGGCGTTTCGTCAGCTGATGTGGATCTCCTTGGGCACGCTTTCGTTCTCATTCCTATAGGTCCGGAAGAAGTTGGAGCCCCGGACTTCGTTATTGCGGAAAGTGCTAACGTTGCGAAGCCCGCAACAACAGCTGACGCCCGGGAAGTGACGGCACGAATGATTGGACGAATCCGCGCCCAGCAGCACCGGAAATATCAAATGGGTGGAACGGCAGCCAAAGGACTTCTGATGCCAAATCTAAATTCGACAACCACTAAATCGTCTCTGAACATTCACTAGATCCAACTAGGAAGTCGGCGGTGTAGCGCAGCTCATGCCTGATCCCGACTACCCGTCCTCGTGCCGAATCACGAGCCAGTGGAAATTGGACTTGACCGTCGGGAAACTGGCTCACTCTCGGTGCTATCACGACGAAGCAAAGGTCCTGGTTGGAAGATTATGGGAGTGTTTTGGAGGAACACATGAAAACTAAATTGTCCCTGTACGCAGCCGTTGCGATCCTCTTCGGGGCGACGGCTATTCCTATCCGGCTCGCAGCTCAGGATCACTCTGCAGAACAAGGGCCGACGAAAAAGCATCATCACTACAAACTCGTTGATTTAGGCACATTTGGCGGCCCGGTGAGTTATGTCAACTTCGCACAGGCTCTAGGGGCCCCTAACCAAATCAACAATCATGGGATGACGGTTGGCGCTGCGGCGACGCCCACCTCCGTTTCCCCGAACTGCCCGTTCTGCGGAGGCATCGACGGTATTGCTCCGTTCGTCTTCCACGCGTTTGAATGGCGAAACGGTGTTCTGACTGACCTGGGTGCGCTTCCTGGCGATGACAATACCAGCGTCGCCACCTCAATAAGTGCAAAGGGTGAGATCGTTGGACATTCAGAGAACGGTCTCGTTGATCCGCTAACGGGCGTACGAGAGGGTCGGGCTGTTCTGTGGAAGGAGGGCGACATTAGGAGCCTCGGGACGTTTGGAGGGAATCACAGCGTCGCCGGCAACATCAACAGTAAGGGTCAGGTGACAGGAGTGGCCTTGAACGCTGTTCCCGACCCTTTTTCCCTTTTTGATCTCTTCTTGTTTGGTTCCTCGAATGGCACTCAAACTAGGGCGTTTCTCTGGGAGAACGGAGACAAACGCGATTTGGGAACCTTGGGTGGACCCGATGCCTTTGCTGGCTTCGTAAACGAACTCGGCGAGGTAATGGGATTTTCGTACAGGAATTCGACTCCGAATCCCACTACAGGGATTCCGACTCTCGATCCGTTCCTATGGAGGAACGGCCAAATGATTGACCTTGGTAGTCTCGGAGGCACCCTCGGCGGAGTTACGGCCCTTAACAACAGAAGTCAAGTAATAGGCCAGTCGAATTTGGCCGGGGATCAAATCTCCCATCCATT
>Ga0137386_10001234_pt1 | contig 15802 bp, 10 predicted proteins | sample SagtaG_4_FD_104910 | JGI IMG/M metagenome (GOLD analysis project Ga0137386, IMG submission 104910) | Vadose zone soil microbial communities from Sagehorn Ranch, Mendocino, California, USA - Sage2_R_100_16 metaG | ecosystem: Environmental > Terrestrial > Soil > Vadose zone | place: USA... | reverse complement strand
GATGCCGCGCGCCTGCAGCAGGTGGTCTGGAACCTGTTGTCGAACGCCGTCAAATTCAGCGCCGTCGGCGGCACCATCCGCCTGGAACTTAGCTCGGCCGACGGCCAGGTGACGATCGCCGTCAGCGACAACGGCGAGGGCATCAGCGCCGAGTTCCTGCCCTACGTCTTCAATCGTTTCTTCCAGGCCGATCCGAGCAGCAAGCGCCGCCACGGCGGCCTGGGCCTGGGCCTGGCGATCGTCCGCCACCTCGTCGAACTGCACGGCGGCACCGTCGCCGCGGACAGCCCCGGACCGGGCAGCGGAGCCCGCTTCACGGTGCGCCTGCCGGTCCTGGCGCGCCCCAGCGACGTCCCGCCGGCCCCGCCCGTCGCCGCGGCGCCGGCCGTCGCCCGCGAAGCCGCCGCCCGGCGCCGGCGGCTGACCGGCCTGCGCATCCTGTCGGTGGACGACGACCGCAACACCCGCGAGATGCTCCAGGAAGCGCTCGAGCGCGGCGGCGCCGAGGTCGTATCGGCGGCCTCGGCGGCGGAGGCGCTGACCGCGCTGCGGCAATTCCGCCCCGACGTGCTGGTCTCGGACATCGGCCTGCCCGAGCAGGACGGCTACAACCTGCTGCAGCAGGTGCGGGCCCTGCCGCCGGAACAGGGCGGCGCGATACCGGCCGTCGCCGTGACCGGCTACGCCCGCGCCCAGGACCGCGCCGCGGTGCTGCTCGCCGGCTACCAGGCGTTCACCGCCAAACCGGTCGATCTCGACGAACTCTTCGCCATCATCTTCCGCTTGGCCAAGCGCGAGCGGCCGATGGCGGCGGACGTCGCGGCGATTGCGCCGCGGCGTCCTTAGGAAACGCCGCCGCCGGAGGCCGTCGACGGGAATGCCTTGTCGTCGCCGCCGGCGCCGTATTCGCGCAGGCGGTTGTAAAGCGTCTTGAGGCTGATGCCGAGCAGCTCGGCGGTCTTCTCCTTGGCGCCGCCGCACTGCCGCAGGGTGGCCAGGATCAGCTTGCGTTCGACGTCGGCGATCAGGCTGCCGACCGGCACCGTCAGATAGGGGCCGGCCGGCGGGTCGGCCAGCTTGCCCAGTTCCGCCGGCAGCCTGTCGGCGTCGATGATCGCGTCGGCCATGATGAAGGCGCGCTGCACGACATTCCTGAGTTCGCGGACGTTGCCCGGCCAGCGGTAGGCTCTTAGCTGGTCGAGGGCCTCCGGGGCGAAGGTCTTGGCGCGGCCCTCTTCCCGGTTGAGTTCGTCGAGAAAGCGGCCGGCCAGCAGCGCCACGTCGTCGTCGCGTTCGCGCAAGGGCGGCAGTTGCAGCGGAAACACCTGCAGGCGGTAGAGCAGATCCTCGCGCAGCTTGCCGTCCGCCACCGCCGCCTGCGGCACGCGGTTGGTGGCGGCGATGACGCGCACGTCGGAGGCCAGTTCGCGATCGGAGCCGACCCGCATGTAGCCGCCCGACTCGAGCACCCGCAGCAGCTTGACCTGCAGTTCGACGGGCATCTCGGTGATCTCGTCGAGAAACAGCGTGCCGCCGGCGGCGCGTTCGAAATGGCCGCGGTGCTCGCGCACGGCCCCGGTGAAACTGCCCTTCTCGTGGCCGAACAATTCGCTTTCGGTCAGATGCGGCGAGATGGCGCCGCAATTGACCGGCACGAAGGCGCCCTTGCGCCGCCGGCTCAGTTCATGCACGGTCTGCGCCACCAGTTCCTTACCGGTGCCGCTTTCGCCGATGACCAGGACCGTCGCCGCGGTCGGCGCCACGCGGGTGATCTGGTCGTAGACCGCCTGCATGGCGGCGGAGGTGCCGAGCAGCCGCCCGAAATGGCCGAGGCCGCGCAGTTCGCCGCGCAGCGTGTCGATTTCCCGCTTGAGGTCGGTGGGCCGGGCGACGCGCGCCAGGATCGCCCTCAGCCGATCGGCGTTGACCGGCTTGACCAGGTAGTCGGCGGCGCCCAGGCGCAGCGCCTGGACCGAGGATTCGACGCTGGCGTGGCCGGTGATCAGCACCACCTCGGCACCGCCGCAGGCCTCGCCATCCTCGACCAGCTCCATGCCATTGCCATCGGGCAGCAGCAGGTCGAGCAGCAGCAGGTCGGGCCGCCGCTCGGCGATCCGGGCGCGCGCCTCCTCCAGGCTGGCGGCCGTGGCCGTAGTGAAGCCCTCGCGGCCGACCAGTTCGGCAAGCCCCGAGCGGGTGTTGGCGTCGTCATCGACTATCAGCGTATGCGGCATCGGCGGCCCTCTCCCCTGGCGGGCGATCTCGTCACTGCCAGTGTAGTTCATGCCGCGATGCCGACCCGTGGCGGCGTGTCGGGATGATGCCGGGGGCGGCCGAACTGCCGCGGTGTTCGCCGTCGCCCGCCGCCGCCGACGGTGCCGCTGCCGGCGGGACCGTTGCGGCAACGGCTGGGCAAGTCGGCCATCCTTGGGCCAGCCGGCAATCGGCATCGTCGCCGGTCGGCCGGAGCGTCGCAAAATAAGGGCTGGGGCTATGACGCCTGCAACGCACCTGGAATAAGGTGCCCCGGGACTCGGGGAGTCGGTGGTGATGGGCGTTGCCGGGACCGCGCCGGCCTTTAGCGTCGCCGCCACCACCGCGACCCTGATTGCCGCCTTGGGGGTGCCGTCCGCGGCCAGCCCGTGGTTTTGCGGGCTGATCATGTTCGGCATCACCTTCGCCTTCATGCACATGAACCGCGTCACCGCCAACGCCGCCGCGTCCCATGCCTGGATGGGCCAGGTCTTTCATCCGCTGCTGGGCTTCTTCGCCGGAGGGTCCTGCTGGTGGCCGCGGCGGTGTTCATGGTCTCGGGGACCATCCCCGCCGCCACGGCGACCTTGATCCTGATCGATCCGCAACGGGCCACCGACCCCGGCACGGTGACCTTGTCAGTCCCGGAAAGATTGACAATATTGTCCATATGATTGACAATATGACTCCTGTAAATTGACAATGTAAAGCTATAACATTGACAATTAAATTTGGCGTAGCAATTAAATGACTAAAGTTCACGAGCGCGGAGAAAATGTTCGGCGATTTATCTTGGATCAAGTCGCGAAACATCCCGCCGACATCAGCAGAGTGACCTCCGATCACTTTGGAATTAGCCGCCAAGCGGTCAATGTTCATTTAAAGAAACTCATGTCGGAAAATGTGCTTATCGAAACCGGGAAAACCCGTGGTCGCTCTTACAAGCTATGCCCATTGGTCGAATGGAGAGGACGTTATCAAATTACTTCAGAGCTTGCGGAAGATGTTGTCTGGAGAAACGACATAGCGCCAATGCTGGGTCAGTTACCCGATAACGTGATGAACATCTGGCATTACGGATTTACCGAGATGTTTAACAATGCCATCGATCATTCTGCTGGTTCGGACGCATTCGTGCGGATAATAAGGAACGCAGCGACTAGCGAAATGCTCATCTGGGATAAGGGAGTTGGCATTTTCAAAAAGATTCAGTCGGAACTGAATCTGCTGGACGAGCGCCATGCAATTCTTGAATTATCGAAAGGGAAGCTAACGACAGACCCCACGCGGCATACAGGCGAAGGCATATTTTTTTCGTCCAGGATGTTTGATGACTTCGATATTCTTTCCGGTGGGGTATATTTCTCGCACCAGTTTGGCTACAAAGAAGATTGGATCATTGAGCGAGAACAATTTACAAACGGAACTTCCGTTTGGATGAAGCTGCACAACCACACAGCAAGAACAACAAAAAGAATATTCGACCAATTTTCGTCAGGCGAAGATTTCGGATTTAATAAGACCGTAGTGCCAGTCAAATTGGCTCAATACGGTAACGACAAACTTATATCAAGATCGCAAGCAAAAAGATTGTTAGCGCGGGTCGAACTGTTTAAGACAGTTCTTTTCGACTTTACCGGGGTGGACACTATCGGACAGGCATTTGCAGATGAAATTTTTAGAGTATTTGCCAAGTCGCACCCAGAGATCGATCTTTTACCGATCAAGGCCAACTCGGAGGTAAAGCGAATGATTGACAGGGTAAAAACTGGAGGAATCTCCTCAGAACGGGATATATCGACTTAGTTTCCCGTGAGGACGTGGCGGCCTTCTTCTTGGCCGCCTTTATTGGCACTGTAGTGTATCTATTTGGCATTGAACTATCCTCGACCTCACCAGTCGAAAGATCCACGATCAGCTTGGCGAGCTCGTTGACGTCACGCGGGCGCTTGGGTCTCGATGCTTTGCGCTCATTCCATCGACTGCCGTCTCGCTTTGCCTTGGTCCGTTGCATTTGAATTGAGACATTACCAGCGGCGCCGCGGCAGCTACGGTTCATTAGCTGCGCTTCCTTAGGACGCTCATGCCGCCAGCAGCCAGCTGCCGGCGGCGGCCAGGGCGGCGATCCAGACGCGGTCGAGATTGATCCAGGCGCGGCGCAGGAAGGCCAGGCCCAGCCACTCGTAGACGGTCAGCGCAATCGCGCCGGTGACCAGCAGCATGGCCAGCGCATGCAGACCGATCGCGGCCAGCGCCATACCCAGGGAGCCGCCCGACAGCAGGTCGCGCGCCGGGGCGGCGGCGAGGCACAGCGGCAGCAGCGCCGGGACCAGCATCAGCCCGGCACCATGGGCGCTGGCCATCAGGAAGGACCAGGCGGCCAAGCCGAGATAGCCGCTGCGCAGGCCGAAACGAACGCGCTGGCGATGGCCGTACAAGCCGTGGTAGAGCGCCCAGCCCAGCAGCGATAGGCCGCCCAGGGCGCGAATCATCCGCTGATCGACGACCAGGCCGAGCGTCATCACGGCCGCGGCCACCGCGGCGGTGGCCGCGGCGTGGCCGAGCGCGATCGGCACCAGGGCCGTCAGCACCACCCTGCGGCTGTGCCGATGCTGGCCCAGCGCCACCGCGAACAGCCAGCCCATCGCCGGATTCAAGCCGTGGAACATGCCCAGCCCGGCCAGGGTCAACCATGGCCAGAGGGCGGTCATTCCGGCGCGGCGCGATCCTCCGCGACCCGGCGAGCCGCCCTGTCGATCACGGATAGCAATAGGAATCCGACGAGCAATCGCCCCCCTCGAGCCGGACCTGATGCGGCCGGTGGCCTTTCGGCCATTCCAGGAAGAATTTGGGATCGAGCGCCATGCCGCCGGCCGGGTCGACGTCGAGCTTGACCATCCAGCCGTTGATGCCATCGGGATAGAACTGCCTGTCCCAGGCCCCGTAGAGCGAGTTGGTGAAGTACACGCGGCGCCCGTCGCGGCTGATCTCGACCATCTGCGGCCCGCCGTTGAGGGCGCCCTTGCCGGCCGACGGATGGCCGGCCCGCGAGACGATGCCGCCGAGCCGCAGCTTGGCGGTGAGCTTGGGCTTGAACGGGTCGGACACGTCGTACTGGTGGAAGTCGCCGGTCCCCCAGCAGGAGACGTAGAGGAATCGATCGTCCATCGACAGGTCGATGTCGGTGACCAGCGGCGGCACGGCCTTGAAGCCTTTCAGCAGCGGCGGCAGGTCGTCCTCGCCGGCGGGCTCGGGCGGGATCTCGATGACCTTGCGGATCGCCCATTGCCCGCCCTCGCGATACCAGGTCCAGATCGATGCCGCCAGGTTCTCGGTGCTGACCACCGCGCCGAGGAAACCGTAGGCCCGCGTCGGGTCATGCGCCGGACGCAGCTCGAGGGCCATCTGCTGCGCCTGGCCCAGATCGAGGGTCTGCAGGTGCTTGCGCTTGTGCAGGTCCCAGACATGCATGCGGTGGCCGTAGCGGCCGCCGAGCAGGAGTTCGGGGACGACGCCGTTCTCGATCATGTTCGGCGTGCCCCACTCGCTGCTGACCAGGACATCGTGGCCGAGGTGCCACCAGAAGTCGTAAGCCAGCTCCTGCGGACCGCGGTCCATCTCCCAGCGGCCGCGCACATCGAAGTTTTCATGGTCGATCAGGAAGATGCCGCCCGGGCCGTCGCCGGCCGGATTGCCCAGCGCGCTGACGTAGATGCCCTCCGGCCCGCAATGGACCGTGTGGAGGCGCGAATAGCCGGTCTTCTCGGCGATCTCGCCGGGCTCGATCACGTGCACGATCTTCGGCCGGGCCGGATCGGGCTTGGTGTCGACGATGTGCAGGCGCGACGAGCGCAGGCCGGGCACCACCAGATAGCGCCGTTCGACGTGGGGATGCGGCGCGTTCGGGCAGAGGCAGGAACTGCAGGCGTTCCAGCCGAAGTGATGCAGCTCGTCGCCGGCCAGCGGCATATCGACCTGGCCGACGATTCGTGCATAGCTCTTCGACGCGGGATCGACGTCGACGACCGCGATGGCGTCGGGCCTTAGGCCGTCCGGATCGAACGCCGCGACATAAGCCAGGCGTTCGGCCGGCGCCTTCATGGCCATGCGCGGGGAGGGGTAGAAGCTGGGATCGGGTTGCCAGCGCGCCATGGTGACCTCCACGGGTTTACTCCCAACATAGACCGCCGTCGCGGCGAAGAACAGGGCCAGGCAGCCGCCGCCGGCGCTACCCCGTTCAGCAGCGATTCACGCTCCCGAGGCCCGAGTCCCTCAGGGCTGTCATGCGTCGTCGCGGCAGAGGCTCAACGGTCCGCTACCATAGACCACCACGTACAACAAACCGCCCATCATCGACAGGTTCTTCATGAAGTGGATGGTCTGGTTCTGCACCTGATCGGCGGGTACGGCCCAGAAGTTGTGGAAGATCAGGGCGGTCAGCCCGGCGAAGACGAACAATGCCGCGGCAACCCAGCGCGCCTTCCCGCCGAGGATCAGCAGCGTGCCGCCGCCCAGCTCGACGACGATGGCGCCGATCGCGGCCAGTTGCGGCAGCGGCAAACCCTTGCTGGCAATGTAGCCGACCGTGCCGGCGAAGCCGGTGATCTTGGCGAAGCCCGAGCTGACGAAGATCAGTGCCAGCAATATGCGGCCCACGACGGGCCCGTAGCGCTTCAGTGCGTCCATGTTGTTTGCTCCTCCTTGGGATAAGACGTTCGGGCAGCCGCCGTCGTTGGCCTTGCGATCACCGCGCATTGCGCCGCGCGGCGCGCTCGATGGTAGCGCGATTCCCCGGCGGCCGGCGCGAGCCGCTCCATGCCACACGTCAAGCCCGCCGGACGCTAGAATCTGCGCCTGGTAGCCAATGACATAGGTATTGTCGCCGGGCCGGCCGGGAATGCGACCCGGAGAAAACCCAAGGAGGATCGGACCAACATGCGGATCAAGCCCCTGCTCGTCGCCGTTGCCTGCGCCTTTGCCGGCCCGGCCAGCGCCCAGTTCCACACCACGGTATTTTTCGGCGACAGCCTGACCGACGCCGGGACCATACCGGCGACCCCCCCAGGCCTCCCCGGACTACCGCCGGGCGCCGGCAAATTCACCACCAATCCCGGACCGGTGTGGTCCGAAGTCGTCGCGGCCAGTTTCGGTACCACCGCGATCCCGGCCGCCGCCGGCGGCAGCAACTTCGCCTGGGGCGGCGCCCGCGTCACCGAAAGCCCCGGGGTTCCCGACAACTTCCCGCCGACGTTCGCGGCGATGCCCATCGCCACGCAGGTGACGACTTATCTGAAGCGCACCGGCGGCACGGCCGACCCGAACGCCCTGTATGCGATCTGGGGCGGCGCCAACGACATCTTCTTCATCGCCCCGACAGCCGCCGCCGATCCCGCCGGCGCCCAGGCCTACCTGACGACCACCGCCGCCAGCCTGGCCGCGCAGGTCGGACTGCTCAAGGCCGCCGGCGCCCGCTACGTGATCGTGCCGAATCTTCCCGACATCGGCCTCACGCCGTTCGGCGCCTCGCTGGGGCCGGCCGGTGCGGCAGGCCTCAGCCAGTTGTCGGCCGGCTACAACCAGCTCGTCGCCCTAAGCATCGGCGGGGCCGGCCTGTCGGTGATTCCGGTCGACACTTTTACCCTGCTAAGGGAGGTCGTCGCCCACCCCGCCACCTACGGCTTTAGCAATGCCAGCGGCGTTGCCTGCGATCTCGCCAAGTTGCCCGTTCCGTCATCACTTTTCTGCACGCCGGCGACGCTGGTGGCGGCCAACGCGCAGAACACCTTCGTCTTCGCCGACGGCGTCCATCCGTCGACGGCGACCCACGCCCTGTTGGCCAGCTACGTCGAGGCCCTGCTGATCGCCCCGTCGCAGATCTCGCTGCTTGCCGAAGCCGCGGTGAAGACGCGCCGCAGCCTGATCGGCACGATCAACGACCAGATCACCGTTTCGTCATTGGCGCGACCCGGAACCAACAACGTCTGGATATCGGCCGGCAGCGGCGACCTAAGGTTCGACAGGACCAGCGAGTTCCAGGGCGCCAAGGGCAGACCCGACAACGTCACCGTCGGCGTCGACACGGCCGTGTCGGCCGGGCTGGTGTTCGGCGGCGCCTTGACGTGGAGCCGAAACAAGTCGGACTTCAGCAACGGCGGCGACTTCCGCCAGGACGAAACCGTGCTGAGCGTCTACAGCGCCTATGCCGGTGGCCCGCTGCGCCTCAACGTGGTCGGCGCCATGGGCACGACGGACTTCGACACGCGTCGCGACGTCACGCTGGGCGCGGCGACCCTCAGCGTTCCGGGCAGCACCAAGGGCTCCAATGTTTCGCTGTCGGCCCTGGGCAGCTACGAGCTGGGCAGCGGCGCGCTCAATCATGGCCCGACCCTCGGCCTCGACCTCCAGGCGGCCCGGGTCAAGGGTTTCTCCGAGAGCAATCCGCTCTCCGCCGGCCTGAGCTTCGACGAGCAGCGGCGCAATTCGGCGATCGCCAGCCTCGGCTATCGCCTCAGCTATGACGCCGGCACCTTCATGCCGTTCGCCCATGCCAGCATCGACCACGAATTATCCAGCGCGCACCGCGACATCAACGTCTCCTACCAGTCGCAGCCCGGTTCGAATATCGCCTTCGCCGCGGCGACGCCGGGACGGAACTTCGCATCCCTGGCGGCCGGTGCCGTCGTCAAGCTGGCGCCCAACGTCACCGCTAATGCCGTTCTGAGCGCCCTGGCGGGACAGAGCCGGGTCCGCAGCTATGGTGTGCAACTGGGGCTGAACGTCGGCTTCTGAGCGCCGTGGCGGCCCTTCGCCGGGCCGCCACGGGCCGCTCCCGATGACCTGCCACTCGCGCCTCAGGGTCGCCTTGCCGGCCATCGGATCGTCGCCTACCGGCCGGGACCGGAATCTAAGCCGTTCAGCTTGATCGGAAACTCGGCCTACGGCGCCACAGCCGAGCTGCCGACGCCGTCGGAAGGCGGCTGTGGCGCCTGGACCTTGATCAGGCCATCGGCGATCAGCTTCTTGATGATCTGCTCCTGGATCGCGAAGGCGCGCACAAAGCCTTCCAGGGGCATGACGACTTGCTGCGTCTGGGCCATGCGCAGTTCCTGCTTGCCCTCCGCCGTGGTCGTCGGGGTCGCCACGCCGAAGTCGATGCGAATGAGCGGGCCGGTGATGGCGATGTTGGCGATGCCGTCGGCGAAGGTGGATTGCATGGTGGTCGTTTCCATTCGTTTACGGGTCAGAGGACAAAGTCGGTCGCAGCGAGGCTGCTGACGCCAATGAGTTTGATCGCGAACTCGGGGGCGCTGTTCGCATCGGTGCTGCCGTAGAGCATCCCGGTCGCGGTCGTCGCATCATATTCGTAGCGTAGCTGGCCGGTGGCATCGGTGGTGCTGAAGGCGGCGCCACCGATAAAGGTGAACGCCTCGTTCGCGGCCGCCGTCGCAGCATTGGCATCGAGCGTCGACAGGTCGATCCTGTCCTGACCGGGCACGAAGTCGGTGATGACATCCGCGGACGTGCTGGTGAGCCCGATTTCGGCGAGGGCATGGAAGGCGAAGATATCGTTGCCGAGACCGCCGCTCATCGTGTCTTGGCCGAGCCCGCCGGTGAGGACGTTGTTGCCGGCGTTGCCCGTGAGCATGTCGTTGAAGGCGCTGCCGATGAGGTTCTCGATGGCCGTCAGGGTGTCGGAGCCCGAGCCACCCGTCGCCTGCGCCGTGGTCACGGCGAGGCTGACGGTAACGGCGCTGCCGGCAAAGGCATACGAGGCGGTGTCGACACCGTTGCCGCCATCCAGGACATTGTTGCCCGACCCGGCACAGAGAATATTGCCAAGCCCGTTGCCGGTGAGGTTGGCGGCGCCGGTGGCAAGGATGCGGCCATTTTCGACGTTGGCAGCAAGGGTGTAAGCGCCGAGATAGCTGTTGACCATGTCATAACCGCCGGTGCTGGCCGTGGCGTTGGTCTCGCTGACGACATCGCCGAGGTTGTCGACGTAGTAGGTGTCGGAACCGTCGCCACCGCTCATCGTGTCGGCGCCGAGGCCGCCGTTGAAGGTATTGGCCCCGGCGTTGCCGGTCAGCGTGTCGCCGTAATTGGAACCACTAAGGTTCTCGATCGCGGTCAAGGTGTCGGACCCCGAGCCCCCCGTCGCCTGGGCCGTGGTCACGGCGAGGCTGACGGTCACGGCGCTGCCGGCAAAGGCGTACGAGGCGGTGTCGATGCCGGTGCTGCCGTCGAGGACGTTGTCGCCGGCGCCGGCGTAGAGGATGTTGTTGAGGCTGTTGCCGATGAGGTTGGCCGCCCCGGCAGCAAGAATGTGGCCATTCTCGATGTTGCTGCCCAGGGTATACGTGCTTAGGTAACTGTTGACCGTGTCGTAGCCGCCGGTACCGGGCGAGGCGTTGGTCTCGATGACGACATCGCCGATGTTGTCGACGTAGTAGGTGTCGGAACCGTCGCCGCCGCTCATCGTGTCGGCGCCCGCGCCGCCGTTCAGCACGTTGGCGCCGGCGTTGCCGGTGATGTGGTTGTCGAGCGCATTACCCGTGCCGTTGATCGCCCCAGTCCCCAGTAATGTGAGGTTCTCCAGGTTCGCGCCCAGGCCCCGGCTGACGTAGGACTGCACGGTGTCGATCTCGGTGGCCAGCGTCGAGGTTTCGACAACGACATCGCCCGTGCTGTCGACGATGTAGGTGTCATTGCCCAGGCCGCCGACCATCGTGTCGTTGCCGAGCCCGCCGTTGAGGACGTTGTCGGCGGCGTTGCCGGTGAGGTGGTTAGCAAGGCCGTTGCCGATGCCGGTGATCGCGGCGGTTCCGGTGAGGACGAGGTTCTCCAGGTTGGCGCCGAGCATCCGCGACACCGAAGACTGGACGGTGTCGATCTCGGTGGCCAGCGTCGAGGTTTCGACAACGACATCACCCGTGCTGTCGACGACGTAGGTGTCGTTGCCCAGGCCGCCGACCATCGTGTCGTTGCCGGCGCCGCCGTTGAGGACGTTGTCGCCGGCGTTGCCGATGAGGTGGTTAGCCAGGCCGTTGCCGATGCCGATGATCGCGGCGGTTCCGGTGAGGACGAGGTTCTCCAGGTTGGCGCCGAGCATCCGTGTCACCGACGAATAGACGGTGTCGATCTCGCTGGCGAGGGTCGAGGTTTCGACCACGACATCGCCCGTGCTATCGACGACGTAAGTGTCGTTGCCCAGGCCGCCGACCATCGTGTCGTTGCCGGCTCCGCCGATGAGGGTATCGTTTCCTGATCCTGCATCAATGCGATCGTTGCCGTCCCCGGCATCGACATAATCGTTACCCGCACCGGTGCGGAACTCGTCGTTGCTACTCGTGACGTTCTGGACGATGGTGTCGTTGCCGCTGCCGGTGAGCAGCAGCAGCTGTTCCATGCCCGAGACCTTGACCTGGTGGGTGGCCCCCAGGGTGCTGACGGCCTCGTCGCTCAGATATGGGTAGGTGGTGCTATTGCCGTTGGTCCAGGTGACCGCCTCGGTCCACGACGAGAAGTCGGCGAAGAAGGTGTCGATGCCACCGTTGCCCTTGTATTCCGCACCGCTCTGATAAACGATGAAGTCACTGTTGGCGCCGCCCGTGACGTTGATCGTCTCCAGGTTCTTCCAGCTGGCGGCGGAGGCTTCGTGGTAGTAGAAGTTGCCCCACGAGTCCGTCGAGTACCAGTCCCACGAGTATTTGTACTGCGCCGGACTGGCCGCAAGGGCGCCCAGCACGTTGTCGATGGTGGCCGCCGTCGCACCGGCGTGCACGCCAAAATCCACCCAGCTCAAGTCCGCCTTCTGCACTGAAAATGCCAAGTAGGTGCCGACGCTGTTGCCGCTCCAGTCCAGATTCAGCGTGTCGAATCCAGAGCCCCCGTCCACCACGGCGCTGCCCCGCCCGGCATCGATCACGTCGTCGCCGGAGCCCGCATAAATAGTGTCGTTGCCGTCGCCCGCATAAATGGTGTCGTTGCCTTGGGCGGTGTTTATCCAATCGTCTCCACCATACCCAAACACAGTGTCATTGCCAGCAAAGCTGTAAATTTTGTCACTGCCGTCAATGCCGTAAATAACGTTGTCACCATCATCCGCGAAGACGTAGGGGTTGTAGCTCGTGCTGTGGTATTCGACTTGGGCTTGACTATATGCCGCGCCTGGAACCCCGACATCCCCAGTGTCGGAAGCTTGTTGTAGCGTTGACTGGACTACTTCTTGTAGGCTGGCAGTAATGTCATTGGCCGCTTTGATGCTCATCAGAGTCAAAATGCCATCCATCCTATGGAACATGTAGGTAGTCAGTGCGTCGGTGACCGCGTCCGCTAGAAATCCAAGGTTGAAAGTATCCAAAGCAAAATGTGCAACCTGGGTGGCGCTGTTGATGATGAGTTCCTCGCCGGAGGCATAGGCAAAGAAATCCAGTTGCTCTGTGTTGCCGATGTGATCACCAATCCAGCTGGAAACGAGCGAGTGGTCGACGAGGTAGTTGGTAAACGCGGGGTCGGGACCTTGGTTGATGGTGAGGTTGAGGCCGGGGTACTGACTTTTTAGTTGTGTCAGTTCTGTGACCCATGCACCGTATGCGTCCGATTGTGTGATGTTCCCTGCGCCGCCGGGGTCGAATGTGGCTCCGTCAAAGCCGAACATTTGCGCCGCCACTTGGGCCAACGAACCGCCAAGCGAGTGGCCGGTCACGGAAATGTGATCGTTTGGATGTGCAATCCGTATTTGCTCAGCAAACCCAATGGCCTCATCGAATTGGGCGTTCCAGTCCGGTAGTGGATTGGCCCATGCGAGATCGGCTGCCTTGTCGGTAATGAAGGGGATGTCCGTGCCACGGTAGGCAATGACTATGTCGCTGCCTTTTTGAAACGCGACGGCGAAAAATTCGCCCGCCGGATCTTTGTCTATGACATTCCATCCAGCAACGCTTTGTGGGTTATCTTGGTAGGCCATGTTGGCCATTTGCGCCAGCTCATAATCGCTTGAATAATTCAACACGTGGCTGTAAGCGTTTTGGGTGTTGTTCGACAAGACCGGAGCTGTCTCTATCGGCCCTGTGCTGGCTTCCAGTTGCCAGTCCCCGCCCAGCGCCGTTGCCCCGGTCAAATCCGTCGACGCCGCCACGTCCGCCCCAGTCGTTGCAGCGATCTGCTGGATAAATGACTGTCCCAGGTTCCCCTGCGCCACATTGCAGCCATAGAGCAGGATGTCGCCCGTTTGCGTCAGCGAACTGCCGATGCTCGCAAGCTGGGATTGATAGCCTGAGAGATTGCCGCTATCCAGCACCGTGCTGCCCAGGTACAGCGCGCCTTCCGATCCGTGCGAGATGATGTGCAGTGCGTCGATGGCGGTGCGCCCCTGCAGGTCCGCGGCGATCTGGCTCAAGCCATCCGACCTGGCGTCGAGAATGAACACGTCGGCCGGTTCGCCAAGATTGTCGATCAGGGTCTGGTAGTCGGCGACACGGGAATCGACGAAGACGACGCTGGTGCTCATGGTTATGCTCCCAATTTGCGAATGCGGCGTGGTTCTGCTCGGTCATGCGTCGATGGGATCTGCGTCGCCGAAGCTTGAGCCATTCCTTCCTGCGGCTGCATCCTGATCCCACCCGATCAGTGCCTATGTAAAAGGCATAATCGCAACGACATGACGCAGGGTGGTCGCCGCATGATGGTCGTAAAACCATGCTGAAAGTGTTGATTTACGTCAATCGGCCGGCGCCGCGGCATGAAGAATCGTTAAGCATTCGTGATTTATGACGCATTCCTGCGGTCCCGCTGGGAATCGCGGCTATGCTCGCAGCCTTTCGAGCCGGAGAGGGAGGAGACAGGTATTGCGGGGCTGGTCGAACGCGTTGCGCCTTGCGGACGAGCCGCTTGCGAGGAAGGACTTAATCCGGCAAGCCGCATATTGGCTCAGGCATCGACGCACCGGCCCCGAATCGCCGCGCCGCTGAATGACGCTGTGTGCTGCGCCGTGTGGCGGGCATTCCATCCTCGAGCGCGGGAAGTTCCACCTGCTTTCCCGTAGCATCGGCGCCTATGAGGGCGATTTTCTCAAGACCCCGTTGCCGGTCCGGCTGGGCCGAGACTGGATGGAGCCGAGGAACGTTGCGCGCCGGCGCGTCCGCTGCTTGGGATTTGCGCGCACCGGAGCAACGATCGAGGCCACCGTGAAAAACCTGATCGCCGGCCTGTTGCCAATGGCACTACGACAACGCGCCATTTCTGGGTTCCGGCTTTCGCCGGAACGACGTGCTGCCGTTACAGCAACGGCAGGTCTTGAAGCGCAAAACGTGGACACCAAGAGCTAAAGGCAGCCCTCGTCGAGGCCGGCGCGGCCGATCAGAGTCGCGCTCGGCCCGCTCGTCTCAACGGGTTCTCGAGCCGAGGCGCAGTTCAGCCAACATGCGTTCCGGCAGGTGCAGGGACTGGGTCACCGAGTCCGGGCTGGTCAGCGCGTAGAGGGCCTTCGAGTGAAACTCGCGCTGATAGAGGATATACACCACCAGGGCCGAGGCCGCGACGAACAGCCACGGATGGAGGAACCAGCTCAATGCAGCCATGGCGAAGTAGAAGGCGCGCAGGCCGTGATTGAAATTCTCGTCGGAGAAGCTGGCGACGCTGACGATGGTGTCCACGAAGTCCTCGTGCTCTTCGGGATGCGCGGACAGCGGCGCGGCGCCGATCAGGATCGCGCAGAAGTTGAACTGCCGGATCGACCAGGTGAACTTGAAGAAGGCATAGACGAATACGGCGATCATGAGAATGATCTTGATATGCCATATGCCCTCAGAGTCGTGCTGCGTGAAAGGCAGGTTCGATACGACGTCGATGACGCGCTCGGTGGTGCCGAGCAGCGCGACCAGGCCGCCCAGGATCAGCAGGGTGGTCGAGGCGAAGAAGGTGGAACCGCTCAACAGGCTGTTCAGCGCGGCGACGTCGCCGATGCGATTCTCGTTGCCGAGCATCCGCTTGAACCATTCCCTGCGGTAGATGCGCATCGCCACGACCAGGCTGGCGTGCGAGCCCGAGCGGTGCCAGGCGAAGGATGCGTAGCCCGCCCAGCAGGCGACGAACCAGACCAGAACAAAGGCGTCGATCAAAGGAAATCCGAACATGCTGTGTCTCCCATCGCTGGATGTGCAGTCGACGCCCCGATGCGGGCCTGCCGCGGCAGGCCAGAGGTATCGAGGGGTGTGGGATGGCGTCTGGAATCAGACCGGGGCTAGCGCTGTTGCGCAACCCGATTGCGACTGCTGGGCGCATCCTACCCGAACAATTGGTGCACTGCAACAGCCCTTTGTCGGACCCTTGTCGAAGTGTCGCGAGTGGCGCTTGTCAAAATGCCGGATAAATCGTCTAATCCAGCCGGTACAGGCCTGCCCGGATCGCCGCCTGCAATGCTTGAGCCGGATCGTCGCCAGCTATCGATCGAGCAGCCGGTTTTGCGCTGCCGACGTCGGCCGAGACGGGTTCAAGGCCACGCTCAGGATGCCCTAAGAAAGGCCAAACGACTGACATGAAAAGCAAAAAT
>Ga0137386_10001218_pt1 | contig 15877 bp, 17 predicted proteins | sample SagtaG_4_FD_104910 | JGI IMG/M metagenome (GOLD analysis project Ga0137386, IMG submission 104910) | Vadose zone soil microbial communities from Sagehorn Ranch, Mendocino, California, USA - Sage2_R_100_16 metaG | ecosystem: Environmental > Terrestrial > Soil > Vadose zone | place: USA... | reverse complement strand
TCGTCTTATCCGCATACGTAATCTCACTGATGCGCTGCCAGACTTCCCAGTTGGTCTGGGGCAGACGTGCTTGTTGTGGGAAGAGGTCGATACTGTAGACCTGATAGCGCTCCTCCGTCGGCCCAGCTTGCTGCAGAGCATCGAGGACTTCTCGCAAAGGTGTATTACTCCATAATCCTCCATCCCAATAGAGCTTCCCGCCAATCTCTTTTGCAGGAAAGCCTGGTGGGAGGCTGCCACTGGCCACCAGATGGGCAGCCGTAATGGGCTCTCTATAACTATCAAATGCTTTGGATGTTCCAGCTTCTACATCCACCGCTGTCACGATTAAGCGCGGATCGACTACCTCGGGACCATAGGGCGGGCAATAGCGGTGTAATGTCTCTTCCATGGCCTGCGTCGTGTAAAAGTGGGTTTCCGACCAGCCGACCGGTGCGCGAAACACCCAGGCCAATGGACCTCCAAACTGGGGCGTAAACAGGTGCGGGTGACCTCGTAAGATGCTTGTCCAGACGGCATTCCAGCGTCGCCCGGCCCCTGCAAGTAAGGGGAAGGAATAAGAAGCAGTAGCCAGAATCTCGGTCAAAACCAGCGCAAGAAGCCAGCACCGTGGTCTGCATCGTGATAGTGGTGGGCAATCAGGCTGGCGTTGATGGCACCCATGGAGGTGCCAGCCACTACCGCGAGATTAGGGAGATGCGGGGCTAACGCTTGATAGGCCCCGAGTGCTCCACCTCCTTGGAGAATGAGCATTGTCTGTGTCTGCACTCGTGTTGGCCTCCTTAGCCAGAGAGCTCGAGGGCTTGGATCCGATCGGGATAGGCTTTGATTTCTTGCTGGAAATCCGTGGCGGCTGTAATGAGATCCGGGTAGTCACCTTTCCACTTCAACTGCTGACGCGCAACAGTATCATCCAGTATCCCACAGGTGTGAACGATATTCACCAGACCCGGATTGGGCTCAAACGTAATCTGACCAGCATCCGGCTGTACATGGCTGACGGCGGCTTGGATCTCGGCAGCCGTTGCTGCCTAGCCAGCACTGCGAATCCCCGCGATGTTGTACACCCGTCGAGTCACCGTCACCCCATCCACATCGGCAACCACCGATGCAGGATCCGCGTCATGGACCAGTGTGAGGGCTTTGATTGCATCCTTGACGTACAGGATGTCCAGGCGGGTACCTGCAGCGACATATGCCACATAGTTCCTTTTCCGCAGGGGATCTTGAATCATCAGCGTGGAGTAAGCGGTCGTGCCACCTCCGCCGCGAGCGGCCCCAATGACCGAAGGGAAGCACACCGCACGGAAATCCACCCTCCGATCGCGGCCGCACCTGATCCGACGACGTATACACCAGCGGGAGGGTCCCGACACTCCCGGCACAGGGCGCTCCCCACGATAGCAAGCTTGGTGCTTCAGGCCCTGTTTCCCTGTGGTACTTCTTCCACCTGCGCGCTCAACAAGACCTTTACCGTGACCGCTGCTGCCGGTGGACTCCCGTGCTCGTTGACCGCGTAGAAGACGATGATCCCTTCCTCGGCTCCTGCGCGTCCGCTCGTGGCATACGTCGCAGCAACAGAGAAGGTGGCCGGTCCGCTGCCTGTCCCAGCGATCACCGCTGTCTCGCCAGCAGCTGTCACGAGGTGATCCAGGACCGCCACCCTCCCAATCCTGCCCGCAACGGCCTGGCCCATCCCGCTGATGGTCACCGGACTCGTGAGCTGAGTGAGCGGCACAGGCGTGGTGATGGACATGCCATCGGTCTCCAGGTCCTGCACAATCCAGATCCCGTTCTTCGCATTGCCCTCGAGGCGGCGCAGGGTCACCTTCACCGGTCGCGTTCCCGCATCCTGGCTGCTGACCTGCACCAGCCCGCCCAGGTCAGCGTCATTCCCCCCGATGAGCGGGGTCGCCGCCGTGGTCGGTCCCCACTTGAGGTAGGCGATCACACAGGCGCGCGCCACGGCGATCGCGTAGCTTTTCCACAGCTCCTGTCCCTGAGTGACTCGTGTCTGGTCCGCTTCCGCTTGATAGCGCGTCAGATCGGGATAGATGCCGGGAAAGGCGACCTGGACGAAGCGCCCCGGCCCAGCGGTCCACTTGAACTCACAAAAGAGGTCTTGTGTGAGGTTCGCATCGCTTTTCTGCGCATTCAGGGGTGACTGCCTCTCTGCTTCGGCGGTGAGGATGGTCGAGTAGCCACTGATTTTGGCATCACCGTGCAAGAGGCCGCCTCTCGTGAAGATGGGCACCGGGTGGGCAGCGCTGATCTTGGTGTAGACGTGGACATCCAGGATGCGGCTCTCGCCCGCGTGACGCACTGTCACCATCGCCTGGGGGATGTCCGTCCCCATCAGCTGACCACAGAGCACCTGCTCTACCACCTGGTCTGTCCCCAGACCGACTACCGTGTTCCAGTGTGCCGGGTCTTTCACCGCGTCAGGGCACGGTTCTGCCCCAGACGCTACCCCCGTTGGCACTGGCGTCTGCTGGGCATGTGCGCCAGGTGTTGAGGCTGGCGGACTGCCGCTGCCACTGTCCCCGCTGGCATTCAGGCTGCATGCGGAGAAGAGCATCGTGAACAACAAGAGGAACAGCGATGTCCCTGTGCACAGCCAGCAGGGAGCCTTCAACACTCGTGTGTTCATCGCGTCTCTCCCTCACGATCACGCTGGGCACCTGCCCTATGCTTCGCTGGACGAGAGGACAAAGCAGTACACCCCTGATCCTGGCACACGGGAGCACCAAAAAGTCGCAGGACAACGATCACCAGGACGGCCACCATCACTGCTCCCAGGAGCAGCACCCTCCACAGCTGTTTCCCCTGGCCTATCGGCCTGTTCTGCTTTCTCATAAGCATCTCATCCTTTCTTGTCTCGTCGCGCTGCTCGCAACAGAGACGTCTTCCCATAACCTCCACTATGTAGAACGTCCCAACCCCCCTCTGGCAACGCCTCTTCTTGAGGCCCCTCACCTCCTACACAAAGCGGGCGCCTTCCAGAAGTGGACGATGGTCTCAGCGCCACCCGAAGCGATGCGTGAGCCGTCGGGCGACCAAGCTACGCTCAAGGCCCCGTCGGCGTCTATCGCGCTCGACGGCACCGGATAGCTCATCAGCGTCTGCCCGGTCGTGGCATTCCACACCTGTACCGTTTCCAGCCGGTGCTCATCTCTCGTATTACCGGTCGCCGAGGCGAGGCACACCCCACCTGGCGACCACTCCACGGCCCAGAGGGGAGCCGTTTGACCGCGATAGGTCAGGACGTGCCGCCCGCTCTTGGCACCTCACACCTGGATGGGTCCATCCTGGCTCGCCGAGGCGAGACGCATCTCATTGGCCGACCAGGCGACCCATCTCACCGGGGCGGTATGCCCGGTATACGTGAGGAAGCGGTACCCACTCGCCCCGTCCCACACCTGCAAGGTGCTGTCATTGCCGCCCGAAGCAATGCGCGTGCCATCGGGCGAACAGGCCACCGCGAAGATCGTACTGGTATGCCCATGATAGGCGGTAATCGTCGCGGCCTGCGCCGGCCCGCTTGCCGCCGGCGTGAAGGAGGGAGGCGCTGCGGTGTTGGACCAGGCCGCGACAAGCAGGGACAGACACAGGCCCACCCAGCGGACGTGACGCCAGGGAGGCAGCAGGTGTCTGCATCGCAGTGCTTCTCGTGCGTGCATCGGATCGCCGCTCGTCGCCTTGGGAGGATCCCTTACGTTGTCGTGCTTCGTGCATAGGTCCCTTCTCATCGCGCCTTTCAACAAAGAGCAGTGCTGCTTTGCGGTACCCACCTCTGGCTGGCACCGACCACCTGTTATGGCACGATATGTGTGGTATCCGGTAGGCAGCCATCAGAGAGGCATCTGGCGATCTGTGTAATCTTCCAGGCCCCGTTCTCCACACCGAGCGTGAACTGAAACGCTCGCTCATAATCGTCAGAATACCCGTTGGGTCCGATCGTCTTGAGCAACAGGTACCCGGTCGCCGAGCTATCGCTTACCTGTTCGGCCCGACAGTGGACAATCGTGATGCGCACCAGGAAAGGTGGGGGAACTGCCCGCTCCTTTTGCAGTGTCTTCGCGTACTGATCCCAGGCCGTATTCAGATCCTGTCTGCCGATAGCATCACAGAATGTGGTGAGCATCTGGGAGGGCCCGGGGACGAGCCGGGGAAACGGCGTCGGCAATGGCGATGGTGAGGACATAAGGAATCGACGTCGACGTGGGCAAGAGCCCGCCGTGAGGCGAAGCGGTTGCCGATGAGGGCTGCGTCACTGCAGGTACGACGGTGCGAGCGGCACGTGCTCCTTGGAACAAGACGACTCCCGCACTGAGCACGAGGAAAAGCGAGAGGCCTACCAGCAGCATGAACCCTGGTCCAGAACCATTGGTGCCGCGGTGAGAGATGAACCTCGGGGCTTCGCAGGGCAAGAATGACTACCAGCACTGCCAGTATGATGATCCCCCCTCCAATCTGCCAGATTGGGTCGCCCAGACTCTCAACGATTACGTTCATAGGCACACACTCTTCTTTCTAGCCCCAACTGACCGCAAAGCAGCCTTCCGAGAGGATATCGCAGACGCCTGTAATCTTCCAGGCCTGGTTCTCCACACCCATCGTAAATCGATAGTCCACATCCCCACTACGTCCAAACCGATCGGTATATCCCCGTGCAAACGTCAGCGTCAGGACGGTGAATGCTGAGGGATCCCCACTCTGATCAGGAATGCTACAGCCGGTAAACTTCCCCCAGGCAGCGAACGTCTCCGGTTGCGAATGCGTGTGTTGCAAGGGAGGCGCGTACTGGTTCCAGGCCGTCTGGTAATCCTGGGTGGTGATGGCATCACAGAACGTCGTCAGTACCTGCGTAATGGAATGGGCGAGCCGAGGAGTCGATGTGGGGGTTGGGATGGATGTCGGCCTGGACGTCGGAGCAGGTGTCGGCGACAGAGTTGGTATGGGTGGCAGTGCAGTGCTGCTTGTCCTCTGCGGTGCAGCGTCGGGCAGATGCAGCGCGACCGCTACACCGCTCATCAACAGAAAGGCAGCGAGCCACACCCGCAGAATGGTCAGCGTGTCCCGACGCTTCTGCTGCTCGGAGGCGTGCACATCACGGGTGCGCACGGCTACGATAAACACTGGGGCGGCGAGCGCGATGACGAGCGCAAACACCTGCCAGGTGGGATCGCCGAGAGTGTTCAGGAGGATGTTCATCGGGTCTTGCTCCTCCCGTCATCTGTCTGCGTACGCGCTCCATCTTTTGGCGCATGCGTGACCTCCCCTGGACAAACTGGCTCCTGCGTTGGAGAGCGCTGTTCCTCTTCCAGGGGGACATGCCGAAACACCATCCAAAGGGAGCAGTCATAGGCCGATTTGAGCGCTCCTGCGGGTCCACCAGGGCCATCGTGTAAGCCTGACGAGTCGGCACATCCATCTGCGAGAGCGTCTGGCGCACGAGCAGTAGTGTTGCCGCGATGGGATAGGTGGGTGCGAAGGCAACCAGAGCCAGCAGGATATTCGATGGGAGGTGGGTGAACACCATCGTATTGAGCAGCCCGAAACGCCGGGCGAGTGGGACTGCCACCAGGAACGAGAGCGCCGAGAGGAGGTTCGCTCCAAAGAACAAGGCCGAGAGCGTCGTGAGCGAAACGCCGAAGCGCAGGTGGAAGAAGAGCGCCATCAGGCTCTGCACCACCAACCCTCCCGCCAGCGCGTCTACACTGAAGAGCGCGGTCAGTCGCCACACGATGCCGCGCGAACGGTGCAGTGGAGGAAGCAGTCGCTGCCAGATGCTCGTCAACTGGACAGGGCCATGCAAGGGAGCTTCCACGGATGAAGACAGCCGCAGGGACAGCCCTGCCACGACGAGCGCCAGCGCCGCGTACACCCCGAACAGCAGGCGAATTCCGAAAGCCGGGTGCAACTCCGACTGCGTCAGTAGACCAGGCAACCCTACCACCAGCGCTCCTCCCGCCGCGCCAAGCTGGGCGATCAAGTTGTAGCGGGCGAACAGGGCCGTCCGGCGCGAAGGCCCTGTGACCTGCGCGATCATCGCCTGGTCGATGGGCAGAAAGGGAGCAGTCTCGGAGGCTGAGGTGCCAAGTGTCCCGAAGAACGCAGCTCCCAACAGCACGGGATAGCTCGTCATCAGCCCAAAGATCAGGCCTGTCCCGGCCATGAGCAGCGAGAGCAGCGCCAGCGTGTGCCGCCGTCCCCACGTGTCGGTTACCAGGCCGATCACGTAGGTGCCGACCATGTCGCCGACCAGGGAGACGGTGATGAGGATACCGATGGCCGCGGGTTCGAATCCCTCACCAGCCAGCACCACGCCTAAGATCACGGCCAGGAGTCCGTAGGCAATCGAACGCAGCCCGCGCATCACCAGGATGAGCCGGGCGTCACCATGCAGATCGCGCGTCTCGGCTGAAAGTGGGTCTGCTCGCTCTGTTGGTCTCGACTTTCTCATCTCCCTCGTTCCGCATCAGGCGAACCTCGCCTCACGAGACAAAGTCGCCATTGGGCTTGCCCTGGCGCACCATTTCCTGACAATAGGCGTAGAGCGCATCGTACACGATCCACTCGGCGGCGTTCTGTTCATGGTCGGACTTCCAGCCCAGGCGGCGGAAGCCCTCGGCAATCGCCTCCAGTCCAGGTCCCTCGGGTTGGTTCCAGAGCGTGTTGTCGGTATCCGCGCCGTTCACGATCTTACCGAGCAAGATCAGTGCTGCATCGCCCGTCAGGTTGTACTTCTTGAGGATGGCCTCAAACGAACACTCTTTGCCGTGATGCCCCAACTCCACATTTTTCACGTCGTAGGGTATGGCTCCTTCGCGCTCGGCCACCTCCATCACCTGGTCGGTCGGTACGAACAGGAAATCGGCATCCTTGTCCACAAACTTTTTGATGAGCCAGGGGCAGGCCACGCGGTCTACCTTGACGTGTTCACGAGTAATCCACTTCATCGCAGGGTTCTCCTTCTGGTTGCATCGACAGCGAAACGAACAAAAATAGACGCAAAACGGGATGGATTATCCCACCTCGCTTTCCGAATACGCGGCAACACGACAACTGGGCAGAAAGACGTAGAGGCGCTGCCGCAATGCATCAAAGGCAGTGGTGTGCGCCCCCAACTCGGTCTGGATCTGCTCATCGACCCTCATGCTCGCGGTGTTGACCACGTCGATCACACCTGAGTCCTGGATGGCCACAAAGAGCCGCGCTGTGCGGTGATTATGCCAGATGGCATCCGGCGTGCTTGCAATCGGCACCTGGGCCAGCTCGAGGCCTGTGGAGGCGTCCAACGTCACGACCGTACCCCCATCGCAGGCGACGAAGGCCCGGCGGCCCTCCTGATCCAGATCCAATCCGTGTGGCCCGACATGTGAGACTGGGAACTGGCCAACAAGTGTGAAGGTTGAGGCTGAAAGCACTGCTACCAGAGCCGGTTCGCGGATATTCACGAGAAAGCGATCACCGGACTGGTGGTAGACCGCCCAGCGTGGCCTTCCTGGGAGAACTGCCGTCGCGATCACCTGCCCCGCTTGTGGATCAACCAGGCGCGCCGTGTTGTCCTGCACATCGGCCACCAGCAGGTGCTTCCGACGGGGATCCCAGGCTAAGCCGTTTGGACGAGATCCAACTGCGACTTCGCGCAGAACGGTCGTGAAAACGGCATCAATCACCAGGAGCTTACCCGCACCGCGCGCAGCGGCGAAGACAAGGCCCTCCTCCTGTGCCACAAGTACGCCGCTGGCCTCCGGACAGTCAGGAATCGTCACCAGGTGGCGCAGGTGTTCCCCATCGACCACCTCGACAGTGCCCGCCGCCGTATTGGCGATGAAGACAGAGCCGTTCGCGAGCGACACATCGCCGTGATCGAAGTCTCCCTGCGGGTGGAATGGGAGATCGATGTACTGGTTTAGGATCAGCTTGTGTGTCATCGTTGTTCTCTTTCTTGCTAGATCGTGACCACATTGACAACAAAGGAGAGCAGGGTGAGCAGCACCCGCGCCTGCTCGAAGCGGGTGGGATCGGCGGGACGACGGAAGGCAGCGTAAAAGCCAACAAAGAGATAGGTCACCAGGGGGCACAGCACGTCATTGGGACTCACCGGTGGAATGGGATCGTTGTTCAGCGCACCGGTATTGCCCGCCGATCTCCAGACGATGACCGAGATGCCGGCGACCACCGCGACCAGCAGGCAATCGGAAAGCTCAAGCGCCTTGAAACGTGCGCGCAGGGTAAGCAGCACGAGCAGGGCAGCTCCGGCGGTAATGGCGCCAGTGAGCGCAATGTGCGCAAAGGGAAAGACCGAAGGACTCGTTGACATGCTTTTCCTCTCTTCTTCGCTTGTGCGGGCTCCTCAGACCCGGGTTGGTTCGCTGGCGAACTGCGCATACAGTGCATCATACACGAGCCGTCCTCGGTTCAGGGCGACCTGGTCATCGGGACTGACCAGGCGCATGCCCTGACAGATGACGTCCAGACCAGTTGCCGCCGGTTCTAACATCACGTCCTGTACGGTATCAGCCTCATCCACCACGCGAGCGATGCGCTCAAGGACGGGATCACGCAGATCATACTCGCGCAGCATAGTGTGAAACGTGCAGTGTCCCCGGTGATGGGACAGCCGCACACCGGGGATATCAAACGGCTCCGCCCCTTCTGGCAGTGGTTTCTGCCCCGCCGGGACAAACAGGAATTCAGCATCCCGGTCAATGTATTTCGTGATCAGCCAGGCGCAGGCCATACGGTCCACGCCCACTTGCTCCCAGGTCACCCATTTCATGATGTCAATCCTCCTCTCACTAGCCACAAGCGAGGCATAGCCGTAGAGTGCGGATTTATCCAGCACGTACGTGGCGTAGTGGATTTCAAGTCCCTCCTCTTGCGCTCATCAGTCGCTCCCGCACCTGTAAGCCCACCTCCGAGTGAAAGTAGTCTTGCGCCCGCACCTGCTGGTACTTGCGGGAGAGCGCGACGAGGTCAGCGTCGTCCTGCTCCAACCCGTCCAGGATCTCCTGGTAGGCGGCATCCACACGGGCCTGAAACTGGCGCACGAGCGCATCTTCCTGCCCATTTAAGAGCAGGCGTGATTCCCACAGGTAGGCTTCTCCCTCGAGTTCGCCAATCTCCACAGCTAACCATTGAAACTGTTCGCGTGTCCAGGGGGTGGCGGGCAGCACCCACACGGCATCATGCAAGAGCAGCGCCCCCAAACGTTTCAGTTTGCGCCAGACCGTGGCGCGGCTGGACGTCGGCTCGCGCGGAACTCTGTAGACGAGCAGCACCCATGACGTTCCTTGTGGCTGTTCCACCTGGCAATCCTCCTCGCGATGGACTAATGATGGAGCGCCGAGTAGACGACCAGCCCGATGACAGCAGCTCCTAAGACGATGAGCGGCTCCGGGATCTTCTTCCACCGCCAGAGCAAAAGCAGGGTCACCAACGCGAGCACAACGGTGGGGATGTCCGTAATCGTGCGCCGTCCCAGGATGATGACGGCTCCACTAATCGCGCCGGTGGCGGCAGCTGTGACGCCTTTGACGAAGGCCGCTATCGCCGGGCGTTTGCCGTACTTTCTGAAGGCAGGTGCGGCGATGACCACGAAGCCATAGCAGGGGAGGAACGTCCCCAGGGCGGCCAAAAAGGCCCCGGCAAAGCCCGCCACCAGGAACCCGATGAACCCGGATGTAATCACCACCGGTCCCGGGGTAATCATGGCGACGGCCACCGCATCCACGAACTGGCGGTCAGTGAGCCAGTGGTGGCCCTGCACGACGCCCCCGTAGAGAAAGGGAATGATGGCCAGACCACTGCCAAAGACGAAGGCACCCGCCACGACGAAGAAGGTAAAGAGGGTCCAGAGGGTTCCACCCGTCGCGCCTCCCACAGCGAGCAGTGCTGCCAGAGGCACTGGCGACAGACTGAGCACCTTCGTTTTCCCGTTCCCCCATCGCTTCCAGAACCGTGCGGGGGGAGCCTTTACCAACCAGACCAGGATGCCAGCACCGATGAAGAGCAGCACCTGCTCGGTTTGGGTAATGATGGTCACCGCCGCCGTGACGAGGTAGATCGACCAGAGCAGCCAGTCGCGCCCGATGGTTTTGGTGGTCAGCTTGTAGGCGCTGTGGGCGATGATGCCAATCACGCTGGCACCCACTCCGTAGAACACAGCTTGCATCCAGGTGAGACCACCGTAGAGCGTATAGAGCCAGCCGAGAGCGACCACCATGATGAACGAAGGCCAGACAAACGCTAGCCCCACCAGGGTCGCCCCCAGGATGCGGTACTGAACGTAGCCCAGGTACATCGCGAGTTGGGCAGCGAGTGGACCCGGACAGAGCTGGGCGAGGGCGAGGCCCTCCTTATAGTCCGCCTCCGAGATCCACCCCCGCTGCTCGACGAGGTCGCGCTGCATATATCCAACCAGGGCCACCGGGCCGCCGAAGCCGAGCGTCCCCAGGCGCAAAAAATAGCGCACCAGCTGCCAGAGCGAATAGGGAACACGCTCTGGTGCTTGTATTGCCGTTGCATCCGTCGTCTGTGAAATGTTCATCTCCTCTTCCTCGTCTCGCAAAGCACTCACTTCCCCGCATAAATACAACTGATGTTAGAGGAATGAATAACCACGGTTATATTCTACTTGAGTCTCCACAAAAATGCAAGGGCCGAGTGAGGGGTTAATGCTCCCTCTTTATAAAAAGCCCATGATGCAAGAAAGCAAAAGGCAGCCTTGTGATGATGCCTTCATTTGGACAGGAGAGCCGCCAATCCTTTGAGTGAAGTGTATTCGAGGCAGGCTTTGGCGAGACATAGCATGAAGACGATCAGGTGACGGAACGCCTTCCTCTTCAGGAGGATGGTTCTTGGAAGCATTTAACAGCCAGTTCGTTTGCCTGTTAAGAGGTTCTGAGCCCGGACATCGCCGGTGGATGCTTGAGTGACATTATCTCCTGATAGACGCAGCGCATCTTCTCCACGATGCGTGGCCAGAGCCATTCTCGGTGCACCTCTTCCACTGCCGCAGTGCCTATATCTCGGCGCTGGGCTGGATTCTCCACGAACTGGAGCAGGGCACCTGCCAGCGCCTCCACATCTCGCGGTGGGAAGAGGAGCCCCGTCTGTTCATGCTCCAGGATTTCCGCCGGCCCACCAATGGCGGAAGCGACGATCGGCAAGCCGTGAAGCATGCCCTCGAGAATCACCATTCCAAAGGGCTCGTACCAGCTTGGCACGACCAGGATATCAGCCCTCTCATACCATTCCTCGGCTTCATCAGGAGCAAGCCAGCCCATGAAGGAAATCTGGCTGCGGTACGGTGAGAGGGCGGGAGGGAGCCACCTGCGTTCCATCTCTGCCCCGCTACAATGCCGGTGGCCGCCGATCAGGACGAAGCGAGAGGCTGGGGCTCTTGCCAGCACCAAGGGGATTGCGGCCAACAGATCTCCAATGCCCTTTCGCTCCACAAATCGACCAATGTAGAGCACCTGCAGTTGCTCACTTCGCCCGTTTTCTCTCCTCGCCCCGTGAGCCTTGCAATTGTCAGCAATACCATTGCCCACGATCCTCACCCTGTCGCTTACCCCCGGGCAGTACTGGATGAGCAACTCCTTCTCATTTCGCGAGAGCGCAATCACGCGATCGGCCGTCGTAATAGCCGCTGCTTGCATTTCCCACTGCGTCAGACACTCGGGAGGCCCCTGGCCGAGTTCGTACTCAGCGCGATCCAGCGAGTGGACGGTGTAGACAAGAGGCGTGCCCGTCCCTTCCTGAATGGCACGGGCAACCGGCCAGAGCCAAAAGGCATGCAAGTGGACGACATCCGGCTGCCATTGCTTTACCAGGCGAACACCGACTTCCTGCGCATCATACCAGGAAACAGGAACGATGGTCGCTCCTGCTGGATCGGCCGCTCTCTCCTCCTGATCGGTCGTTACCTGTTCTGCCGAGATCGGTTGACCATATCCTCCAAGGCCTGTCTCTCCAACGAGCAGCACCTTCACGGCCATTCTGGCGCGCACGGAGGCGGTCACCAATCCGCCGACCGCCGTTCCGAGGCCGCCATAGATTACTGGAGGAAATTCTGTTGTCAAATGGAGGATCCGCATCCTTGACCTGCCTTCTCTCCTTACAACTTCTTAAGTTGAATGTTGCGAAAGGCCACGCGCCCGGTGTGCGTTTGCAGGCCGATGTATCTTGGAGCATCCGCCGTGCCAGGCAAACCCCGATCAGGGTGCTGGCCATCTGACCCAACAGTGAAGGTGAACAAGGTGATTTGCTTTCCGTTCAAGAGAACCGTGTAGGTTTGTCCCTGCACGCGAATTTCGTATTCGTTCCACTGTCCAAGCGGACGTACTGGTAATGCGTCAGGATTCATCGGCCCGGCGAAATTATAGATTGCACCCGTTTTGTGGATGGCAGCACCATCTGGTGCCGCCCGCTGATCGATCTGCACCTCGAAGCCGAAGTCAACCCCGACGAAAGCGGTGTTGTTGTAGCCTTTGCTGTCGGGATGTGGAAAGCGAATGAAGACGCCTGAGTTATCGTCTTCTCGTCTGCTCAACCATTCGAGTTTCAGAACGAAGTCAGCCGGTGTCGGCTCGGTATACCAGTAGAGCCCGATGTCGCTCCCAGGCGCAGCTTCCAGCGCGCCATCCACAATGAGAAAGCGTCCAGGATTGTCTCTTCCCGGCTGGTTTTTGATGGTCGACATGCGCCACTTGTCGGTGTTGCTCCCATCGAAGAGCAGCGTGAAGCCATCATCAGGAGTGGGCAACGGTTGCGCCGCCAAATGGTTCGCCAGCCGTCGAGCCAGGGCGGTGCCTGTCAGCATGGGATTGGGAGAGCCGAGGGCAGGAAAGAGGGCGGGAGCCGCAACGAAGGCGTTCGCGACGTGATGGAAGCGCCCATCGGTATTCGTGACCGACGTATTGGGATCATCGCCCATCCAAAGCGTCCCCGCTTCGTGATGCGTCGTCCCCAGGCCATCGCGGCGCTGTTCAAAAGGTGCCACATCCGAGGCTACCTGGTTCGGCTGGACTGGTCGAAAGCCACCGGGTGTCAGCACCTCATACGGCAGAGAGCCTGCGAAGACCCTGGCCACGTCATCAGCTGCCTTGTCCATCGCGTCCCACATCTCGCGGTCCTTTGCCGTTTGCTGACTTTCCCCCTGTTGCGGCTGTCTGGGGTTGGCAATGCTGACGAAGGCGCGAGGTAAGCCATACTCGTCTGTCTCGCCTAGTGTGACCCGACTATTGGGGTTCTGTGCTTGCATCTCCCCGATGCCCCGAACCGTGATCACGACTGTACTGTCGTTGGCCCTGCGGAACCGATCGACCGTGTCGATATCCGGTATTTTCTTGAACAGTTCGGCTTCGGAATCCGTGCTCGGCTTGTCTAAGCCGGCCGCTGTGATCTGGAGGTGGAAGTGCCCGGTTTTTCCATCAGCGTAGGTGTGCCGGCCCTTGACGAAGAGCGCCGATGCCTGCAGGTTCCTAACTGCAGGATCGAGAGCCGTCACAGCCTCACGCGGAATGCGGATGGTCAGGTTAGAGCGCAGGTGCGCCATCAAGTTGCGTCCGATCAGGTTAGTGTTTGGCAGAGCCGGGAAGGAAATCAGGGCCAGACGGGCGCTCTCAATCGTTCCCAGGGCAAGAATGACCACGCCATGCTCGGGAACGGGAATGCTGCCGCGATTCGTAAGCACCTCGGTCACTCGTGTCATGCCCTGGTCTGTGGTTGTCAACAATCGTGTGACATGGCAATCGGGTACAATCATGAAGCGCTTCTTCACATCGTCGCCGCGCGACTCGAACTGGGCGGCTCGGGCTGCTGCTATCAACAATGGCACGGAGCTAAACTTATTGAGTGGGAAGAAGCCTGCTCGTGGTGGACGCCCCTGGACAGCTAATGGTGCTTCCAACTTGGCCACATTCTTCTCGTTGGCCGGCACACCATTCAGATGAAGCGGCAGCTCTTTCAACGGAATCGCTTTCGATACCTTCCCGCTATTGATCCCCTGGAAGAGCTGCTGGCGAAGTGCTCGATGCAGTGGCCCATCAATGAAATCGTTGGTCACATCGGTACCAATCTGCTGGCTTGCTTCATTGAAGTACTGGTTGTTCAAGTCGGTCACGACAGCAGCTGGCCAGCGACCCAACATTTCGGCATCCAGGAGTTGCGGTGACCAGCCACCGAAGAACAGCGAGCGGCCGCCGACGCAGTACGCGAGGCCTGGAAATCCGGCCTGCACATTAGAACGCCAGGGGAGTCCCCATACTTCATTGCGTGGCGTGCCCGGATCAACGAGGGTGGGTCCTGGGGGGTCGAGACCTAGCATGGGCAAATTCTGGACATGCTCGGTCAGCACAAACCGCCCGGCTTCCAACACGAGGATACGATGGCTATGCGTCTTGTCGTTGTTGAACAAGTGTTGAGCCAGAATTGGGCCGAAGCTGCCACCGCCAATCACGATGACATCGAAGGGACGAGCGTCTTCTTGAGAGCTGCCGTCTGGTCGCAGCGCATGTACGTCAGCACTGTGGAGCGCCTCGTCCAACCCATCTAAAACATAGCGCCCGATGACATCACGCGTGAAATCGGTGACTTGAGGAGTACTGCTTGTTGCCATAATCCTTCCTTTCGCAAATGTGCGCACTTCTGTGCAGATTCTCGAATGCCGTTAGCTCTACGGTGAAATCCTTGCCAATATGTAGACGCTACTGGGTCAAACTTTTTGGTGGTCATCTTCTCGGTATGATTAAGAGCAGGAAGAGGTCACGTTTCCCTGACAATAGAGTGAAGTGAAATCGGGATTTGATCGTCAACTCTGCACATATCTGTCCAGTAGATCAAGGCCCTTGGCAATTTCCAAAGTGCCCATCAAGATTGGGATGACGTAACTGACGATCAAAAGAAGGTACCATCATCCTGATCCAGGTGAAGCGCTTGCGAAAAGTCTCACTTTCCGTAGAGGTTTCGAGTATCATTTTAAAATAGTTGTTTGAGATGAGTCTGTGAAATACCTGTGATGAAACTGAGAATAGCCGCTCGTTTGTATGTAAATGTGGACAGTATTCAACTAAAAATTTGAGTGGATAGGTGGGTCGCCCTTTGGAATCGCTGCCACAACCTCTCATAATCCACTATGGGATACTCATTGGCATACGAAATGAAAGCTCGCAGTTATCTGGCAAGAGGGGCTTCCGTGGTAAACGACAAAAAAACGCTGACTCTGGGAATCCCTTCACCCGCCGCTCCGGCCGGATTGGAAGCGCAGGAAGTGAAATCTCCACGCAGACAAATCCACATACAGGCCTGCTGACTCCAACTCGCCGCCATCCCGCTCGAAAATATCACCGTTGAGTACATCCGTCAGATACCACGTTCTTCCGGCCAGTTCGTTCCGGGGCAGCCGAATGCGACCCTGCGATCGGTCCTCCGAGAGGTTCACGATGACCAGGTAACACTCCCGGCCCTGGTCCCAGCACCAGGCTCCCAGGTTCAAGTAGCTGCTGTTGTCGGGCCAACCCGTGCGTTCGCACAGCTGCCATACGCCCTCGCGCAGTCCCGCTCCCTTGACCGCTGCCAGCAGGGTGTGGTAGAACGCGCGCAAATCCGCATCAATCGGTTCGACCGGACGGCGCCCCAGGAAAACTAGAGGACTCACCCGCCATCCTTCGCATTGGACCTCGTACAAGATTTTCGCTCCAGGCAGCGTCATCATCGTCACCGCGGCCGCGCGTTCTTTTTCCGGCGAGAACCTTGCTGCCGCGCGCGCCTCGTCATGGTTCTCAATGAAACGCACCAGCCTGTCCTGGTAGTCAAGACCAGCGGTAAGATGCAGTCGAATGCTTTCTGCGCTGTCGCGTTCCAG